>Ga0066656_10001292_pt1 | contig 10856 bp, 10 predicted proteins | sample GraSoiAngelo_105_FD_71411 | JGI IMG/M metagenome (GOLD analysis project Ga0066656, IMG submission 71411) | Grasslands soil microbial communities from the Angelo Coastal Reserve, California, USA - 14_0903_05_40cm | ecosystem: Environmental > Terrestrial > Soil > Grasslands | place: USA... | reverse complement strand
GCTCGGACAGACGCAGACCACGGTCAGTCTTGGCTACGCGTACCGCTTCTAGCTGGAGTAGATCTTGATGCTACACACGCTAAACCAACTTCCCCACAACGCCGGACTGGGTGTGCTTGTTTATTACGGGCTGTCGGGCCTCATCAGTGTCGTATTGCTCATTGCCGCAGCGCGCATGAGCTTCCGGTATCCGACAAGCGACGGCGAAGCCGCGCAGACCAAGAACGCGACTGGAACATTCCCAGTCAGCATTCTGGTTCCCGCTCGCAACGAGGAGCGAGTAATTACAAAGGCAGTGCGGTCCCTGCTGCAACTCTCCTACCCCGCGCTGGAAATCATAGTCATTAACGACGGGTCCGACGATGGGACTCTCGAAGTTCTGAGAAGCGAGTTTGACCTCGTGCCAGGCGCAAGCATGCGCCAGCGAACAGTTTCTTGCCAACCGGTAAGAAGCCTCTACCGAAGCCGCTCGGAAAGCCGCCTTCTTGTTATCGACAAGTGCGCTGGCGGCAGCAAAGCGGGCGCGCTGAATTGCGGCTTGGACCTCGCGTCCCATGCATACGTCTGCGTTGTCGACGCAGACTCGATTCTTGAACCGGGGGCTCTGGACAAGGTTATGGCTCCGATAATCAAGGATCCAGGTCGTGTTGTAGCCTCGAGTGGAGTGGTACTCGTTGGAAAACGGTTAGCAGCGGTCCCCAACACAACCGGCTCGGGACTGTCTTCGAGCTGGCTAGAAAGAATCCAAGTCGTGGAATACCTCCGAGCTTTCCTCGTCGAAAGGATGTGCTGGTCCTCACGGAATATGCTGATGATCATTTCTGGTGCCTTCGGCGTATTCAGGAAAGATCAGATCCTTAAGCTTGGTGGATATCGACCAAACACCATGGCCGAGGACTTGGATCTTGTTATCCGCCTTCACCGTAATCTTCTTGAGGAGGGAAAGGACTACAAAATCTCGCTCATTCCGAATTCCATATGCTGGACCGAGGCGCCATCATCGATGAGGTGCCTTGCGAAGCAGCGAGCGCGCTGGCACCGAGGTTTGCTGGATGTCTTGCTTGCAAACCGGGACATGTTCCTTAACTCCCGTTACGGCAAAATCGGCCTACTGGCGATCCCGTATCTTTGGTTGTATGAATTGATCGCCCCCCTGCTGGAGGCGGCGACCTGGCTCACGATCCTCGTAGCAATCGCCCTGGGATTCCTCGAGTGGAAAGTTCTAATGGGCGTCGTGCTCCTTGGTTGGACTTGCGCAGCTCTGTTATCCACGTGCGCCATCGCAGTGGGCTTCAAGATTACGAGCCAGCAAAGCGAGGGCAGCGATTTCATACGCCTTGTGGCGTCTTGCTTTCTCGAACATGCCTATTACCGGCCCTTGCAATTGGTGTGGAAACTGTGGGGTATCGTCCGCTTCTTTCAAGGCGACACCACGTGGAACTCTCCTAAAAGACAAGGCATTACCGCCCGCCCGTCCGAAGTGACTCAAGATCTCGTCGCCAATTGAAGACCAACTGGACGTTCGCCACGCCGCTGCGCTCCTGTTTGGCGCACTGCGCCCAGAGCGTGGGCGATCCATACGAGTGAAAGGTCCCCATCAGTCACGAGTAGAAACATAGGCACAGACGTTCCCCGTGCGTATACACTGCAAGCCAATTGGCGCACACGTGTAAAATTCCAAAATGCCTTCGCCATGCTTCCTCGCTGCCTCACGGGCGGACAGCTGTCTGTTTTTCAGACAAATAAGCTGTCTTCGAAAAGCGCAGAGAAACTAACGTAGCTCCGTATCTCATTGTAATTAAAGAAGATACTAAAATTTTTGGTTCGGAGAGGCGATTGCTTCATTCCACCTCGAGGAATGAGAACTGGTTCTCATCCGAGGGACCCATGAATCCAAAGTGCAATGATTTCCAAGTCTTGGTCATCGACGACTCGCCGGTCTCTCGCAAGCTGGTGGAGCTGCCGCTGGCGCAGAAGCAGTACAAGATGATCTTCGCGAAAACGGGCGAAGAGGCAATAAGACTCTTCGAGGAACATAGGCCAGATCTGGTGATAATGGACTGGGTGATGCCCGACCTGTCCGGAGAAGAGCTGTGCCGGCGCATTCGATCAAGTCCGCAAGACGCTTACAGTTACATCATCGTACTAACTGGCAGCACCGACAAAGATTGTCTTGTCGAAGCACTCGAAGCGGGGGCCGATGACCATCTGACGAAACCCTTCCATCGCGGCGAACTCTTGGCTCGAGTGGCCGTGGGCATGAGGACTATCGAGCTCCATCGTCAGCTAAGAATGAAAACAAAGCTCATGGAGAGGCTGGCGCTCACTGATGCATTGACGGGATTGCCTAACCGCCACGCGATTGAAACTTGGGCTGCCGGCCAACTGAGTGGTGCTGCCAGGCATAAGTTTTCTTGCTGGGTCGTCGTGGCCGACTTGGATCATTTCAAACAGGTGAATGATACTTTCGGGCACGATGCCGGCGACGCCGTTCTCCAAAAAGTTTCCAAGATTCTCAAGGCCAATACCAGAGCGAGCGACCTTTGTGGACGCCTCGGCGGAGAGGAATTTCTGATGGTCCTAACCTATGCGGCTAAGGACGAGGCGCTTGCCGTCATCGAACGCATCCGGAGGGAACTCGACAAGACGGCCTTCACGTTCGGAGGATGCACGATACGAGTGACCGCGAGTTTCGGCCTCGCCGGCTTTGAAGGACATCAGAAGCCGTCAATTTTCAGCAAGCTTCAGGCACTGGCTGATGAAGCGCTCTACGCCGCAAAACGCGCGGGGCGCAATCGCGTTGAACTGGCCGCTGCGGCGACCCTCTAAGGATCGTGCGCCGCAGCTGGCGCAAGCCCAGATTGTAGTCTTTGAGGAGATAGGTGTTATGCCAATGATCGAAAAACCTGGGGCAAAGGCCTTGCGACGAAGTGTTCGCATACCAAAAGAAATCCCCATTGTTCTGATTGGCCCCGATGTGCGGGGCAGAGAATTTGTCGAGCAGACGAAGACGGTCGTTCTCAGCCGTCACGGTGCGGGGATCGTGTCAAAGCATAAGCTCGGCGTCGAGCAAGAGCTGATCATCATTCAGGAACAATACAACCGAGAGGCGGAGATTCGCGTCGTCGGCGAAATCGGCTCCGAAGATGGTCTCTACACCTACGGGGTCACGTTTCTCGATCCGGATATCGACTTCTGGGGCATCGGGTTCGGTTCGGCGACGGATGCCGGTACTTCAGACCTCAGCATGGCGGTTCAGTGCAATATCTGTGGCCGCCGCGAAGTTATCGACCTGGACGGCCTGGAATCGGACGTCTATGCAATGCACGACGGCCTACTTCGCGATTGCAAACACTGTCATAGATCGACTCTCTGGAAGCGAACTCCGGCGGACGCTCCCGACAATGTTGGCACGCCAGAAGCCGTGGCAGTTTCGGCCGAGCCTGCTCCTCCGCTCAAGCACACTCCCCTGCCCTAGGCCTCCAAGAACAGGCGTCAACACATGCGGATCAAGGTGAACTTCACCGGGTGTGTCCGCAATCAACATGGCTCGGAGGAGGATATGGTCGTCTGTGAAAATATCTCGCGTGGCGGCCTTTGTTTCAAGAGTAGCCGGTGCTACGACAAAACGGCAGCCATCGAGGTCGCCGCTCCCTACACTCCCGGTTCACCCGACATTCCCGTTTCCGCGCGAATCGTCTACGTCCAGGAACTCCCCGAAGAAAAGATGTTTCGCTATGGCGCCCAGTATCTTCATCCTGTGAAAGACAGCCGCTCCTCAACAATCCTCTCCGCGCTTTAACGTCTCATGGTCGAGTGCTTCAGTGTTCGAACGATTCAGCGCAGATCGCCCCGGAGTGTCTTTCAAGGGAGCGTGCATCTCGAAAGCATGCGCGGCAGGGGCTGCACGAACCTGTTAGTGAAGACTCCTCCCCGAAGCGCCTCGTCAGACAAATCTGTTTTCTCATTCCAAAACCCAATGACCGCGTTTTTCGGTGAATCGGCAGGCATATCGCGGGTACGGCGTCTCCTCCCACTCCGACCGAATAATCTGCCCTTTCCCAACATGGTCATCCTGGGCACCCACTAGATAGATATCGACCGCAGAACTCTGGGACATTGCCACTGCACACGCACAGAGGAAAGCGCTCCGGCTGACGTTCTCCGTGGTGGTCAGAATTCCAAATGGCCGTCCATCCTCGTCTGTTCCGGTGAGCCTAAGCGGGACCCTTAGCCGAACGCGCACCTCGGATCGCCTTTCTTTACGCCGGGTCTTCAAGAAATCGGAGAGTTGCGTTCGAAGAGCTTCGAAGTCCACAGGCTTTTCAAAATAAGCGACCGCACCTAAATCGCGGCAAAACTGCTTGGTCTTGTCGCCGGCCTCCCCACTGATGACCAACACGGGGATCAATTGCGTGGAACTGAAGGACGTAAAGGTCTGGCAAAGCTCAAATCCCGAATACTTGGGCATCCGCAAATCCAATAAAATTGCGTCCGGCTTGTGCTCCAGGGCCAAGGCCAGCGCATGCTCCGGCTCTCCTGTATCGACAATTTTATAGCTGTCAGCGAGGCTCAGACGAATCAGGCGCCGCATGGCCTCGTCATCATCCACGACAAGAAGTGTATTCATTCCGGTGCCCCCGATCATCTTGGAATCTCTCAGTCTTGGTTTGAAAGTTCACCGGTTTTTCGTCCGGCAGCCGGCGGATATCCCTGGTCCAATACCTCGCGCACCTTTCCGATGAGTGCATCTTCCGTGTATGGTTTATGGAGAAGAACCATGCCTCGCTCTAGCACTCCATGGCCGGCAATGAAACTGTCGGTATATCCCGAAATATAAAGAACCCGCATCCCTGGCTGTTTTGGCTGGAGTTTCTCCGAGAGAACTCTGCCATTCATGCCAGGCATGACGACGTCGGTCAGCAAAAGGTCGATTTTCCCTGAATGCTGGGCTTCTACCTGGATGGCTTCCTCACCGTTCTGTGCAACGAGCACCTGGAAGCCATGGGATTCGAGAAACGATCGTGTCAGCTTTCGAAGTGATTCAGCATCCTCGACCAACAAGACTGTTTCTGACCCTCCAATCGTTTCGGCCAAGGGTGTGGTTGCCGTGATGGTGGTGGCCGGTTCTTCGACTCGAGGCAAGAAGATCTGAAATGTAGCCCCTTGTCTAGGCTTGCTATCTACCCAGATATAACCGCCGCTTTGTTTCACCACTCCGTAAACTGTAGCGAGGCCCAATCCTGTCCCCTTCCCCACTTCCTTGGTTGTGAAAAAGGGTTCGAAAATGTGAGCAAGCGTCTCTGGGTCAATTCCCGTCCCTGAGTCAGTGAGAGCCAGCATGACGTAATGGCCGGGTTTCGCCCCAGCGTGCTGCCATGCGTAGGCTTGGTCCAACTCGACGTTTGCGGTCTCGATCCGTAACTTGCCGCCGTCCGGCATGGCATCGCGGGCATTGACAGCCAGATTCATGATCACTTGTTCGAGCTGTCCTTGATCGGCTTTCACCATTCCCAGGTCCGCGTGTAAGGATGTAGTTACGGCTATGTCTTCTCCGAGCAGCCTGGGAAGCATTTTGGCCATATCCAGAACTAGGCCGTTCAGGTTCAGGACCGCGGGCGTAAGGATCTGCTGGCGGCTAAAAGCAAGAAGTTGTCGCGTTAGCGACGCTGCCCTCTGCCCGGCCTTCTCGATTTCCTCCGCAGGCTCGAGCAGAGGACTTCCGGAATCTAATCTCCGCTTGAGCAATTGGCTGTAGCCGATGATCACACCGAGCAGGTTGTTGAAGTCATGGGCGATCCCGCCGGACAGGCGGCCGACTGCCTCCATCTTTCCGGCCATCTGCAGCTGGCGTTCGAGGACTCTCCTTTCAGTGACATCCTCGGCAAACACATCGAAGCAAGGCACACCCAGATGTTCCTCTTTCACTCTTCGCCCGGTGCACCGGACGGTGATGGGCGCTCCGTCCCTGCGCTTCAATCCCACTTCAACGTCTTTGAACTCGTTTGCGCTGTCCAGCAGTTCCTTCAGCCTTTGAAAGTCCGCAGGGGTTTTGAAGATTTCACTGTCGAGATTAGCTTTGAGAAGTTCGTCCAGCTTCTTGTATGCCAGCATCTTTTGTAGTGCTGGATTTGCCCTGAGAAGCGTACCGTCGGTGGCAGCGCGGAAGATGCCGTAGGGGGCATCTTCGATCATGGACCGAAAGCCGGATTCCGTCAGGCGGAGAGACTCAGCGGCTTCTTTGCGTTCGGTGATATCCCGGTTCACAATGACCAATCTTTCGGGCTCTCCCGCAGATGATCGGATAACGCTGGCATTCGACTCCAATACGCGCCAGGTGCCATCTTTGTGACGAATGCGATATTCAAGGGGTCTGCCCACTCCTGTGCGCTGCGCTTCGGCAGCGGCTTCCCGAACTCGGTTGCGGTCGTCGGGATGAATCTGGTCGAACGACGACGAACTTTTCAGCTCTTCGGCGGTGTAACCCAACACTTTGTGATACGACGGGCTGTTGTAGAGCCGGTTCCCTTCTACATCGACAACGGCAATCATGTCAGCGACATTTTCGCCGATAAGCTGAAAGAGCTCTTCTCTCTCGAACAAGCGTCTGCGAGTGCGGTGGAGCTGGAGTTGCTGGTAGACAGTGTACAAATCAAAGAGCAATACGATGGCTACCAGTCCCCACATTGCACGCTGCAGGGTAAATGCAGACTCGGTCTGTTCGCCAGAACGCAGAATCGGCGGTAGGAAGGACAGGATTCCGACCGTCAATAAGATTGTAATAATCACCGCGGTGGCCCAGAGCCACCACTCCCGGTGTTCGATGCGACGGAGGCGGTCCTTGGTTCCTTCTTGTTCTTCTCGGAGAGAATGAGCGTCGTTTACCGCAGAAGCGATACCAGCCATGCTTTTATTGGCCATCTTCATCGCGGGGTGCGATCCTCATCGAAAACGCGCCTACGACGGAAACCATTGCCCTAGAATAGTCACAAAGACTGCCAAGGTTCGAAATGTGAGATGCGTTTCTATTCTCATGCGCCCAGAATCGAATGCGCTCACTGTCGAGTTCATTCTTCAGACATAAAATCTTTCTCGATAGCTGGCCATTCACGCCTCCGCGATATCGGAGGTCGGCCTTTTCACTAGGCTGCAGCGTGAGCAGCGAGAATTCTCATCCCTTGGAACGAACTCGCCCAACATGTTGCAGACGAATCATCCCCATTGGCGGAGAGTTTAAGCACAATCTGTCAGCCAAGGCCTCAAATTTCAGTTGTGGTCGGAATACCAAGCGGCATTAACACCTTCTCCCCTGTACTTTGATCAGCGTTGCCTCCCAGACGAAGAAGGCAATCCCAACCTGTTTGCTAGGGAGCAGACAAGCATCACACTCTCTCTGAGACGAGTTGGCTCGGGCCCAAACAAGCAGCCTAGGCTTATATTGCCGCGTTTCGTGTTTGGAACACTTTCTTACAGCCGAAACAAAATAAAGTCAGACGCTCTGACGTGCGACCAAACTTCAAACCGCGCGCCGTCTTGCTGAACGTCCTGGTAACCAGCGCTGATTTGTATTCGAACCAGAATCGCTTCGGGCATACAAGCCGGCACGCGGAACCGCATAATTGAATTCGTGGAGGCGCCTGCAAGAACACCTTCCGGGGAGAAGGATTCGTGAGACACGCCCATGTTCAATCGAGACGGCCAGGAAGACTCCCATTCACTGCCGAAGTACGAGCTACCGAGTTGAATTCAGGCAGGGAGACTTGGGAGAGACAGTGAATCTGAGCAAGGGCGGTTGTTACATACGCACTCGTAGACCATTCTCCCGAGGCACGCTGCTCGTCATAGAAATCAAAAACAATGGAGCGCGTCTTCGCACGGATGCCAAAGTTGCTTATGACATCGAGTCGGATGGAATGGGCCTTTCATTTCTAAATATCCCGGCCAAAGAACTCCCCATTCTCGAACGCTGGCTTGCTTCCGCTGGAGGGGAACGACCGGCAGAGACATCGCGAGAAGAAATAGAGTAACAAGGTCAAGCCACGGCCTTTTCTGGCTCGCACCTTGGAACTAATTTAGAATGATTCAATCTCCTCTGCTGCCATAATTCGGGCTTCTTGCGTAGGTTCCTTCCATGCGTTCGAACCCAGAGCCAGGAATGTCAGTGGAACGACGGATTTCTTTCCAGCTCTCGATTGCAATGCCCAGAAAGGCGTCGGCCACGCGCGAATCATAGCGGCTTCCCGACCCCCGCCGAATTTCATCATGTGCCATTTCAAAGGAGAGAGCCGAACGATAGGGACGGTCGGATGTCATCGCATCCACGGTGTCTGCAATGGCAAATATTCTGGCTCCAGCCGGAATGTCCGTTGTTTTGAGACCCCGAGGATACCCGCTGCCATCGCAACGCTCATGGTGTGTCAGGACGATTTCCGCGGCATCGGCAAGGAAGGTTATGCGTTTGACTAGATCAAATCCTAGCTGTGCGTGACTCCGCATAATAGTCCATTCTTCCTCGGTGAGAGCTCCAGGCTTCAGCAGGATCGCATCGGGGATTGCCAATTTGCCGATATCATGCAGCCAGGCTCCCATGGCGATGGTTTTCAGTTCATGCTCCGCGACTCCCAATTCCTTCGCGATTTTGGCCGAATACAGAGTCACGCGCTGCGAGTGTCCAGATGTTTCACTGTCACGAAGATCGATGGCTGCACCCAGAGCCTTGAGCGTGTCCTCATAACCGCGCTCGACTTTCCAAAGCGCTGTTTCAAGTTGCCCTGTCCGCTCTTTGACCATTTCCTCGAGGCGCTGACGGTAGTTCTCCACCTCCTGCTCCAGGCGCTTTTTTTTCAAGGCGCGCTCGAGACTTGCCATGACAATTTCGATCTGCAAGGGTTTGACGAGATAATCGTCCGCACCTCTCTTCATTGCTTCTATGCCAACTCGAATGTCTTCCACCCCCGTCATCATGACGAAAGCCAAATGCCGGTATCGCTCTCGAACCTCGGCCAGGAAGGCCATGCCTGAGATCCCGGGCATCTGAAGGTCAGAGAGCACCGCATCCGTGGGTTCAGTCTCAAGGGCAATCAGGCCCTCCTCCGCGCACGCAGCCGCCTTGCAGGGAACCCCGGCTTCTCTCAACATTGCCGTTAGCAGCTTCCGTGTCCCGAGTTCGTCATCTACGATCAGTACTCGGAGGACAGACGGAGTCAAGCGGGTTGTGCCCGTTCCGCCGCCTTGTTTCATCTCCCTAGTCCCTTCGAGGTTCATCTCGAGAGGACCGCCTCTTCTTCTCGTCCAGAATTCTTCTGGGTTTTTCTGCTAGCACCAACGTCCCATAAGGCCTCTGTAGGACTGCTTGCTGCGTGTGTGACTGAACAGCCACTAAATTAACCTCCGTTGCGTAGCTGGTCGTAAAAATTACCGGAGTTCTCGGTTCTCAGTTTGTTCATCTGCGCGAGCCCCTCCGGTCCATTCGGGCCCCGTACCCCAGTTCCTGAAGAAGCTCCTCGGTGACTTCTCGCAGGGCCCTGTTATTGTCGGCAGCGAAAATTCTTTCATTCCCTCCGATGACGGCAATATGGGAACTTTGCCAGGCTTTTTGGGGATCAATTTCCGTTCGCTATCTGAGACTCGAAGCATTACGTACGGCGATCGTCCCCCTCAATCTCTACATTGCTCGTTTCGGATGGAAAGCTTGCCGCCATCAAGCACGGCGTCGCGCTCGTTGAGGCATCGAATTCACTGACTAGTTCCTCCCGTAAGACTCATCCGTGATCCCGTCCGCCTTCGTTCTTGTAGTGTCTCTTCCAAACCAGCCAGTCTTTTACAGTGAGTAAGGTAGTCACCAAACCGAGTGAAACTAGCGTTGCACCACCAAGGAGACGTGCGACTTGGTTCGTATCCGGGCCCGAAACGGGGCTGTAGAGAAGGAACGAACCGACCAGTAGGGAGATAATTGCTGAAGTGAACTTCAGGCTGATTAGCATAGGAGCTGTTCTAAGGCTGGACGGGATCTCGGCCCGAGTAGACTCAACGCCTATCCCCCCCATGCTGAAATTCCGATGCGACTGTCGCATCCTTGCCAAACGTTCTTAGAACCGGTTGGGTATAAGGCTTTTTCATTTCCGCCCCACAGCAACATCTGGGATTCGACCGACCCTCAATCGATGCTTTCTTTACCTCGATCTCGGCCCCGCACTCCACGTTTTGGCAGCGATACCGCTGCCCAATCAGCATCATCCTCATCATTCCTCCTAAAAGGCCTCGGCGCTGAGAGGATTTTATCCAGTCAGTTGTACCCGATGGGGTGGCCCAGGTTTCCTGCTCACAATTGTGACCACGGTGAGTTCACCGGCCACAGACGAGAAATCAGCCATTCACGATCCGCTGTAGACGCAGGGTCATGAAGTTCGTGAAATCAGGATCGGGGCATGGCGGCCTTTGAAGAAGTGGATTTCATAAGTCGTTGATAGAGCATAACTTCTGCTCTTCATGGAACGCAGTCCTTCGGTGCAACTGCGGCGCAAGTTCAAGGCACTACCGGGAGATGGGGCGGACCTTGGCATCTCCTCCAGCTATCCTCGTCCGCAGATTGCTCGTCCTTGCTATCTCTTCTGGTGCCTAAGATTCAGGAACTGCTTGGAAATCCGAGCGGACAGGATGGCTCGTAAATGGGAATTCTTTCTCAGATCGGCCGCTTGTGTCACTTCCCATTTGATGCCGACTCAATATCACGTTTCCATGCGCCCGGGCAGCGATGAGAAGACTGGGCCGGATCGCTCCACGAAGAGCTGTTGTTGACGTGTGCTTCCTCTCCATTGCTGACCTTGAGTGCTCCTTCTCGCTTGTGGTTACTATCC
>Ga0066656_10001291_pt1 | contig 10857 bp, 15 predicted proteins | sample GraSoiAngelo_105_FD_71411 | JGI IMG/M metagenome (GOLD analysis project Ga0066656, IMG submission 71411) | Grasslands soil microbial communities from the Angelo Coastal Reserve, California, USA - 14_0903_05_40cm | ecosystem: Environmental > Terrestrial > Soil > Grasslands | place: USA... | reverse complement strand
ATTTTGTGGTCGTGGCGCTGCCTTATTCCGGCGGCGAATTGCAATTTGTCATCTTGCTGCCGGACCAAGCCAACGGTCTCGCCAAGCTCGAATCAAAACTCAGTGCCGACCTGCTGACGCAATGCGCAAAGCTCGAACCACAGGATGTCGATCTCGAGTTGCCGAAATTTAAGATCGAGCCGCCAACGATTCCGCTCGGTGAAACGCTCCAGGCGGTCGGAATGAAAACGGCGTTCGATGTGCCGCAAGGCAGCGCCAATTTCGACAAGATGTCGCCGCGCAAGCCGGACAAGTATCTGGCGATCTCCAACGTTTTTCATAAGACATTCATTGCCGTGGACGAAAAAGGCACGGAAGCAGCCGCCGCAACCGCAGTCGTGATGATGGAATTGTCGGCAAGATTGGAGAAACCGAAGCAACCGATCGAAGTGAAAGTCGATCGTCCGTTTCTTTACGCGATCCAGGATATTCCGAGCGCCGCCTGTTTGTTTATCGGCCGCGTGACCGACCCGCGTTAGAGCGACATGGACATCTCCACCCTCGCCAATCTGATAAACGCCGTCGCAGTGACAGCGGGCGTGATTTTTGCGGCGACGCAAATTCGGGACTATCGGCGGCAACGAAAACGCGATTCGATGCTGGCGCTGGTTCGCTCATTTCAAAGCCCAGCATTTGCAAAGGGTTTGCGTCGAGTGATTGAACTGCCGGATGATGCGAGCGCAGAAAAAATTCGAGAGATATTGGGACCAGAAGGTGAGGACCTCATGGTTCATGTCACGGCCACATGGGAGACGATTGGCGTGCTTCTCTTTCACGGCGAACTGACCATCGACATCATCGACGATTTTTTTAGCGGACCAATCCTGATTTCGTGGAGAAAATTGCTGCCTTATACAATTGATATCCGGCAGCAGCACCAGCGCGATACATGGTCGGAGTGGTTTCAGTGGCTCGCCGAACGAATGATGGAGCGTGAGTCCACTGGGCCTCCGGTGCCTGCGTACATTGCGCACGCGCCCGGTTCGAAGTCGTCTCAACGGTGGCTGCGCGGACGATAACTCAAGTCACCATTCAGGATTTGCGCGGCAGACGTAAACGGATGCGGCTCGGTTTTCTTTTCGTCAAGGATGTGAATCACTTCAACGCCGCGGGCTTTGAGATAATCGGAAATTAATGAGCGATGGCAACGCCACCAGACCGCTTCCGCACACATGATCGCGGTCGGTCCTGATTGGTGTGCAAGATCAACAAGTCGCGCGAAGCCATTACGAAAATCCTCGGTCTCCATGTAATCGGCGTAACCGCGAAAGGCTTCATTGCGCCAGGCCGCGTTTTTTGAATCTGGCTTCGCTTTTCGCCGCCCGCCAAGCTCCGGAAAATGTTCGTAGCGGACGCCGTGTTCATTTAACGACTTCGCCAGCGCCCCACGGCCAAACTGCGGATAACGCTTCGACCCCGGAAACATCCGCACATCCGCGACGAGTTTGATCCCATTCTCCTCCAGGAGCGAAAGGAAGATGTCGATCCTGCGCGTCGAATGTCCAATCGTCCAAATGCGCGAAATCATTTTTGGCTCTTTTGCTTTCATGAAGTTCCCAGTTACGTTTCAGTCCCAATTAAGAAACGAAAATGAAAAAATCACTGCTGTCAGCAATCGTCGGCTTAGCTATCGTTGCGCTCGTGCAAGGCGTGGACACACAAACTCAACCCGCGGCCGGAGCAGCGGCGCCGGATTTTAGCCTTCCGACCAGTGACGGATCGCAGGTCAGCCTGAAGGATTTCAAGGGCAAATGGGTTGTCCTCTATTTTTATCCAAAAGACATGACCAGCGGTTGCACGATGGAGGCGAAAAATTTTCAACGCGACCTCGCCAAGTATGATAAAACAGGCGCGGTCATTTTGGGCGTGAGCGTGGACAGTCCAGATTCGCACAAGGAGTTTTGCTCGAAAGAAGGTCTTACTTTCAAACTGCTGGCTGACCCGGGCGGAAAAGTTTCGGCGCAGTACGGGTCGACGATGCAATATCAGGGCACGACGATGGCGGCGCGAAACACGTTCCTGATTAACCCGGAAGGAAAAATCGCCAAGGTTTACACCGGTGTAAAGCCGGCCGAGCACAGCGACGAGGTACTGAAGGATTTGGCGGAATTGAAGAAAAGCTGAGGAGATCATTATGGCACAACGTAAATCGATCGATTGCCGGGATTATCCGAGCGAGAAGGGCTGCACTCTGAAAATTTCGGGCACCGAACAGGAAGTGCTCGATGCCGCGGTGCAGCACGCGGTTTCAGCGCACGGTCACAACGACCCAAAAGAGTTGCGCGAGCAGCTCAAATCGATGCTCAAAGACGAGACCGACTAACGCTGCAGATTTTTCCGCCACGCCGACGCCTGTTCCTAATCGGCATCGCGTACATCGCGGTCATTCTTTTCGGCCATTTACCGGATCATTTCATTCTCTTTCCAACTTCGAACCCGATCGATCCGAAGGGCGCAGTTCGCAAAACTATTCCCTTTGAGAACGGGCAACTGGAATTATGGACGGCGAAATCGCGACTCGCAGAGAAAAACGGTCGTCCGGAAGTTTACGTTCTGCGCTTCTACGGAAATGCGGATCGCGCTGAACGATGGGTAAGGGCGGAAGCCGAGTCGTGGAATGAGCGCGCGATAGAGATTTGGGGAATGAATTATCCCGGATTCGGTGGCAGCACCGGTCCCGCGCGTCTGAAGCGAATCGCGCCTGCAGCGCTAACTGCGTTTGATACGCTTCGTAGCGAAACAGCCGAGTCTCCAATTGTGATTTTTGGTGCGAGCATTGGCGCAACGCCCGCGCTATACATTGCGACACAACGACCAGTCGCCGGGTTAGTGCTGCACAATCCGCCCGCGCTGCGGCAGTTGATTCTGTACCAGTACGGCTGGTGGAATCTCTGGCTGCTCGCCGGACCGGTTGCCGCGCAAATCCCGCGCGAGCTCGACAGTGTACGCAACTCAAAAGCTGTGCATGCGCCGGCGATTTTCTTGCTCGCGGAGCGGGATGAAATTGTCGCTCCGCGTTTTCAACGACTCGTCGTCAACACTTACGCTGGAGAAAAGCGAATCATTCATTTACGCGGTGCGCATCACAACGATCCGATCGAAGGCACGGCGTTAGCGGATTTGTATCAAGCGCTCGACTGGTTGTTACCAAGAGAAAAACAGCACTGACGTTTCAGCGCGGTAGATCAGCAAGATCGACAATCACGTTTTCGAGACCGCTCACCACGAGCGCAAAGCGATCGTAATCCAATTTGCCAGGAGTATCGGTCGGTTCGTGATAATGCCGGTAACGAAACAGAGCAGTGTCGGTAACCATCATTGCTGGGAAACCGTGTTGCCAGAAAGACCATTGGTCCGACCAGCTCACGCCCGGAATAAAAGCGGGCAGCGCCGCGCCTTCCGACGGAATTTTTTGTTGTGCGCGAAAGAGCGAGATCGCGCGACGAACGAGCGCGCGAGAATGAAAATTGCCGACGAATCCGATGAAGTTGGCAGTCGTGGGATAAAAAATGCCAAGACCGGGAGCTGGATACTTTTGCGAATGCGGCGCATCCGAAAAATAGCCGATCGTTTCCAAACTGATCATCGCTGCGATCTTATCGCCACGTTGTTTGCAGCGGCTGGCGTAAACGAAGCTGCCCATCTGCGGTGTTTGGAAAAATGGCGGCTCTTCATTAACAAACGCGACGAAGCGCAACGTTTTCGATGTCGATCTTGCTGCAAAGCGTCGGGCGAGCGCCAGCGTCGCAGCGACGCCGCTGCCGTTGTCATTCGCGCCCGGTGCGCCGACAACTGAATCGTAGTGCGCTCCGATCAAGACGATTTCCGGCGACGAACCGCGAACTTCTGCGTCGATGTTGTGACAAAGCACACTATTAAGCGTATAACTGTCGCGTTTCGCCTGTAATCCGGCGCGCACAAACGAGCTCTCGATAAACTCTGCTGCAGCTTGGAGCTGCGGATAACGATTGAGGTTTCGTTCGCCGATGTCGCCCGCGAGCGTTTGTACATCCCGGCGCAATTCTTCTCGAAGCCCCATTTCATCCGGCGACAACTGCGCTGCAACGGAGACATTCTTTCCAGGCATTCGCACTCCGAACCACCACAATAACGCAATGATGGCCGCTACTGCGCTGACAATTCGCAGACAACTGAACAAAATGCGTCGCCACATCTCATCCAATCTTCTTCCGGAAGAGGAGCGCGCATAAGGCGAAGAGCAAGATCGACATGATGATGAGGATGAGCAGGTGCGGCCAGTACTCGAAGAAATGTGCGCCGCGGAGGATGATGGCGCGCGCGAGTGAAATGAAATAAGTCGCGGGCAAGAGCGCGCCGAGCGCTTGGAAGATCCACGGCATCGTTTCGCGTGGGAAAACGAAGCCGGAAAAGAAAACGCTCGGCAACATGAACACCATCGATATTTGCAAGGCTTGCATTTGATTTTCAGCCTTGGTCGCGACGAGCAATCCGAGGCTGAGCAACGCGAACACGTAAACGAGCGTCGCGAACATCATGGCGATAACGTTTCCGGCGATCGGGACGCCAAACAGGTAGCGCATAAAAAGAAAAAGAAGCGTGGCCATGGTCATGCCGATGCAAAGATACGGGACAAGTTTGCCGAGCATCAGTCCCCAGCGGCTCAACGGACTAACGAGCAAAGTTTCCAGTGTTCCTTTCTCGCGTTCGCGCACCACTGCCATCGCGGTCGCGAAGGTGGTCCCGATTTGCAAGACGATGCCGATGACGCCGGGAATGTAAAAGTTCGGGCTTTTCATCGCCGGGTTGTAAAGCATTTGCGGCCGGATATCGATCGGGATGTTGTGCCGGTTGGTTGCGCGCAAAAGCGATTCGATCGATTGGGTAAGCCCAACTGAGAGGGCGGTGTTGAGTGCCTGCAGTGCCGTGGTCGAATTCGATCCATCGACTAATAATTGCACCTGGGCTGAATTACCGGTGCGAATGTTCTGGGTGAACTTCGGCGGAATTTGTAGTCCGGCATACGCGCGGCCCTTTCGAATCTGACTCGACATTTCCTCGATGCTTTGGACTTCGCCGACGACGCGAAACGTTTCGGTATTTACGAATCGGTCGATGAACTGCCGGCTTTCGACCGTGCGATCTTCATTAAGAATGACCAGCGCCATGTGCTTCACATCCGTGTCGAGCGCGTAGCCAAACGCGATCATTTCCACCAGCGGCGGGAAAAACATGAAGAACAATGTCATCGGATCGCGCCAGACCACGATGAATTCCTTAAACAAAATTGCGCCAAGTCCGCGGAATGGAGCGCGTTTCATAAGAAAGCACCAAACTCCAAGCACCAAGCTCCAGAGAAGCTCCAATCAGCAAGCTCCAACTGCACCGTTCCTTTGAAGGTTGGAATTCGGAGTTTCTTTGGGGTTTGGGTTTTGGAACTTGGGGTTTTGTTGCTCATGCCGCTTTCTCTTTCTGCTGCTCGGCCGCGTATTTTGCGCTCAAAGTGACGAAAACATCTTCGAGCGATGGACCGATCTCGTGGATTTCGGTGTGACTGATGCCGACGCTGCGCAATTTTTCATCGATCTCATCGCGCCGAACACTTTCATCCACGAGCAGGTGCATCGATTGGCCAAACACGGTTGCGCTGCGAACACCGCGCATTTGTCGCATGGCTTGGAGCGCAGTTGTGACGTGATCGCAAGTTACGTCGAGACGCCGCGTCCCCGGCGGATTGACCTCGGCCATCTGTTTCAATTCGTCCGGCTCTCCGCAAACAATCAGCTTCGACATGTAAATGTAACCGACGTGATCGCAGCGCTCGGCTTCGTCCATGTAATGAGTAGTGACGAACAACGTCATCCCGCCGGCGGTAAATTCGAAAAGCAGATCCCAAAGTTCGCGACGCGCGACCGGATCGATCCCCGCGGTCGGTTCGTCTAGAAACAACACCGTCGGTTTGTGCATGAGCGAACAGGCCATCGCGAGTCGTTGTCGCATGCCGCCAGAAAGCTGCGCCGCGCGCCGGTCGATGTATGGCTCCAAATGTGTGACTGCGATCAATTCGTCGCGTCGTTTGGTCAGCTGGCGACCGTGTAAGCCATAAAGTTTTCCAGAAAAGATCAGGTTTTCATCGACCGTCAGCTCGTCGTAGAGCGAAAACTTTTGCGACATGTAACCGATGATGTCTTTGATCGATTCGGTATCGCGCACGACGTCGTGACCGTCGATCCTGGCGGTCCCGTCGCTCGGTTCCAGAATTCCGCAGAGCATTCGAATGACGGTTGATTTTCCAGAACCGTTCGGGCCGAGAAACCCGAAGATCGATCCTTTGCCGACCTTAAACGAAACCTGATCGACCGCGGTGAATGTGCCGAAGCGTTTCGTTAGACCTTCGCACTCAATCATCGCCTGCTGGTCTGTCGCCATATTTCAAGTCACCACGAAGGACGCGAAGAACACGAAGGAATGCAGAACAGGAATCTGTTCCCAATTCATTTCGTCTTCGTGGCCTTCGTGGTTCATCAACGCGTCACATTTGGAAAATAAACATCGGCGGCCATGCCCGCGCGCAACCGATCGTCGTTGTTTGGCAAACGAATCTTCACCCCGAACACTTGCCGAATTCGATCTTCCACGGTCTGGACGTTGCGCGGTGTGAATTCGGCCTGACGATTGACCTGCTCGACCACGCCCGGAAAATCTTTCCCCGGAAACGAATCGACTTGGACGCGCGCCTGATCGCCAATTTTAATTTTACCAAGCCACGGCTCGGGAACGTAAACGCGGACCCACAGATGTTGGGGAAGGAGCAGGGTTGCGACTTCCTGGTTAAACGGCGGAATCAAAATGTCGCCCGTCTTCACGTTGAGCACTTCGAGAATCGATTCTGCCGGCGCCACCACCTGCATCTCTTTCAATTGTGCGTCGATATCGGAAAGCTGCGCGCGCGCCTGAATGATTTTCATCTGCGCGGCCTCGACATTTTTCTCCTGTGTTTTGGCGGCGCTGTCCGCCCGCTCGGCGTCGTTCGGCGAAACTACTTTTCGTTTCAATAGGTCCTGTTGTCGTTTCGCGTCCGAGCGGAGGAATTCCAATTGCGCCGATTGCGCGTCGGCATCGCGAATGGCGGTGTCGATTTGTGCCGCCGCCAGCTCGCGCCGGGCCCGAAGCTCCGGCGCTTCCAGTTGGGCAATCATTTGCCCTTCGTGAAGACGATCGCCTTCCTGCGCGAAGATTTTCTCGACCCGGCCGCTCGAACGCGGTCCGACGTGCGCCTCGTCCACTTCGATCGTGCCTGAGACAGCATTCTTTCGATTTCCGCACGACGAAATAAAAATGGATGATCCAAGCGCCAGGAGCGCACAAAGCGGGCCGGCAATCTGATTTCGCAGGAACAATTTTCTCGCTAGTGGCATCGAAGCAGCCAACATGCAGTCGGCTGACGATTCGGTAAAGCACTTCACGATGGCCGGTTATTCAGGAACTCCGTTGCCGCAGAAGCTGGGAATCAAACCGGGAACCACCGTCATAGTGATCAACGAGCCGCCGAATTACCGCAAACTGCTTGGGAAACTTGATCGCGTCACATTTTCCAACCGAATCAGCACCAATTCAGATTTTGTCCATCTGTTCACGAAGCGTCGAAGCGAGTTCGAAAGCAGGTTGTCGATGTTACGCGACAAAATCGCCGATAACGGAACGATCTGGGTCTCATGGCCGAAGAAATCCGCCAATATTCCGACCGACATCACCGAAGACGTCGTTCGCGAAGTCGCCTTGCCGCTCGGATTGGTAGACATAAAAGTCTGCGCGGTCGATGAAACGTGGTCGGGATTGAAGTTGATGATTCGCCGCGAAAAGCGAAAATCTAGATGACCCTCACCTGCCGCTCCGCGTCTTCCTCTCGCTCTCGGAGGGAGAGGATTGAGGTGAGGGAAATCCGACTCAAATGAAAACACGAATTCTCGATCACATTGATTTGCGGGTGAAAGATTTTGGCCGAGCGATGGAGTTTTACGGCAAACTTCTGCCCGCTCTCGGCTTCACCTGCGATCGGTCCGACGAAACCTGGGGAACATTCTACAGTGTCGGTCCGGACAAACCGTCGGAGTTTTTTGGTTTCACCGAAGATCGACATCATCAACCGAACGGAACGCGAATTTCATTTTGGGCGGACACGCGCGACGGAGTAGACCGAATCGCAAAACTCGTCCGCGAGATCGGGGGAAAAAATCTGGAAGGCCCAGAGGTATGCGCCGATTACAGTCCGGGATACTACGGATTCTTCTTCGAAGATCCGGATGGCAACAAACTGGAAATCTGCTGTCGGGAAAATCCCGCCATTGCGGAGTGAAAGAGTTCAGCGAAGAGTGGTCGGATGACTGATCCGGCGCATGTCCCTGCGATTTTGCGGGAACCGCGCCGTCACCGCTATCTCAAAGTCATCGCGCTCTTCAAGATTTTCAAGGGCATCCTGCTATTTCTGCTCGGCTTCTCGCTTCTCTTCTTAAACAGCCGGCCGGTTTGGCTCGATCAAATTTCGGATTGGGCGGACGATCAACTGCTTTTGCATCACAGCAAATACGTCACTTTCCTGCTGAACAAATTGCAAGACGTCCTGGCCGGTGGTGGCACCCTCCGGGCAACTGGAATTCTGGCGCTTTTTTATTGCGGCGTGCTTTTTACCGAGGGGATCGGCGTCTACATGCAGAAACGCTGGGCAGAGTTTTTGATGATCTTCGCTACCGGCGCGTTGATACCTTTAGAAATTAGACATGTCTGGCACAGGTTGATTTTCCACCGTCCGATTCTCGCTCCGGCGCTGTTGCTGTTGGCGAATTGCTTCATCGTCTGGTTCCTCTATCTCGTGCTCAGGCGCGATAAAGCGGAGAAGCAGCCTGCGCCGGAGAGAGAATTGATCGAAACCCGTTAGGGTCCGGGCCGGACTGGCCGTGTTTTAGGCGTCACGCCGAATTCCGCAAGCGCGGTGATTGTCTTTTCCATCGGAAGTCCAACGACGTTGGTGTAAGAGCCATCGATCTTCTCGATGATCTCGCTCCCTAAACCTTGCGCAGCGTACGCGCCCGCTTTATCGAGCGGATCCACGCGGGCAAGGTAATTGCCGATCTTGTCTCGGCTGAGCCGGTGAAAATGAACGCGCGAGATTTCATGGAAGCTGGCCGACTTCGCGCTGGCCAGGTCGCAAATGAAGACAGAAGTGCAAACTTCATGTGCGCGCCCGCTCAGGCGCCGCAGCATCCCGACGGCCGCGTCTTTGTCTTTTGGTTTTCCAAGAACGCGATTGTCAATTGCGACGAGGGTGTCGGCAGCGAGCACAATGTTCTTCGGGCGCAGACGCGCCGTTGCCATTGCCTTGCGGATCGCGTTCAACGCGGTCAGCTCGCGCAATGTTAGATCGACATGGAATCGTTCGGCGACTCTGGTCGCGAATACTTCGAACTCGAATCCCGCTTCCAGAAGTAACTCGCGCCGGCGCGGCGAATTGGAAGCAAGCAACAGCCTTGGACGCACACGCTGGAACGCGACGCGACTACGGCGTCGCTGACGGAGAATTTGCCGGACTTTCGACCGGCGGTGGCGCGGCCTCGATCGGTCGCTTCAATTCCTGAAAATCCTTTGGAATGTCGAAATCGGTGGCATTGACGGAATCTTTTTTAATCGACATGATCGTGGTCACGACCTTGTTGTCGCCGACGGATATGACCGTCTTAAGCGGCAATCCGGGGAAATCGGTGTAGTCGGGCATGCCCATGTTGCTCGGCTTCCAGGCTCCGGAGATGGGCGTTTGCATCTGTTTGAGGATACCGGCCGCGTCCGGATATTTAGCCGTGACCCAAAATGAGGCTTTGAATTGCGGCGTCTCGTAAACGTATTCCTCGGTTTCGTAGCCATTAATCGTTTCCTTTTTGCCGGTAGGAGTAAGCTTTGGCGCACCCGGCTTTTCGCCACCGTCGAACTTGTTAATAGTTTCGGCGGCAGCTTTTATCTGTGCTGCCGAAATCCGGACGAAACTTTTCTTATTATTCATCAAATCGGTCAGTTCACCGGTTTTGCCGTCGATGATTCGCGTGGGTTGCGAAGGGGCATCGATCCGTTCCTTGTCCCCTTTTATTTTCACGGTCACGTCCCCATTCTGGCCGGCGCCTTCAACTCGTTGGACAATGGTGAGATCGCCACGCGCCGAAACCAGTAGGCCAAAAATAATTATCGGAAAAAGAGAGGCCAAGTTTCTCATGCGACTAGCTAGACCTCACTGACGGAAATATCAAGCGGCGCTGGTCGCGGGAAAAATCGCTTGGCAGTCTCGCAGGCCCGCGGCAATTTACGTGTCCGCGCGGGCATAGCTTAATGGTAAAGTTCCAGCCTTCCAAGCTGGCCATGCGGGTTCGATTCCCGTTGCCCGCTTTCTTCCTATGAGAACAGGCCCCCTCGAAGCCACAGTCATAACAGAACAAGCGAAAAGTCATAAATGATCCGCCTATTTCCGCCATAATCCATGTCTGTTCTGGCCCACGCCTTTGACCGGTGGCTCAGCCTTTTTCTATTGAGTTCGTAGTTTGCTTGCCTTAAAACAAATCGCCCCGGGTGGGGTTAACACTCGGGGCGCCGTTTGTTTTTGGTTTTTAGGCAGCTCGCTGTTGACGAGAGGATTGTGGTATAGAGCTAAACTCAAGAACATCCTCGGAGATTTTGGTAATCGCCCAAGGGTCTGGAGTAGTCTGGAGGAGCACATTGGCCTCCACGATCTTGCGACCGACTGGCCGCAATGATTTAATGGAGAAGCCTTCCGCTGCCGTCACAATGTAGCCTTGGCCA
>Ga0066656_10001287_pt1 | contig 10877 bp, 10 predicted proteins | sample GraSoiAngelo_105_FD_71411 | JGI IMG/M metagenome (GOLD analysis project Ga0066656, IMG submission 71411) | Grasslands soil microbial communities from the Angelo Coastal Reserve, California, USA - 14_0903_05_40cm | ecosystem: Environmental > Terrestrial > Soil > Grasslands | place: USA... | reverse complement strand
TATGTGCCGGAGAGGTTCTGAGAGCGGTTTCACCCTGATCGAGCTCGTCATCGTGATCGTGATCCTCGGCATCCTGGCCGCGGTCGCGATTCCGAAGTACGAGGACATGCGCGAGCAGGCTCGCGTGGCCACGTTGAAGGGACAGCTCGGCTCCATCCGCTCGGCGATCGCCATCCAGTACGCGCGAAACGCTCTGAACGGTGCGGCCACGTTCCCGACGCTGAACGGCGCGATCTTCGCGGACGGCAACGTTCCGAAGGAGCCGGTGCTGAACTCGAACGCCGTGAAGACCTCCGCGGGCGTCGACAACGCCGGCGGCTGGCAGTACACGCCGGCCAGCGGAATCGTCAAAGCGAACCTGAACGCGTACTCGTCCTACTAGAACACGTTCGTTCTTCAATGTAGGAGTCAGGACCGGCCGAGGTGGGAGCGTCGCTCTCACCTCGCGCGCCTTACGGAGGGGATCGGGGGACTCGATGAAGTGGACCCGCGCCGGGGCAGGAAGCCTCGTCGCAGCGGCGATCGCGGCGTTCGTCTACGCCTTGACGCTCGCGCCATCCGTCGGCGCGGGCGATAGCGGGGAGCTCATCCTCGCCGCCCACTCGATGGGAATCCCGCACCCGCCCCGGTATCCGCTCTGGGTCCTGCTCGCGCGCTGCGTGGACCTCCTGCCCTGGGGCACGACGGCCCTCCGCGTCAACGCGCTCTCCGCCGTTCTCACCGCCTGCGCCGCAGGGCTCTTCTACGCGCTCGCCCGGCGCTGCGGGCTCGATCGTCTGGGCCGGATCGCCGCCACGGTCACGTTCGCCGGGTCCACCCTGGTTTGGGACGCGGCCGTGGGGACCGAGGTCTACGCCCTGGCCACCGTGTTCGTCCTGCTCCTGGCGCTCACGGCCCTCCGCGCGCGATCCAGGCGCCACGGCGGAGCGCGCGCCGACGCCCTCTTCTTCTTCACGGCCGGACTCTCGCTTCTCGCCCACCAGACGCTGCTCTTTCCCGCGCTCGTCCTCGGGGCGTGGGTGCTCTCGCGCCGCTTCGCCCCGGGACGCCTGGCCGCGGCCCTGGCCTGGTCGGTCGCAGGATTCTCCGTGGTGTTCCTGCTGCCGCTGCGGAGCGGGGCGAACCCGGTGCTCGACTGGGGTCACGACCAGAGCCTCGCCGCGCTCTGGGACAACCTGCTCCGGCGAAACTACGGCGGGCTGCGCCAGAACGGATACAGCTTGAGCCTCTCGATCGACGAGGTGGTTGCGATGGCGGGACTCGCCGCCACGTCCCTCGGCGGCATCGGCACGGCGCTCGCGGGCGTGGGGGCCTTCGCTCCGCGCCGCGCCCGCGCGGCGCTCCTCCCGCTCACGCTGGCCGCGCTCACCATCCCCGCAGCGCTCGCGGGGATCGTGGCGTTCACGCCCGACGCGGAGCACCTGGCCCAGATCGGCCCCTTCCTCATTCCGGTCACGCTGGTCGTGGCGCTATGGGCCGGAGCCGCCGCGAGGTCCCTGGGGCTGCTCCCGCGTCTGGCACGCGCGCCTCTCGCCGCGGTGCTCTGCGCCGGGATCGTCGTCACCTGCTTTCTCCATTACCGGCTCTGCGACCGGAGCGGCTTCCGCCTTCCCGAGCGCTACGGCCGGGACCTCATGGCGGGCCTGCCCCCGGGCGCGACGCTCATCGTCGACGGCGACAACGAGACATTTCTCACCGCGTACCTCACGCGGGTCGAGGGATACCGCACGGATCTCCATCTCGTGAACCGGCGGGGCTACGTGTTCGGCGATCCCTACGGTCTGCGGGGCATCCCTCGCTCGAAGTGGGGCGAGATCCAGCACCGTGTAGACATGGAGCGCCTGCGCACGTCGAACGCCCCGGTCTATTACGCCACGCCGCCCGGAGACCTCGTCCAGGCGGGTGTCGCCTTCCGGAACGAAGGACTGGTCTACCACGCCACGCTTCCGGGGCCTTCGCGCACGCGCGCGGGCCGCGACCGCGGCGCTTCGCCTCTCCTGTCCTATGGTCCCTGGCCGCGGAGCACCGAGCTCCTGCCGGGAGGACCGGAGCGGTACGACTACGTCACCCGGAAGCTCGCGATCACCTATTCCGCGACGCGCGCGCAGCTCCTGTGGGAGCTGAACCGCTATCAGGAGGCGTTCCCCTGGTTCGAGGACGCCGCCCGCGTCGGATTCGATTTTCCCGGCGCCCGCATGAATCTCGCGGTTGCCGCGGCCGCGCTCGGCAAGCAGGACGTCACGCTGGGCGAGCTCCTGGCCGCGCTCCGGCTCGCCCCCTACGATCCCGAGCCCTCGGCCCGGCTGGCCGTGCTCTTCGCGGTCGCGGGCCGCTACCGGGACGCCGCGTTCTATTTCGAGCGCGCCTACAAGATCCGTCCCTCCGTGGAGCTGGCCACGAATGCCGCCCGCGCCTGGTCGCTCGCGGGCGAGCGGGCGCGCGCCCAGTCCTGGGAGGGCCGCCGGTGAGCGCGCGCGGGTTCACGCTGACCGAGCTGATCGTGATCATGACCCTTCTCGGCATCCTGAGCTGGCTCGCCTTTCCCAAGATGACCGCGATGGACGAGATCAAGCTCGACACCGCGGGGCGCCGCCTGGCCGGGGATCTCCGCTACGCGCAGAGTCTCGCGATCAGCAAGCGCGTCATCCACGGCATCCTCTTCGACGCCGCGCTGGCGAAATACACCGTGTTCGCTCCCACTACGGCGACGCCGATCACCGATCCCGCCGACCGGGCGAGGACGATGGTGGTGGACTACACGCAGAAGACCGAGTTCAAGGGCGTGCTGATCCAGTCCGCCACGTTCGGAACGACGCCGGGCGTGAGCTTCGACTACTTCGGGGTCCCGCGAGACACCGCGGGCGTGGATCTCAGCTCCACGGGGAAGGTCATCCTGACCTACCAGGGCCAGTACGACACGGTCTTCGTGGCGCCCCAGACCGGAATGGTGACCACCCGATGAGCCCGCGCCCGAGTCGCCAGGGTTCGGCCACGAGCCCGCCGCTCGATCACCAGGGATTCACCCTGATCGAAATGGTGCTCATCATCGTGATCGCCGCGGTCGCGATCCTTCCCCTCAGCATGCTCTTCGCGAACACCTCGATCCGGTCGGGCGATGCCCGGAACGCGACGACGGCGGCGCAGCTTGCCCAGGCCCGCATGGAGGAGCTGACCGCCGACAAGAACTCCCCCGCGCGCGGCTTCTCCTATCTGGTCACAGGGAACTATCCCGCCGAGACACCGGTCGCGGCGTTCTCCGGCTACAACCGGTCCGTCTCGATCGCGGTGGATTCCACGTACGACGGCGTCACGTTCCGCACGGTGAGCGTGACGGTCTCCTGTCCGAACATCCCACCCGTGACGCTGACCACATGGTTCACCAGCTACTGACGCCGGTGCGCGGAGGCCGGGGGCGCGGAGGCCGCGAGCGCGGGTTCACCCTGCCCGAGCTCCTGATCGTGATCGTGATCGCCTCGGTCCTCGCGATCGCCTTCTCCTCGATGTTCATCCAGGCGGTCAAGACCTACCAGTTCATGGACGCCGAGAAGGACATGCTGGCGGACACGCGCTATGCCGAGGAGCGCGTCACGCGCGAGCTCAAGCGCGTGCGCAACAACACGAGCATCAGCGCCGCGACCGCCACGACGCTCACCTTCGTGGACCGCCAGAACGCCACCGTGAGCTTCTCCTGGAGCGGCGTCTCGGGCGCGGATCTGCTCTTCACCAAGAGCGGGGTGTCCCAAACCCTCGCGAAAGGCGTGGACTCGCTGGCCTTCCGCTACTGGAAGCAGGACGGCACGGCGGCGACCCCCGTCCTCTCGCCGTCCGCCACCGACATCTGGCGGGTCACGCTCTACATGAGGCTGATCAAGGGCACCCAGACGGTCGCCTCCTTCGGATCCGCCTTCGTGAGGTCGCTGTGAGCCGGCGCCGCGTCGATCCGTCCCAGGCCGGCTTCTCGGTCGTCCTCGCGGTCTTTTCGATCCTGATCCTTCTCACGCTGGGAATCGCGATGGTCTCGATGGTGGTCGAAGACTCCGATTCCTCGGTCCTGCACGTCCAGGAGAACCAGGCCTTCTACGCCGCGCACGCGGGCGTCGAGTACGCGATCGTGAAGCTCTCGACGAACTGGGCCTGGGGCGGGCTGCCCTCGCCGGGGAAGAACGTGGGGGCGGGCTACTACTGGATCGCGCCGCCGGACGGCGTGGACGAGACCGGAGCCGCGCTCCCCTCGAACACGAAGCGGATCATCTCGACGGGCGTGGTGGGAACCTCGACGCGGCAGATCCAGGTGCAGCTCTCGGGGGGCACCATCTCGACCTATGCGGGTACGGGGACCGCGGGATACACCGGCGATCTCGGAGCCGCGACCGCGGCCCGGATCGCCCACCCCGAGGGGATCACGGTCGCCGCGAACGGGGACGTGTACTACGCGGATCCCGACAACAACGTCATCCGGAAAGTCACCGCCGCGACCGGAATCATCACGACGGTCGCGGGCAGCGGTGGCAACGGATCGTCCGGCGACGGGGGGCTCGCGATCCTCGCCAAATTCAAGAACGCCGAGGGCGTGTTCGTGGTCGCGAACGGGGACCTCTACCTCGCGGACACCGGCAATCACGAGATCCGCAAGGTGACCGCGCTCACCGGCATCGTGACGCTGGTGGTGGGAAGCACGAGTCCGGGATACTCCGGAGACGGCGGCGCCGCGACGGCCGCGCGCTTGCGCCTTCCCGCCGCGATCGTGGTCGCGGCGAACGGGGACATGTACATCGCGGACACCGGGAACGACGCGGTGCGCAAGGTGACCGCCGCGACCGGAATCGCCACGACCTACGCGGGCACGGGCACGACGGGCTACACGGGGGATGGAGGGGCCGCCACCTCGGCGCGGTTGAGCGGCCCCCAAGGACTGGTCCTCGCGGGGAACGGCGACCTCTACATCGCGGACACGGGCAACAACGTGATCCGCAGGGTTACCGCGGCGACCGGCGTGATCACCACGTTCGCGGGGACGGGCACCGCGGGCTTCCTCGGAGACGGGGGCGTCGCGACCTCGGCCCGGCTCAACGCGCCCGAATCGGTCAGCATCAGCGCTTCGGGGGAGCTCTACATCGCGGACGCGGGAAACAACCGCATCCGGCGCGTCTCGACCGGCGGCACGATCACGACGGTTGCCGGCACCGGGACCGCGGGCGCCGCGGGAGACGGCGGGCTGCCCACCGCGGCGCAGCTCAACTCGCCCCACGGCATCGCGGTCAGCACGAGCGGCACCTATTACATCTCCGATCGAGTCAACAACGAGATCCGCAGGGTCACGGGCGTCTTCGCCGTCGTGGCCTGGGTCGAGACCCGGACGTAGGAGGCACTCCAGTCGTGAGCGAGACGGCAAAGAAACCCTGGTGGAGCTTCCTCCCGCTGGAGGGGCGCCTGAAGATGCTCTTCTCCTCGCCGCGTCCCGATCTCGTGGGCGTCGACCTGAGCGACCGCTCGGTGCGCGTGGTGCACGTCGTGAGGCGCGGCTCCAAGGTGGCGCGCATCCAGAGCGGGGAGCGCATGCTCTCGAACCTCGAGCTGAAGCCGCCGGAGCGACGCGCGGCGCTGCGCGGAGCGCTACGCGATCTGGTCCGGGAGCTGGGACTCCGCGGACGGCATGCCGCGGCGGCCGTCTCGGGGAACGAGGTCGTGATCCGGCGCATGACGCTTCCGGAGATGAGCCGCGCCGATCTCCTCGACGCGCTGACGCTCGAGTGCCGGAAGCACGTCAACTTCCCGATCGAGGACTCCGAGATCCGCTACGAGGTCCTGGGCCGCTCCGACCGCGCCGGGAACCCGGAGCTCCTGCTCAGCGTCTGCGTCGCCCACCGCCGCCGTCTGGATGAGGTGCGCGAGGCGGTGGAGGAGGCGGGTCTCCGTCCTTCGCTCCTCACGACGCGCCCGGTCGCGTTGCGCGCCCTGGTTCGCGCCACGGACGCCGTGCCCTCGGGCGAGGTGGTCGCCTACCTCGACATGGGCGGCACGAACACGCACATCACGGTGCTCAAGGGGAACGACATCCGCTTCTCCCGCGAGTTCGGCGTGGGCGGAGTGACCCTGACCGAGGCGCTGCGCGCCATCGTGGTTCCGGGACAGGGCACGATCGAGCTCTCCTTCGATGAGGCCGAGGCGCTGAAGCGGGCGCACGGCATTCCGATCGGGCAGGAGGAAGCCGGGCATTCCGGCCGGATCCCCCTTTCCGCCGTGTCGGTCATGCTCCGGCCCATCCTCGAACGGCTGGCCCGCGAGCTCTGGAACTCCTTCGACTACTGCAACGAGCAGTTCCAGGGTGAAGCGGTGACCCGGCTCGTGCTCCTGGGGGCTGGAGCCAGCGTCCGCAACCTGGCGGAGTACCTGACCGGCGTTCTCAAGATCCCGGTCGTTCGGGCCGATCTTGCAGAAAGCATGACTTCGGCCCTTCGCCGGCCGAAGCAGGGGACCTCGGCCGGCTCCGCGACGCCGTCGGAGCTGGGGCTGGGGCTCGCCCTGACCGAGCGCGGGGCGCTCAATTTCGCGACGCCGGCGGGGGCCGGGGTTCCGTACCGGCTTGCCGAGGCGATTCCGCAGCGGGTGGCCGCGGCCGCCGCGGCCCTGCTCCTCGTCTCGGTGGCCCTGCCGGCCCACATGAACGTGCTGAGCGAGCGGAGCCGGATCGAGGGCCTGAAGGGCACGCTGGCGGGGCTTTCGACGAAGTCCGACGCGGTCCGGCGGTTCCGTGCCGCTCGGGAAGAGGAGACGCGGCTCCACGACCTGCTCGCGCACCTGACGGGCGGTCAGGTGCTCTGGTCGTACGTGCTCCGGGATCTGAGCCATCGGATCGGCCCCGACGTCCGGCTGACGCTGCTCGAGACGATCGAGCCGCAGGCAGCGCCGCCGCCGCCGGGCGCGCCGGCGTCCCGTCCGGCGCGGATGATTCGCTTCTCGGGACTCCTGGGCACGCAGAACCGGAGACCCGAGGACGTCGTGGGAGAGCTCATGCAGTCGCTGGAGCGCTCGCCCGTGCTGGGGCAGATCCATCTCGAGGGGTGCCAGGCAGTGACGACTTCGGTCTCGAGCTTCGTCATGACGGCGGAGATCGCCGAGTAGGCGCGGGCCATGAGCCTCTCGCTCCGGCATCCCGCCGTGGGTCACGCGATGATCCTGGCCGGATTCATCGTCTCGGCGGGCGTGGTGCGAACCGCGTACGTGGAGCCGCGGGCACGCGAGGTGAAGGCCCTGCACGCGACGGAGGAGCGGCTTCACGCCGAGCTGAGCGATCTCGAGGAAGGGATCCGCGAGATGGAAGGGTGGAGGACCGCGCATCCGGGGCAGGACCTCGGGTCCTTCCACGCGCGGAAGGCGCTTCCGGCCCAGGACATGGTGGCCGGGTTTCTGCGCTCGATCGTTCCGCTCGCGGACCGGCACAAGGTGCGGACCGAGCTGATCCAGCCCGCGGGGGCGCTGGTGCAGGAGACGACGCAGGATGCGGCGGGAGCTCCGATGACGTATATGCGCGCGGAGCTCCGGTTTCATCTCGAGGCCACGTACCGGGATCTGGGGGAGTACCTGAACGACATCGAGGCCATGGACCAGCTGGTGGTCGTTCGATCGGTGTCGCTGACGAGCGGCGAGGAATACCCCGAGCTGGGGGCGGATGTCGCGATCTGGGTGTACGGGACCCCATGAGGAGCTGATGGATTGGTTCCGCGATCAGATGAAGAAAGGGATGAATCCCAGGACGTATCTCCTCGTGGGATTCCTGGTGGCGATGCTCCTCTGGATTCACTCGCTCGACACGAAGCAGCGGGCGCTCCGGGCGAAGGCGGCCGCGATCACGATGACCCCGGCTCCCGCCGTGCCCGCGGCCGCGCGTCTGGAGGAGCGCACGGGGCCGCGCGCCGCCCAGACGCCGATGGGATGGGGAAGCGATCCCTTCGAGCGGAGGGTCCTGGATCTCAAGGGCTCGCCGGGGAAACCGGTCTCGACGCACGTCGCCCCGCCCGCGCCGGACGACTTGTATCTCCAGGGGATCATGGACGGTCCCATGGGAAGGACGGCACTCATCAACGGCGACATTTACCGCGAAGGCCAGCGCATCGGCTCGCGGGAAGTGATCCAGATCGGAAAGAAGGCCGTGATGATCCTCGACAGGAAGGGAGCGGTCACGACGCTCACGCTCAAAGGAGACGGAGGATGAAACGGATCGCCGTCGTATGGGGACTGATCGCGTGCCTGGGCCTGGGGCCCGGCGCCGCGTCAGCCGGGCAGGAAGCCCGCGCTTCCTTCAATTTCAAGGGAGCGCGCGTGCAGGACGCGATCCGCCTCATCGCGAGTCAGTTCGGGCTGGACGTGGTGGTCGGCAAGAACGCGAGCGGAACGCTCACCGCGAACCTGAACAACGTGACGGTCGAGCAGGCGATGGAGACCGTCGCCGAGGCCACGGGGTGCGAGTACACGCTGAGAGACCGGATCCTCATCGTGAATCCGGCCGGCATGATGACCCGGGTGTTCCCGCTCCGGTACCTCGATCCTCTCGCGGCCGCGCAGGCGGTCGCCAGGGTGCTGGGCCCCGGCGGCGCGGCGCAGCCCTACTCGGGGCGCGCCAAGGACAGCGCCGTCACGCGCTCGAGCGCGCTCAGCAACGCCCTCATCGTGACCGACACGTCCTCCCGGCTCGCCGTGGTGGAGCGGGTGATCGAAGCCATGGACGTGAAGCCCAAACTGATCGCGATCGAGGCCAAGCTGGTGGAGACGACGCTGGGTCAGGACGAGAAGCTGGGGGTGGACTGGCAGCTCCGCGCCACCGCGAGCGGGGCGACCCTTCCGACGACGTTCCCCTTTCCGAAGTCGGCGGGCTCGGGGGATCTCACCGCCACCCCGAATCCCAACAACCAGGTGGGGGGCATCGGCCCCGCGTTCCCGCGGGGGCAGACCTTCCCCTACGCGATCCCCGGGGACTACGTGTTCGGCAAGCTCTCCTTCGACGAGTTCCGGGTGGCGCTGGACATCCTCCGCCAGTCCTCGAATACCAACCTCGTCTCCGCGCCGAAGATCACCACTCTGGACAACCAGGAAGCGGAGATCATCGTCGGCACCGTGGTCCCAATCGCGCGCTACGAGCATGCGCAGCAGACCGGCGTGCTGGAGGTCTCCGGATACGACGAGAAGAAGGTGGGGGTGCGGCTCCTGGTCACGCCGCACGTGGGCCCCGACAGCACGATGATCCTCGCCGTGAACCCCGAGATCAGCGAGATCGTCGAGTACCGCGGGCAATTCAACGAGCGCCCCGTCACCTCCACCCGCTCCGCCCTGACCCAGGTGCAGGTGAGGAGCGGCGAGACGGTGATGATCGGCGGGCTCATCCGCTCGGTCGACATGAAGATCGAGCGGAAAGTGCCGATCCTTGGAGACATACCGATACTCAACTTCCTGTTCCGGCACAAGAGCGTCTCGAAGCAGAAGGTGGATCTCATGATCTTCATCACGCCACGCTTGATCGAGTCGTAGGGAGGATTGGAAATGAACGCAGGCCAGCCGCGCGCGCGAGTGCTCGTCGTCGACGATGAGGCGGACCTCGTCCGGATCTTGCAATTCGGCCTTCAGGGCATCGGATACCAGGTGGAGACGGCATCCGACGGCCAGGAGGCGCTGAAGAAGGCGCGCGAGCAGAAGCCGGACATCATCCTGCTCGATCTCATGCTTCCCAAGCTGGACGGCTACAAGGTGTGCCGGCTCCTCAAATTCGACGAGCGCTACAAGAACATTCCGATCATCATCCTTTCCGCACGGACACAGGAAGGGGACCAGCTCCTGGCGATGGAGATGGGGGCGAACCGGTTCATCACCAAGCCCTACGATTTCGCCGAGGTGCTGGGGCACATCGAAGCCTTGCTGAAATCGGTGCCCACCGGCCCGTAGCGGCGTCGCCGCGAGCGTCCCACCTCCGCAATTCCCCCCTTGACCAAGGTCACCGGGAACCGTAGCGTCATAGGACTTTGCATCGCGCGTTCCCACCCCAAGTCCTGAGATGATTCCGAAAAACACGTCCGACACCGAGTCCCTCACCCCACCGCAGGCGGCGAACGCTCCGGGGCCGCCCCCGATCGTGGATACGATCCTCGACACGGTCGGGAACACACCCATGGTGCGGCTGCGTCACCTCGGGGCGGGCCTTCCCGCCACGCTGCTGGCCAAGGTGGAGTCCTTCAATCCGGGGGGCTCCGTGAAGGACCGGATCGCGATCGCGATCGTCCAGGAAGCCGAGGCGAAAGGGCTCCTGAAGCCGGGGGGCGCGATCGTCGAGGCGACGTCCGGGAACACCGGCATGGGGCTGGCGCTCGTGGCGGCGGTGCGCGGCTACCGGGCCATCTTCGTGATGCCCGACAAGGTGAGCAAGGAGAAGATCACCTTGTTGAAGAGCTTCGGCGCCGAGGTCGTGATCACGCCGACCGCGCTTCCTCCGGATTCCCCGGAATCCTATTACGAGGTCGCGAAGCGCCTCGGCCGCGAGATCCCGGGGGCCTATCTCTCCAACCAGTACTACAACCCGACGAATCCCGAAGCGCACTTCCGCTCGACGGGCCCCGAGATCTGGAAGCAGACCGGCGGGAAGATCGACTCCTTCGTCGCGGCGCTCGGCACGGGAGGAACCATCAGCGGGACGGCGCGTTATCTCAAAATGAAGAACCCGAAAATCAAGGTGATCGGCGCGGACCCGGTCGGCTCGATCCTCAAGGATTTCTTCTACACCAAGAAGATGGTGCCCGCGCGCACCTACAAGGTGGAAGGGATCGGCGAGGATTTCCTCCCGGGCACGCTCGACTTCTCGACGATCGACGAGGTCATCTCGGTGAACGACGCGC
>Ga0066656_10001284_pt1 | contig 10881 bp, 10 predicted proteins | sample GraSoiAngelo_105_FD_71411 | JGI IMG/M metagenome (GOLD analysis project Ga0066656, IMG submission 71411) | Grasslands soil microbial communities from the Angelo Coastal Reserve, California, USA - 14_0903_05_40cm | ecosystem: Environmental > Terrestrial > Soil > Grasslands | place: USA... | reverse complement strand
CGCGCACGAGCACGATGGAGTGCTCCTGCAAATTATGCCCTTCGCCTGGAATGTAGGCAATCACTTCCTGACCGTTCGTCAACCGTACTTTTGCTACCTTGCGCAAGGCAGAGTTCGGCTTCTTCGGTGTGCGCGTCATCACTTGCACGCACACACCGCGGCGCTGCGGACAGCCAACCAGTGCCGGCGACTTCGATTTCACCGACACCCTCCGGCGTCCTTTTCGAATCAATTGATTAATCGTGGGCATTTTCTAAAAACAATGCGTCGCCAAAACCTTGTAGTCCGGGCGACAAAAAACCCGCCCCAGGCGGCGCAATAAACCTCTTCACGCGCCTGATGCGGTGAGCGGCGAATATAGAGGGAAAATCGTGATGCGCAAAAGATTATTTTGCGCGCCCAAACCTCGAGACATCAACTGAGAATGGACGCAAACTTTGAATCGGGTAGTGCACGCGTTGGTTCCGACCTCCCGACGAGAAGGATTCCCTTGTCACAATCATAAGCACGCCGCGACCGCTTAACGACGACTCATGGAATGATCATGAGTGCGCAGTTCGTTTACAATCAGTAACGCTCTTTTTGATAGGAGCCGTGGAAGTGTTTTTCCTGGCCGCCGACGCGGAACCAGATTTCCTGACTCAATGGATCGTCCCGAACAATGTCGGAAGGCCCGACATCGTATCGCTCAGTTACGTTTCCATTCTGGTCGTATAGAGTGATGTGGTACCCGTGGAGGGGCGCTGGCGTCGGACGGACCGGTGCAGGCCCCGGCGGATTTGTCGAGACACATGCGGCCAGGCCAGTGAGGCAAACAAGCCAGACAACGATTAATCTTCGATCGCGGAGCATACGACTCCTCCTTGTTGCATCAGTTGATCGAGCGCGTCATATGGCAAAAAGGCGCAGCCATTAATCCCCCAAGCCGATCCCCAAGAGTTCGCCATCAGAAATGCGTCCTGGTCAGGGCTAAAACCGAAAAGCAGATAAGCATGTCCAATCGATCCGGGATTCCCGGTCAAGCGCATCACTCCGTTTGCGGGCTGTCCCATCCCCGGATACCACTTCGAGCCGACCACAACCGAACCGCGCGTCAGGATGAAACGCAATGTCTCGTCAGCATTGCTTGCCCAGCGATAGTCGCTTGTGATCAGATTTCGTTCGGCGAGGCCTTTGAATCCAGCACGAACACTCGTCCCGCTGTTTGTCCCTTCGTTGCCCGGAAATTCGTCAATCTCCTGAGCGCGATGCCAGAGCGCGATCGCATCTATGGAATGACTCATGATCGGCGCCGCCAGAATGAAATGCGCGCACGCATGACCGACACACGAGTTTGTGCTGCCTTGGTTGAGCAAATGCGCCGGCAATTGCCAGACCTTTTCTTTCGAGCGTGGATCGTCAACCGCCCCTATAACGGCACCCAGTGGGAAATTATCGTCAAGCGGGTCATATTCCTGAACGAAACCAGTGCCAACAACTGCTCCATCCACCAAAACTTGGCCCTCCGCTAGAGCGGGCGCTTTGCCGGCCAAACGCCTGGCTTTTTTCCAGATTGGATGTGAAGCGGGCGTGACTCGCTTTTGCGGATTCTTCTTTTTTGTCGTGGCCGTTTTTGTTGTTTTGCGTTTCGGCATTTGCTTCGGCGATTTTTGCCTTTTCCTACCAAAAAGTCATCCCACCTAGCAAACTATTTTTTGCGGCTGCGCCACCCAGACATTGTGCGAAGCTGAGGCCGCGATGTTCGAGCTTCTCGCGGTGGGTCGATAACCGAAAGTCGCTTTATGGTCCATTGACGACAAGGCGTGTGTGGTCTGTGGCGCCCCAACCGGCATACAAATGGCTTTAGGAAAGAACCCATCGAGTCTTGCAAAAGAGGATTGCTGCTTGCTACGTTACGCTTAATCTGCCGTAGCGCGGCATGAAGATTGGCTTTGCTCAAATTAACCCGACGGTAGGGGATTTGAGAGGCAACTGCGAATTGATCATAGGCGCGTACGGGCGTCTTGCAGCTGCGGGCGCGGAATTGATTCTGTCGCCGGAACTGGCCGTCACCGGATATCCGCCGCAGGACCTGGTTTTTAAATCGCGTTTTGTTCCGGAGAATCTTGCGATCCTGGAAAAACTTCACTCTCTCGTCGGAGAACCAGCGTTGCTCGTCGGTTTTGTGGATCGCAACGAAGGACGCGGCAAGCCATTTCATAATGCCGCGGCCTTGCTCGAGCGCGGAAAACCGTTGCGCAAAGCGCACAAGTCGCTTCTGCCTACCTACGATGTTTTCGATGAAGATCGTTATTTCGAGCCAGCCAGTCGCGTCGAGCCCTTCGAGGTTCACGGCAAAAAAATCGGCGTGACCATATGCGAGGATATCTGGACGGAACATTATCTGCCGCGACCGCTATATGATATCGAACCGGTGCGCGGACTGATCGAGCAGGGCGCGGAGATCATTGTTAATTTGAGTTCGTCCCCCTTTACGTTGCACAAGCCCGCGATCCGCTATGAGATGGTTGCAGGTTCGGCGCGCACCCATCGACGGCCCATTTGCTACTGCAACGTCGTAGGCGGCAACGATCAGCTTGTGTTCGATGGCAATTCCATTGCCGTGAATTCCGCCGGCAACTTGATCGCGCAACTGGCGGCATTTCGCGAAGACGAGAAAGTCGTCGATACGGATTCCACGGCTGCGATCGAGTTCCACCAAGGCAAAACACCAGAGGTCCTGTTCGACGCGCTTTCCCTTGGGGTTCGCGATTATTTCCGCAAATGCAACTTTCACTCGGCCGTCGTGGGGCTCAGCGGCGGCGTTGATTCCGCGGTCACCGCTGTAATCGCGGTCGACGCGCTTGGCCCGAGGAACGTGACTGGCGTTTCGATGCCCAGCCCTTACTCGTCGCGTGGCAGCATCGACGACGCGCGCGCGCTCGCACGCAACCTCGGAATCAAATTCCTTGAGATCCCGATCGCCGATGCGTTCGCCGCGTTCAAATCACAGTTCAAAGAAATTTTTAAAGGGCTGCCTGAAAACGAAACCGAGGAGAATATGCAGCCGCGCCTACGCGCGATGACGTTAATGGCGCTTTCGAACAAGTTCGGCCATTTGTTGCTCACGACTGGAAACAAAAGCGAACTGGCCGTCGGCTATTGCACAATTTACGGTGACATGGCAGGCGGCCTGGCAGTGATCAGCGACGTGCCAAAGACGATGGTTTACGAGGTGGCGCGCTGGATCAATTCCGATTATTCGTCGCGATCAGGCCGTAAGGGAGAACTCATTCCGAGATCCACAATCGACAAACCGCCCAGCGCCGAGTTGAAGCTCAATCAGAAGGATCAGGATACACTTCCGCCATATGAGATTCTCGATCAGATCCTGCACCTCTACGTCGAAGAAAACCTAAGCGCGCGCGACATCATCGCGCACGGATTTGATGAGAACACGGTGCGCTGGGTGCAGCGCCGCGTTGATCTTAACGAATACAAACGTGAACAGGCCGCGCCTGGGTTAAAGGTTACCAGTCGCGCCTTCGGCCTTGGTCGCAAAATGCCGATCGCACAAAAGTACGTCGACTAAGTGCATTCAAAGCTGCAGATGTAAGCTTCGCGGGAATCAGGCCACGAGGTCGCCATCCTATTCTGGCCTAGCGTATTCCACTCGTCGAGCCGTAGTAAGGCCGAGCGAGCGGGTGATCGTCGCAACTCGCCGGGATCTGCTCGTACTGGTATGTTGATTGGGCTTTCTCCAGCGGAAGCTTGACCATGACAAGCGTGCCGCTGGCGGATTTGATGCTAATGCAGGCGTGCGCAGGCGCGAGCGAAACATGCGGCACATCCGGTGGCGCTGTGGCATCAGCAACGCCAGTTCGGATTTCCGGAAACCTGAACCCCGGTAATTGCGCTTGAATCGCGTCAGCACTGTCAGTCAAAGCGCCGCTTCAGCGGGCGTGCGAGCGCAACGCGGTGTAAACCTGTTGCACCAGAAACATGGCACGCCTGTTCTGGTTCGAGCGGCTCTCCGGGTTAATCGACTCGGTCAGATCGATACGCCATGCGCCGTCTTCCAACGTAAGCGTGTAGGTGTAACGACTGCGACCGCGGCCGAAAAATCCAAAAAAGCGGTCATAGGTGTAGCTCGCGGAGACCAGAGCGGTCGTGCTCGACATGCGCTCAACGCGGATTCGGTTCGTTTCGAAGTCGGGCAATTTTGCAGTAGCCGGTGTGTACTCGCAGAATGATTTTTCGACAGTCGAGCGTCCAACCACGGTGGCACGGGCAAGCTCGAGGCTGCGTTTGGAAAGCGCGGCCACGACAGCAACGCAATCACCACGGCGCGCGGCTTCGATGTAATTGCGCAGCGCTTTGGCCGGCGCCTGCCAACCGCTTAGCGGCGACGGCCGATCTTCCAGAAACCACCACAGCAAAGCGATGAGGGCGATGGCGAGCAGCGCCTTTCCCATGGCTCGCTTAATTGGCGACCGACCATCATCGTCGTCAAACATCGCTAATCTGTATTGGTCTAGTGAACTTCAATGAGTGAGCGAGATCAGAACGACTCGCAAGTTGAGATAAATGCACCGTGCAGGAATCGAACCTGCAACCCAGTGATTAAGAGTCACTTGCTCTGCCAATTGAGCTAACGGTGCTTTTCAATTTTAGATTCTGTGGCTTGTCACTCGAATTTCGGAAAGCGCAGACATGTCCACGCACTCCAAAGATCATGCCTGCGTGTGACGAACGTAATGCCTCTCGACACCTTTGGGGAGCAGGCGTTTGCGACGGCGTTGCCGTCGGCGTGCAAGTATAGCCCGACCGCCTTTGGTCCGCATCCGGGCACGAAAGCCGTGCTGACGTTTCCGTGTTCGTTTGGATGGCTGGTATGTTCGCTTCATAAAACCCGGAAATGGCTCCGGAGCGTTTAGAGAACGGGTATCCTAGGAGTGGGCAGGGCGTTGTCAATTGCTCGTAGCTTGGCAATTGTCGATCATTGATTCGGAGATTGCCAGCGCCTCAGATTTTTGACATAAACAATACAAACCATGAGCGAGAAAGTCATAATCGAACCAGCAACCGAGGCTGATTTGGACGAATTATCCGAGATGTTGGGCGGGTTGTTCGCACAGGAAAGCGATTTTCGCCCGGACAAGCAAAAACAGCTGCGTGGTCTGCGGCTCATTTTTGAACAGCCCAGCCGTGGACGCGTTTTCGTGCTGCGACGTGAAGGCGCAATTGTGGGCATGATCAATTTGCTATTTACAATCAGCACGGCCGAAGGCGGCTTCGTCATTCTCCTGGAGGACCTCGTGATCCATAAGCAGTATCAAGGCAAAGGCTACGGCTCGAAACTGCTCAATTACGCGATCGACTTCGCAAAACAGAAAAATTTTCTCCGCATCACGTTGTTGACTGATCGGCCGGAAAATGTGGCGCAGGAATTTTTCCGGCGTCACGGTTTCGTCGAGTCATCGATGATTCCAATGCGCCTGTGGATCCCGCCGCACAGCGAGCAGACGGATCAAACCGCGTAAGGCTGGCTCGAACCGCAACTGTGGTGACAGCCGTGCCACTCCTATTCTGCTTTGTGCAGGCGACCCGCTTTCGCGACGCTTCGACGTGGCAAGCACGCCTGCCTCTACAGATGTTTATCCCCTATCCAACCGCTCAATTGCTGTTCGAGGCGTCTTTTGAATTCAGCGCGGAACTGGACTTCGTCCACGGCCTTTGCTACCTCAGGCGCGCCGGCCGGGGGCAAATTATTTTTGGCGTATCTTTTTAATTCATCGGCACGCGAATCATCCGAGAAGAAGGTGAAGAGACTGGGCGCATACCGGTTCGCGCCGGCCGCATCGGTCTTGGCGAGCAGTGCTTTCATATTTGCCTTAGCAAAGTCCCAAGCAATATCCGGATGACCACTGTCGCGCGCGACCATCGGAACCAGAAATGTCGCGCGGCTCGTTGGCAACTCATCGCTAAGCGCAATAGGAAGAGTGTTCTTTACCAGCCTGGGATCAATCGCTTCGGCCAGCGCTGCGTAGTAATTTTGTTTCTCCTCAATACTCGTCGTTTTTAAGCCAAGCTCGTGCAGCTTGGTCCAAGTCTTTTCATCGGCGTAACGGCCGACCACTGCAAAAACGGACGGACGCAGATCGGGAGCGACCGATGCTGGATTTGCAAGGTATTTTTCAAAACGTGTGCGACAGCCTGCAATCATTTCAGGGTCATTTAAATCTGCCAAAGCGCTGATCAAGCTCGCACGCAAATTTCCGGCTGTAGAGGGTTCACCTTCTTTAGGCTCCCAGCCCAGCGTTTCAAACGTTGGACGCAGAAGTGATCGAGCGTAGCGCTGAAATTTTTCGTATTCCGGACTACCTACCAACAGGCGATTGATGAAATCCAGCACATTGATGACTTGTTCGCGTTCAGCGCTGTCTGTCGAAGGCGGCAGTTTCCCCACTAATCCAAAATAAATCGAAACGGATGCGCGATTAGCTTGCACAAGCGCCCATGTGTCGCTCAGAAGGTTGACTCGGTCTTCAACGCTCAAACTCGGCAGAGATCGTAATAATAAATCCCAGGACGGCGCGTCGTATTCGACCCGATAATTTCCTGTGCCATTTACATTCAGTTTAAGCGCGCGATTTACGGGGATGTTTCGCAGATTGTCGATCTTGCTGGTCATCAACAAAGTCGCAGTCGTTTCTCCGACGACTGAATATGTAAGCGGGATTTTCCACTCCAGCGGCGGCGCATTTTTGAAATTTACTGTAAAGCGCTCCTGTGTGAGCCGGATATTTCCATCTCCTTCTCGATTAACCTTCACGACTGGAAACCCCGATTGCTCCGTCCAACCAGCTGCGATCTCGCCGACCGGTTTCTTCGAGGCTTCCGAAAGCGCGTTCCACAAATCCGCAGTAGTCGAGTTTGAATATTTATGCGCGGCGATGTACCTGCGAATTCCATCACGAAAAACTTCTTCGCCGAGGAAACTTTCCAACATTCGCAGAAACGATTGGCCCTTTTTGTAAGTGATATCATCGAAAGCGTTGTTGGCTTCTGCCTCCGTTGCGACGGGCTGCTGAATCGGATGTGTTGTTGATCTTGCGTCGCTTTCCATCGCTTGCTCTTTCGCGAAACCAACGCGCCGGGTAGGATCGCGCGGTAAATTTCGTCGCAGCCAGACCTCCCATTGCGGGTTGAAATGCACAGTGCATTTGGTGCCCATCCATGAAGCGAACCCTTCGTTGAGCCACAGATTGTCCCACCAAGCCATGGTTACAAGATCGCCGAACCATTGGTGCGCCATCTCGTGCGCGAGCACCTCATAGATGTTTTGCTTCGTTTCCGCAGAGGAGTTTTTCGGATCAAACAGAAGCGCAGACTCGTAATAAGTGATGCCACCCCAGTTCTCCATCGCGCCGCCGAAACCACCGGGGAGAGCGATCTGATCCAGCTTCGGCAACGGATAAGCAATCCCGAAGTAGTCGTTGTAGTATTGCAAAATTTGCGCCGTTGCTTCGAGCGCGTAGCGACCGAGTTCCGCTTTGCCTTTCGTTGCGAGCACACGAATCTGCGTCGGGCCGATCCGCGATTCGATGAGATCGAGTTCGCCAGCAACGAAGACATTCAGGTAACTCGACATCGGCGGAGTCGGGGCAAAGCGCACCTCTTTTCCGCCAGCGATTTTTTTCTCGCTCTCCACCGGCATGTTTGAGACGGCCAGCCAATTTTCCGGAACGACAACGGTCAATTGAAACCGCGCACGAAATACTGGTTCATCCCAACACGGGAAGAATCGGCGGGCATCGGTCGCTTCAAATTGTGTTCCGAACATGATTTTTTTCGTTCCGCTTCCGTGTTCCTGATAGCGCATGTAAAAAAGCCCCTGCCCTTGCTGGTTGATTTTTCCGGAAAAACTGAGCGCGAGAGTGTGATTTCCCGGCGGAAGCTCTGACGACAATGCGAGCGTGAGCAGTTCCTTTTCCTTATCGGCCTTGATTGCAGATTTCGGCAACTGTTTCCCGTCCAGAGACACCTCGGTGATTTCGAGCTCCAGCGCATTTAGGATGAGCTGATGAACCGGGCCGCGCACGTTCAGCTTCACCGTTTCCGTTCCAGTGAACGCGAGCTTGTCGATGCTCGGAACGACGCGGATGGAGTAATTGGTCGGAATGACTTCTTTGGGCAATTTTCCCGGTGTCTCTTTAAAACTGAATGGCCTTTCCGCATTCACGTTGACAGAAAAGATAATGAACAGCACAGCCGCGAATGAAAGAAACGGAGCGCGCATTTCTGGCACTAAACAATGGGCGCCGGAGTTTTCATCTGCGAACACATCTGGCTTCGCCGCTCACGAACCGGCCCCGCTCGAAGGTAGCTACGATCTATTGCACAACCAACACCAGCAGCAATTGTCCGCCGCCAACCTGTGGGCCTTTAATAATCAGCGGACTGCGTTTGCTTAGCTTGGCATCGGTTTCGAGCAACAGTTCTTTCTCCTTATAAAGTTTCAGATTCAAAAGATAACCGGCTTCCGTCTCGCCTCGCGCATCCACGTGCAGCCCAAAAAATTTGCTGGTGGCCAGCCAATCTTCCTGACCAGTTTGAAGCGTTTTGCGCGACTGGCCGATCACTTGAAATTGATTATAGCCGAAAAGTTGTTTGAGGGGTCGCTCGACTCTAGTCAGCTCCGGCGGAATCGGTTGCGGCTGCGCCACATTCTCGGCGATCACCAGCCCGCTCCAAACTGTTTCCGCGCTGCGCAGAGTCGGCACCGCGCTCAGGATCAGCGCGATAAAAACGATCAAGAGCCATTTCCCACGAGCCATTAGCGTTTATTTGGCTGCGTAATCCGCAGGCAATGACTGCAAACCCTCTGTCCAAAGCACGGTCACCCGATCCTCTTTCGCTTCGAACATCGAGATCGTTGCATTTGGACTTATTACTGGATCAACGCGCGCATTTAGAATCTGCGTGAGGTATTGCGACCGCCCAGCCGGATTTTTATCGCGCGTGACGAAAATCGCAAAAATCAAAAAGACGGCGAGCGACGCAGTTCCCGTCAACAACAGGCGGCGAATCGTCCACCATGTATGAATCGAAGCATTGCGCTCCCGAATGGGCATAGCGTGCTCGCACGCGATTCGTTCACGCAGTTGATGATTAAAAAACTCTTCGTTCGCCAGTGTCTGCGCTCCGAGTTCGCGTTTCAAAAGTCCGCCGAGCTTCTTGGCATCCGCTTTTTCGGCTTCAGCAGCAGCCCTGTCCGGCAGCGAAGCTTCGAACTCGGCTAGCTGCCTGCCAGTGAGCTGGCCGTCCAGCCACGCAGTCCATTTTTCTTCAAATGTTTTCATAAACGTCCCGCAGTAAATTTTGCAATTTCTTGCGCGCATAAAATAGGCGCGACATCACTGTGCCGATCGAGCACTCGAGTGCCTCCGCAATTTCGTGATATTGCATCTCTTCAATCTCTTTCATCAAAATAACGGCGCGATGTTCCGGCGTGAGTTGAGCAATCGCCTGGTCGATACGCTCCCGTATCTCGCCTCGTTCCATTGTCTCGTAAGGCAATGCGTCCGCTTTGGGCGCCGTTTTCGATGCTGGATCGATTTCCTTTAATTGGGTCGCTTCATCGAACTCGGTGCCGCCGGATTTGACTTGTCTTTTCCGCATCCAATCGATGGCGACATTCATCACAATTCGATAAAGCCAAGTGTAAAACGAAGAACGCCCGCGAAAGCGCTTGATCGACTTCCACGCTTTCACGAAAGCGTCCTGAGCCAGGTCCCAGGCGTCCTCCTCGCTATGGACCATGTTGTAAATCATGCCGAATACACGCGTTCGGTAGCGAGTCACGAGCTCGTCAAATGCTTCGGTGTCACCGGCCTGGCATCGTCTAACCAAGTCCAATTCCGAGACATCCGGCTGAGCCAGAGTCGCTTCCGTTTGCATCGTTAGACGGAGCCGACCCTATTTCATTCAACTCCGAAAGCCTTCGGAGCCGAAACGCCGCCGCCATTCACTGCGATATTCGCCCATCAGGGTGATAATGCCGTCGCGCACTTGAAAAAGTCGCTGCTGCAAAACCGAATGCTGCGTCCCGGTAACGCTCTTTTCCGATAAAAGCTGCGCTGCTGCGTCCAGCGAAATGGTGATCGCCTTAAGCGCCCTTTTTAGATACGCAATTGTCATCCCGATTTCATCGACGTCATTGCCGCTCAGAGCGGCAGCCAGTTTGGCGCTCGCCAGGGCGGAGTGCGTTGCCAATTTTATCGCAGCTGGCTCGTTTTGAAGTAACGGCTTTTGATCAAAGAGTTGGTCGATCCAAACTGTGAGCGCTAACGCAGCTTGATACAGGCCGTGCTCCTCAAACGTTTCGGCTGCTCGCGCCTCGTTCGGGTCAAAGCCATCCTCCTCTTCAGTGCCTTCATCGAGGAGCGCATCCACCTCTGCACTCCAATCTTTCGAATCCAGTAATCGCGTCCAGCCCATCTCGCGGGCGATGATTTCATCGCGCTGAGGGTCATCTAGATAGGTCTCGAGAAGTTGCATATACTTCTCGGTCTTCTGATCCTGTTCCTGGAGAAACCGCTCCCAGTCGTACTCATCCCACATCTGTTCAGACCCACCCTCGTAGCCTGCCATACTCGACTAAACGTCACTTTGTTCATTCGCGCAAAGCGTTTTGCGTGTCCTGATGTGGCGCACGCTTATAGCCTTCGATATCGCCTGCGCCTTACGAAGCTGCACCACAATAATCTCGGCGCTCATAGGGCGCCGCTAGAGAATTTGCGCTTGGTTTGCAGCCGCAATTGCCCGCAGGCCGCATCAATATCGCTACCTTTCTCGCGGCGCAGCGTAGCCGAAATTCCTTGCGCGCGTAAGATCGAC
>Ga0066656_10001276_pt1 | contig 10901 bp, 7 predicted proteins | sample GraSoiAngelo_105_FD_71411 | JGI IMG/M metagenome (GOLD analysis project Ga0066656, IMG submission 71411) | Grasslands soil microbial communities from the Angelo Coastal Reserve, California, USA - 14_0903_05_40cm | ecosystem: Environmental > Terrestrial > Soil > Grasslands | place: USA... | reverse complement strand
GAGGGCGCGCTGGTCGCGGAAGCTGCCAAGGCACGGCCCGACTTGAAGGCCGTCGACGCCGAGTGGCGGGCGGCGCGCGCGGCGGTGCTCTCGGCGCGGCTCTCGCGACTGCCCTACGTGACCGTGTCCAGCTTCATCGACTTCAGCCCCAGGAGAACGTTCACCCAGAAGAGCTTCGGGACCTTCTACATTCTGGGTCGCGAGCATGGCGACCATACCCCTGACGACTACATCGTGCGCGACACCCTCGGAACCGTCATCGATCCCGTCACCACCGGCCGGAGCCAGACCGACCGGACCTTCGGCGGCCAGATCGCCCTCACCTGGGACCTCTTCAACGGCTTCGCCACCGACTCGCGGATCGCCTCGGCGCGGGCGCGGCTGCTGCGGGCCGATGAGGCTCGCAACGCCCTGAACCGCAACCTGGAAGCCGAGGTCCATCAGGCGCTGCTCGCCTACCGCGAGGCGGCCGAGCGTGGCCGGGTCGCGACCAGCTCGGTGGAGTCCGCCACCGAGAACCTCAAGCTCACCCAGCAGAAGTACAACGTCGGCTCGTCCACGATTCTCGACCTGATCGACGCCCAGGTGCAGCTCCAGCGGGCGCAGAGCGACCGGGTCACGGCGCTCGCCGGCCTCCGCGTGGCGGAGGCGCAAATCGAGATGGTTCGCGGGCGCGAATGAGACCGGGAGGAGACCCCAGACACCCATGAAGAAGAAATGGCTGTGGCTCGGGCTCGGCGCGGCGGTGGTGATCGGCCTGTTCGCGATCGGGATCGCCAAGAACGCGCAGGGCAAGGTGCAGGCGGTGCAGCTCGCGCGGGTTCGGATGGAGGACATCACCTCGCGGGTGCGGGCGCCGGGGAAGATCGAGCCCATGACCCAGATCAAGGTGAGCGCCGACATCCCGGGCAAGATCGTTCGCCTGGCCGTCAAGGAGGGCGACTCGGTGCGCCGCGGCCAGCTCCTGCTCCAGATCGACGACGCCCAGTACCGGGCCAACTACGACCAGGCCGCGGCCGCTCTGGCCAGCGCCCGGGAGCACCAGAGCGAGGCGGAGAACGACTTCAAGGTGATCGAGGCAAACCACCAGCGGCAGAAGGCGCTGTTCGAGAAGAGCCTGCTGTCCCAGGCGGAATGGGACCAGGCCAACACCACCTACGACAGGGCGCGGATCGCCGTGGCCACCGCCCGCCAGGAGGTGGCCCGCGCCCGGGCGGCGCTGGAGGGGGCGCGAGACAACCTCTCCAAGTGCCGGTTCGTCGCCCCCATCGACGGGGTGGTGAGCGCGCTCAACGTCGAGCAGGGCGAGATCGTCATCACCGGGACCATGAACAACCCGGGCACCCAGATCCTGGTGGTCTCGGACCTGTCGCGCATGCTGGTGCGCGCCGACGTGGACGAGACCGACGTGGTGGACATGAAGCTCGGCCAGAAGGCCAAGATCACGGTGGACGCCATTCCCGACACCTCGTTCGTGGGCACGGTGACCGAGATCGGCAACACCGCCAAGCGCTCCACCACCGCCACGGTCGAGGGCCAGACCAACTTCGAGGTCAAGGTGGTGTTCGACCAGGACGTTCCCCAGATCCGGCCCGGGATGACGGCCGATGTCGAGGTCGAGACCGCGACCCGGCCGCACACCAAGGGAGTCCCGATCCAGGCGGTGGTGGTGCGCACCCAGCGCGAGCTGGAGCGCGCCGGGCGCAAGGGGGTCAAGCCGCGCCGCTTCAAGGGCAGCGACGCCATCGCGGCGGAGGACGACACCATCGGCCGCAAGGAGAAGGAGATCACGGGAGTGTTCGTGGTGCGCGACGCGGTCGCCAGGTTCGTCCCGGTGCGCACCGGGATTGCCAGCGAGACGATGATCGAGATCTTCGGCAACCTCAACCCCGGCGAGAGCGTCGTGGCCGGACCGTACAAGGCTCTGCGCGAGCTCAAGCCCGAGACGCGGGTCAAGCAGGAGGTGGCCGGACGACGCGTGAAACGATGAGGCAGCGATGCTGATCTTGATCCGCGGACTGCAGCGCTTCTACCAGGTCGGCGCCGAGCAGGTCCACGCGCTGAACGGGGTGGACCTCGACATCGAGGCCAACGAGTACGTCGCGATCATGGGCCCCTCGGGCTCGGGCAAGTCGACGCTCATGAACCTGATCGGCTGCCTCGATTCGCCCACCGGCGGCTCCTACACGCTCAAGGGCCAGGAGATCGGGAAGCTCTCCGATGACGAGCTGGCGCGCATTCGCAACCAGGAGATCGGGTTCGTGTTCCAGACCTTCAACCTCCTGCCGCGGGCCGACGCCCTGCACAACGTCGAGCTGCCGCTGGTCTACGCCGGGGTCAAGCACGAGGAGCGCCGCCGGCGCGCCAAGGAGGCGCTCGAGCTGGTGGGGCTCGGCGACCGCATGAAGCACAAGCCCAACGAGCTGTCCGGCGGCCAGCGCCAGCGGGTGGCGATCGCCCGCGCGCTCGTCAACCGGCCGAGCATCATCCTGGCCGACGAGCCGACCGGGAACCTCGACAGCGCCACCGGCGAGGAGATCATGGCGGCGTTCGCGAACATCTGGCGCCAGGGCAACACCGTGATCCTGGTGACGCACGAGGCCGACATCGCCGCCCACGCCCGGCGCACGGTGAGGATGCGCGACGGCAAGATCGAGAGCGACCGGAAGAGCCCGCTCCAGGCCGCCGCCGCCACCTCGCCATGAACCTGCGCGAGAGCGTCGGGATCGCCCTGGGCGCGGTGCGAGCCAACAAGCTGCGCTCGTTCCTCACGCTGCTCGGCACCATCATCGGCGTGATGTCGGTGATCGCGGTGCTGTCGTTCGTGGAGGGCCTGAACCGCTTCGTCTCTCAGAAGCTGTTGAACGCCGGCGCCAACGTGTTCTGGGTCGATCCCTACGGGTTCGTGACCAGCCAGGAGGCGTGGGACAAGGTCAAGAACAACCCTCGAATCACGCTGGAGGACGCCGACGCGCTGCGCCTCTCGGTGCCTCATGCCGCGCTGGTGGTGGCCCAGGCGGACGCCCGCACGACCTCGCGCTACCGCAACAAGGAGGTGAAGGGGGTGAACGTCCGCGGGCGCGGCCCCGGCTACGAGCAGGTGGAGGACCTGATGCTCGCCCTGGGCCGCCAGCTCACCGAGGACGACGACCAGCGCCACCGGCTGGTGTGCGTGATCGGCTCGGAGGTGGCCGAGGAGTTGTTTCAAGGGCTCGACCCGCTCGGCCGTCGCATCCGGCTCGGCGCCGAGACCTACGAGGTGGTGGGGGTGACCGAGCCCAAGGGCAAGCTGTTCGGGCAGAGCCAGGACCGTTTCGCGGCCATCCCGATCCACACCTTCCAGAAGTTCAAGAGCGAGCGCGCCTCGATCCAGATCGGGGTCAAGAGCCTGGACCAGGCGTCCATGCCGGTGGCGCAGCAGGAGTGCCGCAACATCCTGCGCGGGCGCCGGCACCTGCGGCCCGGACAGCCCGACAACTTCGGCATCACCACCTCCGAGAACGTGATGGAGCTCTACCGGAACCTCACCGGCGGCATCTTCGTGGTCACGATCGGGGTGGCGGCGATCTCGCTGCTGGTCGGGGGGATCGTGATCATGAACATCATGCTGGTCTCGGTCACCGAGCGCACCCGCGAGATCGGCGTGCGCAAGGCGATGGGCGCCCGGCGGCGCGACATCCTCTCCCAGTTCCTGGTCGAATCCACCACGCTCTCGCTGAGCGGCGGGCTGATCGGCATCGTGGGGGGCGTCGGGCTCGCGTTGCTCGCCGGGGCGTTGAGCCCGCTGCCCACCGCCGTCAGCGGCCCCGCGATCTTCCTCGGCATCGGCATGTCCGTCGGGATCGGGATGTTCTTCGGCTCCTACCCGGCCTGGCGCGCGGCCCGGCTCGACCCGATCGAAGCCCTGCGCTACGAGTGACCCGTGAACCTGTTCCTGCTGCGCGAGACCCTGGGCATGGCGGCGCGCGCGCTGATCGCGAACCGGCTGCGCTCCTTGCTGGCGCTGCTCGGGATCGTGATCGGCGTCGGCACCGTGATCGGGATGGTCGCCCTCATCAACGGCTTCCAGCGCTCGTTCAAGCAGAGCATCCAGTCGTTCGGCAACAACACCATCTACATCCGCCGCATCCGCCCCGGCATCCAGTTCTCCGACGACGTGCCGGACAGCCTCAAGCAGCGCAAGGCTTTCTCCATGGACGACGCGCGGGCGATCCTCGCCAGCGCCCCGGCGGTGCGGGCGATCGCCCCCTTCAAATGGGCGTTCCAGGACATCAAGCTCAGCCGCGGCGACAAGAGCACGCGCGGGACGTTCTGCTTCGGGACCAACCAGGACTACCTGACCACCCACGGATACGACCTCGAGCGCGGGCGGTTCTTCACCGAGGAGGAGGTCGAGCGGCGCGCCAACGTGGTGGTGCTCGGCAAGGACACGCGCGAGGCGCTGTTCGCCGACGCCTCGGGCATCGGGCGCCTGGTGCACCTCAACGGCATCCCGTTCACGGTGATCGGCGAGTACCGGTCCAAGGGCCGGATGCTGGGAAACAACTTCGACGAGGTCGCCACCATCCCCTACAGCGTCATGGACAAGTACTTCGCCGCGCCCGAGAACGCCCCGATCTGGTTCCCGAAACGGGGCGAGTTGTTCCTCGACGCGATCGCCACTTCCCCGGAGGAGGGCGACATCGCGCAGCAGCAGATCATTGAGCTCCTTCGCATCCGGCGGCACCTGCCGAGCAACAAGGGGAACAACTTCGTGGTCTTCACCGACGACGCGTTCCTGTCGCTCTACAACGCGGTGACCGGAGGGATCTTCGCCTTGATGGCCCTGGTCTCGTTCGTGTCGCTGTTCGTGGGCGGCATCGGCATCATGAACATCATGCTCGTGGCGGTGACCGAGCGGACGCGCGAGATCGGCGTGCGCAAGGCGCTGGGCGCCCCCCGGAAAGCTATCCTGACCCAGTTCATGATCGAGGCGGTGGTGCTCACCGCCACCGGGGGGGTGATCGGGATCCTGCTCGGCGCCGGGATCTCGTGGGCGATCCACGCCGCGAGCAAGATGCCGACCTTCGTGTCGCTGTGGTCGGTGATCGTGGGGCTCGTGGTCTCGGCCGTGGTGGGGGTGTTCTTCGGCCTTTTTCCCGCCATGCGCGCCTCCCGGCTCGACCCCGTCGACTCGCTGCGCTACGAATGAGGGGGCGGGAGAGCTCGCGGGGCCGGCGGGCGCCCCCGGGACCGCCGCCCCGCCGCGACTCCTCTCCGGCGGCCGCTCTTCGCGTCTCCACCTGACATGAACCCCCGGGAGAGCGTCGGCATCGCGCTCGATGCGCTCCGCGCCAACAAGCTCCGCTCGTTCCTCACCCTGCTCGGCGTGATCATCGGCGTCTCCTCGGTGATCGCCGTCATGTCCCTGGTGCAGGGCCTCGATCGCTACGTCTCGACCCGGCTCGCCGCCGCGGGCTCCAACGTGTTCTCGATCGACAAGGTGGGGGTCGAGTTCGACTTCACCCGGGTCCGCGAGAAGCTCAGGCGTCGCGACCTCACCGTCGAGGACGCCCACGCCATCGCCCGCTCGGCGACCCACGTCGAGGCCGCGGTCGCCGAGCGCACCGCGATCGCCACGGTTCGCCGCGGCAACCGCTCCCTCGAGCGGGTCCAGGTGCAGGGGGTGGAGAGCGACTACATGCGCGTGGACGATCTGCCGGTCGAGCGGGGGCGTCCGATCGACCCCGCCGACAACCGGTCCCGCGCCTGGGTCTGCGTGATCGGCGACCAGGTCGCCGACCAACTGTTCGGCTCCCTGGACCCGCTGGGGAGCGAGGTCCGGATCGGCGGCGCGCGCTGCGTCGTGGTGGGGGTAGGGCGGCACAAGGGCTCGTCCTTCGGCGCCAGCCAGGACCTCTACGCCCTCATCCCCTTCACCACCTTCCTCAGGCTCCACGGGCGGGAGGCCTCGGTCACGATCACGGCGCGGAGCCGCGGGCCGGAGAACTTCGAGCAGGCCCAGGACGAGGCGCGGGCGCTGCTGCGCGCGCGGCGGCACGTTCCGGCGGGGGCGCCCGACGACTTCGAGATCGTCACGCCCGAGATGTACATGAGCCTGTGGCGCAACCTCTCGGGTGCGATCTTCGTGGTGATCATCGGCGTCTCCGCGATCTCGCTGCTGGTGGGAGGAATCGTCATCATGAACATCATGCTGGTCTCGGTGACCGAACGGACCCGCGAGATCGGCATCCGCAAGGCGATCGGGGCCCGGCGCGGCGACATCCTGGTCCAGTTCCTGGTCGAGGCGATCACCCTGTCGCTCTCCGGCGGCGCGATCGGCCTCCTGATCGGCGTGCTCGCCTCGGTGCTGATCGGGCTCCTGACGCCGCTGCCGGTGTACGTGAGCCTGCTCGCGATCGGTCTCGGGCTCCTGACCTCGACCCTGGTCGGGGTGTTCTTCGGCGCCTATCCGGCGTCCCGGGCGGCGCGCCAGGACCCGATCGAGGCGCTCCGCTACGAATGACATCCTCGGCCCTGGCTCTCGCCCCCACCGTCTTCCGCATGGCGCTGCGCTCGCTGCGCAGCAACCGGCTGCGCTCGGGACTCACCCTGCTCGGCGTCCTGATCGGCGTGGCCACCGTGGTGGCCATGGCCAGCATCATCCAGGGCTTCAATCGCACGGTCGCCGAGTCGATCAGCTCGTTCGGCTCCCATACGATCTACGTGAGGAAACTCAAGCCCGACCTGTTCGTGGGCGGGTTCCCCGACAGCCTCCGCCACCGGCCCGCGTTCACCGTGGAGGACGCGGCTTCGATCAAGCGCATGTGCCCCGACGTCCGCGAGGTCTCGATCATCGGCTTCATCGACGCGGTGACGGTCAAGGCCGGCAACCGGACCTCGACCGGCGTCCAGGTGATCGGTGCGGACCCCGAGGTCCAGGTGGTGAACGTCTACGACCCCTGGCTGGGACGCTTCTTCACCGACGAGGAGGTGACCCACAGCGCCCAGGTGGTGGTGCTCGGCAAGACCATCCGCGAGGCGCTCTTCAGCGGCGGCGATCCGATCGGCAAGACCGTGCACATCAATCGCATCCCGTTCCGGGTCATCGGCGAGCTCGAGCCCAAGGGCCGGAGCCTGTTCTTCGACCCCGACGAGATCATCACCATCCCTTACACCACGCTCACCAAGTACTTCCCGCCTGCGGAGGACGCGCCGTTCTTCGTGCCCCGGCGCGGGGAGTACTACCTGAACGCGGTGGCGGTGACCCCGGAGCGGACCGGGGCCGCCCTGGACGAGATCCGCGAGGTGCTGCGCCACCGCCGTCATCTCGAGTCGCGCGCGCCCGACAACTTCGCCGCCTTCACCGAGGAGGCCCTGGCCGATCTCTACCGCCAGCTCACCGGCGCCACCTACGTGGTCATGCTGCTGATCTCGGGAATCGCGCTGCTGGTGGGAGGGATCGGCGTCATGAACATCATGCTGGTGGCGGTGACCGAGCGAACCAAGGAGATCGGGCTGCGCAAGGCGGTGGGCGCGCCGCGCGCCGCCATCCTGCTCCAGTTCCTGTTCGAGGCCGGGGTGCTCACCGCGATCGGCGGGCTCATCGGGATCGCCCTCGGAGTGGGCGTGGCCCAGGGGGTGCGCGCGGCCACCCGGCTTCCGGCCTACACCCCGTGGTGGTCGATCGCGGTGGCGTTCCTGTTCTCGGTCGTGGTCGGGCTCTTCTTCGGGCTCTACCCGGCGGTGCGCGCCTCGCGGCTGGACGCCGTCGAGGCGCTGCGGTGGGAATGAAGACCGGGCTGCTGAACCCCACGCAGCGCCCGAGGGGTCCACGAGAATCCTGGCGCTGGCCTGCTATAGTCGTCCGCCCATGGCGACCCAGACGGAAACTCCGGTCGTGCCCCGATCCGCCCCGGCGCCGCGCGCGCTGCGGGACATCGTGATCCAGGGGGCCCGCGAGCACAATCTCCAGAACCTCTCGCTCCGCCTGCCGCGCCAGAGCCTGATCGTGATCACCGGGGTCTCGGGGTCCGGCAAGTCATCGCTCGCCTTCGACACCCTCTACGCCGAGGGGCAGCGCCGCTACGTCGAGTCGCTCTCGGCTTACGCTCGGCAGTTCCTCGGGCAGATGGAGAAGCCCGACGTCGACTCGATCGACGGCCTCTCGCCGGCGATCGCCATCGAGCAGCGCAGCGCCGGTTCGAACCCGCGCTCCACGGTGGCGACCATTACCGAGATCTACGACTACCTGCGACTGCTGTTCGCGCGGCTCGGGGTCCAGCACTGTCCCAACTGCGACGCGCGCATGGAGCGCCAGAGCGTCGAGGAGATGGTGGAGGCCCTCATGGCGCGCTGCGCGGGGCAGCGCCTGGCCCTCCTGGCACCGCTCGTGCGGGGGCGGAAGGGCGAGTACAAGAAGGAGCTGGAAGCCGTGCGCCGCCAGGGCTACCTGCGCGCCCGCATCGACGGCGAGTGGGTGGATCTCGAGCAGCCCCCGAAGCTCGGGCGCACCAAGCGCCACGACATCGACATCGTGGTGGACCGGCTGACGCTCAGGGAGGACTCGCGGTCGCGGCTCGCGGAATCGCTCGAGACCGCGCTCAAGCTCGGAGGCGGGCTGGTGGCGGCCTCGCGCGAGGGTGCCGAGGACCTGCCGTTCAGCCAGGGGGCGGCCTGCCCCAAGTGCGGGACCAGCGTGGAGGAGCCCGAGCCGCGCAGCTTCTCGTTCAACTCGCCCTACGGGGCGTGCAAGGAGTGCGATGGGCTCGGCACGCTGCCGCGCGTCGACCCGGCGCGCGTGGTGCCGGATCCCTCGCTCTCCATCGGGCAGGGCGCGATCGCCGCCTGGGGCGACGCCGGCGGCACCTGGGTGGGCGGCACGCTCAAGGCGCTGGCGCAGCGGTTCCGTTTCTCGCTCGAGACGCCGTGGAAGAAGCTGCCGGCGCGGGTCCGGAACCTGCTGCTCCAGGGCTCGGGAGACCAGAAGCTGCGCTTCGAGTTCCACACCCGGAAGGGCTCGGCGTTCATCCAGCACAGCACCTTCGAGGGAGTGATCCCGAGCCTCGAGCGCCGCTACCGCCAGACCGGCAGCGAGTCGGTGCGCCGCTCGATCGCGAGCCTGATGAACCCGACGCCGTGCCCCGAGTGCGGGGGGCGCCGGCTGCGGCGCGAGAGCCTGGCGGTGCGGATCGAGGGCCGCAACATCGCCGAGTGGACGGCGCTCTCCGTGGCGGCGGCCCGCTCGGCGCTCGACGGGCTCGAGTTCCGCGGCACCCGCCACACCATCGCCCAGCCGATCGTCAAGGAGATCGCGAGCCGGCTGAGCTTCCTCGATGACGTCGGGCTGGGCTACCTCACGCTCGATCGCCCGGCCGCCACCCTGGCGGGAGGCGAGGCGCAGCGGATCCGGCTCGCCACCCAGATCGGCTCCCAGCTCACCGGCGTGCTCTACATCCTGGATGAGCCGTCGATTGGCCTCCACCATCGCGACAACCGCCGCCTGCTCGACACCCTCGAGCGCCTGCGGGATCTCGGCAACACCGTGGTGGTGGTGGAGCACGACCGGGACACCATGGAGAGGGCCGACTACCTGGTCGACCTCGGCCCGGGCGCGGGGCGTCACGGCGGGCGCCTGGTGGCGGCCGGCCCTCCCGAGGCGGTCCGTCGCACTCCGGCCTCTCTCACGGCGCAGTACCTGACCGGGGCGCGCCGGATCCCGGTGCCCGAGGCGCGGCGCGCCGGCAACGGGAAGGCCCTCGAGGTGCTCGGCGCCCGCGCGCACAACCTCAAGCAGGCCGACGTGCGCTTCCCGCTCGGAGTCTTCACCTGCGTCACCGGAGTCTCCGGCTCGGGCAAGAGCACGCTGGTGAACGACATCCTGCTCGCCGCCCTGCTCCGCCACTTCGGCGGCACGGGCCCCTTGCCGGGGGAGCATCGCTCGATCCGCGGCGTCGAACAGATCGACAAGGTCATCGCGATCGACCAGAGCCCGATCGGGCGCACCCCGCGCTCCAACCCGGCCACCTACACCGGCGCCTTCACGTTCATCCGCGACCTCTTCGCCCAGCTTCCCGAGTCGCGGGTTCGCGGCTATGCTCCCGGCCGCTTCTCGTTCAACGTCAAGGGCGGCCGGTGCGAGGGCTGTCAGGGGGACGGGCTCAAGAAGATCGAGATGCATTTCCTGCCCGACGTGTTCGTGCGCTGCGACCTGTGCCACGGGCGCCGCTACAACCGGGAGACCCTCGAGGTCACCTATCGCGGCCGCTCGATCGCCGACGTGCTCGACCAGACGGTGGAGGAGGCGCTGGAGTTCCTCGGCCCGATCCCGCCGATCCGCCGCAAGCTCGAGACCCTGAACCAGGTCGGGCTCGGCTACATTCATCTCGGCCAGTCGGCCACCACCCTCTCGGGGGGCGAAGCCCAGCGCGTCAAGCTCGCCGCCGAGCTGTCGCGGGTCGAGACCGGGCGAACCGTCTACATCCTCGACGAGCCCACCACCGGGCTCCACTTCGAGGACGTGCGGGTGCTGCTCGAGGTGCTCCAGGCGCTGGCGGACCGGGGCAACACCGTGGTGGTGATCGAGCACAACCTGGATGTCGTCAAGAGCGCCGACTGGCTGATCGACCTCGGGCCCGAGGGCGGCGACGAGGGCGGCCGGGTGGTCGCCGCCGGCACTCCCGAGGAAGTGGCGCGCGCGCGTGGGTCGCACACCGGGGAGGCGCTCCGCGAGGTGCTCCCGACATGAGCCCCGCGAAGCCGGTCGCTCTCGAGCTACCCGCCGCGACGACACCGGCGCGACCGCTCACCATGCGCGCGGTGGTCAAGGCGCGCCGCGGTCCGGGTGCCGAGATCCACGAAGTCCCGGTCCCGGCCTGCGGGCCGGCCGAGGTCCTGATCAAGGTGCTGCGCGCCGGGGTGTG
>Ga0066656_10001266_pt1 | contig 10922 bp, 10 predicted proteins | sample GraSoiAngelo_105_FD_71411 | JGI IMG/M metagenome (GOLD analysis project Ga0066656, IMG submission 71411) | Grasslands soil microbial communities from the Angelo Coastal Reserve, California, USA - 14_0903_05_40cm | ecosystem: Environmental > Terrestrial > Soil > Grasslands | place: USA... | reverse complement strand
ACGTTGTGGACCCTGCCCACGCCGACCGGATGGAAGGTCATCATCAACAAGCAGACCGGCCAGTGGGGGACCGAGTACAATCCGGAGCTCGATTTGATTCGGATTGACGCGAAAGTGGAGACGTTGGCGACACCGGTGGAGCAACTCACTATCTCGTTCGAGCCGGCCAACAAGGGCAGCATTTTGGCGATCACCTGGGATCGCACGCGTGTGTTTGTACCGGTCTCGAAGCATTGGCCATAGATGCATCTCGATTTCGCGGTCGTCGCCGATTATGCGCTGGTCGATCAGTCGGGCAAGATGTCGGTGCTCGGCATCTTCCAGCACATCTGGGTGCCGCAATTCCCGGCGATGCACCCGCGGCTGCATCTGGTGCTCCGCCTGAAAGGCAAACGCACCGAAGTCGGCGAGCATCAGGTGCAGATCAGATTGATGGATGAGGAGGATGCGGAGCTCCTGGGCGGCTCGGGCACGGTGAATTTCGCTGAGCCGCCCGCGGGCGTGACGGAGATCGAGGCAGCGGCGGTGCTGGTGTTCGACGTCCCGTTCCCGCACGCTGGGCAATACCGGTTCGAGATCACCGTCGACGGAGAGCGCAAAGCCACCGTGCCGATCACGGTCTCGCAGATGCCTCCGATGCCCGCACCGACGTCACCGTCTTCATCCCCCCCCCCTTCGTCGCCGCAGGCGCCCGGTTCCTAGCACTCTGCCGCTCGGCGCGTACGTGCGGCTGCCGTTGCTGCTGCTCGCCGCCGTCCTCGCCCTCGGCTTCGACCTCGGCGGGTATCCGCTGTTCGATCCCGACGAAGGACGCAACGCGGAAATCGCTCGCGAGATGGCGGAGACGAACGACTTCGTGCTGCCGCATCTCGATGGTCTTCCCTATCTCGACAAGCCGATCGTGTATTTCGCCGCCGCCGCGGTGACGATGAAGGTGCTCGGGCCCAATGAAACCGCCGCCCGCCTGCCTGCGCTGCTCTTCACCATTGCGACGCTCGTGGTCGTGGTTCGCTTCGCGCGCCGGCGCTGGGGTTCCGATACCGGCTGGCTCGCGGGACTCGCGCTCGCGACGATGCCGCTGGTGCTCGCCTATGCGCGGACTACGATTTTCGACAGCGCGCTCGCGTTCTGTACCACGCTCGCCATTCTGGCGTTCTGGGAGGATCGGCCGCTGCTGGCGTGGGCGGCGATCGGGGTAGGGTCGATTACCAAGGGCCCCATCGCGATTCTGATTCCACTCGCCACCGTGGTGCCGTTTGCGTTGCTCGCTGGCCGGCCGCTGCGGCGATTCTTTCCGCTCGCGGGACTGGGTGTGTTTCTGCTCGTCGCGCTTCCCTGGTTTCTCGCGGTATCGGCACGGATTCCGGACTTTCCGCAATACGTGTTCGTGCGTGAGACGTTCGAGCGCGTGACGACGACACGCTTTCATCGTACCGCGCCGTTCTGGTATTACCTGCCGATCGTGCCCATTGCCGCGTTCCCGTGGATCGTGCCGGCGCTGGCACGGTGGCGGAGCTGGCGCTGGGCCTGGCTCGCGCGGCGCGTGAATCCGCGGGCACAGGAAACCATTCTCCTGGCCTGCTGGGTTCTCGGCCCGCTACTGTTCTTCACGATCAACAAGTCGAAGCTGCCGCAGTACGTCTTGCCGCTCATGCCGCCCTTCGCCATCGGCGCGGCGCGAGTGCTCACCGCGCAGGCAACCGAGCTCGGCGGTGGGCTCACCGCCGGAAGGCGCACGTACCTCATTATCGCCACGCTGTTCGGAGTGGCGCTGGCATCGTTGACGCTGTGGTTGCCGGCTCCGATCAGTCTTACGCCGGCTGAGCGCGCGGCCATCCCGCCGACCGCCTTGTCGCTGGGCGTGGCGCTGCTCATTTCTGCGGCGCTGATCTGGTATGCGGGTCGTCCTGTCCGGCTCCGCCCTGCCCTGGGGATGATGGGCTATACGATCGTCGTGCTCACCATCCCGTTCCTGTCGCATCGCCTGCGCGTCGCGATTGGGGAGGACCGGTCCGCCAAGACGCTGGCGCAGGTGATTGAAAGCAGCGGGCGCGGGTCGACCGCCGTTCTGGGAATCAGCGCCTTTCCCCCGTCGTTGCCGTTCTACCTGCGACGGCCAGTTCCCGTCGCCACCGCCAACGGACGCGAGCTGACGAGTACGTTCATCGCTGATTACTACGAGCGCTACGCGCAGATCCCCGATTCACCACTCAAGCCCGCCGATTACTGGCGTGAACGGCTGCAGCAATGCGACGTTCCGACGGTCTTCGTGACAAGCGCCGGAGATGCGCGCACTCGGGCTTTACTCGATCCACAGCTTCCGCTGCTCGCCGTCGAAGGCCGCTACGCGGCCTATGGACCATGTGCGGCATCTTCGGCGCGGTAGCGCGCACGAGGGGGGGCGGGGGGGGCGGGGGGGGCGCGACGCTGCGCCACCCAGAATCGATCCCTCGCATGGCCGCGGCCCTCAAACACCGCGGGCCGGATGGCGAATGCATCGTCGGGCATGAGCGCGCGCGCATCGGCGCCCGCCGGCTCGCCATCATGGATCTCACGACCGGCGATCAACCGTTCCAAAGCCCCAATGGCAAGATCTGGATGGTGTGTAACGGCGAGATCTACAACGCCAATGATCTGCGACGTGAAGCAGCGACGTGGGGCTATCCGTTCCGCTCGCGTGGCGACATCGAAACAATCGTGCCCTTCTACGAGCGCTTCGGCGCCGACGCGGTTGCCCGGCTCGAGGGGATGTTTGGACTCGCGGTCTGGGACGATGCGCGCGAGCGGCTGTTGCTCGCGCGCGATCGCGCGGGAGAGAAGCCGCTGTTCTGGACCGAGCTGAACGGAGAGCTGCGCTTCGCTTCCGAGGTACAGGCGCTCCTTGAATTCCCCGATCAACTCCGGCGCGTCAATCGCAAAGCCTTGTCGCTGTATCGCGCGCTCGGCTATGTGCCGGCTCCGTATACAATGTTCGAGGGCATCCATAAGCTGCCCCCCGCTTCATTGCTCATCGCAGAAGGCGGCCGCACCGAGATTCGGTCGTATTGGAGCGCGGCGGAAGCAGCGAGCAAGCCATCCAGACTCACACTCGACAGTCCTGCGGAGCTCCGGGACACGTTACTGCGCGCGGTGACGCGCGAGTTGATGTCGGACGTACCGCTCGGCGTCTTTACCAGCGGCGGTCTCGATTCATCCGTTCTCGTCGCGGCAGCGGCGCGAAGCATGCCTGGCGAGCGCATCCATACGTACGCCGTACGGTTCGTCGAGCGCGGCTACGACGAAAGCATGTATGCCGAAGCCGTGACCCACGACATCGCGACGGTCCACCACGTCGTTACGGCCGATGACGAGTCGCTCGGTCGCGCGCTCGACGTCGTCTCCCAAACACTCGCTGAGCCGCTCGGCGACCCCGCAGTGCTCCCGACCTGGCTGCTGGCTGAGGCGGCCCGCGAGCACGTCAAGGTGATTCTCTCCGGCGAGGGCGCGGACGAGCTGTTCGGTGGTTATCCGACGTATCTCGGTCACAAGTTTGCGGAGCGCTGGCAGCGCGTACCCAAACCATTCCGCCACATTTTTCGTTGGGCCATGGATCGTTGGCCGTCATCGACCGGCAAGATGACGCTCGAGTTCATGGTGAAGCAGTTTTTGGCGGCGACCGACCTCCCCTGGATGGAACGCCACCTCACCTGGCTCGGCGCGACGGCGATCGAGGACGGCGTGATCACGGAGCTCGCGTGCAAGCTCGACCGGTTCCCGCATGACGACCCAGTGAACCGCATTCTCTGGTTCGATTTTCTGACCTATTTGCCCGACGACCTGCTGGTCAAGGTGGATCGTGCGACCATGCTCGCATCCGTCGAGGCGCGAGCGCCGTTCCTGGATCGTGAGGTCATGGAGCTGGTCTTGCCCGCGGCGTCGCGGCTCAAGGTGCGTGGCCTCACCACCAAGGCGATATTAAAGGAAGCAGCCCGCGGACTCGTGCCTGACAGGGTGATTAATCGCCGGAAACGCGGCTTGTCGGTGCCGGTGGCGCGCTGGCTCAACACTGGATTGGCGCCGCTGGCCGACCGCCTGTTGGACACGCCACTCCTGGCGGAGCATCGGTCGGGAAAACGCAACCACGCTCGCCGGCTGTGGCCCCAGTTGATGCTCGGGTTGTGGGCGGAGCGTTGGGGAGTGGGGGGAGTCGACATCGGATCGTGACGCGCGAAGAAGCGCTCGCACTCATGCACGAGCACACGAAGAGCCCGTCGCTGCGCCAGCACATGCTGGCGGTCGAGGCGGCGATGCGGGCCTACGCCGCGAAATTCGGCGAAGATCCGGAGCCGTGGGGACTGGTCGGTCTGCTGCACGACTTCGATTACGAAAAGTTTCCCAATCAGGAGCATTCCTCGACGGAGGGGCACCCCGCCTGGGGCGTCGGCATCCTGCGGTCGCGCGGAGTCCCGGAGCCGCTCTGCCGGGCGATTCTCGGACACGCCACCTATTCCGGCGTACCGCGCGACACGCCTCTGGCGAAGACGCTCTTCGCGGTCGACGAGCTGTGTGGATTCCTGGTTGCCTGCGCCCTCGTGCGCCCCTCGAAGAGTTTTGCCGATCTGGAGGTTTCGTCCGTCAAGAAGAAGCTCAAGGACAAAGCCTTCGCGCGCGGCGTGAACCGCGACGAGGTTCGCCAGGGGGCCGAGGAGCTGGGTGGGCCCCTCGACGAGCACGTCGCCTTTTGTATTCAAGCGCTCCGGCCGGTCGAGCCGACGTTGGGCCTCGGAGGGTGACCGCACACCCGTTCTCGAGCGCTCTCGATCGTGCCACCGGCGCGCGACCGATTCCCGGCAACATCGTCCGCCACATCGCCGCGAGCCGGGATGCGCTCGAGACGATGCTCGAGATGATTGCCGGCGCCCAGCGATCGGTGCATTTCGAGAACTACATCATCCACGACGATCGCACCGGTCGCCGGTTCGCGACGGCGTGGGTCGAGCGCGCCCGCGCCGGCGTGCACGTGCGCGTGCTGTACGACGCCTTCGGATGCCGCAGCACCAGCCATGCGTTTTGGCGCGACCTCCGTCAGCAGGGTGTGGACGTGCGGCCGTTTCGGCCGATCTGGACGAGCGGCCCTATCGAGGCCTTCAGTCGCGATCACCGCAAGCTGCTCGTCGTGGACGGTTATCGGGCCATGACGGGCGGGTTGTGTATCGGCAACGAATGGTCCGGCGATCCGGCGCTGGGGCGGCGGGCGTGGCGTGACACGATGGTCGTGGTCTGCGGTCCCGCCGTGACGGCGCTCGAAGGCGCCTTTGCCCGGATGTGGGCGCGCGCCGGCCCGGCGCTTCCCGTAGACGAAGCGGCGGGAACGAACGAAGAATGTGGGCCCTCGGGCGTGCGCGTCGTCGAGGGCCTTCCGGGACAGTCACGCATCTACCGCGCCGTGCAATTGCTCGCCGCCGCGGTCACGGAGCGGCTCTGGATAACCGACGCATATCTCATCGCTCCGCCTCCGCTCTATGCTGCCTTCGTCGACGCGGCCCGCAGCGGCGTGGACGTGCGGCTGCTGCTGCCCGGCACCACCGACATGCCGATCGTTCGCATCTTCACGCGCAGCGGATATCGCGAGCTGCTGCATGCCGGCGCCCGCATCTTCGAATTCCGCGGACCGATGCTGCACGCGAAAACGCTCGTCGCCGATCACGATTGGGCTCGTGTGGGGTCGAGCAACCTCAACGTCTCGAGCTTGCTCGGGAATTACGAGCTCGACCTCGTGACGGAGGCCGACGGTCTCACGGCCACATTGGCGACGCAGTTTCTGCACGATATGGCGCAGAGCCGGGAGATCGTGCTCAAGGCGCGGCGCCGTCTGCCGTTGCCGCCGAAACTCGTGGCTGCGGCAGCCGTCGCCCCGAAGTCGGCGGGCGAGGGGCCTCCATCGTCCCACAAGCGGTCGCTGCGGGAGCGGCAGGCGGTGGCGGCCGTTGCACTCATGCAGGCGGCGGGCGGCGCCCGCCGAATGCTCGCCGGGGCGGCGGCGGGTCTATTTGCGGTCATCGGCGTGTGCCTGATTCTCTTCCCGCTCACCGCGAGCGCCGTGCTCGCGGTGGGGGCGTTGGCGACGTCGCTGTGGCTGGCGGGCTATGTCGTCGCCCGACGGCGGCACCGCCGCGAGACCGATGCACTCTGAAGCGGGGATGCCCCCGCCCCCGCCCCCGCCCCCGCCCCCACCGCCCCCCTCCCCGTCCCAACCTCCAGGCGGGGCAAAGCGTATGGGAAGCGAAGGAGACGACCGGGGGCTTGTCGCCAAGACCCTGGCCGGCGACCGTGCGGCATTCGGGGAGCTGGTGGAGCGCTATGCGGCACAGGCGCGCCGTGTTGCACGGGCGGTGTTGGGGGATCCCGATGACGCAGATGACGCCGCGCAGGACGGCTTTCTCTCAGCCCTGGTGAAGCTCGCCCAATATGATGCCCGGCGTCCGTTCGGCCCATGGCTGATGCGGATCGTCGCCAACGCGGCGACCGACCGGCGTCGCCGCCGCAGCGTGCGGCGTGCGGAGCCGCTCGATCCCGCGCTGGTTGGCGGCGGGCCCCGCCCCGACGCGGCAGCCGTGCAAAGTGAGTTGGGCGATCGCTTGCGCGCCGCGCTGGCCGAGCTACCGGAGCGGCGGCGTACCGCGGTGGTGCTGTTCGACGTCGAAGGATATTCGCACGCCGAGATCGCCGGCATGCTGGGAGTAGCCGAAGGAACTGTACGTTCGGAGGTATTTCACGGGCGTCGCCGGTTACGAGCACTTCTGGCTGATTGGAAGGAGCAGGTGAAATGACAGACTCGCAGATGTTCGACCATCGTCCGGACCCGGAGCTCGCGGCCGCGTTGCGGGCGGCTCTCGAGCCCAGGGACGGCCAGTCCGCGTTCGTCGCTCGCGTGATGGCAGGATATGACGAGGCACTGCGGCGGGCGACGGTCCCGACGTGGGACGTGCTCGCGTCGTGGTTCCGCCCGGGCGTTGCGGCAGCCGCTGCGGCGCTGATCGCCGGTTTCCTCATCGGCCGCACGGTGTTGTTCGCCGGGGCCGGTGGTGGAGCCGCTCCGGTGTCGATGGATGCCGCGATCGCCTCCGCCGCGGTCGGTGGACCCGGACGCGGCGTCGCTGCGCTCGTCACGGCGCCGTCTCCGCCTGATCCGAGCATCGTGTTCACCTCATTGGTAGAGCAACGATAAAGGAACTATCGAGGAGCCATGCTGAATAAACCGAAACTCGCCGCCGTCGGACTGCTCGCCGCCGTTTTTCTAGCGGGCGGCCTCGCAGGTTGGGGCGGCCACGCTGCCGCCGAGCGCGAGGACGCGGGAATGCGCGGACGCCACGGCCCGGACGCCATCGTCGCATATCTGAGCCGTGAGCTGGGTCTCAGCACCGCCCAACGGGACTCGGTGCGCGCGATCTTCGAGCGCCACCGTCCCGAGACCGATTCCCTGTGGGCGCAGGTCCGCCCGCGCTTCGACTCGATCAAGGCCCGGATGCGCGCCGAGATCGACGCCCAGCTCACCCCCGCACAGCGGGCGAAGCATCAGCGACTGATCGACAACGCAGAGCATCACCGTAGGGAGAACTCCGGGGAACGCGCGGGAGGGGGACCGAACTAATGCGGTGGCCTTTCGCTGTCCTGTTGGCCCTGGCGGCCCTCCCAGGCGGGCGCCTGGCGTCGCAGCAACCAGCCCAAAAGGAAGTCACGCTCAACGAAGCCGTCGAGCGCGCGCTGCAAGTGCAGCCCGCGATGGTGCAGGCGCGAGGCGACCAGCGCAGTGCCGGCGCGGCGATGCGTTCGAGCCTCGGCTCGTATCTACCGACCGTGTCCGCCAGCGGGTCTTCCCAGAGAATTGGCGGGACCCGGTTCAACTCCTCGACCAACCAAACGCTGACGCTTCCCGCCTCGACGGCCTTCAACGGCGGACTGAGCGCGAGTCTGGTGCTGTTCGATGGCTTTAGCCGCCTGGCTGATGCGCGTTCGTCGCATGCATCGCAGGATGCCGCCGAAGCGGGCGTCGTGAACGAGCGCTTTCAGGTCACGCTCCAGACGAAACAGGCGTTCTATAACGCCCTCGCGACCGAGGATCTCGTGCGCGTCGCCGCAGCGCAGGTGCGTCGGGCGCAGCAACAGCTCCGGATCTCGATCGACAAACTGCACGCCGGCTCCGCGACACGTTCCGATTCACTCCGCTCCCTCGTGGATTATGGGAACTCGCGGATCGCCCTGTTGCAGGCGCAAGCGAATCTCGCGACGGCCCAAGCAAATCTCGGCCGCCAAATCGGCATCGACGCGCTCGTGCGCGCCGTACCAGACAGCGTACTGCCTCCACTCCCCGATACGGCAGGATTGCGTCTGTCCGTGATCGGCGACGCCCCCCAGGTCCAACAGGCTGACGCTCAGGCGCGGGCGCTCGGCGCGCAGGTCGGGATTTCCCGCGCCCTGTACTGGCCGACCTTCAGCGTCTCGGTCGGCAATTCCTACTCCGATTCTGTGGCGCCGTGGAGATCGACCAGGGGTTACGCGTCGGGCTGGCGTGTCATCTTTAGCGGTCAGTGGAGCCTGTTCAACGGATTCGGCCGTGAGAAACAGGTCACCTCGGCGGTCGTCGCCCGCGACGAGGCGCAAGCGCGCGCGGCCGACACGCGCCGGCAGGTCAGCGCCCAGCTCACGCAGCAAATCGCCGCCCTGGCGACCGCGTTCGAAAAGATCTCGATCGCCGAGACGAACGTGGCCGCCGCGACCGAGGATCTGCGCGTGCAGAACGAGCGATACCGCGTCGGCGCCGCGACGATTCTCGATCTCCTCACGTCACAGTCGGCGCTCACCACGGCGGAGCAGAATCTCGTTCAGGTGCGCTTCGATTATCTGATTGCCCGCGCGCAGCTCGAGGCGATCATGGGGCGCACACTGTGACGACCGCGCAAGCGATGACGTTCCGCACGGGCGATACGCCGACCCCCGACACCGTGATTCTGACGCATCACCTGGCGCGCGAGTACCAGATGGGCGCCGAAGTCGTGCACGCGTTGCGCGGCGTCGACATTCAGATCAAGAAGAACGAATTCGTCGCGTGCATGGGCCCCTCGGGATCGGGGAAATCGACGCTGATGAACCTGATCGGCTGTCTCGATACGCCGACGAGCGGCGAATACTGGCTGAACGGCCAGAAAGTCAGCGACCTGAGCGACGACGAGCTGGCGCGTATTCGCAACAAGGAAATCGGATTCGTCTTCCAGACGTTCAACCTGCTGCCGCGCGCCGACGCGCTGCACAATGTCGAGCTGCCGCTCATCTATGCGGGCATGTCAGCCAAAGAGCGCCGTGAGCGCGCGCAGCGGTCGCTGCAGCAGGTCGGGCTGGGAGATCGTATGGATCATCGGCCGAACGAGCTGTCGGGCGGCCAGCGCCAGCGCGTCGCCATCGCCCGCGCGCTGGTGAATGCGCCGAGCATCCTGCTGGCCGACGAACCGACCGGCAACCTCGACTCGGCGACCGGCAATGAGATCATGGCGCTGTTCCAGGAGCTCCACGACTCGGGTCAGACCATCGTGCTGGTGACGCACGAACACGACATTGCGGCGCACGCGCGCCGCCAGATTCATCTGCTCGACGGAAAAATCGAGCGCGATGAGAGGACGGAAGTGAAGCCGTGAACACACCCATCCGGACTGCTGCCGCGCTGCTGCTGGGAGTCATCGCGTGCGGCAAGCAGCAGGCGCCAATCGCGTACGAAGCGGTGCCTGTCGAACGACGCAATATCGTGGTCTCGGCGTCCGCCTCGGGCGCCATCGAGCCCGTGTTGACTGTGGACGTGAAGTCCAAGGCCTCCGGTGAGATCATCGCGATGCACGTGCAGACGGGCGACGACGTGAAGAAGGATCAGCAGCTCGCGGAGATTGACCCGCGGATCCCGCGCAACAACCTCGCGCAGGCGCAGGCCAACCTGGCGGTGGCGCAGGCGCAGCTCAGCAATGCGAAGGCTCAGCTCGCGCGCTCGGATACGCTGTTCAAGGCGCAGGCGATCACGCAGACCGAGTACGATCAGTCCAAACTCGACTACGCCAACGCCAACGCAGCGGTGATCCGCGCGCAGTCCGACCTCGAGAACGCGCGCGACCGCATGACCGACACGAAGCTGCGCGCGCCGCTCGCCGGGACCATCATCGCGAAGAACGTGGAATTGGGGACCGTGATTTCCTCGCCGACGACGGACGTGGGCGGCGGGACTGTGCTGTTCAAGATGGCGAACCTCGATACCGTGCAGATCCGCGCGCTCGTGGACGAGACCGACATCGGTAAAGTGCAGCCCGGCCTGCTCGCGAGTATCACGGTCGATGCGTATCCCAATCGGCCGTTCGAAGGCTCGGTCCTGAAGATCGAGCCGCAGGCGACTGTGCAGCAGAACGTGACGATGTTCAACGTCCTCGTGCGCATCCCGAATCCGAATCATCTCCTCAAGCCAGGCATGAATACGGAGGTCGAGATTCACGTCGGGCAGCGTCAGAATGCGCTGGCGATCCCCAATGCGGCATTGCGGACTCAGCGCGACGTCGCATCGGCGGCCCAGGTGCTCGGGCTCGATCCGCAGCAAGTGCAGCAGCAGCTCGCCGCAGCGGCGCCGCAGGCTCCCGCCAATCAGGCCAACCGCGACAGCGCATCCCTGGGCGGCACGCAGGCCCGCCGCGATTCGACACCCCCCGCGAGCGGAAGCACCGTGATGCTAACGATGCCCGACGGCCGGACGATGGCGGCACCAGCTGGCGTCACCGCGGCTCAAGCGAAGCTCGCCCAAAACGCCATGAACAAGCGGATGCGCGGCGAAACGCCGACGGACGAAGAACAGGCCGCCGGTCGCGCGGTCTTCTCGGCCCTGCGTGCAGCGGGTGGCATGGGCGGCGCGGGCGGCG
>Ga0066656_10001261_pt1 | contig 10945 bp, 9 predicted proteins | sample GraSoiAngelo_105_FD_71411 | JGI IMG/M metagenome (GOLD analysis project Ga0066656, IMG submission 71411) | Grasslands soil microbial communities from the Angelo Coastal Reserve, California, USA - 14_0903_05_40cm | ecosystem: Environmental > Terrestrial > Soil > Grasslands | place: USA... | reverse complement strand
GCCTCCCGGCTCTTCACGAACTCCGAGAACGTGCGCGGCCGGCTCGACCGCTCGATCGGCCTGGCCGCGGAGGTCCTCTATCACCGCTCACCGCTCACCGATCGTCTCCTGGCGGAAGATGCGCGGCCCCTGGGGGACGCGATCGTGTTCCCGAGCAGGTTCGACCGCCTCAAACGGCAAGGGCTGGCGATCGACGCCATGCGGCAGGTGGGAACCGATGTGCGTTTGATCCTGGTCGGTTCCGGAGCCGAACGGGATACGATCGCGAAACGCGTCGCCGAAGCCGGCCTCGGTGAACGCGTCGAGATGCGCGAACGCGTCCCCGACGACGAGCTCCTCGAGTTGTATCTCGGCTCGCTCGGCGTGTACTTCGGTCCCCTCGACGAGGATTACGGGTACGTGACGATCGAGGGGATGGCCGCCGCCCGTCCGGTGGTCGTCACCTCGGATTCCGGGGGTCCGCTCGAGTTCGTCCGCGATGAAGAGAACGGCTCGATCGTGGACGCAGAACCCGCAGCGATCGCGGCGGCTTTCGACCGGCTCTTCACCGACCGGCAGCTGGCGCGACGGCTGGGATCGGCCGGTCGAACGTTCGTCACCGACCACATCCCGCAGTGGCCGGAGGTCGTCCGCCGCTTGGTCGGGTGAGTCGATGGCGAACGTCGCGTTCTGCTCCCCCTTGCCCCCCGCGCAGACGGGGATCGCGGCGTACGCCACGGCGGTGCTGGGCGGGCTCGACGAGATCGGGTTCACCGCCGAACACCACGTCGACGCGATGTGGCCATCGGGACCCGGCGCCGAGGAGCGCGTTCGCGCGTCGGACGTCGGCGTCTTCCAGTTGGGGAACAACGTCGAGTTCCACGGGGCGATCTACCGGCTCTCGGTGTGGAACCCTGGGGTCGTCGTCCTCCACGATCTGGCGCTCGACGGGCTGATGTACGGGCTGGGGCTCGCGAACGACCCGCTGACGCAGCCCGCCCGCGCGGAAGCGATGGCGGCCGCCGCTCGCAACGCCGACCTCGAGGATCCGCTCGGGGTCCCGTGGTGCGCGCAGGCGGTCCGGCGAGCGAGGACCGTGATCGTGCATTCGCGGTTCGCGCGTGACTACCTGCTCCGAGTCGGATGCAGGACCCCCATCGTCGTGACGCCGCATCCGTTGGTGGAACGCGACGACGAGATCGATGCGGCGCGCGAGCGACGAGTCAGACTCCGTCACCGGGTTGCCCGGGGGGACGAGGTGGTCGTGGGGATCGCGGGAGATCTCAACGCGAGCAAGGGCATCGAAGCGCTGCTGGCCGCGCTCCCTCGGGTTCGCTCGAATGTCCGTGGCGTGCTCGTCGGGCGAACGAGCTCGCATTGGGACGTCCAGGGAGCCGTCCGACGGAGTGGCGTGGAGGACCGGGTCACCGTCGTCACCGACGTCCGGGACGACGAATTCCTCGAATGGCTGTGCGCATTCGACATCCTGATCAACCTCCGCCACCCGCACCGTGGCGAGACCAGCGGTTCGCTGGTGCGCGCGTTGCATGCGGGCGTCCCCACGATCGTGAGCGCCGTGGGCACCTACCTCGAGGTGCCGGAGGGCGTGGTGGCCCGGATCGCGTCCGGTCCGCCGGATCCCGTCGAGCTGGCCGCCGCGATCGATCGCCTCGCGGAAGATCGGGAGGCTCGAGGGTCGATGAGCCGCCACGCGCGGGACTACGCGCGAAGCGCGTTGGCCCCGCGCGTGACGGCGGCGGGGTACGCGGAGGCCGTGCACCGGGTGCTCGAGCTCAACGCCGACCCCGTCCGGACGTCGATCGCGCGATGGGCGCGCGGGCTGCGTGCTGTGGGCGTCGGCCCGCAGCACGCAGCCCGCGGCCTCGGGGTCCGGTTCGCCGAGGCGCTGTTCGAGCTCCGGCCGGAGTCACCCGGATGAGCTTCGACCTCGACGCGACGGCGACGGCGAGGCTCCGATCGGCCGGACAGCGGTACACGACGCAGCGTCGTCGGCTGATCGAGCTCCTCGCCGATGCGGGCAGCCCCGTGTCGATCCCGGACATCCTCGCCGGTGGCTCCGGTCTCAAACAGAGCTCGGTCTACCGGAACCTCGCGGCGCTCGAGCAGGCCGGCGTGGTGCGCCGGCTCGTGACCGATGAGGAGTTCGGTCGCTACGAGCTGGCGGAGGACCTGATCGGCCACCACCATCACCTCGTTTGTTCGCGATGCGGCAAGATGCGTGATGTGGCCGCACCCGAGGAGCTCGAGCGAACCCTCGAGAGGGCGCTCGACCGGATCGCGAAGCGGGCGGGGTTCGCTCGCGTCTCCCACCGGCTGGAGCTGCTCGGGCTCTGCGCCGACTGCGCCGCGGAGGTGGGGGCCGATACGACGAGGGCTTGATCGTCGGTCGGTCGCGCGCTGGCTGGTGGTGGGCCTGCTCTGTGGGGCGTGCTCATCGGCTTCGGGCGGCTCATCCGGACCACCGACCGCACGGCCGAGCAGTCCCGCGAACGTGCAGATCGTCACGCCGACGAACGGCGAGGTGATCCACGGAGCCGTCGTCCCGGTGCGGGTCCGGCTCGAGAACGCCACGATCGTCGCCGCCACGACGACGAACATCAGGCCGGACCAAGGGCACCTCCATCTCTATCTCGACGATCAGATCGAATCGATGAACTTCTCCACCTCCGCGACGCTCCCGGCCGTCAAGCCCGGGCTCCACGTGCTGCGCGTGGAGTTCGTCGCGTCGGATCACCTCCCCTTCGACCCACGCGTGATCGCCCAGGTCGCGTTCGAGGTGAAGCGGTGACCGAGGGGCTGATCCTCGGTCGCCGGTCGCGAGGTGCCGACGTCGACGTGGCGATGGCCCTGGCAGTGCTGGCGGGTTGCGCGTTGCTGCTCATCCGCACTTCGTTCACCGGTCTCCCCGCGACGGCCACCGTGTTCGCCGCGTTGTACCTCCTGTTGGGGACGGCCTCCCTGGCCGTCCCGGTCGGGGGCGGTGGTGCACGGTGGCTCTCGCCCTTCGGTGTGGCAGCGGCGGGGATCACAGCCATCGTCCTGGCCGCGTGGCTCGTCGGCCCGGGCTTCCCCGTCCCGCACGGGCCTGAGGTCCTGCTGCTCAACTCGCTCGCCGCGGTCTCCGAGGAGCTGTTCTTCCGGCGGCTCGTCTACGGTGGGATCGTGCGGTTCGGCCCTGCGCTCGCGATCGGGGGATCCGCGCTGCTGTTCGCGACGCTCCACGTTCCGATCTACGGTCCCGCCGTGTTCTGGGTCGACCTCGGTGCAGGCCTCCTCCTCTCGTGGCAGCGCTGGGCATCGGGGGGGTGGGGCGCGCCCGCGGCGACGCACGTCGTCGCGAACCTCGTCGCCGTCCTCCGATGAAGCGCACGCTCGCGATGCTGCTGTGCTCGTCGTTGCTCGTGGCCGGCGTTTCCTGTTCGAAGGACGCGCAGCCGATCCGGATCGGCGCGATCTACCCACTGACCGGGTCCCAGGGTCCCGGAGGGCGAGACGAGTTCCGCGGCGTGTCGCTCGCGACCGATCTGGTGAACGTCGACGGGGGGGTCGGCGGGCGGCCGATCCAGCTCGCGCCCCTGGACGTCGCAGGCGGCGATGCCGCCCCCGGCGCTGTGGACACCCTCGCCGACCAGGGGATCCGATTCATCCTCGGGAGCTACGGCAGCACGATCTCACAGCCGGCCGCCGCGGAGGCCGCGCGGCGAGGCGTGCTGTTCTGGGAAACGGGCGCGGTCGGTTCCTCGTCCCCCTCGAGCGGCGGACGCCTGTTCTTCCGGGTCGCCCCGAGCGGGCAGTTGCTCGGCAGCGATGCGATCTCGTTCGTGGATCGACAGCTCCTCCCGAAGCTCGGACGATCCCCCCGTTCGCTGCGGTTCGCCGTCGCGAACGTGAACGACGTCTACGGCAGCGCCGTCGCGGACGGCGCGATCGCCAGGATCAGGGCGCTGGGGCTGCCGTTCGTCGGACGTTTCGTCTACGACGCGGCCCACCTGGATGCCCACGCGGTGATCCGGCGGATCGCGGCGGTCCATCCCGACGTCCTGTTCGTCTCGGCGTACGTCCGCGACGGGATCGCGCTCCGGCGAGAGATGGTGCGTCAGCGCTTGCGCCTCGTCACGAACATCGGAACGTCGTCGAGCTACTGCATGCCCGCGTTCGGAGCCGCGCTGGGGCCTGAGGCGGTCGGGCTGTTCTCCTCCGACAAGCTCGACAGCGAGTACGTCGATCCGGCCGGACTGACCCCCTCGGGGCGTGTGCTCCTCGATCGGGCTCGGACGGCGTACGAAGGCCGCTACGACGAGGAGATGAGCGCGGCGGCGCTCGCGGGGTTCTCGGCGGCATGGGCCCTGTTCCACATGGTGCTCGCGGCCGCCGATGCGACGACGCCCGAGGCCGCGGCCGCGGCCGCGCTCCAGATGCGGGTGCCGGTCGGAGAGCTTCCGAACGGGAGCGGTCTCGCGTTCGCGCCGCCGGGAACCGCGGACCCCGGTGCGAACCTCCGGGCGATGAGCGTGATCTGGGAATGGGTGCGCCCGGGGGTGCGAGCGGTGGTGTGGCCGCAGCGGTTCGCGACCGCGCCGATCGCCGCGATCCGGATCGAACCGTGAGCCCGCGTCGGCGGGCCGCCGCCGTCGGGGTCGCGCTGTGTCTCGCCTACCTCGCGGGTGCCGTGGTGAGCGCCTCGCTGGGTCCTTCGTCGCGCCGTCCCATCCTCGACGGACTGGCGCCGCCGCCGTTGTACCGGTGGGTCGACCCTCCTCCCGCGCTCGCCTCCAGCAACCAGCCTCCGAGCGCCGGTCGATCGCTGATCGCGCTGGACCCCACCAAGGGGTCGGCGGCGACCGTGTTCTCGACCCGGGACTTCCAGGCGAGCCTCGCCCTTGGGGAGGGCGCGGTCGCGCCCCACGGAGCGGATACGAAGGTGCAGCTGGTCATCACCCCGCTCGCCCCGAAGACCGGCGCGATCGTTCCCGCGGGAACGCAGATCGCGGGCAACGTCATCGAGGTGTCGGCGACGTACGAGCCGAGCGGAGCGTCCGTCGGCGAGCTGCGCACGCGGGGGGAGCTCGGACTCGTCTACCCCTTGCTCTTCCAGGGCGTCGGGTTCACGGATGCGATGCTCCGCTCCCAGGACCAGCGGTCCTGGTCCGCGATCAAGAGCGACGATGCCATCGCCCAGCAGTCCGTGCACGCGGCGGTGAGCAGGCTGGGCCTCTACGCCGTTGGGCAATCCCCCGTGGGCCCGACCTCGCCTCCCTCACCCGCTGCCGGCCCCCGGAACGGCTCGATCGTCGTCGCGATCATCGCCGCGGTGGTCCTGATCGGGGCGGTCGCGTTGCTCCGGCGACGATCGCCCGGACCGCCCCCCCCTCCGCCGCGCCGCAGGCGCAGCGTCGACCCGTGGGAAGACTGAGCGGAGGCATGTGGGGAGGGGTCGGGCGGTACACTCGCCCGCGGTCGGCGTCCGGCCGCCCGCGGCGTTCGCCGAGCCTCTGACCGGAGATCCCATGACATCCACTGACGGACAGGTGAGCCCGGCCGCGGCGACCGGTGGGCTCCGCCCGCCGGTCGCCGCGGCCCGCCTCGGATCATGGTGGATCCTCGCCGCCGCCACGCTCCTGATGCTCGGGGTGTTGGGATGGCGGTTCGTCGCCGACCCGTCGCTTGCGGCTCCGACCCGCGATCCCGCCTGGTACACGTGGCGGGCGAACGTCGTGATGGAGGACGACCCGGCCTCCGTCGTGCAGGGATGGGGCCCCGCCGGTCTGTTCTCGGGCGGCTACCGGGTGACCGTCCCGGTCGAGGGAGCCTTGCTGCAGCGTGTCGTCGGCATCGACACGTACTCGATGGCGAAGTTCCTGATGCTCGGCGTTCCCATCCTCACGGGTCTCGCGTTGGGGGCCGGCGCGGTGCGAAGCCGGAAGGATCCCGTCGCTTTCCTCACGATGCTGCTGGCGACCGTGGCGCTGTTCCTGACGACGCCCTACGTCGGGTACCTCGACAACATCACCGTGCTCTTCCTGTTGAGCCTGATGCTGGCGTTCCTGAGCGCGGCGCGAACCTCGTGGGGAGCCCGGACCGCGCTCTTCTTGATCGGGATCGCCGCCGCGTTCACCCACCCCACGACCTGCGTGCTCTTCGGCATGACGCTCTTGGCCGTGTTCGTGTTCCACTTCGTCACGAGCCGGTTCCGGCTCGGCGAGGCCCTGAAGTCCGACGGGCCGATGCTGCTCTCGGTCGGGCTCGGCATGTCCGCGGGGCTCGCGAGTTGGGTGGTCGGGATCTGGGGGGCGAGCGCCAACCTGAAGGACGCTGCCCTGCCGCCCCCGTACACGAAGTCGTTCTTCGTCGCCCGGCTGCTCGAGTGGATCGGTTCGATGCAGCCCGTGATCGTGGTGCCGTTCATCGCGCTGGCGATCGGTTCGACGATCCTTCTCGCTCGACGCCGCCGGGTGCCGGCGGATACCTTCGACGTCACGGCTAGCTGGTGGCTCTTCCCGCTGTTGGGGATCGCGTCGGTCGCGCTCGGCGCCGACGCCCAGGTGTCGGGTGATCCGAACTCCCCGGTCGTCCCCTACTACCGGTTCATGAACGCGACCGCCGGGCCGATGGCGCTCGTGGGGCTCGGCGCCTTCGCGCTGATCTGGTGGGCCCGCACCCAGCGGGACCGGCGGTCGCTCGTCCGGGGGTTCGCCATGATCGTCGGCGTCGTCGCGGCCGCCTGGGCTGTGGACGCGGTATCGCTGACACATCCGCAGATCCCGTCGAAGGTGTTGGGCGTCGTGGCGGTGGTCGCGATCGCCGGCCTCGCCGCCGTCGCGTCCGCTCGGAGCGAGGGGACGCGCCGGGTCTTCGCGGTCGCCGCTGCGTCCGCGCTGGTCCTCGGCTCGCTGGGGTTCCTGCTGATCGACGGCGTCGAGCACCGGTGGGTCAGCGCGACGAACCAGTATCCGAACGTATCGGTTCGCGGTTCGCTCGCCGCGGTCGACGTCGTGGCACGAGCGGCCGGAGCGCGACCGCTCGTCTTGATCGTGAACGACGGCGACACCGATGATCCGGCGACCCACACCAACACGGCGTACGGGTGGGCCAAGACCTATACGAACGTCTTCCGCACGGGGCTGCCGGGCACCTCGGCGAAGTACCAGGCGACGTACCTCGGTTCGTTGGAGAACTTCCTGGCCGGCCGAGCGACCAGCAGCACGTCCGGCAGCATCGGCTACGACCGAGCGGCAGAGAGCCATTACCAGGAGCTGCAGCTCCGCGAACGGACCTACCCGGTTCCGCCCGCGGTGTTCCTGGTCCGCGAGTACTACGGCGGGCTCTGCAACGGCGTTCCTGACTGCACCGAAACATCGCGTCAGCAGCGTCTGGAGGCGGCGCTCGCCGAAGGCGTCGCGATCGGCCCGGACGTCGTCGTCATCCAGGGGCCCGGGTTGTGGTCGCCGCCGGCCGACGTCGTGGGGGAGGCGAACGTCGTCGCGAACGCCACGGTCGAGGCGCTCGAGCATCACCCTGGACCGCTCGCCAACTTTCCACACACGCTGCTCGTGATCGCGATCCTCGCCCTGCTCCTGCTCGTGCCCGGTGGGCTCGCGCGACGCTGGTTCGGGCTCGACTCGACGATCGACCGGTTCGCGCTGATCCCGGGGGTTTCGGTCGTGCTCGTCATGCTCGCGGGGGTCGGAACGCTCGCCGTCTGGCGGGGACCGCTCACCATGACCAAAGGGTGGGCCGTCGTGGTGGTCGCGATCGGCATCGGGGTCGCCCTGCGGTTCGCCGATGCCTGGCTCCGACGGCCGCTCGACGCGTTCGGCAGGTTCTTCGACGACCTCTTCGCGGTCTTCTCGAACCGCGACTTCTCCGTCCTGATGGGCTACCAGTTCCTTGCACAAGCGGGTCAGGGAGTCGTTCAGGGAGCCATCTTCAAGGCGTTGGTGTTCGGCGGCGAGAAGGGATTCGACATCTCGGTCGCGCCGTCGGCCGATTACCTGCTCAAGGTCGTCCTGGCCCTGTACATCCCATACACGTTCCTCTCCCCGTTCGTCGGCGTGTTCATCGACCGGTTCGAACGACGGCGGGTCGCCTGGTGGGCCGACATCCTGAGCGCTGCGATGGTCGCATCGATCGTGATCCTCGTGGTCTTCCCCTTGGGTTCCGGGTCGCCGGAGCACAGGACCTGGCCGACGGCCGGGTTGATCGTGGGGCTGCTCGTCGCCCAATCGGTCGCACGCATCGCGCTCGCGATCAAGTCCGCGGCGCTGCCCGACGTGCTCTCCGGGAGGGACCTCCTGCAGGGCAACGGTCTCTCCCAGGCGGGCGGCGGGCTCGCGCAGGTCTTCGGGATCGGCGTCGGCACGATCGTCGCCGGGCAGATCGCGCCGTGGGTCGGTGTCCTGTTCGGTGCGGCGGTCCTCCTCGCCGGCGCCATGGTCTCGAGGCAGATGCGTCGGGTCGAAGCGCGCCGTCACGACGGGAGCCTCGGTCAGGAGGTCCGTCGGATCCTTCGGACCGTGGTCGCTGGCGTCGAAGAGGTGGCCGGGCGACCGGCGGCGGCGCTCGGGCTCTCCGCCTTCCAGATGCTGCGCTACCAGTTCTGGGGGTTCGTCCTGATGACGTTCGCCCTGTACGCGAAGAACCTGGTGCAGGGTGGCAACGCCGACACCCTCTCGCAGATCCTCTCGGGGGTCGGGGGGCTGGTCGGCGGGGCCCTCGGCCTGATCGTGGCGCAGCGGCTGAAGGACCGTGTGCCGCCGATCAGGCTGCTGCTCGGTTCGATGCTCCTACTCGGCGCGGCGACAGTGGTCTTGGGTGGGATCCTCACCGTCGCCGCGTTCGCGGCGCTGCTGTTCGTCGGCTTCTTCTCGTTCTTCCTCGGGAAGATCTCGACGGACACGATCACGCAGCAAGCGATGCCCGACGACTTCCGCGGGCGCGCGTTCGCGCTCTACGACATCGCCTACAACCTGGGGTTCATCGTTCCGGCGGCGATCCTGTCGGTCATCTGGATCGAGGGCAACGCCGCGCGGACGCGCGAGATCCTCGTGGCGTCGGGAGCGATCTTCCTCATCCTCACCGCGTTCGTCGCCGCGTGGTCGCGACGGATCCGCCCGGATCTGGCCCCGCAGGACGACCTCGTGGGGGACGAGGCGGCCGAGCTGGCCAGGTCCACCGAATCCTGAGCCGTGGCCGAGGTCTTCGCGCACGACGGGACGCGGCTCCACGTCGAGGTCGATGGCGCGGGTGATCCCGTGACGGTGCTGGCGCACGGTCTGACCAACTCGTGCAAAGAGCTGTCGGCGTTCACCCCTATGGCGCCGGGCACGAAGGTGCGCTTCTGCTTCCGAGGTCATGGGCACTCGGGGACGCCCGAGCCCGGGCACTACCGATTCGCGGACTTCGCCGGAGACGTTGACGTGGTCGCGCGCACGTACGGCGCCACACGGGCGGTCGGGACCTCGCTCGGACAGGGAGCCATCACCCGGCTCCTGGCCGAACAGCCGGATCGGTTCGAACGGCTCGTGTTCATCCTGCCCGCAGCGTTGGACCTTCCCCTGTCGGGGACCGAGATCGCCGGGTTCGAACGCACGGCCGACCTGCTGGAAACGCTTCCGACCGACCAGGCGATCGACGAGATCCTCCGGGGGTCGGGGCGAGCGAGCGAGTACACGGATCGACCTTGGCTCCGGGACGTCGACATGTTGTTGTGGCAGGACCTCCAGCCCCTCGGCGTGGCTCGAGCGCTTCGCGAGGTGACGCTGGACGTCGCGATCGCCGATCGTGAGCTGCTCCGGCGGGTGAGCGCGCCCACGCTCGTGATCGCCCGCGAGGGCGATCCGGTCCACCCCGCGGAGCTCGGCCGTGTCCTCGGTGAACTGATCCCGAACGCGGAGCTCATCCTGCTCGGTTCGGAGGAGGAGCTGTATGCGTCGATCCCCCAGCTGGTCGAGCGCGTGGCTCGGTTCCTCGGATGAGTGGCCGAGCCGCTCATCGCTTCGGTCGGCCGAGGAGCGATCTGGCGGGCTCGGGTCTGGCGGTCCTGATGGGGGTGCAGTTCTCGCTCGTCGTGATCCTCGGGAAGGGCCTCCTTGGGGGTCAGCCGCCGTTCGCCCTGCTGTTCTTCCGGTTCGCGGTTGCCGCCGTGGTCCTCGCCGTGGTGACGATCGCGTCCCATCGACCGCTCACGCCGGAGCCGGGGGAACGGCTGGGCCTCGCCATCGCGGCGACGCTCGGGTACGGGTCGGAATCGGCGCTGTACTTCGCGGCACTGAACCATGGGAGCGCGGCGACGGTGACGCTGCTCTTCTACCTGTATCCGGTATGGGTGATGCTGACGGCCATCGTGCTCGATCGCCGGATCCCCGCCGGGCGTCTGGTGACCGCGCTCGCGATGGCGATCGTCGGCAGCGCGGTCGTCGTGGTCGGCGGGTCGGGCGTGGAGATCGCGCCCATCGGGATCGCGCTCGCGATCCTCTGTTCGCTCGCGTACACGGGGTACCTGACCGCTGCCGATCGGGTACTGCGTCGCACGAATCCGCTCACCACGGCCGCGTGGCTCGCGGCCGGGGCGTCGGTGGCGAACCTGACCTACGCGCTCGCGTTCCGAGGATGGAGCACGCCGACCGGTTCGTTCGCGGGACTTCGGGTGCTCGGCATGGGCGTGTGCACAGCTGGTGCATTCGTCTGCATGATCGCGAGCTTGCAGCTCATCGGCGCCGTGCGCAACGCGATCATCGGCGTACTCGAGCCCCTCAGCGTTGCCCTGCTCGCCGCCGTGTTCCTCGAGGAGCCGATCACGACCTCGACGGCGATCGGTGGCGGGTTGATCCTCGCCGCGGCCGTCGTCGCGACCCTGGCTCGAGGCGCTCGCGTGGTCGAGCCGGATGTCTGAGGCCGCGATAGCATCCACGGACCGTGACCGACGACCTCTTCTCACGCGATGCGT
>Ga0066656_10001259_pt1 | contig 10961 bp, 8 predicted proteins | sample GraSoiAngelo_105_FD_71411 | JGI IMG/M metagenome (GOLD analysis project Ga0066656, IMG submission 71411) | Grasslands soil microbial communities from the Angelo Coastal Reserve, California, USA - 14_0903_05_40cm | ecosystem: Environmental > Terrestrial > Soil > Grasslands | place: USA... | reverse complement strand
CCTACGTGGCCTGCCCGCTGACCCTCGACTACACGGCGGCGCGGATGTTCGTGGACGTGCTCGATGTCGACCTGATCCCGGTTCAGGGGACGGCGATCGCGGATGCCATCCAGACGGCCACCGCCGCGTTTCGTCCGGGTGAGAGACGCTACAAGGTGCTCGTCCTGATCACCGACGGCGAGGACCACGAGGGAAACGTCGCGGCGGCGGCGGGCGCGGCGGCGGCGGAAGGGATTACCATCTATACGGTGGGCGTCGGCAGCCCCGGCGGCGAGCCGATTCCACTGCGCAATGCCCGGGGCGACATCATCGGGTATAAGGAGGACCGGGAGCACCGCAAGGTGACCAGCCGGCTGGGAGAGACCGACCTGGAGACCGTGGCGCTGGCCACGGGTGGCAGGTACTTCCGCTCCACCCCCGAGGGCCTGGAGCTGCACCGGGTGTATGAAGAGATCTCACGCATGGACCAGCGGACCCTGTCGGGGCGCACGATGAGCGCGTATGAGGAGCGCTACCAGTTCCCACTGGGAACGGCCATCCTGTTCCTTCTGGTCGAGGCGGCCCTGGGCGAGCGCCGGCGCGCCGGGACGCAACCGATGCCAGAGGCGCGCGGGGAGGCGGCGGCATGAGGTCCCGGGCGGCGGGGCGCTCGGGGTTCCCGGTCCTGCTGGCGACCGCCGGCGGGCTGCTTCTGGCCCTGGGCTGGGCGCCGCCGGCCGCCGCCGACCAGGCCGCGTCCAAGAACAACGAGGGGAACCGCCTCTACGAGCAGGAGAAGTTTGACGAAGCGCTCAGGATGTACGTCGACGCCCAGGCCTCCCGCCCCGGGGCACCACAGCTGCATTACAACATCGGCAATGTCCTGTTCCGCAAGAAGGAGTACGACAAGGCGATCGAGGAATACAGGAGGGCCCAGGCCTCGCCCGATCCGGTCCTGTCGCAGGCGGCCACCTTCAACCGTGGCAATGCCCTCCTGATGCAGGGCCGGCCGGAGGAAGCGATCCAGGCGTACGTCCAGGCGCTGCGAGCCCGGCCGGATGATACAGACGCCAAGCGCAACCTCGAGATCGCTCTGCGCCTCCTGGACCAGAAGAAAAAGCAGCAACAACAACAGAAACAGCAGGAGCAGAAGCAGGACCCGAACAAGAACCCGCAGCAGCCGCAGCAGGGTGCGGGGGGTGGCCGCCCACCGCAGCAGAAGAAGAGCGGCGAGATGACCGAGGAGGAGGCACGCCAGGTCCTGGAAGCTCTGCAGCAGGAGGAGAAGGAGGGCATCAAGAAACACGCACGGGGGATGGCCGGGGACCGGCGCCAGCCCGACCAGGACTGGTGAGGATGCGCGGGGAGCGGCGCGATCCGGCCGATCGATGCGTCGGCGCCATGTCTAAGGGACGCCGCCGCGCGCGCGCGCCGGCCCGCGCTTTGCGTCTTCTCCCTCTGCTGATCGGCGTCCTGGGCGCATCGGTGTGCGGCGGTGGCGCGGCCGTGGCCCAGGACATTGGCGTGCGGGCGCGCGTCGATCGCGACAGCGTCGTGGAGGGTGGCCAGGTGGCGCTCACCGTCGAGGTGTCCGGGACGTCGCTCGGCGAGGTCGCCCCGCCGGACGTCTCCGGCATTACCGACTTCGACATCGTCGGCGGGCCGATGAGCTCCAACCGTTTCCAGTGGATCAACGGCAGGACCTCCGCCACACGATCGTACACGTACCTCTTGCGGCCGCGCCGGACCGGGAGCCAGCGGATCCCGCCTCTCGGGCTTCTCGTGAATGGCCAGACCTATCGCACGGAGTCGATCGACGTGGAGGTCATCCCGGGCGGGGGCGCCGGCACACCGGGAAACCGTCCGTCCCCGCCGGCCGGCGGGTCCGGGGAGAGGGGCGGTCCGGGACGGGCGCCAGGACCGGCCCGGCCGCAACAGGAGCCGGCGGGCACGCCGGTGGTCCGCGTCATCGCCGACGTGGACACGGCCGCCGCGTACATCGGCCAGCAAGTGACCCTGCGCGTGCTGCTCGACACCCAGACGGAGATCCTGAACCTGGGGATGAAGGACACGCCGACGTTCCCGGGGTTCTGGGCCGAGGAGATCAAGCTCCCCGAGAACCTGGAGATGCGGCGCGTGCAGCGGGGCTCCGAGGCCTACAACGAATACACGCTGATGAAGCGCGCGCTCTTCCCGACCGGGAGCGGGATGCTCACGATTCCGGCCATGACGTATCAGATCCAGGTGCGGCGCCGCAGCCTGGATCCGATCGAGTCATTTTTCTTCACCCCCACCGAGACGATCACAAGGCGCACCGAGCCCATTGCGCTCGAGGTGCACCCGCTGCCCGCGACCTCCCGGCCGGCCGGCTTTTCGGGGGCGGTGGGTAACTTCAATCTGACGGTGACAACCGACCGCAAGGACTCGCAGGTGAACGACGCCATCGGTGTGAAGATCCGGGTGGCGGGGGAAGGGAACCTGAACGCGGTGAATGCCCTGCCTCTTCCCGAACTGAGCGACTTCAAGCAGTACTCTCCCAAGGTCAGTTCGTCCACGTCCATCGTTGGCGATCGGCTGCGGGGCGAAAAGGTGTGGGACTACGTCTTGATACCTCTGGCTCCGGGCGCCCAGAGCATTCCGCCCGTCCGATTCTCCTTCTTCGATCCCAGGACCGCCACGTACAGGAGCATTGCCAGCCCGCCCATCCCGATCCAGGTGGCACGTGGTGCCGAAGGGAGCGCGGGCCCTCCGGGTGTTCTCGTAGTGCAGAGCGATGTGCGGCAGCTGCGGCGCGACATTCATTTCATCAAGCAGGCGGCCGATGGCCTGAAGGATCGCTCGGCCCCCTTCTACCGCTCGCCCTGGTTCGCCGTGCTGGTCCTTTTGCCCCTGGCCACGGATCTGGGGGTGTTCGTCTACGCCCGGACGCGCGATTCCCAGCGGGCGAACGCGCGGCAGAGACGCGAGCGCCGGGCGCGCACGCTGGCGCGCCGCCGCCTGAAGGAGGCGCGCCGCAGGATGGCGCCGTCCACTGCCCGGGCATTCTACGCCGAGGTGGCCCAGGCCCTCACCGAGTACGTCGCCGCCAAGTCTGACACTTCGGCCGCCGGGTTGACGCACGACCGGATCGAGGAGCTCCTGACTTCGCGGGGCGCCACGGAAGAAGATCGCCGGACCTTCCACCGCTGCCTGGAGGCGTGCGACTACGCTCGATTCGCGCCGACCTCATCCGGCCCCGAGGAGATGCGCCGGACCCTGCTCGCAGCGGAAGAGATCCTCGTCCGTCTCGAGCGGTCGCTCTCCGCATGAGGACCGCGCGCCTGTCGCTCGTCGCCCTTCTGGCGCTGGGCGCCACCGCGCCCTTGTCGCCGGCCCTCGCCTCGACGCCCAGGGAGCTGTTCCAGAACGGCAACAGCGCCTACGAGCAGGGAAACTTCGAAGTGGCGGTCGACGCCTACCAGAAGATCCTCGCCTACGGTTTCGCCGATCCGCGCGTGCTGTACAACCTCGCGAACGCCTACTTCAAGCAGGGGAAACTGGGGGCGGCGATCCTCTATTACGAGCGGGCGCTCAGGCTGGACCCCTCCGACCAGGATGTGCGCGACAACCTCGAGTTCGCGCGCGGACTGATCCGCGACCGAATCCCGGAAACCGGGATCCCTTACCCCGTCGCGGCGGTCAAGGACCTCCTCGATACCGTCTCGGTCGATCTCCTGAGCGTCCTCTTCCTGTGCGTCTATTTCGCCGCGGCCGGTCTTGTCGGCGCGCTGCCACTTCTGACCGGTGACCTCCGACGACGCGCGCTCGGATACGGGGCCGCCGTCACGGGAGTGTGCGTGCTCCTCGTGGGCGGCGCGATGCTCTACAAGATCCAGGACAGGACGGCGGCGAACGCCATCGTGATGACGGACCGCGTGGATGTCCTGAGCGGCCCGTCAGCGGACAATACGGTGCTGTTCACCGTGCATGAAGGCACCCGGCTCGAGGTGCGGAACCGGCGCGACGGCTGGTACCAGGTGAGTTTGCCGAACGCCATGAGCGGATGGGTCCCCTCCGGGTCGGTGGAGCGAGTGTGATCGGTCTTTACGTTCACGTTCCTTACTGCGCCGTGCGTTGCACGTACTGCGACTTCTACCTCGTGCCCGGCCGGGGCCGGGATCTGTCGGCCTACGTCGAGGCGCTGTGCTCCGAAATCCTTGCGGTCGGCCGGGAGTTTCCGGGACGCGCGGCCGACACGGCGCATTTCGGCGGTGGCACGCCGTCCCTCCTGTCCGCTTCCTCGCTGGCTGCCGTCATCGAACGGTTGCGGTCGGCATTCACGCTCGCCCTGGATGCGGAGATCACCCTCGAGGCGAACCCGGAAGACCTCGACCGGGAACGTCTCCTGGGCTACGCCGCCGCAGGCGTGAACCGCCTGACGATAGGCGTCCAGTCGCTCGACGACCATCTGTTGCGGCTGATGCGGCGTCCGCATGACGCCCGACAGGCGATGGCCTCGGTCGCGGTCGCGAAACGCTCGCCGCTGCGGAGCGTGGGAGTGGATCTGATCCTCGGCATGCCGGGACAGGAGCGCGGCCCGGCGCTCGCGGCGATCGCGCGCCTGGCCGACCTGGACGTGGATCACGTCTCTCTCTACCTGCTGGAAGTGCATGCGAAAACTCGTCTCGGGAAGGACTTGGCCCTCGGCCGAAGGGCACCGATGGACGACGACGAGGCGGCGCGCCTGTACGAGGAGGCGGCCGATCTTCTGGAGGGGCGCGGCTTCGAGCACTACGAGATCTCCAACTTCGCCCGTCCCGGGCACAGAAGCCGCCACAACCTGAAGTACTGGACGAACCAGGAGTACCTGGGATTCGGCCCCTCGGCGCACTCCTACGTGGGGGACAGGCGATGGGCGAACGCGTCGGACCTGCGCTCGTATCTGGCCTGCCGAGGTGAAGGTTGCGGGCGCGTGGAGGACGATCGCTCGCGTGGACAACGCGCCATCGAGGCGCTCCTGGCCGGTCTCCGCCTCGCCGAAGGAGTGGAGCTTGCCGATTTGCACGCTCGCTACGGTCCCGATTTCGTCCCGCCTGACGAAGCAGTCATCGGCAGCATGGCGGACGCCAATCTCCTGGAGTGCGGCGCCGGCCGTCTGCGGCTGACGCGACATGGGCGGCTGGTCAGCAACGAAGTCCTCGAACGGCTTCTACCACAGGTCCCTCAATTGATATAGCCCAGGGATTTGAGCCGCCTCCTTTCCTCCGGGTCGATCTCGCGCGGCTGATTCGGTGCTCCGGCGTCGTAATCGACGAAGCGTTGCAGCTCACGCAGCAGGCGGTGGCGCGGCTCCGGAGGGGGCGCGATCCCCTCGAGATTGTGTGTCTCGCCGGGGTCGTCCGCGAGATCGTAGAATTCCAGAATCTCCCCCCCTGACCTCGGGATGTGAATCAGTTTGTAACGGCCGTCGAAGGCGGAAGACCATTTGCCGGCAGGTCCGGGAATGTAGTAACGGCGATTTTCGGGGTGGATGAGCTGGAAGTCGCTCTCGGCAAATATCATGCTGCGACCCGGGGCCGCGCCCCATGCCCCGGGAATCCCCTGGCCGGCGGCCGCCCCGGGCACGAGGAGGGGCCGGCCGTCCACCGCCTGGACACGGTGGAGTCCCACAAGCGCGACGATGGTGGGCATGACGTCCACGTTTTCTACCAGGGCTTCGACTCTGAGGCCGGCCGGGATTTGCCCGGGGAAGCTGACGACCAACGGCACGCGCAGGGTCTCCTGGTACAGATATTCGCCGTGAGCGAAGTGGTAACCATGCTCCCCGAGACTCTCGCCATGGTCGGAGGTGAGCACGACGAGAAGGGGTTTCAGGTCCGGCCGTGCGGCGTAGTCGAGCAGGTCCGCGAGGGCGGCGTCCACCTGGGCGATCTCCCCGTCATAGAGGGAGGCGACATGCGCGACCTGACGTGGGTTCAGACGGTTCTCGAAGATCACCTGCCCCTTGGTCAGGCGCCCGGCTTCGAGATCGTCATAGAGCGTGAAGGGCTCCATGAAGCCGGGATCAAAAAGGCTGTCGAACGGTGGACCCGGACGATAGGTCCAGTGCGGGTCGAGGTAATGCACCCATAGGAAAAACGGCTGGCCGGCTGGTCGCCCCTTCAGCCAGTCGAGGGCCGCAGAGCTGATCGGGCCGGCAGAGTCACCGTCCCAGCGGGCCGGCGGGTTGTCGTACCTTTTGAACCCCTGCTCGAACCCCTGCCCGGGCCGCAGAAACAGGTTCGACACGAAGGCGGCGGTATCGTACCCCTGGTCCTGGAGGATCTCGGCCAGGGTCAGGTTGGCGGGGGACAGCGTCGAGAACAGACCGCGCGCACCGTGCGATTTCGGGTAGCGGCCGGTCAGGATCGAAGCGATCGACTGGGTGGTCCGGGGCAAGGTCGTGTACGCCCGCTCGAACAAGGCCCCCTGCGCCGCCAGTCGATCGATGTGGGGCGACCTGGCTCGCGCGTAGCCGTAACAGCCCAGGCGGTCCGCGCGCAGCGTGTCGATCGTGATCAAGAGGACGTTCGGCCGGGATTTGCGCTGATCGCAAGCGGAGAGGACGAGCGCGGCCACGACCAGGAAACGGTGACGGATCATCCGCCTGCATTATAGCAAGCAGGGAAGGCGTGAACTCCGAGTGGCCCTCCCGGGTCCCTCGCGCCTCGTGTAGGATTGCCAGGATGGCTCCCACACAAGAATCAACCGCGGGGCTGATCGACCTGCGATCCGATACCGTGACCCGGCCGACGGCGGCCATGCGGCGCGCCATGGCCGAGGCGGAGGTCGGCGACGACGTGTTCCGCGAGGACCCGACGGTGCGGCGCCTCGAAGAGGCGGCGGCGGCACGCACCGGGAAGGAGGCTGCCCTGTTCGTGCCGACGGGCACGATGGGCAACCAGATCGCGGTCAACGTCTGGACCCGTCCAGGTCAGGAGGTGATCCTCGAAGAGCGCAGCCACATTTTCAATTACGAGATGGGGACGATGGCCGTCTTCTCCGGTGTGTTGCCGCGTCCCCTCCGAGGAGACGACGGCGTTTTGAGCGTGGAATCGGTCCGCAAGGCGATTCGCCCCCCCGTCTACTACCTGACACAGACGGGGCTCATCGCGCTGGAGAACACGCACAATATGGCCGGCGGGACGATCCTTCCGGTCTCCGGGGCCGAAACGATTTGCGCCCTGGCGCGCGCGCAGCGCATCCCGGTTCACCTGGACGGCGCCCGCCTGTTCAACGCGGCCGTCGCCCTGCGTAGGGATCCCGCGGAGCTGGCACGGCCGTTCGACTCCGTGATGTTCTGCCTCTCGAAGGGTCTGGGGGCGCCGGTCGGCTCGCTCATCTGCGGTCCGGCAGGGTTCATCGACGAGGCGCTCAGGGTGCGCAAGAGGATGGGCGGCGGGATGCGCCAGGCAGGTGTCCTGGCGGCGGCCGGCCTGGTGGCCCTCGAGGAGAACGTCGAGCGCCTGGCCGAGGACCACCAGAACGCGCTGCGGCTCGCGGAGGGGATCAGCGGCATCCGGGGCCTTTCGATCCAGTCGGCCCGGGTGCAGACGAACATCGTTGTGTTCGAGGTGGTGGGGGACGGGATCACGGCGAAGGAAGTCGTCGGGCGCTGGAAGGAAGAGGGGGTTCTGGCTCTCGCCATCGACGAGACCCAGGTACGGGCCGTCACCCACTACGACGTGGATCGCGCGGGGGTCGAGCGGGCCCTCGCGATCCTGGCGAAGCTGATGCACCGGAGCGCGGCTCGCCCCTCCTGACACGTCACCCAAAAAAAGGCACCGGCCCGCGGGCCGGTGCCCCTACCCCGAATGGGTCCGGATCAGGATGCCGCCCGAGCCGTGCGCGCCTCGGTGCGAGTCTCCGCTCCGTCGCCTTCGGAGAGCACTTTGATCTTCTTGGGCTTGGCTTCCTCGGCTTTCGGTACGACCACCTCGAGCACACCATCTTTGTAGCTCGCCTTGATGTGGTCCGGGTCGATGGCCGCCGGCAGGACGAAGCTGCGCGCGAAGGAGCCGTAGAAGCGCTCGAGCCTGTAGGCGTTTTCGGACTCGATCGCTTCTTCCTGCTTCTTCTCGCCGCGCAGCGTGAGCGTCCCGTTCTCGATGCTCACATCGATGTCGTCTCGGTTGATGCCCGGAAGCTCCGCCCGCAGGATGATCCTGTCGGGCTCCTCGTGGATGTCAACGGGCGGGAACCAGCCGCCGACGGTCTCGGCGGGAGTCATGAGGCGGGCAAACGGGTCATTGACCAAGCGGTTCATCCTGTCCTGAAGAGTCACAAAATCGCGGAACGGATCCCAACGAGTCAGGTTCATCGTTCTGGCCTCCTTATGGTGTCTGAAACCCAGCGATGGCATCTCCAATGGCCACCGCCGTTTAACCGAATCCGTGGGTGATTATATATATTGAGCGTATAATTGTAAAGTTATATTCGGTATGATAGTCAGATTATTAACGGGTGTACCGATCGCCTGCCAACCCACCATGGTTCGGGTCGTTCACGCCGTTCCCTTGTGCATGCTGGGGCGGCGCTTGATTGGGGATCGGCACTGCACTAGAATTCCCATCTCTTCTTGCATCTCCGGGGGTCGTCCTTGGAATTCCATCTGACCCAAGAGCAGGAGCTCACCCGCCAGACGGTACGCCGGTTCGCCGAGCAAGAGATAGCACCCCGCGCCTTCGAGCTGGACGAGACACAGGAGTTCCCGCGCGACATCATGAAGAAACTGGGGGACATGGGAATGCTCGGGATCCTCTTTCCGCCGGAATACGGTGGCGCCGGCCTCACCTACCTGGACTATGTCCTCATCATCGAAGAGCTCGCGCGCGTGGACGGCTCGATCGGCCTTTCCGTGGCGGCGCACAATTCGCTCTGTTCCAACCACATCTTCGTCGCGGGCACGGAAGAGCAGAAGCGACGTTACCTCGCACCCCTGGCGAGAGGTGTGACGATCGGCGCCTGGAGCCTGACCGAGCCGACCGCCGGCAGCGACGCGTCGGGAACACGCTCGACCGCCGTACGGGACGGCGCGGGTTGGGTCCTGAACGGGAGCAAGACGTTCGCGACACACGGCTCGGTCTGCGACGTGGCGGTCGTCTTCGCGGTCAGCGAAAAAAGCAAGGGGAAGCACGGAATCTCCGCCTTCATTCTCGAGAAGGGGATGAAGGGGTTCGGGGCCGGCAGAAAGGAGAACAAAATGGGATGCCGAGCCTCCGACACGGCGGAAATCGTCATGCAGGACTGCCGGGTGCCTGATGACAACCGCCTTGGGGAGGAAGGACAGGGGTTCATCGACGCCCTGCGCATCCTGGATGGCGGGCGGATCGGTATCGGTGCTCTGGGTGTCGGCATCGCGCAGGGAGCGTTCGAGCAGGCGGTGGCCTATGCAAAGGGCCGCAAGCAGTTCGATCAGCCGATTGCAAACTTTCAGGCGGTGCAGTGGATGCTCGCCGACTCCGCCGTGGAGATCAGCGCCGCCCGCCTTCTGGTGCAGCGCGCTGCCTTTGTGAAGGATACGGGGGAGGAGGTCACACGCGCCGCCTCGATGGCCAAGCTGTACGCCTCGGAGACGGCGGTGCGTGTCGCCAACCGGGCCGTGCAGATCCATGGTGGCTACGGTTATGTGAAGGAGTACCCGGTCGAGCGTGCCTACCGCGACGCCAAGATCTGCACCATCGGCGAAGGGACCTCCGAGATCCAGCGCCTGGTCATCGCGCGCCAGCTCCTCGGGGAGACGCCCGAGCGGGCCAGCTGATGCAGGAACTGGCCCGCCTCGTGGTGGAGGGCGACCCGGTCGCCCTGGCCCGGGCGATCTCCCTCGTCGAGGCAGGGACGGAGCGGGGAGAGGCGATCCTCGCGGAGATCTTCTCCCGCACCGGCCGTGCGTCCGTCATCGGCGTGACCGGCCCTCCTGGGTCGGGCAAGAGCAGTCTGGTGAATCAGCTGGTCGCCCGCTATCGTTCCCGCGGCCGCGCCCTCGGCGTCGTGGCCGTGGATCCTTCCAGCGCCTTCAGCGGCGGGGCTGTCCTCGGTGATCGGATCCGCATGCAGCAGCACACGCTGGACCCGGCCGTGTTCATCCGCTCGATGGCGACCCGCGGCCGATTCGGAGGATTGAGCCGCGCCACTCGCGACGCCATCGACCTCATGGACGCGGCGGGGCGCGACCCGATCCTCATCGAGACGGTGGGCGTCGGGCAGGACGAGGTTGACGTGGTGCGCGTGGCCGACACGGTCCTCGTGGTCCTGACGCCGGGGCAGGGCGACGACATCCAGGCGATCAAGGCGGGGCTCCTGGAGATCGCCGACCTGTTCGTGATCAACAAGGCGGACCATTCGGGCGCCGATCGGCTGGCCTCCGATCTCGAGGGGATGATGTCGCTGGGGGAGAAGCGCCCCTGGACACCCCCGATCATCCAGTGTGTCGCCACTGAAGGAAAGGGGATCAGCGACCTGGCCGACGCGATCGAACGGCACGGGGGCTTCCTGGGAGAAGGGGACCGGCTGGCCGGTCGACGACGTCTGGGCCTCCGGGCGCGGTTTCTCGAGATCCTGCGCGACCGACTGCTGGAGCGCATCACGGCGGGGGACCTGGGGGAGGCCGACCTCGACCGCCACGAGGCGGACCTCCTGGCGCGGCGCGTGGATCCCTACACGGCGGCCCGCGAGGTTCTGGAACGCCTCGAGCCGGAAGGCAACCAGGAGGACGCGACGCGCCGCAACGTCCAGCTCGATCATCTTGGCGTGGCGGTGCGAAGGATCGAGGATCGCCTCGCCCTGTACCGCGACATCCTCGGTCTCGAGCTCGCCGGGATCGAAGAGGTCCACGGCGAAGGGGTACGCGTGGCCATGCTCCCCGCGGGCCGGACGCGAATCGAGCTCGTCGAGCCGATGGGGCGCAGTTCGAGCGTGGGGCGCTTCCTGGAGAAGCGTGGCGAGGGGATCCACCACATCTGCTT
>Ga0066656_10001257_pt1 | contig 10971 bp, 12 predicted proteins | sample GraSoiAngelo_105_FD_71411 | JGI IMG/M metagenome (GOLD analysis project Ga0066656, IMG submission 71411) | Grasslands soil microbial communities from the Angelo Coastal Reserve, California, USA - 14_0903_05_40cm | ecosystem: Environmental > Terrestrial > Soil > Grasslands | place: USA... | reverse complement strand
GATTTGTGGGTTGCTGATCGAAAATCAGTAGGTTGAAGGTTCGATTCCTTCCGCGCTCACCAACTTTTCAAATACTTACTGAGACCCACAATCCGTTCCACAATCCGTTTGGGAAATTGGCAGCGCCAAGCGGACGATCTTGCTGTGTGCTAGAAGCATGTCTTCGGTCACTGCGTCGCCATAGATATTCATCGTGGTGCGAATATCGGCGTGACGCATGAGCCTCTGCTGCACACCAATCGGAGTGCCAACGGCGTCCAGCCATGTTCTGTGGGTGTACCGCAGACTGTGCGTACCCAGCCTGCCGATACCCGCCTTGCTTGCTGCCTTTTGATACATGCGCCAAACCTGATGATATGACCAAGGCAGCCTGCCAACCTGTATCGGTGAGGCAAACATCCAATCCTCCGGTGCAGAGAACTGCGTTGCTTGCTTCCATCTCTTCAGTACTTCGAGCAACTCACGATCTATCGCCATTTGCTTCCGTGACTCCGTGGTCTTCACTTCATCCACGCGCTGAGAGACGATTCCGCGTTCCACTCGAAGCGTGCTGTTGAGCCAGTCCACATCGCACCACTTCAGTCCAAGGCACTCGCTGATCCGCAAACCGAGGCAGCAGCACAGCAGCGCAACTGTTTCAAAAGGTTCCAGAAGACAACTACAAAATCTTTGGAACTCATCCACTGTTAAGCTGCGTGGCTGCCGCATGCGTCTGGTTGCGCCTTTTACCTTGACGATCTCCATCGGATTGCGCTGCATTGGTAAATCGCCACTCCACATCGCGAAGTCCCAAAGAATACTGAGCAGACCACGGATGTGGGCCTTGCTTTTAGGTGCCAGCGGCAGAGATTCGAGCCATAGTTCCACAGGCCGTGCCTGCACATCTGAGAGAGCAGAATTCCCCCATTTCGGGATGATGTGATTCCTCAGCCAGACCTCATATGTTCGGCGGGTGTCACTCCGGCTTGGCATCTTCTCTGCCCGGTACTTTTCAACCAAGGCTCGTACGCTTGGTGTATTGCTGCTGATCGTGCCTGTGGTGCTCTCTAGCATTTGCCTGAGCGCCTTTGCTGCACGCCAGGCAGACGTTTTGGTAGGGAACTGGTGTACGGTACCGATTGCCTTTGATCGCCGTTTGCCGTTCTCCCACCACAAAAAATTCCACGTCTTGATTCGCTTGTCGAAAACTATGCTCCCAAACTGCTGCCGTACTCGGTTTTTCATTGTGCCCCTTTCGAGCAGGGCACGGATGGCCCGACCAGCATAGCATCCAGATCAGAAGCACGGAACCGCCAAACGTGCCGCTTGGTGCCGGAGAGCGCGTACGCTTTAACTTTCCCCTGTCTTGCCCAGAGCAAAAGCGTACGAACTTTGACCCGAAGGTATGCGGCGGCTTCCGAGGCCGTAAGCCATTCCGTCGTTGAGAAGGCCATTGCACCTGCACCCTGTACCGGCTGTGAAGCGGAGGGTTTCTCAGAAGGAACTGGTCTCGTCAGGATTGCGTGCATCATTTTCTGGCCTGGTCATCCCTTTCCTTCGCCTCATTCCGCTTGCGCTCGATCTGCTCACCGACGTAAGCCAGCAACAGGAAAGCTGCCAACACACTTAACCCGCCCAAGAGGGTGATCCTCATTTCTCGTCCCTTCCCCAAGTGGCCACTCCGTCGCACCCTTTCTCCGGGCAGCGATAGCCGACAAAGCTGCCGTCCATCCAACTGGTCTTGATCCGGTCGGGTGTGATCCAGAATTCTTCGCCGCACTTGGGGCACTTCCTTTGATATCGCCGCTGAAGTTCTTCCAGCCGCTTCCAGATGTCCCTTTGCTCCGCGCTGCAGACGAGCCGCTCAAGTCTGCTGATTCCCGTCTCGTTACGTACGAACAACTGCATGCCGCATGGATCGCAGACCAAATAGGGCTTATCCTTCTTGGTTTCGCGTATCTCCAGCCCTTGACCACATACTGGACAAGGAAATAGACCGCGCGTGGCCGATTCTAGATTGAGTGGCATGGACCGTTTACCTCCGATTGTTAACAGAATCTTGCAATAGCAATGTTCTATCTCTTCCTTCCGCGACCGTCAAATGATAGTGCGAGAAATCTTGCAATTGTTAACAGCTTGGACTATCTTAGATAGGAGTCATCATGGACAACAAATTCGGCAATTACATGCGGAAATTGCGTAAGGAAAAGGGACTCACGCTCAAGCAGGTGGAAAAAGTGGCGGAAGTCTCCAATGCCTACCTCTCCCAGATCGAACGCGGCGTGCGAAATTCACCGCACCCGGATATCCTGAAGCGCTTGGCGAAAGCCTACGAAGTAACCCACCGCGAACTGCTTATTGCTGCTGGTTATTTAGAAGACCCAGAAGAACAAGTGAAGCGGGAGAAGATCGAGAGAGCGTTTCAGCACGTTACGACCGATCCCCATTTCAAACATGGCACCCGGCTGAGAGATGGTCACCTGAGCTTGGAAGCAAAACGCTTCATCGTGGAGATGTATGAGAAGATGGCGAACAGGAAGCTGCTTGCATGAATGACGAGTGCTTGCAAGTTCCGCTGAATGAGATTCAGCAAGATACAATTGCTGATTTTGCCAGACGGTCATCTCGAAACACGCGGAACAATGGCCGATCAACGAAGACACCTTGGCACAGGAATTTCTTGGTTTTTTCGGCCTCCACTTAGTTCCGACATTTGAAGGAATAGCCCAGCTTTGCCAAAACCACTTGCGAATCACGGTCTCGTTTGCGTCCTTGCCAACGGGAATGAGGGGCTACAACGGCTCATACCGAGACAAACGGGAAATCCTCATCTCTCTAAACCAGGATTTTGCTGGCGCAACACTGCACACGCTGCTTCACGAATTGCGGGAAATCCTTGAAAGTGGATTTGAGAAACTCGCACGTCCCATCGCCAACCGCAACGATTCAGATTTAGAACAGCGTGCCGAGTCTTTTGCGATATTCGTTCAGATTCGTGCTGCATGCGACACGCTTCCCGTGTTGCTAGAAAACGTGTCCGAAATCGAGAAGAAATGGTTGCGAATTGGTGCTTATGGTTTTCTCTTCGCTGGCACGCTCGCCTACCTTTTCGCGTGCGTTTTACTTCCCCGCATAGAAGACAGTGTCGCTGCTCAACGGCTCACCCAACGAGCACCGTAGATAGCATTCGAGGAAAGTGTGCCGGTCTTTACAGCCGTGCTTATAAATGGGGTCGGTTCGCTGGTACTTCGCGTCTTTTGATCCCAAGTCCCCCAAGAATGCCGAGAAGCGCCAGAAAAACTTTTCTGGCGGATTCGCTACCCGCGACATTTGTGAAACGAGATCGTGTGAAGACAAAACGCGAACACTACATTCTTAAATATGAGTTTTGGATTGGATTGAATGCTCATGCGGTCACAAGGCCCGATCCCGCAATCAGGCTTGCCCGAATGCGGAGCAGCAATCGGAGTTCGGCTCTAAAGCCGCCCCTTTGCTCTTCCCGTAACGTACGTACGTAACGTTAGAGCTTTCGCGTTGCCGCCTAATTTCCGTTTTTCGGAACAACAGTCCTTTTTTCAGCCATGATTTCCACAAGTCGAGGTAAGAGTGCTAACTACATTCGCCGAACCCATTCCTGACCTACTCTGCTTTGAATAAGTAGAATTGCCAGGCTTAAATTAGATTCAATCCCATTCTGGTTGATTTTTTTCTGTTTTCAGAACAGAAATCCTTTTCTTGAGAAATTCCACATGCGCTAACGATAGTGTGCTCCGCATTTTGTGACAGGTTACTTCGCAAATTAAAAGTGGGGAAATCTCAAAGCGGAAATTAATTTGTTACAGGTCAAGGCGCAGTCCACAGGGTACCCTCAAAGAGGGAATCTCGATTTTTACTGTTCGCTCACGATCAAAAGGCGCACCTCGATTACATGCAACGCGGCGGAAAAGGGACGATAAGAGGGGGCCGTCCACCAAATGATCTCCATAAAAGGAATTTTCCAATGTCACCGACCGAAACGATCCGAACGTTCTCGGCCCCATGGCCGGTCGCAACTCTGAGTCGATTCCGCTGGAGAAGCTCGAAGCTCAGCTGGAAGAGGAGTTGGCAAGAGGTGGCGACAACTTCGAGGCATTTGGGCTGAAGCTCCCTGGCGGTCAGGTGACGAGTTTCGGAATCGTGGTCTTGCTGAGCGCTCAGCTCTACTTGCTGCTTTACCTGAGACAGCTTGGAGGCAACCTTACAAGCGCTGACGACGGTTGGAATGTCCCTTGGATGGCTTTGGAGGGTTCCTGGCTGGGGCAGTCCATGTATGCAATCAGCCTGGTTGTTGCTCCGCTCGCAGTTTACCTGTTGCGGTATGGAGCGCTACCTCCTGCGTTTGGCTCGCGTCCGAGTTGGCTGGATTGGATCGGCTTTCTTCTTCCCACATTGCTGAGCGGGGTGTTGGCAGTGGCGTGCTGGATCTATCGCCCCCTGAGAGGGGAAGCACAGCCGGAACGTGCCCGTTGGCAGATGTTCAAGTAGAAGACTATGTCATGTTTTTACAGCAGTTTTTCCCATTCGATACGCAGCTTGCCAAATTGAGCCCATTCTTCTTGCTCTTTGTCCCTCAAAATGGCCGTGACAGTGTGTGATTGATTTCTGCGCGCAGCTGTTTGGTCCTGATTTGCCTTGACGAAGCAGCCCTTGGCCCGTTGGCTCTTGGCTTTTAGCTAAACCGTAAATCAACCGCAAGCCCTGATCTAGTGCGGATGAAGGCGAGTGGCCGCTGGATCATGATCGTCGCTGATCCATTGGAAATAGGTGGAGAATGCCGCGTCCAACCCAGCAACACCATAGCTCGGTGAGTCAGGAATGTCGGCTCGTCTCGATCAATTACTAGCATGTATCGTCGGCGATCCGGAAGTAATCCAGATGGAGCCTCAGAGCCGATTGGTAATGGGAAGTCGGCTAGCGGGCATCATTGCGATATTCTGATCACAATAGGAGACCGCAACTGGCGCGGCCTCTTTTTCTTTTACGGCCTTCTTTGAATGAATTGTAGCCCGAAGGAGATTCACTGGATCATGGTGTTCTAGTCGTCCTGCCGTTCCAGTAAAGGCGGCCAGCGGAACGGTCAGAGCAAAGAATGAGGATACTCCGATCGGGTTTCACCAGTTTCGATACGTGCCGCGTCGCCAAGACTGTCCAACGTAATGCCGGGCTCACTCGTCCCGGGGCTCACTTCGTTTGTAACCCGTTGAGTGTCGCGATTGATTGCTTGGCATTTCTCTTGATAACAGGGTTCCGTTCCTGGTCCCGCAATTGATTGAGGTAGCTAATTGCCGCAGCAACCGAGATGTGGAGACGTTCGGGAGGTCCTTCCGATGATCTCTCAATTTTCCATGTGGGCGAAAATGACCTCCCGTCTCCCCTGGAAGTACGGACGAGAGAATACTCCACACGCACCTTGATTGGTCCCCGGGGCAGACCTGGTATCACCTGTAAATAGCGGGCAAAAGATGAATTCAACTGTCCCAAGTAGATGTACTCGACATACAGTTCAGCGCGATCATTCTTCACTATTGGCTTGCTCACCACGAAATCTTTAACTACAATCAATTTCCGCCGGTTTGGTGGACCTGAGTGAAGCAGGACTCCAGCCATTTCGTTCCAACCTTCAGGACTCAAGCCTTTGCCAGCGACTTCCATGTCGCAGAACCGCTGCAGGGCTGCTTGCGCAGATTCTAGGGGGGCTGATGAAGATATTTGTGCCGAACTCACACTTGAGGTAAAGAAAAGAAGCGAGACGGCCAGTATCCCATTCATAGACCCTGTTTCTGTGGGCCGAATCAGCTGCTTTCAACTCCTGACAAGGCCTGTTCGTATTCCCTTTTGCTTACCTTCCGAGGCTCCCCGTTAACTCGCCAGAGCTGTTGAGGAGGCTGTCCGGTTCGGTGCAGCTCGACTATCGCACTGTCGGTTGCGGATTTGTAAACGTTTCCTTGCTTTACCACGAGATTAAGGTCCTTGCCTATTTCAACTGAAAACTGAGAATCCCCAGCGACAGCACCAATTCCCCGTTTCCACCATCCATTTATCTGAGTATCGATGTCCGAAACAAGATGATTGATGCCGTCCAATTCTTTTTTTTCTTGCTCCGTTGCATTCTCGAAATAATCTCCGGCCCACTTGCAGAGAGTTCCCTGACAATTTGCATAAATTGTGCCCCCTATCGGCGTAAATAGATCAGGGATGCTCCCGGTGCTCCCCACCGCTTTTCCTACATGACGTTCAATGCCTGACTGTGTCACTCGGATTACTGTGAGGAAAACACGTTCATCCTTCGGGATAGGAGGGACGTTGACCCACTCCTTGAAAGCAATCCAGGGATACTCCAAGTAGCTAAATTTAAAAGTTCGGCGGGCCACACTCATGAACAAATAGCCTTCATCAGCATTCCACAACAACTGGCCGCCGCTATCATCGCGTACATAATAGAGCTTGAAAGAGGAAGCCGATAACAGGAGCACAGTGGTAATCCCTATCGCAATCAGTGCCTTGATCATTTTACGTGTGGGCATCAGTGCACTGTCGACTGAGAATGCAAATTTCGGAAGGACAGCAGCGCTCTCACGAAGTAAAACAGTAAAATGATTCCCCACAGCAAGGTTGAAATGGGTAGTATCGCAGGCCACCCAGAATATCGGATGCTCGGAAGGTCCGTCAGAAGCAAATCCAATCCAATATACACGAATGCCAGGGAAAGGATTATCCCTAGCGAGTTACCAATAAACGTTTATGCTCCTGTAGTCTCTCGGTTTTGATCTGATGTCCAGACGCCAGCCAATCCACCACCAAAAGAAAAACAGAGCGACATAAAAACTTACGCTTACGTGATAAAACCACTCACCGCCGAGCCACCTACCAGCCCAAACTATTCTCCATACTCTCATGTTGCCGACTAAATTGGTGAAAAGGAATGCGGGGGCGTTTATGCAATTGCTGATTAGCTGTGCCGGAGGGGTGAACAGGGGATCATCGTGAAACTGAGGTGGTTGAAAGATCAATTTGGCCTCGTGCAAGCCTAAAGCAGACTGAGCGACGGCGGCAACAAGGTTGGACAGCGAGAGAATTAGCCTCCACTTGAACGTCCTCAACATTGGCGCACCTCACTGACACGGCGCTACGTTGGTTGGCGGCGGTGTGAAAAGGAACTGTTCAACGTAATCTGTGATATTCAAGCTGTTGAACTGAACGCTGCAGCCCAGCGCTCCCTGAAGCTGGAAATCGTCCATACCTGTGAATCCGTGTAGCCCTTCGTGGAATGTCATTGCCATATTGAAAGTGTTAGCTCCGAAATTGGAAGTATCAAAATTAGACGGGTTGAAAAAAACAGTCAACGCTCGCGTCGCCACAGCAGCTTCTTCCTGAGGTGCCTTGCTTGGAATGGTCTCTGCGTCGAGACTCGGATCACTCAGAAAATCGTCCTTTACTTGTCCATTTCTTTGCAGTGGTGACACACCAACAACAGACAGCGGAGCCGTCGATTTTGTTCCATCGTAGGGCGAGAACCCTCTTCGCATGTAAGCGACAAATGCCCCTTCTCTGTACACACTTCCGTTGGGCCCGCTCAGCTTATTGAAAACGTACGTCTGAAGTTGTGTGGCGTTTGAAGTGAGGATTGCAGGTGCCGAGTTAATGGGGTTCTCGATAGCGAGAGCTTTGTAAGCATTCCAGATTACCTGCCTCGGACCTGGACACGGAGGTGGACTAGGATTATCTGTAGCGTAGCAGCTCTTAAGTGGCGGGTATTCGGTCGGCTGTACTGCCGTGGAATTTCCGGACTGATTGCCGCCTTGCAGTGCCCAAAAGCTTGCTGCCAATTCAACAGGAGAAAACACAACCGAAGCCAGTGAGCCAAGCTGGTACGCGTACCCCATCCATGACTGTACGGGTAAGTTCGTAAGGCCGCTAAGCGAGAGATTGGTACCAAACGCGACTGTGGAGCCATCCGATGCTTGTGCGATCACGCCGCCATCTTGCGTCGCAATCTTGGGTTGGTAGTTGCCCGTCGCCACGGTGGTTAAATTACCCGATTGGTCGAAAGATATCAGCGCCTGCTGTACCACCTGCTGTGTCAACATCCGAATGTGTCAGCGTACCGTAAACCGTCCCATCTTCCTTTTGCAGAACTGGCCTGATTTCCCACCACGGATCTGATTGCGGTTGCTTGTCAGGTATATTCACAATTACATCCCGGTCTATGCCACTCGCTGAGATTGCGGTGAGGCGATTGTTGTAGGTGCCGTTGCCTATTCCATCGCCGTTACGGTCCAGCGGTTCCTCGCGCCACGAAAATATGACGCCTGCACTACCGTTTACAATCAGCGTACCAAAATTATAAGAGTGAGGCTGGTTCGGTGTTCCCGCATTTATTAGAGGATCTGCGCCTTGAGAGCCCCAAAAATCGTCCCAACAGGATGCCAGTCCCCACAGTCGCCAGTCGCGGATGACGATCTTGCTAGAGTCTCCACTTGGTCCGACGCGGAGCATGCGGAAGTGGTCGTTTATTTCGTCGTAGTCATCGCAGTAGTAGGGACCTTTCGTCTCCTGATCCACCTCGAATAAATATGGCACATAGGCATATCCATCTCCGGCGGTGATCATTTGTCCTATGATCGGAAAATTGTCACTTGAGCTCGGTGTGCAATAGAAACCACTACCTTGGCAGGTACTCGAATCTGTTGAATGATCGAGTTGAACGTTAAACTTCGCCGTGCCAGTGGCCGGGTCGATCCCAATTACTTGGTCGCCGTCAATCACGAAAACTGTTCCGTCCGTATGTAGGGCAACAGGAATGTAACCATCACCAGAGCAGTCGGTTTGACCAAGCGGTTGGAAGAAGCCTCCGGGTGGCCCACAAGGATTGGCAAGAGTGTAGGCCCAACTTATCTGGCCGGTCATGCCGTCCAATCTTTGTACTGTTTGCGAATTATCTGCTATCACCAAACCGCCCTGAAAATCGGGTATCTTCTGACTTTGTGTGCCGACATTCGCTGTCCACGAGGCGATTCCATCACTAGTCACGGCCTGAACGTTACCAGATGACTGCACGGCGAAAACATCGGCAATGCCCGTTGCGCTTGGAACTGCTGGCAAGATTTGAGCCACACCCGAGCCATCGCCGGGCACCGACCACAGAATTGTGCCATTGGGCAGTGTTGGATTAGGACCCGGCACGGCATAGACAATTACATCCGCAACACCGCCCCCGGCGCTAATGGTCACGTGTCCGGGCGAAAGAGCCGTCACTATCTGCGGATCGTCACTTGAGAGACTAACAATGGTTGAATCACTTGTGGCCCACGTCAACCCAGAGACGACACCGCCGGCGCCGTTGAGAGCCTCAATAGTGTGTTTGGCCCACGAGCATGTTCATCATGCTCGGAGAGAGGGTGATCGATGGAGGAGGACTACTCACGGTAAACGGCAGCGCATTGCTCCAGGTCCGATTCTGCAGAATCTTGACCGTTCCGCTCTGAGCGCTAGAGGCAATTGCAGCGACGATCTGGGTGTCACCCCAGCTTGAGATGATGCCGTAAGTGCTCCCCAGCCAAACATTACCGTTGCCCTGCGTGGCACCAAATCCCGAGCCCGAGATTGTGACGGTAGTTCCGGCGATGCCTGAACTCGGGCTGGCTCCAGATACTACCGGTGCTATCACGGTAAACGGAACCGCATTACTGCTCACGCCTGCTTGAACGATCTGAGCATTGCCGCTCTTAGCACCCGACGCGATGTTCGCAACCACCTGGGTATCGCTCCAGCTCGTTACGACGCCGTAAGTGCTGCCCAAGAGTAGACTCCCGCTGCCCTGCACGGAACCAAAGCCCGAGCCGCTCACGGTCACCTGTGTTCCAGTGATCCCCGAATTGGGAGACACACTGGTAATCGTAGGAACAGACAAAACTGTGAAAGCGTAGCCATCGGTATCAGTTCCCCCGACATTCACAATGACCTGGCCGGTCGTCGCCGTAGACGGAACCGACACCACGATTCCATTCGGACCCCAGGATGCCACTGAAGCTGGCGTTCCGTTGAAGGTGACCGAACTGCCGCTAGGCTCAGTTGTGCGAAAATCATGACCAACGATTGTGACCGAGGCACCGGGGGCGGCTGAGGCAGGCACCACGTTCGTAATCGCTGGGAGCACTGTGAAGGGCACACCATTGCTGGGAACTCCTGAAACTGTAACGTACACACTCCCGGAGCTCGCACCTGCTGGTACCGGCACTTGGATCGCAGTATCGCTCCAACTTGTAGGGCTAGCCGTTACCCCATTGAAGCTCACAGTGCTGGTCTGCTGAGTTGCACCGAAACCAATACCACTGATCGTGACGGATTGGCCCGTATTCCCAATGTTGGGAGACAGGCTGCTAATGTTTGAAGCATTTGTCACCGTGAAGTTTGCGCCATTGCTGGATGCCCCGTTCGCAAACACGGTCACCGTCATTGTGCCGGTTGTTACTCCTTGGGGGACGAAGGCGCTGATCTGAGTATCACTCCAGTTGAGAATCGCTGCGTAATACGACCCGTTGAAGATCACTGTGTCAAACGAGTTAGGATCTGAGCCCCGGTTGGCTCCAAAGTTGCTGCCAGTAATTGTGATCGGCGTGCCTGGTCCTCCGGTCGTGGGTGTCATACTGCTGATGTTAGGGCTGGACAGCACAGTGAACGGGGATCCATTGCTGGAGGTCCCGTTCACGGTTACTACGACGTTTCCCGTTCCAATACTGGTCGGGATAGGCACCACTATAGAACTCGCGCTCCAACTATTGGGTGCTAGGGAAACTCTGAATAAGCCCGTGTCTTCGAGGTAGTAAGTGTTCTGCTAGGCCGGTGCAAGCGTTCGGATTCGGTCTTTCCCGGTCTTCCGCCCGCTTGGGCGGCTCGCCCGTGATCAGCAACCTTCGCTCCCGGGCTAAGCCGGTGCCAAGAGCAACAGTTTTT
>Ga0066656_10001236_pt1 | contig 11043 bp, 9 predicted proteins | sample GraSoiAngelo_105_FD_71411 | JGI IMG/M metagenome (GOLD analysis project Ga0066656, IMG submission 71411) | Grasslands soil microbial communities from the Angelo Coastal Reserve, California, USA - 14_0903_05_40cm | ecosystem: Environmental > Terrestrial > Soil > Grasslands | place: USA... | reverse complement strand
GCTGCGCCTGACCACCACGCGGTCCGCCGCGTGGCCTTCGTCGAGCAGCGGTGCCTGACACTGCGCCTCGAGGCCGCGGAAGCGGTCGGCGACGATCTTCGTGTCCCAGGCCTCGAGCCGCATCCGGGAGGTCTGCACGGCGTCGTAACGAAGCGGCGAGACCAGGCACCCGAGCGCCGAGAAGGCGCCGGAGTGCGCGGGCACGACGATGCGCGAAATGCCGGCGTCGCGCGCCAGCGCGCCGGCGTGCACGGGTCCGGCGCCGCCGTAGGCGATCAGCGTGAACTCGCGCAGGTCGTAACCGCGCTGCACGGAGACCAGACGGAGCGCGCGCTGCATGTTGGCGTTGGCGACTTCGACGACCGCGTGCGCGGCGTCGAGCAGCGAGAGCCCGAACCGGCGGCGCAGCGGGTCGAGCGCCGCCTCCGCCCGCGCGCGGTCGAGCCGGATCGATCCGCCGTAGATCCGCTCGGGGTTGAGATAGCCGAGGATCAGATCGGCGTCGCTGACCGTGGGCTCGTGGCCGCCGAGGCCGTAGCAGGCGGGGCCGGGCGCAGCGCCGGCGCTCCGCGGGCCGACCTTGAGCCCGCCGGTCGTCTCGACCCACGCGACCGAGCCGCCGCCGGCGCCGATCGACTCGACGGCGACCGCGGGCAGCCGCACCGGATAGTCACCGAGCTTGCGCTGGCGCGCCGTCTCCGGCACGCCGTCGGCGACGAGGCACACATCGGTGGTGGTGCCGCCCATGTCGAACGCGAGCGCGCGCGGCAGGCCCAGCGTGCGCGAGAGGTGCGCGGCCGCCGCCACGCCGGCGGCGGGGCCGGACATGGCCATCGTGAGCGGCCGCGCCCGCGCGGCCTCGACGGACATCATGCCGCCGGCCGAGTGCAGGAGATGGATCGGCACCGCGCGTTCGCCGGAGGCCAGCCGCGCCACGAGATCATCGAGGTAGCGGGCCGCGAGCGGCATGACGGCGGCGTTGAGCACCGTCGTGGACGTGCGCTCGTATTCGCGAAACTCGGCGTTGATCTCGCTCGAGACCGACACGAAGGGGAAATGCGGCGCCAGCGCCAGGCGGAGCGCCTGCTCGTGGGCCGGGTTCGCGTAGGCGTGGAGGAGACAGATCGCGACGCTCTCCACGCCCTCGCTCCGGAAGTGTCGGATGATGTCGGGGAGCTCGGCGAGCTCGAGCGCGGCGAGCACCGAGCCGTCGGGGCCGATGCGCTCGCTGACCTCGGCGCGGAGCCGCCGGGGCACCAGGGGCTCGGGCTTGGCGGGCAAGTCGAGCCGGTAGAGGTGCGGCCGGTTCATGCGGCCGATCTCGAGCACGTCGCGGAAGCCGCGCGTGGTAACGAGACCGACGACGCCGACGCGCCGCTCGACGATCGCGTTGGTGACCAGCGTGGTGCCGTGGGCCAGCGACGCGCACGGCCCGGCGACACGCGCGACCGCGGCCAGGCCGGCGAGGACGCCGCCCGCCGGATTGTCGGGCGTGGTCGGCACCTTCAGCGTGCTCATCTGGCCGGCGCCGTCCCACGCGACGAGATCGGTGAAGGTGCCGCCGACGTCCACGCCCACGCGCACGCCGGCGGTCGTCATGCCACCGTGAACCGTGCGCGGATCTCGTCCGGCCGCTCCGAGTACGGCGGGATCTCCTCGTGCGGGTCGAACGCGACGTCGAGCACCAGCAGCGCCGGCGAGCGAGCGTCGCGAGCCCGCGGAAACGCGGCGTGTAGGGTCGCGACGTCAGGGACGGGCTCGACGTGCGTGAGGCCCAGGCCGCGCGCGAGCCCGACCCAGTCCACGGGCGCCGCCGGCAGCGCCTGGCCGCCGGAGGATTCGTAGTGGCGATTCACCCACAGCAGCGCCGTGAGGTTTTCCGGCCGCGCGGCGGCGACCGTCGCCAGCACGTTCGGGCTCATCATCAGCGAGCCGTCGCCCTCCAGCGCGATCACGTGGCGGTCGGGCCGCTGCAGCGCCATGCCGAGCGCCAGGGGGATCGCCGCGCCCATCGAGTCGCAGAGAGCGATGCACGGCGCGGGCACCGCGAGGTGAGGCAGATAGCGCGCGTTGGCGCCGAGGCAGGAGACCAGCACGTCGCGCGGCGTGAGCATCGCGACGAGCGCCTCGAGGAACGTCTTGCGGGGCGTCACTCGAGATCCCCGCCGGTGATCAGCAGCACGTACGGGCCGCGCGACTCGTCCGCGAGCTCCACCCCGCGGGCCACCTGGGCCGCGAGGTCTTCGGCGCGGTCCGCCAGGGCGTAGGGCAACCGCCAGGCGCCGAGCGTCGCCTCGGTCACGCGTCCCTTCGGGGTGTGGTAGTAGATCGGATCGCGCCCGTCACCGCGGTAGGACACGATGAAGAAGCACGGGATCCGGTAGAGCTCGACGAGCCCGGCCAGGACGCCGCCGCAGTTGAGGAGGCCGGCGTTCTGGATCAGCACGGCGCCGCGCCCGCCGGCGAGGCTCGCTCCGCAGGCGATCGCCACCGCTTCTTCTTCGCGCGCGACGTCGACCGCCCGGATCTTGGCAGACGCGCGGACGGCCTGCATCAGCCGCCCGATCCAGGTGTCGGGCACCGAGGCCGCCAGCGTCACCCCCGCGGCCTCGAGGCCGGCGACGATCCGTCGCGCGCCGCTCAGCTCAACCGTGCTTGCGGAGCTCCAGCCGGCCGATCTGGCGACGATGCACCTCGTCGGGCCCGTCGGCGAAGCGCAGGGTTCGCGAGTGGGCCCACATGGACGCCAGCGGGAACTCCTGGCTCACGCCGCCGCCGCCGTGGAGCTGCATGGCGCGCTCGACCACCTGCAGCGTCATGTTGGGCACGGCCACCTTGATCTCGGCGATCGCCTGCTTGGCCGCCTTGTTGCCGACCGTGTCCATCATGTAGGCGGCGTGCAGGACGAGGAGGCGCGCCTGGTCGATCTCGATGCGCGACTGCGCGATGCGCTCGAGCGTGATGTCGTTCTCGGCGAGCCGCTTGCCGAACGCCACCCGGTTCTGCGAGCGCTTGCACATGAGCTCGAGCGCGCGCTCGGCGACGCCGATCTGGCGCATGCAGTGGTGGATGCGGCCGGGCCCCAGCCGGCCCTGGGCGATCTCGAACCCGCGGCCCTCGCCCAGGAGCATGTTCGTGGCCGGCACGCGGACGTTCTCGAAGACCACCTCGCCGTGTCCGTGCGGCGCGTCGTCGTAGCCGAACACCGTCAGCATGCGCAACACCTTGATACCTGGCGTCTCGCGCGGCACCAGGATCATCGACTGCTGCTTGTAGCGATCGGGATTCTTCGGGTCGGTCTTGCCCATGAAGATGAGGATCTTGCAGCGCGGGTCGCCGATGCCCGACGTCCACCACTTGTGGCCGTTGATCACGTAGGAGTCGCCGTCGCGGACGATCGACGACTCGATGTTGGTCGCGTCGGACGAGGCCACCTTCGGCTCGGTCATCACGAACGCCGAGCGGATCTTGCCCTCGAGCAGGGGCTGGAGCCACTGCTTCTTCTGCTCGGGCGTGCCGTAGCGCTCGATGGTCTCCATGTTGCCGGTATCGGGCGCCGAGCAGTTGAACGCCTCGGGGGCGATGGGCGACCGGCCCATGATCTCGCAGAGCGGCGCGTACTCGAGGTTGGTCAGCCCGGCGCCGCGCTCGCTCTCGGGCAGGAACAGGTTCCAGATCCCGCGCTCGCGCGCCTTGGCCTTCAGCTCTTCCATGATCGGCGGGATCTGCCAGCGCGTGGGGCCCGCGTTGAGCTGCTCGTGGAAGACGTGCTCGTTCGGGTAGATGTACTTGGTCATGAAGTCGGTGACCTGCTCCATGTACATCTTGGTCTTCTTCGAGTACTCGAATTCCATCAGGCTCTCTCCTTCGTACGCGCGCCTCGGCCGGCGGGGCCCCAGCCCCGCGACGGCCTGCAGCGCGCACTGCCGTCAGTGCTGATAGCGCGGCAGCGTCTTGAGCGGCGCGAAGAACACCGGTCGCGCCATCCGCCCGACCGGCACCTCGATCAGCACGGGGCGGTCCATCTGGATCGCGTCCGCGACGAGCTTGCCCACCTCGCTGGGCTCCTTCGTGCGCCGGCCCACCGCGCCGTACGCCTCGGCGAGGCGGACGAAGTCGGGGTTGTGCAGCTCGGCCGCGAACTTTCCGCCCCAGTGCTCGTCGAGGTCGCGCGCGACGTTACCGTAGGCGTTGTCGTTGAACACGACCGCGACCACGTTGATGCCGTGCTGGACCGCGGTCGCCATCTCCTGGGCGTAGTACATGAAGCCGCCGTCGCCCGCGATCATGACCACCGGCTTGCTGGGGCACGCGACCTTGGCGCCGAGCGCGGTCGGGTACTCGAAGCCGAGGTTGCCGGAGTACGACGAGTTGATGTAGGTCCGCGGGCGGTAGACCGGGAAGAACGGGCGCGAGAAGTAGCCGATCTGCGTCATCCCCGCGATGACCACCGCGTCCTCGGGGATGCCCTGGCGCAGGGAGCGTAAGATCGACGAGTTGGGCTCCTGCGTCATGAGCGCGGCGACCTCGCGGCGGAGCTTCTCCCGCTCGCTCTTGCGCGAGGCGCGCGGCTTGCCGCCGGCGCGCAGTCGCTCCAGCAGCGCTTCCAGCGTAGCCTTCGCGTCGCCGACGAGGCCGGAGGTCTTCTTGTGGTTGCGACCGATCTCGTCAGGGTCGGCGTCGATCTGGATCACCGGCAAGTCCGGCGGGAACATCGCGATCGCGCAGCGGGTGCCGACGGCCAGGACCACGTCGACGCCGTCGAGGTAGCCGCGCAGCGGGCTCTTCGGGAAGAGCCCGGCGCCGAGCGAGAGATCGTTCGCGTCGCTGATCGCGCCCTTGCCCTCGGCCGTCTCCACCACGCCGGCCTGGAGGTGCTCGGCCACCGCCGCCAGCGCCTCGTGAGCGCCCGAGAGGTGGACGCCGCCGCCCGCGTAGATCGCGACTCGCTCGGCGCGCAGCAGCGCCTCGGCGGCCCGGTCGACCTCGGCGGCCGGTGCGCCGGCACGCGGCGGATGCGCTCCCACGGCCGGCAGCGTCAGCTCGACTTCTTCCTCCATCGTGTCCCAGGGCATGTCGATCGCGACCGGGCGCGGCCGACCGCTGCGGAGCTGGGCGAACGCCTCGCGCACGATCCCCGGCGCGTCCGCGACCTGCGTGATCGTGCGACGCCATTTCGTGGAGCCGGCCAGCGCGTCGAGCTGGTCGTCGAGCTCGTGCAGCACGCCGATCTTCTTGCCGATCTGGTTGCGCGGGATCTGTCCCGCGATCATCAGCACCGGTGAGGAGGCGGCGTACGCGGTGTTGAGACCGGCGGAAGCGTTGAGGAGCCCGGGCCCCGGCACGGCGACGGCGACGCCGATCCCACCGCCGGCGCGCGCATAGCCGTCGGCCATGTAGGTCGACGAGCCTTCGTGTCGCACGGTGATGAAGCGAATCGGCTCGTCGCGGAACGCGGTGACGATGCCGTAGAGCTGGACGCCGGGCAGGCCGAACGCGACCTTGACGCCTTCACGGGCCAGAGCTTTCACGATCGCTTCGCCGCCGGTCATCCGCGCCATCGCCGGTCCTCTCTCAGAGCCGCTGGTTCGGGTCAGAGCCGCAGATTATCACGTTGCCTCGGCTCCCCGCTCGCGGGGGTCCCATCGTACACTACCGCCCGATGCCCGAGCTTCCTGAGGTCGAAGCCGCGCGGCGGCTGCTCACGCGCACGGCGGTTGGACGGCGCATCGTCACGGTCAACGTCGTGCGCGACCCGATCGTATTCCAGGGCGTGAGCCCGGCGCGCGTGCGGAGGGCGCTGCTCGGACGCCGAATCCTGGCGGCACGGCGGCATGGCAAGCATCTGTGGCTCGAGCTCGACGGCCGCCCCTGGCCCTGCATCCACTTCGGGATGTCCGGCGAGATCGAAGTCCGTGGCCAGCGCCGCGGCCGATTGATGACCGAGGGCCGTCGCGCGAACCAGGACGTCTGGCCACCGCGTTTTCTCCGCCTGCTCCTCGCGCTCGACGACGGCACCGAAGTCGCGTTTCGCGACGCGCGCCGGCTCGGCCGCGTGCGCCTGCGCCACGACCCGCGCGCGGAGCCGCCGATCAGCCTGCTCGGCTTCGACGCCCTCCACGAGCTGCCACCCCTACGTCGGCTCATCGCGCTCTGCGGCGAGCGCGCGGCGCCGATCAAGGCCCTGCTGCTCGATCAGTCGTTCTCGGCGGGCGTCGGGAACTGGATCGCCGACGAGGTGCTCTATCAAGCCCGCATCGACCCACGCCGGCGCGCGCACACGCTGACGGCGGCCGAAGTCGGACGCATCCGCGCCCAGCTACGTCTCGTCATCACCACCGCGGTGCGCGCCGGCGCCGACAGCGACCGGTTCCCCGCGAAGTGGCTCTTTCACACGCGATGGAGCAAGCGCGAGCGGCGTCCGATGACGGTGAGTGGCGAGCGCATCCGGTATCTCACCGTCGGCGGGCGTACCACGGCGTGGGTTGCTGAGGTTCAGCGCTAGCGTGTGTCGGGGAGCGGTCGGGCGTAGGATGACGGATCGACGGAGGGCTTGTCGATGGCGAACATCGCGCCGCTGCATCTGATGAGGTGGATCGAGGAGCACAAGGGCCACTTCAGTGGGCCAGTCGCGAACAAGGAAGTCTTTCCGGAGAGCGAGTTCATCTATCAGATCGTCCGCGGGCCGAACGCGCGGAACGACTTTCACATCGACCCCGGCGACGAGATCTTCTTCCAGCTCGAGGGCGATATCACCGTGCGCTGCATCGACGAGACCGGCACGCCGCGCGACATTCCCGTGCGTGAGGGCGAGGTGATGCTCTGCCGCGCCGGCACGCCGCACTGCCCGATCCGTCCCGCCAACACGTGGGGTCTCGTCATCGAGCGCAAGCGGAAGGCCGACGAGCTCGACAAGCTCGCGTGGTTCTGCGAGCGCTGCGGTGGGCGCCTCCACGAGGCGACCTTCTCGTGCGCGAACATCGAGGTGGAGCTGCGCGAGGTCATCCAGAAGTTCAACGCGAGCGAGGCCCTGAGGACCTGCCGGAAGTGCGGCGCGGTGCTCCCGGTGCCCGCGGGGGCCTAGACCGCAGAGCCGGCTGGGTCACCCCGCAGAAACGCCGCGACGCGTCCGGCCGCGGTCTTCCCCTTGCGGGTCATGACACGGATCGCCGTCTCCCACACGGCCTTCGTGACGGTCTTCGTAAGCTCCGCGACGACGCCACCGAGCATGACGGACGCTTCTCGGGTGGCCGCCTTCCGTGTCAGCTTGGGGCTCGGCAGGGGCATCCCCGAGCTGTAGCGCTTCGCGATGCAGCCAACCCGGAACGTGAGCAGCGCGTTCACGGTGCCCTGAAGCAGGCAATCGGCGAGCACCGTGGCGACCGGCGCGAGGACGTGTTCTTCACGAGACGCCTTCTCAAGTTGGTCAAATGACCGGGAAAGGCCGGATCGGTGTCCGACATCGGCGGGACCAGCGGCTTCGGCAGGCGGACGAACAGGAACAGTGGAACGCCGAGGCAGACCTGCTCGGTCATGGCACCGCCGCTGCCGGCGTCAGCGCCCGTAGTTGTCGATGAGGAAGCGCGAGATGCTGTGGCGCGACGGGAGCCCGGGGAGGTTCGAGCAGGGGAACCACCGCGCGTCCTCGAGCTCTTCCGGATCCACCTTGATCTCGCCCCCGGCGTAGGTCGCGACGAAGCCGACCATGAGCTGGCTCGGGAACGGCCAGTTCTGGCTGCCGACGTAGCGGATGTCCTTCACGTCCACGCCGACCTCTTCCTTCACCTCGCGCGCCACGGTGCTCTCGAGCGATTCGCCGTTGTCGACGAAGCCGGCGACGAGCGCGTAGCGATTGGGCGCCCAGCCCGCCTTCCGCGCGAGCAGCACGCGGTCGCCGTCGCGCACGATGACGATGATGGCCGGATGCAGGTGCGGGTAGTGCTCGTACCGGCAAGCCGGGCAGCGCTTGCCCCACTCGCCCTCCAGGCGCTCGGTGCGATCGCCGCAGCGCGGGCAGAAGCCGCTGGTCGTCTCCCACCAGAGCGCCTGCATCGCCATGCCGCCGAGCGAGAGCATGTCGTCGGGCAGCCGCGCCCCCGCCATCGGCACCAGCGTCTCGCGCACGTAGCCGTCGGGCACGGCGGCCTCGCGCGGGAGCGAGACCACCCAGCACTCGGTCTGGCCCAGCGTGCCGAGCCAGAACGGCTCGCTGGATCCGCCCAGGCCGGCAGGCCGCGCGCCCGTCGGAAAGCGAAAGCCCTCGCCGTCCGGCTGCACGATCAGCTTCTGGTCCTGGACGATGAGCCAGTGACCGCGCCGATCCGGCGGCTTCGTGCCCTTCTTGGCGGGGACGAACGACGCGCCGATGCAGTCGCGGTTGAACGGGAGGTTGACGGTGAGCGGTGTCGTCACGGTGTCCTCTCTCAGAACCCGAGGGTTCAGAACCCGAGCGCCCTGATTTCCGTGGGCTCGCCGGCGCGCGGGGCCGCCGCGGGCGCCGTCCCGAGCTTCTTGAGCGCGGGCATCACCTCGGTGGCGAACAGCCGCATATTGCGCTCGGCCTCGTCGTAGGGCATACCGGCGTACGAGAACACGCCCACGAAGTGGCTGTTGCCCACGCGGTCGCGCACGTCGAGGATCTTCTCGAAGCACTGCTCGGGCGTGCCGTACACCTGAAGGTCGGTGAAGTAATCGATGACCTTGTCGGTGCCGTACTGCGCGATCTTCTCCGACATCTTGCCGTAGTACTCGTAGCCCTTCGTGTGGGTCAGGTGATCACCGGCGAACTGGTAGTGGTCGAGCACGGTCAGGTAGTAACCGCCGATCCAGCGGCGCGCCATCTCGCGGGCCCGCGCGGCGCTCGGGTCGCAGAAGGTCCAGCCGGCCGACACCGGCGGCGGCGCGTCCACGCCGTTGATCTCGCGGTAGATCCCCCGGTAGGTGTCGAGCTCGCGCGCGACTTCCGGCCACGGCTTTTGGGGAATGATCAGGAGGCCGACGCCGAGGCGAGCGATGATCGGCATCGAGTCCGGCGAGACGGCGGCGGCGTAGGCGCGGCCGCGGAACGACTTGAACGGCGCCGGCCGGATCGCCGCGCGGGGCTGGTGCACGAACTGTCCCTGGTACTCGCAGTAGCCGGTCTCGAGCCCGTGTAGCAGCATCTCGGCGGATTCGACGAAACGCTGGCGCGACTCGTCCATCGAGAGGCGGAAACCGTCGAACTCGACCTTGCCGGCACCGCGCCCGAGGCCCAGGATGAGCCGGCCGCCGGAGATGCTGTCGAGCATCGAGACTTCCTCGGCGACCCGCATCGGATCGTGCCACGGCAGGACGACCACCATCGAGCCGAGCTGCGCGCGCTCCGTGCGCCCGGCCATGTAGGTGAGGAACTGGAGCACGTCCGGACACATCGTATAGTCGGTGAAGTGGTGCTCGACGCCCCAGATCGACTCGAACCCCAGCGGCTCGGCGAGGTCGGCGAGCCTGAGCTCGTTGCGGTAGACCTCGCGATCGGCGCGCGCCTTGCCGGGATTCTGAAAGACGGCGGCCATTCCGACGTGCATAGGAGGCTCCCCTTTCGCCGTTGTATTATTGCGCCGATGAGCCCATTCGATCCAGCCCCCTTCGTGGAACGGCGCCAGCGGTTCGCGGCGGCGATCGGTGATGCGCTGGCCATCATCCCCGGCGCGCAGGAGCTCCGGCGCAACAACGACGTCAACTACGAGTTCCGGCAGGCCTCCGACTTCTTCTTCCTGACAGGATTCGACGAGCCCGACGCCGTCGCCGTCATCAATCCGGCCGACGCCAAGGAGCGCTTCGTGCTCTTCGTGCGCCCGCGCGACCGCGAGATGGAGATCTGGAACGGACGGCGCGCCGGGGTCGAGGGCGCCATCGCGACCTTCGGCGCGGATGCCGCCTACACGATCGACCGGCTCGACGACAAGCTGCGCGAGTACATGATCGACCGGCCGACGGTCTATTACCGCCTGGGCAGCGGCTCGTTCGACGGCCGGGTGACGCGGCTGATCTCCGAGCTGCGCGGAGCCCGCGCCCGCGGCTACGCGGCGCCCCTGCGCGTGGAGGATCCCGGGCCCATCCTGAGCGAGTTGCGACTGCGCCGCTCGGATGCCGAGCTGGCGCGCCACCGTCGGGCCTGCGAGATCAGCCGCGACGCGCACACCGAGGCGATGCGCTACGCGCGCCCCGGGCTCTACGAGTACCAGGTGCAGGCGGCGCTCGAGTTCGTCTTCCGCGCCAGCGGCTCGCCCCGCAACGGCTATCCGTCCATCGTGGCGTCGGGCGCCAACGCGTGCATCCTCCACTACACCGAGAACACGCGACGGATGGAGGACGGCGACCTGCTCTTGATCGACGCCGGCTGCGAGTGGGGCTACTACTCGGCTGACATCACCCGCACGTTCCCCGTCAACGGCCGGTTCACGGCCGCCCAGCGCGCGGTCTACGAGATCGTCCTGCGCGCCCAGCTCGCCGGCATCGCCGCCGCGCGGCCCGGGAACCGCTACGAGGCGATCCACGAGGCCGCGCGGCGTGTCCTCACCGAGGGGCTCGTCGCGCTCGGCGCGCTGCCCCGCGGGCTCGAGGAATCGCTCGCGATGCACCACTACCGGGAGTTCTACATGCACGGTACCGGCCACTGGCTCGGCATGGACGTGCACGACGTCGGCGACTACCGGATCGATCGGAAGTCACGCCTCCTCGAGCCCGGCATGGTGCTGACGGTCGAGCCGGGCCTCTACTTCGATCCCGGTCGCGAGACCGTCACCTATCATCTGCGCGAGTACGGCGAGGAGGAGATGTGGGAGCGCCGTCTCCGCCTCGGCGCCGCCACCGCCAGGAAGATGGAGGACGAGGAGAAGGCGAAGGCCGAGAAAGTCTCGCACGGCGTCCCCCGCGAGCTGCGCGGGATCGGCATCCGGATCGAGGACGACGTGCTGATCACCGATACGGGCTGCGAGGTGCTCACCGCGGGCACGCCGAAGACCATCGACGAGGTCGAGCGCGCCTGCGCGGAGCCGCCGCGGC
>Ga0066656_10001232_pt1 | contig 11052 bp, 9 predicted proteins | sample GraSoiAngelo_105_FD_71411 | JGI IMG/M metagenome (GOLD analysis project Ga0066656, IMG submission 71411) | Grasslands soil microbial communities from the Angelo Coastal Reserve, California, USA - 14_0903_05_40cm | ecosystem: Environmental > Terrestrial > Soil > Grasslands | place: USA... | reverse complement strand
AGGAGGTGCTCGAAAACCCCTCCTTGAATCGCCGGGAGCGCCTTCTGGAGCGCATCCGGCAGGGGTTTTCGATTGACACCCAGGGCTCCCGGGACCTAGGCTGACCGCCGATTTCACATAGAAACCCTGCGCTAGGAGCCCATTGACCGCTCGCAGAGCAGCGCCTGAAGTGCTTCCGGCCGAACCTCCGACGCTGGAAACGATCCGGAGCCCGATCGCGGAGCCGTTCGAGCGGTTTCAAACCGAGCTCGACGACGCCTTCCTCTGCGACGTCGGGCTGGTGGGCACGGTCGGCGCCCACCTGCACCGCGCCTACGGAAAGCGGTTCCGTCCCACCCTCGTCCTTCTCGCCGCGAAAGGATTCGGGGCGGTCACCGACGAAGCGATCTTCGGCGCTGTGGTCGTGGAGCTGATCCACACCGCCACGCTGATCCACGACGACTCGGTGGACAAGAGCCTCCTCCGGCGCGGCCTTCCGACCGTGAACAGCGCCTTCAACAACGACACCGCCATTCTCATGGGGGACTACCTCTACTCGAAGGCGTTCTCCATCCTCGTCAACAAGCGCATGTACGAAGCCATGGATCTCCTCGCCGACGCGACCCACCGGATGAGCCAGGGGGAGCTGCGCCAGATCGAGCAGAAGAACCGCCTCGACCTGGCGGAGAAGGAATACATGCGCGTGATCGACGAGAAGACCGCCTGCCTCATGTCCGCGGGGTGCGAGCTGGGGGCGAACGCCGGAGGGGCCGACGGGAAACGCCGCGCGGCCTTGAACCGGTTCGGGCGCGCCCTGGGGCTCGCGTTCCAGATCACGGACGATCTCTTCGACTATCTCGGCGCCGAGAAGGTGACGGGGAAGACGGGAGGGAACGATCTCGACGGCGGAAAGATCACCCTGCCTCTGATCAACGCCCTCCGCGAGGCTCCCGAAGGGGAGCGGCGCGACATGGAGGACCTGATCCGGTCGCGCGATTTCCGGAACGGCCACTGGTCCGACGTCGTGCGATTCGTGACGGTCCATGGCGGGGTCGCCTACAGCCAGAAGCGGAGCACGGAGCTGGCCGAGCGCGCCGAGGAGGAGCTCGCGTCCGTTCCGGATCCCGAGATCCGCGAATCGCTGCAAAACGCCGTCCGGTACGCGGTGACCCGCGAGCGTTGAACCTCGAACCCGCCCGGAACCTCCCCGCCCAGGACCTCGCGCGCGAAGCGGCGCGGCTCACCCTGACCAAGCGGGCCGAGGACGTCGTGATCCTCGACCTCCGCGAGCTGGACGGAGTCTGCGACTACTTCGTGCTCTCGACCGGTCAGTCGGAGGTCCAGACGCGCGCGATCGCGGACGCCGTGGACGAGGGAATGCGCGCGCGCGGCGTCCGTCCCTGGCACGTGGAAGGGTACGAGGCGCGGCGCTGGATCCTTCTCGACTACGTGGATTTCGTCGTGCACGTCTTCCACACGCGGGCCCGTGAGTATTATCTCTTGGACAAGCTCTGGGGCGATGCCCACCGAGAAACCGTGGCCGATTGAGGCCTACCTTGCGGAGCGCCTCGAGGCAGCGATTCCCAAAGCGGGGCTCATGCTTCCCGAGGGCGCGCGCATCGACGTCGAGGTTCCGCGCGAGCCCGAGCACGGAGACTGGGCCACCCCGGTCGCGCTGACGCTCGCGAAGACCGCGCGCCGGCCGCCGCGGCAGGTCGCGGAGACGCTGCGGGACGTGCTCGTGAAGGAGATCGAGCGGGACGTCGTGAGCTCGATCGAGATCGCGGGCGCCGGATTCATCAACTTCCGCCTCGCGCCCGCCTGGCTCACCGCCAATCTCACGCGGATCCTCGAGAACCCCGGCGTCTACGGCAGCTCTCCGGTGGGGCGCGGGGAGAAGATCCTCATCGAGTACGTGAGCGCCAATCCCACCGGTCCGCTCAACGTCGTGAACGCGCGCGCCGCGAGCATCGGCGACGCGCTGATCCGGATCCTGAACGCGGCGGGGTACGAAGCGCGCGGGGAGTTCTACGCGAACGACTGGGGGCTTCAGGCGGAGCTCTTCGGCGCCTCCATCGAGACGCGCTTCCAGGAGCGTCTCGGACTTCCGGCTTCCCCTCTTCCCGAAGAGGGCTACGCCGGAGCGTACGTGGCGGAGGTCGCGCGCACGGTGCCGGAGCAGGACGGACGCTCGTGGCTCGGGCTCCCGGAGCGCGAGCGGCGGCTCCGCTTCGCGGGGTGGGGCATCGACCGCATGCTGGAGCGGCAGAAGGTGGATCTCGACCGCTTCGGCGCGCGGATGGACCGCTGGTTCCGCGAGAGCGAGCTCCATCGAGGGGGCGCGGTCGAGAAGGCGCGCGCGCGCCTGGGCGAGCGGGGGATGACGGAGACGCGCGACGGCGCGCTCTGGTTCCGCTCGACCGAGTTCGGCGATCAGGAAGACCGCGTGATCGTCCGCACGAACGGAGAGCCCACCTACTTTCTCGCGGACGCCGCCTACCATCACGACAAGTTCTCGCGCGGATTCGACCGCCTGATCGATCTCCTGGGCCCGGACCACCACGGGCACGTGCAGCGCATGCAGGGCGTGATCGAGGCGCTGGGATGGCCTCGGGAGCGCTTCGAGGTGATCCTGATCCAGTGGGTCCGGCTGCTCCGGGGCGGGGAGCCGGTGAAGATGTCCAAGCGCGCGGGGGAATTCATCACGCTCGAGGATCTCGTGCAGGAGGTGGGCGTGGACGCGGCGCGCTTCTTCTTCCTCATGCGCCGCGCGGAGAGCCCGCTCGACTTCGATCTCGAGCTGGCGGTCAAGCGGAGCGAGGACAATCCCGTGTACTACGTGCAGTACGCGCACGCGCGCATCGTCCATGTCCTGGAATACGCGACGAGCCAGGGCGTGCCGGAGCCGTCCCTCGCGGCGGCGCGGCCCGATCTCCTGCACGAGGCGGAGACCTTGACGCTGCTCCGCGGGCTCGCGGGATTTCCGTCCCTGGTCGCGGCCGCGGCGAGGCACCGGGAGCCCCACCGCATTCCCATGTACTTGAAAGACTTGGCGGCCCGTTTTCATTCGTTTTATCACGTGCACCGGGTGGTCGGTCCCGATGCCGCCGTCACCGCGGCCAGGCTCCTCCTCACGCGCGCGACCGGCGTCGTCTTTCGCCGCGGGCTGGAGCTCCTCGGCGTGAGCGCTCCGGAGTCGATGTAGGCATGGCGATCGCGGTCGTCGGCTCTCTGGGCCTGGACACCATCCAGACCCCGGCGGGGCGCGCGGTGGAAGTACTCGGAGGGTCCGCGGCCTATTTCGCGCTCGCGGCCCGGCACTTCATTCCGGTCTCGCTCGTGGCGGTGGTGGGGAGCGACTTTCCCGCGGAGGCGCGGGGCGCGCTCGAGCACCCGGATCTGGATCTCTCGGGGATCGAGGTGCGCGATGGAAAGACCTTCCGCTGGGAGGGAGTCTACAGCAAGGACATGAACACGCGCGAGACCCTCCGCACGGAGCTCAACGTCTTCGAGGAGTTCCGTCCCAGGCTCCACGACCGCCTGCGCTCCTTCACCGACGTGTTCCTCGCGAACATCGATCCCGTGCTCCAGCGCGAGGTCCTGGATCAGCTGAAGCATCCGCGTCTGGTGCTCTGCGACACGATGAACTACTGGATCCACGGAAAGAGGAAGGAGCTCCTGGAGATCCTGAAGCGCGTGCGCATCCTCCTCATCAACGAGGAGGAAGCGCGGGAGCTGACGGGCGAATCCCTCATGCACAAGGCCGCCCGCGCGATCCTGACGCTGGGACCGGAGATCGCCGTCATCAAGCAGGGGGAGCACGGCGCCTTCTTGCAGTCCCGCGATCTCTACTTCACGTGCCCGGCGGTTCCGATCGAGAGCGTGATCGACCCGACCGGAGCGGGGGACACCTTCGCCGGCGGATTCTTCGGGGCGCTGGCGCGCATGGAGCGGGTCACCGATCGCACGCTGCGGGCCGCCGTCGTCTACGGGTGCGTGATGGCCTCCTTCACCGTGGAGGACTTCGGCGTCCTGGGGCTCGCCCGCGTCCAGCGGCCGGAGATCCTGCGCCGTGCCGACCAGGTGATGGAGATGACGCGCTTCAGTCTGGACAACACGGCGCGACTTCTTCGTTGACGCCGTCGGTCCGCCGACGCGCCCCGGACGCGGCCGCCGCGCACGCGGGCGCGCGCGCAGGGCGCCGGTACGGGGAGTTGTCCTCTGGTGCCGCGGCACGCTCCCTGGCACACTCCGTGCGGTAGCGGGACCCGTTGACGAGGGGAGGGGGCTTGGGTCGGAGACTGGAAGCCGAGCTTGTGATGCCGCCCGAAAGAACGCCGGTGTCGCGCGCCAAGGCACCGGTCCGGACTCCGCTCGCCTGGGTGCTCCTTCCGTCCTTTCTCGCCGCGCTTCCGGTGCTCCTTGCGATCTTCGGCGGGCCCGAGGTGAAGCAGACGCGTTGGGACGCGTGGGGCGTCCTGGTCTGGTTCGCGCTCCTCGTCGCGGCGGAAGCGCTTCCGGTCGCGATGCTCCGGGGCGCCACGATGACGATCGCCTCCATCCTGGACGTCGGGGCGATCCTCCTCTTCGGTCCGTGGATCGCGGGGTTCCTGGATCTCTGCACGACGGGCGTGGCGCAGGTGCTGCTCCTCCGGAGGCCGGTGGGGGAGGCCGCACTGAACGCGGGTCTTTACGCCTCGACGACCATCCTCGCGGGAGCGGCGTACCTCGCGGCGGGCGGCGGACTGGGCGCGCCCAGTTTCCCGCGCGATCTCCTGCCCGTCCTCCTCGCGGGTTCTCTCTACTTCATGCTCAACACCGGAGCCGTCAGCCTCGTCATGGGGACGAGCAGCGGCGAGGATCCCGGCCGGATCTGGCGCCACCAGTTCCGCGACGGCGTTCCCCAATACGCGCTCTCGATCGGGTTCGGGCTTCTCTTCGCCCAGGTGCGCATGGCGGCGGGGGTCCCGGGGGTGCTGCTCCTCGTGCTCCCGCTCTTCTTCGCCCGGTACGCGCTCCAGCTCTACGCGGACCTGAAGGGGGACCTCGTGAGCTTCGTGCGCGCGCTGAGCGTGGTGCTCGACTCGGTCGATCCCTACACGCACGAGCATTCGGTGCGCGTCGCGGACTATTCGGTGCGCGTGGCGCGCCACCTCGGCCTTCGCGAGGACGAAGTCGAGACGATTCACTACGCCGCGCTCTGCCACGACATCGGGAAGATCGCGCAGCGCCCGGAGGTGATCCGGAAGCCCATGGCGCTCGATCCGGACGAGCGCAAGCTCATGATGCGCCACCCCGAGGCCGGCGCGCGGATCGTGGGCCAGATCCGGGCCCTGCGCACCGCGGCCGCCATGGTGCGCACGCACCACTGGCGTCCCGACGGGCGCGGGTATCCTTCCGGCCTCGAGGATTCCGACGTGCCCCTGGGGGCGCGCATCATCCACGTGTGCGACGCCTTCGACGCCATGACTTCCGACCGCCCCTACCGCAAGGGGCTCCCGATGGCCCGCGCGCTCGTCGAGCTGAACCGGCACGCCGGCTCGCAGTTCGACACGAGGGCCGTCGCGGCGCTTTCGGAGCTTCACGGACTGGGAAGGCTCGTTCCCGCCCGGCCGGACTCCGGCCTCGTGCTGGACCTTTTCCCATGAGCCGCTACCGCGAGGCGGGCGTGAACATCCGGAAGGGAGAGGAAGCGCTCGAGCGCATCCGCGAGCTGGTCCGCTCCACCTTCAATGCCAACGTGGCCGCGGACCTCGGCTCCTTCGCGGGAGCGTTTCGGGTTCCCGGCGCGCCGGGGAAGCTCTTCGCCGCGAGCATGGACGGAGTCGGCACCAAGCTCCGCGTCGCAATCCTCGCGGGGAAACACGACACGGTCGGGGAGGATCTCGTCTGCCACTCGGGGAACGACATCCTCGTGCACGGGGCGACGCCTCTCTTCTTTCTCGACTACATTGCCATGGGGACGCTCGACCCGAAGCGCGTGGAGGAGATCGTGCGCGGGCTCGCGCGCGGGTGCCGCGAGGTGGGCTGCGCTCTGATCGGCGGGGAGACGGCGGAGATGCCCGGGATCTATGCCGGCGAGGACTACGACCTCGCGGGTGCGATCGTCGGCCTCGCCGAAGAGTCGGCGTGGATCGACGGATCCGCGATCGCTCCGGGCGACGTTCTCCTGGGCCTTCCCTCGACGGGACTTCACACGAACGGCTACTCCCTCGCTCGGAAGATCCTCTTCGAGACGCTCCATTTACGTGTCAAGGACCGCCTCCCGTGGGGGGCGCCGGTCGGCCAGGAGCTCCTGAAACCGCATCGCTATTACGGCCCTGCCGTCGCCGTGGCGCGCGCCGCGGGGGAGGTGCGCGGCATGGCCCACATCACCGGCGGAGGGATTCCCGGGAATCTCGTCCGCGTGCTCCCCGCAGGCGTGAAGGCGGAGGTCGCGCGTTCCAGCTGGCCCGTGCCGGATCTGTTCCGGTTCCTCCGCGAGGCCGGGAAGGTGGGAGAAGCGGAAGCGTACGAGGTATGGAACATGGGCATCGGCATGATCCTCGTCCTGAAGCGCGAAGACGCCTCGAAGGTGGAGCGCGCGCTCGCCGAGGCCGGTCACACGGTCCATCGCATCGGTTCGATCCAGCCGGGATCGCGCGAGGTGAAGCTCACGGCATAACGAAGGAGAGGGCGGGGACGTGGGGTGGGAGATCGCATCCGGTCCCGAGGCGGCCGAGCGCCACGCGCTCGAGGAGCTGGCCCGGGACGGCTTTGGTCCGTGCGCCGAGTCGATGGGGATCGTCGGATGGAGCGGCGGGATCCGTCGTCTGGGCGACCGCATTCGCGCGCTCGCCAGAAGCCATGCCACCGTTCTGATCCTGGGAGAGACCGGGACCGGCAAGGAGCTCGTCGCGCGCGCCCTGCACGCGCTCTCGCCCCGGGCCGCGCGTCCGTTCGTTCCGCACAATTTCGGAGCCATCGCGGACACCCTGGTCGAGAGCGAGCTCTTCGGTCACGCGCGCGGATCCTTCACCGGCGCGCATCAGGATCGTGTCGGCCTCTTCGAGGCCGCGCATCAGGGCACCCTGTTCCTGGACGAGATCGGGGACGCCAGCGCTTCGGTGCAGAGCCGCCTTCTTCGGGTGATCCAGGAAGGGGAGCTTCGGCGCGTCGGAGATTCCCGCTCGAGGCGGGTGGACGTCCGGATCCTCGCGGCGACCCACCGGGATCTGGGCGGGGAAGTCGCGTCGGGCCGGTTCCGCGCGGACCTCTTCTACCGTCTCCACGTGCTGACGCTTCCGGTCCCTCCGCTCCGGGACCGGCTCGAGGACATTCCCCCGCTTGCCGCTTCCTTCCTGATCCGGCTCTCCCGTCGGGACCGGATCGCGGTGCGCGGCGTCCGCGCGGACGCCTGGACCGCCCTGGCGGGGCACTCCTGGCCGGGGAACGTCCGCGAGCTGATGGGCGTGCTCGAGCGCGCCTGTCATGCCCTGGATCGCGAGGGCTGGGTGTCGCGGTGCTCGCTCGGGGAGAGCTTCGGGATCGCCGGCACGTCGCTCGTTCGCGACCGCGCCGCGGATCTCAAGGGACGGACCCGCGCGTACGAGGCGGCGCTGATCCGGAGCGCGCTCGAGTCGCACGGAGGCAACAAAGCGAACGCCGCGCGCTCACTCGGGCTGACGCGTCAAGGATTATGGAAGAAGATGAGGCGATTGAAATGTTTCGGTCCTGATTCGCCTTGATTTCGTCTCCTCAGTTTCTATACTCGCGCGACCGTTCCACACCATCCCTCACGTTTGACCGGGAGCGCCCACGTTGCCACAAGGTCTGACCCGCCTCGGACTCATCGGGGTCGGGGCCATCGCCCAAGTCAATCATCTTCCCGCCCTGGCGCGCATGAAGGACGTCGAGATCTTCGCGGTTTGCGACGACGATTCCGAGAAGGCGCGCGTCGTGGCGGAGCGCTTCCGCGTTCCGCACGCGGTCTCCGATTACGAGCGGCTGCTCCGCCTCGAGGAGCTGGACGCCGTGATCATCTCGACGCCGAACCATCTCCATTGCCCCATGACGCTCGCGGCGCTGGACTACGGCAAGCACGTCCTCTGCGAGAAGCCGCCGGCCCGGAACGCGGCGGAGGCACAGATGATGGCCGACGCGGCCAAGCGCTCGGGGAAGACGCTCATGTACGCCATGAACAACCGGTTCCGCGCCGAAGCTCAGGTGCTGCGGCGGTTCATCGAGCGCAAGGAGCTGGGGGATCTCTTCTACGCGAAGACCGGCTGGCTCCGGTATCGCACGGAGCGGGGCGGGCCCGAGTGGTACACGAACAAGCGGAGCGCCGGGGGAGGGGTGTTGATGGATCTCGGGGTCCAGATGCTCGACCTCTCCATGTGGCTGCTCGGCAGCCCTCAAGTATCCTCGGTCACCGCGACCAAGTACGTCCGGGATCCCCGGCAGGACGTGGAGGACACGCTGGCGGCGATGCTGCTCCTCGAGTCGGGCGCCTCGCTCACTCTGGAGGTGAGCTGGGCCCTGCTCCTCGAGAAGAACTTCTCCTATCTGAATCTCTACGGCACCGAGGGAGCGGCGCTCCTGCATCCCTTCCGGATCCACAAGGAGATGGGTGGACGCTTACGTGATATCACGCCCTCGCTGGACTCGGTGCGCAATCTCTACAAGCAGTCCTACGAGCTGGAGCTCGAGCATTTTCTCCGGTGTATCACGCAAGGGGAGAAGCCCCAGGCTTCCCCCGAGGAGGGGCTCCAGGTCATGAGGATCATCGACGCCATCTACCAATCCGCAGAGTCCCGCCGCGAGGTCCGTCTCCATTAACCGTTTCCGCGGGCCGCTGGCCGCGGCCGCTTCGGGCATTCTCCTCAGCCTTTCCTTCCCGAACGCGGGACTGATGCCGGTCGTGTTCGTCGCGCTCGTCCCGCTCCTCGTCTGGATGGAGCAGTCGAGCGCGGGTCCGCACCGGACCTCGGCGCTTGCTCCCGAGCCGCGCGGGATGTTCTGGATTCCTTGGATCACGGGAATCGTATTCAACGCGCTCCTCTTCTGGTGGCTGGTCCGCCTTCCCGCGCGCGCGATGACGTTCCCCTGGATCATCGGTCCGGGACTCCTGGCGCTCGCCGTCTATCTTGGATTCTTCGTGGCCCTCTTCGGATGGCTCGCGCGCTTCATCCGGCGCCGCGTCGGCTGGTCGCTCCTCGTCGTGGCGCCCGCCGTGTGGGGCGCCTGCGAGTGGCTCAAGTCCTCGGGTCCCCTGGGGTGCACGTGGGGAAACGTGAGCTACGCGCTCGCGGAGCATCCGGCGTGGATCCAGGGAGCGTCGATCGTCGGCGCTCCGGGGCTCAGCATCTGGATCGTATGCGTGAACGCGCTCCTCGCCGGAGCGATCACGGTGCGGCGATGGCCCGCGCGCGTGGCGCTCGTGGTGCTCGCCATCGGGCTGGTCGCGGCTCCCGTGTCGTGGGGAGAGAAGCGGATCCGGTCCTACCGCCCGGGGGAGACGGTCCGCGTGGCGATGATCCAGCCGAACATCGGAAGCGACGAGAAGTGGGATACCCTACACCAAGAAAGGAGCATCGGGACCCTGGCGCGCCTCACCTCGGAAGCGGTGTCCCGCGAGCCGAAGCCGGACCTGGTCCTCTGGCCCGAGACCGCGCTTCCCTTCTACGTGCGTCTCGAGGCCCAGAAGCTCGACCGGATTCTGGAATTGGTGCGCGCGTGGAACGTGCCGCTCCTGGTGGGGTATCCCGACGCGACCTTCAGCCTGAGCGGCGGCGTGATCACCCACAACGCGGCCGGGCTCATGCTCCCCTCGAAGACGATCGCGGCCCAGTACGAAAAGATCCACCTCGTCCCATTCGGGGAGCGGATCCCATTCCAGGGGATCCTGCCGTTCCTGGGAAAGCTCGACCTGGGTCAGGCGGAGTGGACCCCCGGCACCAAGCCCGTGGTGTTTCCGTTCCGGGACGCGCCTTTCGGGGTCCTGATCTGCTTCGAGTCGATCTTTCCGGGACTCGCGCGCGACTACGCGGTCGACGGCGCGCGCTGGCTCGTCAACATCACCAACGACGAATGGTTCGGCCCGACCGCGGCCCCCCGCCAGCACGCCGACATGGCCATCTTGCGCTGCGTGGAAGAGGAGATGGGCATGGCGCGGTGCGCGAACACGGGGATCTCGATGCTCATCGATCCGCTCGGGCGCGAGTCGAAATCGAGCCCTCTGTTCCAGGAGGCGGTCGTGGTGGGGGATGTCGTCCTGGGGGGGAAGCCGACGCTGTTCCGGCTCTGGGGGGACTGGCTCACCGGACTCTGCCTCGGGCTGGTTCTCGTCCTGACCCTCCTCGGCTGGTACCGTCCGCTCCGAAGAGATCGCTGACGCACCGTCCAGGCACCCGCTGCGGAGCGTGGCCGCGTAGCGCTCCGGCGATTTGACGCGGCGCGCGACTCCGTGTAGAGTGACACCTCAGGCGGATCGGCGAAGGCTGGTCCCGCCTCCGAAGGCACGGAGGAATCGCACCCAGTGCCCGGCTCGCCGGAACCCGACGAAGTGAATCCAGCATCACCCAGAACACGCGCGCTCCATCCGCTCGCGTGGCTCCTCTCGCTCGCGTTCGTCGGCGTGGGTCTTGCGCTCACGCGTTCCTGGATCGATCTCGCCGTCGCGGGAATCCTCCTCGCCATCCTGGCGCTCCGCGCGGAGCGGAAATCTCTGCGCGCGGAAGCTCCTCTGCTGGGACTCGCTCTCATCGTCTTCCTCGCGCACGTCGTGTTCGCCGGCAAGGGATTCCGGGCCGCGCTCGCGCCCGCCGCGGTGATTGCGTGGCGCCTCCTGGCGCTCCTGTATCTCCTGAGGTGGGCGGCCCGGTCGGCGCTGGGTCCCATCGCGCGCTGGCTCATGGGGCACCGCCCCCCGGCGCGGCCGCGTATCCTGCTCGTGCTCGTGGAGAGCGCGCGCCTCACGGCCGGGCTCCTGCCCCTGGCGCTCCGCGAGGCCGAGCAGCACGTGCAGGCGCTGCGCGGGCGCGGGATCCGTCCGGGCCGGGGCCTCCAGGGGATCGCACGATACCTCCTCGCCTG
>Ga0066656_10001225_pt1 | contig 11076 bp, 7 predicted proteins | sample GraSoiAngelo_105_FD_71411 | JGI IMG/M metagenome (GOLD analysis project Ga0066656, IMG submission 71411) | Grasslands soil microbial communities from the Angelo Coastal Reserve, California, USA - 14_0903_05_40cm | ecosystem: Environmental > Terrestrial > Soil > Grasslands | place: USA... | reverse complement strand
CGCGTTGCGATAGTGTCCGCGATTGGCGCCGTCGGGAGTGAAGCACTTCCATGAGAACGCATATTCAAAAAAGTCCGGATCGGTGTTTGCGCCAACCCATCGCTGGTAAGTGAGCTGAAAATTTTCTTTTGCAACGTCGGAAAACAACGTGAACAGGACGCGAGATAGCACGAAGCAATGAAGTAAGGAAGTAAGAAAGAAATGAAAAGCAGAGACTTTGCGAATGCATGATTAGCGCGGCGGGGCATAAGAGATTTTACCGAGGATTGCTGGTCCGCGCGCACCGGTTGCAGATGGCAGGTTCGCGGGGCGTTGGTGAAACGTTTCGTAAGCCAGCAGAGCAAACGCAAAAGCCTCCTTTGCGTCTTCTGGAACCCCCAGCCGGGAAGAAGGCACGACTTCGATGCCCGGAAGCGCAGCGGACAGTTGGGCAAGAATCAGCGGATTGTGCGCGCCACCGCCGGAAACAATCAGTTGGTTGATTTTCGTTTTGCGCAGAACGAAACGATTCAAGGCCTCAACGATCGAGAGCGTGGTGAAAATGGTCGCAGCGCGAATGAGATCGTTCGGTGTGGCGCGATAGCGCAGGCCAAGCGTGAGGATTTTCTTCACATAAGCGTGCCCGTAATATTCGCGCCCGGTGGATTTTGGCGGCGCAAGTTTCAAGTAGGGATCGCGCATCAGTTCGTCAAGGAGCGCGGGATTGCTGCGGCCCTGCGCGGCAAGCTGCGCGTTTTTGTCAAAGCGCTGGCGGCCCCGCGTGAAATGCGCAACCAGCGCGTCGATGAGCATGTTGGCAGGTCCCGTGTCGAATGCAAACACTTGCTGCGGCTTGGCGGCGCGCGGAAGGACGGTAATGTTGGCAATCCCTCCGAGATTCAGCGAAACGCGGCCGAGTTTCGCGTGGCGGTAGAGAAGATAATCCACGTAGGGAACGAGCGGCGCGCCCTGCCCACCGAGCGCCATATCCGCGGGGCGAAAATCGCCAACCGTTGGAATGCCCGTGCGTGCAGCGATGACCGATGGTTCGCCAATCTGCAGCGTGGATGGTGTTGGCGCGCCAAAATAAGGAGCCGGTTTTCCTTGATGGAAAATCGTTTGGCCGTGGCTCCCGATTAGCGAGATGCGTTTCGGCGAGACACGAAATCTGCGGCAAGCGGCGAGAGTGGCGTCAGCGAAAAGTCCTCCCAAACGAAAATTCAACTGACTGAGAGCGCCCGCGCTGATGGGGTGCTGTTCCGCGACGCGAAGAATTTCCTTCCGAAGCGCATCAGGAAATTTCGTGGAGGTGTGGCCGAGCAGCTTGGCGTTCAGATTTGGCGGCGCTCCAGAAATGCGCGCCAGGGCCACGTCAATCCCGTCGGCAGACGTGCCGGACATCATGCCAAGGACAAGCATCGGCTTTTTGCTCATGAAATTTGTTTTTTCAATTCGGCGAGGAGATTCAGCGCATCGAGCGGCTTCAACTGGTCGAGGTCGGCACCTCGCAGCTTGTCGAGCACGTCGCGATCCAGAGCAGTGAAGAGCACGTGCTGATTGCCGTTCTTGTTCCCCGTGTCAGAAGCGCCGGGAGAAAGCGTTTCGCTCAGTTCGTGTTCGCTCTGTTCGTGTCTTTTCAAGACTTCGCGGGCGCGCTCGATCACGCTGCGAGGAAGTCCGGCAAGCCGGGCCACTTCGATGCCGTAGCTCTTGTCCGCGCTCCCCGGCTCGACGCGGCGTAGAAAAATAATCTCGCTGGGCGTCTCTTTCACTGACACATGCACATTTTTGACTGCGGGGAGCAGGTCGCCAAGTTCCGTCAGTTCGTGGTAATGCGTGGCGAAGAGCGTGCGCGCACGCGTGTGTTTTTGCAGATGTTCGACGACCGCCCAGGCGATCGAGAGCCCATCAAACGTGGCGGTCCCGCGTCCGACTTCGTCGAGCAGCACCAGACTCGCGGGAGTGGCGTGATTCAGGATCGCGGCGACCTCGCTCATCTCCACGAGGAACGTGGATCGCCCGCGCGCGAGATTATCGCTCGCTCCGATCCGCGTGAAAATGCGGTCCGTGATGGGCAGCTTCGCCTGGCGCGCCGGAACAAAACAGCCTATTTGCGCCATCAGCACGATCAGCGCGGACTGCCGCAGATATGTGGACTTACCGCCCATGTTAGGCCCGGTAATGAGAAGTAGCTGCTGACGCCCGGGCTCGAAGCAAAGATCATTGGGAACGAAGCGTTCGCCTTTTTGGCGCAGCAGTTCTTCGATCACCGGATGGCGTCCGCCGATGATGAGGAGTTCGCCGGTGGAGTTGAATTCGGGACGCGAATAGCCGCGGTCCGCGGCCAGCTTCGCGAAAGCAGTGAGCACATCGAGCTGCGCGACCGCCGCAGCCGTACGGCGCAACCGTGCCGCCTTCGTCGCTACGGAAGAACGCACATCCACAAAAAGTTGCCGTTCGATTTCCAGGATGCGCTCATCGGCCGCAAGTATCTTCCGCTCATATTCTTTCAGCTCGGAAGAAGTAAACCGCTCGGCATTCACCAGCGTCTGTTTGCGTTCATAGTCCGCAGGAGCCAGATGCAGGTTTGGTTTCGAGATTTCAATGTAGTAGCCAAAGATTTGATTGAAGCGAATCTTCAGCGAGCCGATGTTGGTGCGCTTGCGCTCGCGCTCCTCCATCGCGGCGATAATCTGTTTGCTGTGCTGACTGAGGTCGCGCAGCTCATCTAATTCCGCATGGTAACCACTCCGAATCATCCCAGGATCGGTCGCGAGGGCGGGCGGATCGTCAGTGATGGCACGTTCCAACCGGTCGCGGACATCCGCAAGCTCGTCGATTTCCTGGTGAAGTTGATGCAGAAGCTCGCTGCCCCCGGCGGGAGGTGGCGTGAGAAACTTTGTCAGGACGGGAAGCTGTCCCAGCGATTTACGCAGCGCGACAAGCTCGCGCGGAGTCGCAAGCCCCAGCGTGATGCGGCTGGTAAGCCGTTCGAGATCCAGGATGCCCTTGAGTTCCTTGCGGATTTCGCCGCGTAACACCGTTTGTTGGACGAGGTGTGTGACAGCATCGAGCCGGGCCTCAATTGCCTCTCGTTCAATAAGCGGGCGCAAGACCCAGGAACGCAACAGGCGTGCGCCCATGCCCGTCACGGTGGCGTCGAGTGCGGCGATCAGCGTAGTGGGGCCGCCCGTACGACCTGCTTCTTCCGTGAAGATCGGGGCAAGCAGCTCCAGATTACGGACGGAAACGGGATCGAGCACCAGTGCATCGTGCTGTTCGTAATAGCGGACGCGGTCGAGATGGCGCAACGCTTCAACGCCCGAAGCATCCACGTTTTCATTTGTCGTGCCAACACGATCCCCGCGCGCGGCGTTTTCCCGCAAATAGTGGACGATGGCCCCTGCGGCGGCCAGCGCTTGCGGATGATCGTCGAGGCCGAAGCCCGTGAGTTCCGCAACGCCAAACTGCTCGCGCAGAATGCGCTCGGCGTAGTCGCGCTGAAAGATCCAGTCTTCGAGGCGTGATTCCACGCCGCCGACGCCTTCGAGGAGCGAAGTCTTCGCCGTCTCAAAAAGCTGCTGTGGCCGGGGAAGCAGGGTCTCCCTCGGACGAAGCAGTTGTAGTTCGTCGCGAAGATCGTCATCGGCGCGCGCCCCGGAGAATTCCGTGGCCTGAAATTCACCGGTGGACAAATCGACGAAGGCCAGGCCAACGGGCGAACCCGAGGCATGTTTTGCAACACACGCGAGAAAACTGTTTTCGCGGGCGTCGAGAAGGGTAACGTCCGTCGCGGTACCAGGGGTGATCACCCGAACAACTTCGCGGCGGACGAGCTTTTTCCCGGGGCCGGGCTGCTCCATCTGATCGCAGATCGCGATTTTGAACCCGGCTCGAATCAGGCGCGCGACGTAGCCCTCAGCGGCGTGGTAGGGAACCCCACACATCGGAATGGGCTGGCCCTTTTCCCGGTTGCGCGAGGTCAGCGTGATTTGCAGTTCGCGCGAGGCAATCATCGCGTCTTCGTAGAAAAGTTCGTAGAAATCGCCCAGACGGAAAAGTAGCAGCGCATGCGGATAGCGCGCCTTGATGGCGTGATACTGCTGCATCAGCGGTGTAGTGGGCTCGCTCATTCGTAATGCATCAGCAGAGAATCATTCCCTGATGCCCAGGTGCGTCAGCAAGAAAGCATAGTCCAGGGCGATCTCCCGCAAATAATCATAGCGGCCGGAAGCGCCGCCGTGCCCCGCACCCATGTTGATTTTCAGCAACAGCGGATTTGAATCCGTTTTCAGCGTGCGCATTTTCGCCACGTACTTCGCCGGCTCCCAGTACATCACTTGGCTGTCATTCAACCCAGTCTTCGCCAATATCGCCGGATAAGCCTGGCGCTCCAGGTTGGTGTAGGGACAATACGACTTCATGGTGAAATAATCTTCCGCGATTTGCGGATTACCCCATTCCTCATATTCGCCGACGGTCAGCGGCAGCGACGCGTCGAACATGGTGTTGAGCACGTCGACGAACGGCACATGCGTGATGACCAGGCGAAAAAGATTGGGGCGCATGTTTGTCACCGCGCCCATCAGCAGTCCGCCCGCGCTGCCGCCCTCAATCACAAGTTTTTCGGGGCTTGTGTAGCGCTGCGTAACGAGGTGTTCGGCCGAGGCGATGAAGTCCGTGAACGTGGTGCGCTTTTGCTTCATGCGGCCGCCGTCGTGCCACGGTTTTCCAAGCTCGCCGCCGCCGCGGACGTGCGCCACAGCGTAAATCACGCCGCGGTCCAGCAGGCTCAGCCGGTTCGAGCTGAAATTCACCGGAACAGAGATTCCATAGCTGCCGTAGCCATAGAGGAGCAGTGGGGCGGAGCCATTGCGCGGCGTATCGCGGCGATAAACGACGGAGAGCGGCACGCTCGTTCCGTCGGACGCGGTGGCATGCAATCGCTCACTGACGTATGGCGTTCGATCGTAGCCGCCGAGAACCGGCTGCTGCTTCCTCAGGCTTCGTTCCCGCGTGCGAACGTCGTAGTCAAAAACCGAGCGTGGAGTTACGAAAGATTCGTATTGGAACCGCACGTGGGAAGCGCTGAATTCCGGATTCTCACCAATGGATGCGTTGTAGGCGGGCTCTGTGAATTCAATGCGATGCGAAGCCGCCAGGACGTTCTGCGCGGCCGCCGTCAAATCCACGATACGGAGATAGGGCAGGCCGCCTTCGCGTTCGAAAAGCACCAGGTGCGACTGGAAAGCCTCCTCGGCAGCCAGCATGACTTCGGGCCGATTGGGAATCACTTCCCGCCAGAATTCCCGGCGGGGATCGCTAGCCGGCGCGGCCATCAAGCGAAATGTTCGCCCGCCGGAATTCGTGCGAATGTAAAACACGCCTCCATCAGAACTTCCTGCCGGACCGGAGTGTCCCGCGGTAAGCGGACCTGTGTAATGTCCCGCGGCGAGCGGACCAGGATGATGTTCCGCGTAGTATTCGTGGTTGTCTTCGCGCGGAGCGATGAGCCGGAATTCTTCGGTCGGCTGATCCGCGCGCAGGTAGCGGACTTCGCTTGCCGTATGGCTCGCGACGGTCAGAAGGAGAAACGCGCTGCTGCGCGTGCGTTCCACTTCGATTCGAAAGCGCTCGTCCGTCTCGTCGTACAGCAGAGGATCTGGTTCGGCGGGGCCCAGAACATGCCGATACAGTCGATGCGAGCGCTTCGTCGTTTCGTCTTCGACGGTGTAGAACAGAGTGCGATTATCCGAGGCCCACGCAACGCTGGTGACGCGTTCGAATCGCTCGGCAAACGTCGTCCCCGTGTGCAGGTCTTTGACTTGCAACACGTATTGGCGGAAACCCGTGGTATCCGTCGAATAGGCGAGCAGTTGATTGTCGTCGCTGACCTCGAACGAACCCAATCCCAGAAAAGAATGGCCTTCCACGAGCCGATTCAGGTCCAGCAACAATTCCTCCGGCGCGTCTTCCGTGTCACGTCGCCGGCAGTAGAACGCATACTGCTTCCCCTCTTCCGTGCGCGTGAAATAGAGATAGCCTCGCAGCCGGTAGGGAACGGAAAGATCCGTTTGCTGGATGCGCATCAGCATTTCTTGATAGAGCTTCTCCTGCAAAGGTTCCGTGGGCTTCAGAACAGCGTCGGTATACGCGTTTTCGGCCTTCAGATAGTCGATGACTTCAGGATTTTCTTTGTGGCGCAGCCAGGCGTAATGATCTACGCGGCGATCGCCATGCAAAATGTGCTCCACCGGTTCACGGCGGGCAGCCGGTGGCTGGGGAATCGTACCAGTTGACTTTTCCTGGGCTGGCAATGGCGTCGCGATATTGGCGTCCGGGTTCATGAGTCTCTTCTTCGAGGGCGGTAATGCGGTCCAACGTCCATGCGCGGCGGGGTGGGGCGACGCGCAATAAGAATCGGGTGCGTTCGCTATACTATCGGAACTCGGCGACGGGAGAAAGCAGCCCCGAGCGAGCTGTGAAAAAACGCGATGGCGCGAGAGACCGAAATCAAACTGAAAATCAGTGACTTGCCTGCGTTCCATTGCGCGTTAAAGCGCATGGGAGCCCACCTCGCTGACCCGAGCACCCCCAAAGTTCATGAGGAAAATGTAATTTTCGATACGCCGCAGGGCGGACTTGCCAAGCATGGTCAATTGCTGCGCATTCGAACAGAAACACCCGAAGCCCATGGGAAATCAAAGAAGGCGGTGCCGAGGCAACGTGTAATTTTGACCTTCAAGCAACCCGCGACTCGGCTGGCCGTAGCGGAGATGGAAGGCGTTTCGCACGGGTCTTACAAAGTTCGCGACGAAATCGAGGTCGAGCTTGCTGAGTCCGGAAATCTGACCAGAATTTTCGAGGGGCTCGGGATGAGCGGCTGGTTTCGCTACGAAAAGTATCGCACCACTTTCCGGCTGCCCGCATCGAAAGCCTGGGCCAAAGGCCTTCTAATCGAGCTCGATCAAACACCCATCGGGACATTTGTGGAACTCGAGGGACCCGCCGAGGCAATTGATCGGGCGGCGGAAGAACTGGGCTATTCGAAACGCAACTACATCTTGAAGAACTACCTCCGCTTATACATGGAGGACTGCCGCCGCAAGGGTGAACAACCCCGTCACATGCTCTTTCCAAACCGCAGGTGACGCTCTGCAACGTCATTCGAACAAAAAAAATCGCTTCGTGAGTCCTTTTTTTGTTGACTTCGAGAAGCACGCAGCTTATCAATGCAAATGTGACTGCAAAATGGTCACGTTGCGGAGCAAATCTCGTCCCAATGAGTATGGGCAGCGAACTCGAACCTGGCCCCGGTAGATCCAGGCAGCAGTGCGGCCAGAACTTGGTTCCACGGCAGGGTATCCCGATTTTTTCGCGCGAGACGCAGGCCAAGGCGTGCGCAGTCGGGTGGGGAGGGTTCGCTGGCGGCTAAGGTAAGTCCATGTTTATGAGGCACTTGCCCGCCGCCGAGGTTTTTCGGTGCGCGGGTTTTTTATTGCCAGAATGAGTTCGAAAGGGAAGCCGTTCGAACGATTCCGGGTGACGCGCGAGGAGGAGAGCGTATGGATCTCTACGCCACAGAATTGATGGGGGCCAAAGCTTACGACGTTGGGGGACATTACGTCGGACGGGTGCGCGAATTTTTCATCGAACCCGCGGAGGCTCCCAACCGCGTGTCCCACTACTTGTTGTCGCGCGGCAATTTTCAGCCGCTGGTGGCGAAACACGATCAGGTCGCGTCCGTGGCCGTGGGGAAATTGGAGCTGAACGTCAGCGAGCGGGCCTTGGAACTTTACCGACCGAATGAGTCGTGGCTGGCGGTTCAAAAAGATTTGCTGGACCAGCAGATTATCGATACGCGCGGACGAAAAGTGGTCCGCGTGAATGACGTCGATCTGACCCCATTTCGAACGAATGGCAACGTCGAGCTGCGCCTGTCGCAAGTGGATGTGGGGCTCCCGGGAGCGGTGCGCAGGCTGCTGCAGGGGGTGGTGCCTCCCAAAGTGATTCGCAAGCTGCAGAGTAAATTGCCGCAAGGTGCGATTCGCTGGGAGTTTGTAAATCTTGTCGAGCCGGACCCTATGCGCCGGCTCAAGCTGCGCATCACACATGAAAAACTTGAGGACCTGCACCCGGCGGACATCGCGGAGATTATGGAAGACCTCTCCGCTGCGGAGCGGCAGGGAATTATCGCTTCGCTGGATGAAGAGACAGCGGCAGCAGTCCTCGCGGAATTGGACGAGCGGCTGACTACGCAAATCGTGGAAAAGCTGGACCCGGAGAAAGCGGCGGACATTCTGGAAGAGATGGCCCCGGACGCGGCAGCCGACCTTCTGGGGGATTTGTCCAAGGAAACTTCCGAGGAACTTCTGCATGAGATGCCGGGCCAGGAAGCCAACGAGGTCCGCGAGTTGCTGGAATTTGACCCCGCGACAGCGGGTGGCATGATGAACACGGAGTTCATTTTCGTGGGCGAAAGTTCAAGGCGTGAGGAAGTGTTGGAGTGGATGCGCGAACAGGAGTTCAACCTCGATCAGCTGGACACGATTGTTCTGCTGGATAGTTCCGCGCAGTTCTCCGGCGCCGTCCCCGTAGCGCGGCTGCTGCTGGCGGCGTCCGATCAGCGCATGGCAGAGCTAAAGATGGATCCTTTGCTTAGTTTGCCGCCGAACGCAAACGATAAAGAAGTCTTCGAGCTCTTTGACAAGTACAACCTGCGGATGCTGACGGTAGTTGATCAGGAAAACCGGCCGATTGGGGTTATCACCGTGGACGACGTGGTGTCAAAGCTGCTGAAGGACTAAGAAGGGAATTCGAGCGGACCGATGAACTGGGATGCCATTGCCGCGAAGTTTGAGCGCGTCAGGACGGGTGAGACGGATTTTCAGAAAAAAATCCGCGGACTGCGCCGGCGCCTGACGCTGCTGCTGGCCGTGGTGGGCCCGGGGCTGATCACCTCGAATGTGGACAACGACGCTGGCGGAATTTCAGTTTATACGCAAGCCGGAGCGCAATACGGCTATGCGCTGCTCTGGTCGCTCATTCCCATGACGATTGCGCTGTACGTTACGGAGGAGATGTGCGCGCGGATGGGCGTGGTCACCGGGAAAGGGCTCTCCGATCTCATCCGCGAGGAATTTGGATTCCGGCCGACGTTTTTCGTGATGATCACCGGTTTTTTTGTGGACCTAGCCAACGTGGTGGCGGAGTTTGCCGGCGTGGCGGCGGCGATGCAAATTTTCGGGATCAACCGATACGTCGCCGTGCCGATCGCCGCGATCCTCGTTTGGGTGCTGGTGATTCGAGGGACTTACCGCCAAGTGGAGACTATTTTTCTGTTCGCCTGCGTTCTGTATCTGTCGTACGTATTTTCCGCATTTTTCGCCAAGCCGGATTGGCTGATCGCCGCGAAAGAAATAGTGATCCCGAGCCTCAGCCTTAGTTCAGGTTACCTGTTGATGCTAACGGGACTCGTCGGAACCACGATTGCGCCCTGGCAGTTTTTTTATCTTCAGGCTGGATTCGTGGAAAAGAAGGTGGGGCCTCGCCAATACCCGCAGGCGCGCGCCGATGTCCTCGTCGGCAGCATCAGCTGCATGGTGATCGTTTTCTTCATCATCGTTTGCACGGCGGCCACGCTCTACGTCTCAGGACACCGAGACATCACCGATGCCGCGCAGGCGGCGCAGGCGCTGATTCCTTTGGCCGGCAAAGGCGCGGGGGTTCTGTTCGCATTTGGACTGCTGAACGCGTCACTCTTTGCCGCGTCCATTTTGCCGCTTTCCACAGCACACGTGATTTGCGAGGGGCTGGGGTTTGAAGCGGGACTGGACCATAAATTCAAAGAGGCTCCCATCTTTTACTGGCTGTACACGATTTTGATCGTGGTAGGGGCAGGCGTGGTTCTGCTGCCGCATGCGCCCCTTTGGAAGATTTTGATCTTCTCGCAAGTGGGCAACGGCATCTGGCTTCCCGTTGTTGTGATTTTCATTTTGCTGCTGGTCAATCGGCGGGATTTGATGGGGGAATACGTGAACACCATGACGTTCAACATCGTCGCCTGGGCGACGGCCATCGGCATGATCGCGCTAACGCTGATTCTTACTTACACCGCGCTGTTCCAACAAAGCGTCCCACCGCCGCCAGGCTGATGTTTGACTGCGCAACCTGCCGTTGCGCCGAGACGGAGGGTATGTTAACTTTGCGGCGTAAAGGGCATTGCTGAGAAAGCCCACTTATACACCGTGTCCTACAGCCACACTCCCAAGACGCTGCATGTTGCCAGCCCTGGCACACTCGGGCCGGTTACACCTGAAGAGGCGCGCTTGCTCGAAAAGCTGGACTTGACGCGGCTGCCGAGGCACGTGGCCGTGATTATGGACGGCAACGGGCGGTGGGCGCAGAAGCGGCACCTGCCACGAATCGCGGGACACCGTTCAGGAACGCAATCCGCACGCATCACCATTGAGACATGCGCCCGTTTGAAAATCGAGGCGCTGACGCTGTATGCGTTTTCCGTGGAAAATTGGCGGCGGCCCAAAACGGAAATCGACTTCCTGATGGCGCTCTTGCGTGAATATCTTCGCAAGGAGATGCCGCTGCTTCAGAAGAATCATATCCGCATGCGGTTCCTGGGCCGGATCGACGAGCTTCCCGCGGGCGTGCAAAACGACGTGCGCGAGGCCATGGAGAAAACGGCAGGGAACAAGGGCATGGTGCTCTGCGTGGCGCTGAATTATGGCGGGCGCGCGGAGATCGTCGACGCCATGAACGCGATTCTTTCCGAACGCGACGGCCACGGAACGTCGAGCAAGGTCACCGAGGAGCAGCTTTCGCGGCACCTTTACACAGAAGGCTTGCCGGACCCGGACCTGCTGATCCGCACCAGCGGGGAGATGCGAGTGAGCAATTTCCTACTCTGGCAAATTGCCTACGCGGAGATTTTCGTCACGGAAACGCTGTGGCCGGACTTCAACCGGGCGCGATTGCTGGAAGCGCTGCTGGAATATCAGAAGCGCGAGCGGCGCTATGGCGGCATCCGCGAAGATGCAGCTTCCGACGAGAAGCCGGTGCGTGCAGCGGGCAACTAATCTC
>Ga0066656_10001219_pt1 | contig 11115 bp, 9 predicted proteins | sample GraSoiAngelo_105_FD_71411 | JGI IMG/M metagenome (GOLD analysis project Ga0066656, IMG submission 71411) | Grasslands soil microbial communities from the Angelo Coastal Reserve, California, USA - 14_0903_05_40cm | ecosystem: Environmental > Terrestrial > Soil > Grasslands | place: USA... | reverse complement strand
GAAGAGGCCCGCAGCCGCGCGGCGATGGTGGACATCCTCCACGAAGTCACCGACTCGCTCAAGCCCGACGAGATCTACCACATCCTGGCGCGGCGGGTCGCGCGCGTGCTCAGCATCTCCAAGTGCTCCATGGTCCTCGCCAAGCCCAACGACACGACGGGCGTCGTCGTCGCGGCGTACGAGAACCCGATGCTGCGCAACCTGCAGATCGAGCTGGCGCGCTATCCCGAGATTCAGCGGGCCCTGGAGCTGGGACGCGGCGTGCTGGTCGAGGACGTCGCGAACGACTCGCTGTACGCCGAAGAGCGGCTGCGTTGGCAGCGCGAGGGGATTGCCGTCCCCACGCGCTCGGCGGTGGCGCTGCCGTTCTCCATGAAGGATCAGCAGGTGGGGGTGTTCTTTCTGCGCACCACAGGGGAGGACCCGCCGCTGACGCGTGCCGACGCGCAGTTCGCCGAGACGGTGATCCGGACCGCGGTGGCGGCGATCGAAAAGGCGTACGACTTCGAGACCGCCGTCTCCGACAAGAAGCGGCTCGAGAAGCTCGCGGCGACCGACGCCCTCACCGGCTGTCTCAACCGGCGCGCGCTCTCCGAGGAGCTGGAGCAGGAGCTCGACCGCGCCCGTCGCTACAATCTCGCCATCACGATCCTGCTCGCCGACATCGATCGGTTCAAACTGGTCAACGACACACGCGGCCACATTGCGGGCGACTCAGTTCTCCGGCAAGTTGGGGAGCTCTTGCGCCGGGAGGCGCGCTCGGTGGACATCGTGGCGCGGTACGGGGGAGAGGAATTCGTGGTGGTGATGCCCGAGACGGCCCTGCACGGGTCGGCGATCTTCGCGGAGCGGCTGCGGCGGCGCGTGATGCAGCATGACTTCGCCGAGCCCGGCGAGGATCCGCTCAACCTCACCGTCAGTATCGGGCTTGCGTCGTTCCCGGACGACCGCGTGACCAGCGCGGACAGCTTCGTGGCGCTCGCCGACCAGGCTCTCTACCGGGCCAAGAACGAGGGACGCAACCTGGTGCGCCAGTGAGCGAGCGGCGGTGTCCCCGTTGCGGCACGGTGTACGGCGACACGGCGCGCTTCTGCCCACGCGACGGCAGCCTGCTGGTCGAGGTGCAGGCCAAGCTGGCCGCCACACCGCCGCCGCCCGGCGGCACCGGCGTGCGTACCCCGCCGACACCGGCGCGGGCCCTCGACCGCGCCGCGAGCCTCTCCGGCCAGTTGCTCGACACGCGCTATCAGGTGCTCAAGAAGCTGGGCGAGGGCGGGATGTCCTACGTCTATCTCGCCAAGGAAGTCGCCACCGCGTCGCAAGTCGCCATCAAGGTGCTGTCCCCCAAGCTCGCAACCGACAAGAGCTCGGTGGAGCGACTGCGGCGCGAGGCGGGGCTGGCCATGCGGCTCGACCACCCCAATGTCTGCCGCATCATGCGCCTGGGCGAGTCCGAGGACGGGCTGATCTACCTCGTCATGCCATTCCTCGAGGGCGAGCTCCTGTCCGACCGCGAGGTCCGGGGCGGGCCGATGGAGCTCACGGCCGGGATCGACGTGCTGCAACAGGTGTGCGCCGGCCTGCACCACGCGCACGAGCTCCAGATTGTGCACCGCGACTTGAAGCCCGAGAACATCATGCTCGTACCGGTCGACGGCGGCCGCGAGCGGGCGGTCGTCATGGACTTCGGGCTCGCCAAGGAGCGACGCGCCGATCCCGCCATCGCGAAGCTCACGGCGACCGGGATCATCCTCGGGACGCCGGAGTTCATGAGTCCCGAGCAGATCCGCGGCAAGCCGCTCGACGCGCGCTCCGACGTGTACGCCCTCGGCATCGTGGCGTTCGAGATGTTCAGCGGCAAGCTGCCGTTTCAGGGGCGCAACGCGCAGGAAATGATGATCGCCCGCCTGCGGGGGCAGCCCTTGCCGCTGCGCCAGTTCCGGCCCGACCTCCCGCCCCCCCTTGAGAAGGCGCTCGCCCGCGCGATGGCGACGGCCCCGGACGACCGCTACGCCACCGCGCTCGAGTTCGCCGAGGCGCTGACCGCCCAGGCGTCGCCGGGCGGCGTCTTCGGCAAGCTCAAGGAGAAGCTCACGTAGGGATGCTGCGCTCCGCGGCTTTCAGCCTGCTCCTGCCGGCCTCGCTCCTCGCGCAACAGCCGGCACCCGTCACGGCCATCAAGGCCGGCGCGCTGATTGACGGCGCCGGCGGCGCGCCCGTGCAGAACGCCGTGATCCTCGTCCAGGGCGAGCGGATCACCGCAGCGGGCGCGAACGTCGCGGTCCCGCGTGGCGCCACCGTCATCGATCTCTCGGCGTTCACCGTCCTCCCCGGACTGATCGACGCCCACGTGCACCTCGCGGGCCGCACGATCGGCGATGGCGACTGGCAGCACGCCAACCTCACCAACAGCCCCGCGCAGCTCGCGCTGCTCGGCGCCGCGCACGCCCTGCAGACCCTCGAGGCGGGGTTCACCACCGTGCGCGTGGTGGGTTCGGCGCACATGGGCGACCTCGCGCTCCGCAATGCGATCAACGCCGGCTGGCTCCCCGGACCGCGCATCGTGGGCGCGGGCATTTCGTTCGGTATCCGTGGCGGGCACTGCGACGAGACCGACGGGTTCTGGCCGGGCGCGCTGCACCACGAAGGCGGGATCGAAGACGGCGTCGCGAACGGCGCCGACGCAGTCCGTGACGCGGTACGCTACATGGTGAAGTACGGCGCCGACGTGATCAAGATCTGCGCCACCGGGGGCGTGCTGTCGCCCACCGACTCGGCGGGGAGCCAGCAGTACACCGAGGAGGAGATGCGCGTGATCGTGGAGACCGCGCGCATGCTCGACCGCAGGGTCGCGGCACACGCGCACGGCACGGCCGGGATCAAGGCGGCCGTCCGCGCCGGCGTCACGTCCATCGAGCACGGCTCCATCCTGGACGACGAGGCCGTGCGGCTCATGAAGGAGCACGGCACGTATCTCGTCCCCACGCTCCTCGCCGGCTACACGGTCGACTCGATGGCGCGCGCCGGGGCACTGCCCCCCGCCGTCGCGGCGAAGGCCATGGCGATCGCCCCGCGCATGCAGCAGTCGTTCCGGCTGGCGCTCGCCGGTGGTGTGCGGATCGCGCTCGGCACCGACGCCGGGGTGATGCGTCACGGCACGAACGCGCGCGAATTCGAGCTGATGGTGAGGTATGGCATGCCCCCGATGCAGGCGATCCAGGCCGGCACCCTCGTGGGCGCCACGCTGCTCGGCCGCGAGGCCGATGTCGGGTCACTCGTCCCTGGCAAGTATGCCGACATCGTCGCCGTCAGAGGCGACCCGCTCAAGGACATCACCCTGCTCCAGCACGTCGACTTCGTGATGAAGGGCGGCAGCGTCGTCAAACAGAACGGGCAGCTCGTGGGGAGGAGCGCGGCAGGGGTGCCGTGAGGGTGATAAGGGGCGGTAGGAGGCGGTAGGAGACGGTATGCGGCGGTATGCGGCCTTCGATCCCCCCGAGTACGTCGCCTGGAAGCCGGACCCCGCGCTGGTGCGGCAGTTCAGGGCGACGATCGAAGCAGCCCCCGAGCGGGGCGCGATCGTCGCCACGCTGTCGGTGCAGGACAAGCTTGGGCTCTACGCAGGCCTGCTGCGGGCTCGCCTGCACGACATCCAGCTGCAGCGCTGGGTGAAGGGCGGCGTGATCTCCAAGGCGTGGCTCGGCACCGGCGAAGAGGCGACCACGATTGGGCCGGTCCACGCCCTCGAGCGCGGTCAGGACATCGCGGCGCCGATGATCCGCAACGCCGCCGCCTGCTGCGAGCTCGGGATGCCGGTCGCCGACATGCTGCGGGCCTACCTCGCCACGGAAGACTCCCCTTCGGGCGGGCGCGATCTGCACGTGGGCAGCGCCCGCTACGGCGTGCTCCAGCCGATCTCTCACGTCGGCGACATGGTCCCCGTGGTTGCCGGCGTCGCGCTCACATTCAAGCTGAAGGGGGAGCGCCGCGTCGCCCTCACCTGGGTCGGCGACGGCTCCACCAAGACCGCCGCCGCGCACGAAGGGACGAACTTCGCTGCGGTGCAGCGACTCCCCGTGATCTTCATCCTCCAGAACAATCGGGTGGCGCTCGGCACCCGGCTCGAGCAGCACCACCTCCCCCCGGACTTTCGCGAGTGGCCGGCGAGCTACGGGATCTGGGGGGAGGAGTTCGACGGGAACAACGTGCTCGACGCGTACGCGGCCACCCGGATCGCCGCGGAGCGCTGCCGTCGCGGCGAGGGCCCGGCGATGCTCGTGGCGGAGACGTTCCGCATGGGCGGCCACGCGACCCACGACGAGCGCGAGGCGCGGGCGACGCTTCCGGACGAGCTGTTCAAGACGTGGGGCCGGCGCGACCCGATCGGACTGTACGAGGAGTACCTGCGGGAGGAAGGCCGGACTACGAAGGAGCTCGCAGAGATCGAGGCCGCCGTCACCGCCGAGGTCGAGCGCGCGACGGAGCAGGCGCTGGAAAGCAGGGAACGCATGCCACCGGGTGAGTCGGCGTTGGGAGGCGTGTACGCCGGCGGGACAGCGGCGCAGGGAGGACTACCAAATGAGCGGACCCGCTAGATTGTTCGCCATGCGCTTGCGCTTTGTCGCCGCGGTTGTGCTCGGCGCGTCGGCGTGCGGCTCACCCGGCGCGGAGGCGCGGACCGGGCTCGCCGACACGGTCACGATCGCGGGGCACCAGCTGTACACCGCCGCCGGCTTCTCGATCAACCTCTTCGCCGAAGGATTGGCCGGGGTGCGCCACCTCGCGCTCGGTCCGGGCGGCGCAGTATATGCCGCGCTCTCGGACGACGGCAGGATCGTGCGCCTCCAGGATGCGAACGGGGATGGCGTGGCCGAGTCGGCGGTCACCGTGCTCTCGGGGCTCAACTATCCCTTCGGCATCGCCTTCCGGGGCGACACCATGTACTTCGCGGAGATGACGGCGGTGAAGCGGCTCGACCCCGGAGCCGCGGCGCCCGTCACGCTCGTGCCCAGTCTGCCGGGCGGAGGACACGCCACGCGGACGCTCGTCATCGGGCCGGACAACCTGATGTACGTCGCCGTCGGCTCGTCGTGCAACCTGTGCTCCGACGCGCTGCCGCGCGCGGCCGTCACGCGCTACGACCTCAACGGCAAGAATCCCCACACGTTCGCCACGGGTCTCCGCAACTCGGTGGGCCTCGCGTTCCATCCCACCACAGGAGAGCTGTGGGCGAACAATAACGACCGCGACAACCTGGGCGACGACCTCCCGCCCGAGCACCTGAACATCCTGAAGGACGGCAAGTGGTACGGCTGGCCGCAGTGCTACCTGCCCGGCAAGCCCAATCCCGAGTATTCGGGCGCCGACTGCTCCGGCGTCGAGCCGCCGGCGATCACGTTCCAAGCGCACTCCGCGCCCCTCGGCCTTGCGTTCTACACGGGCGCCATGTTCCCTGCCAGCTTCCAGGGCGACGCCTTCATGACCTATCACGGCTCCTGGAACCGGTCGGTGCCGACGGGAGCGAAGGTGGTGCGCGTGCACGTCCAGAACGGGCGGCCGACGGCCATCGAGGATTTCGTCACCGGGTGGCAGCTCGTCGGCGGCTCGCGCTGGGGCCGGCCGGTCGGGGTGCTCGTGGCGTCGGACGGTGCCCTGCTGGTGAGCGACGATCAGGGCGGGCGGATCTGGAGAGTGACCTATGGGCGGTAGGAGCCGGTACGGGGCGGTAGGGGGCGGCATGGGGTTCGTGGTGGCAGGCGCGATCGCGGTCGGGGGGGCTTACCGCCTCTTACCGCCGCTTACCGCCCCTGCCCGCCTCGATGTCCACGCCGAATACATCAAGTACGCGAGCGGCAGGGACAGCATCGCCGCGTACGTGGCGTATCCCGAGCGCGCCGATCCCGCTCCCGCCGTGCTCGTCATCCACGAGATTTTCGGCATGTCCGATTTCGTTCGGAGCGCGACCGAGCGGCTCGCACAGGATGGGTTCATCGCGCTGGCGCCCGACCTGCTGACGCGCCGCGGCGGCACGCCTGCGAGCCCCGACAGCGCGCGGCGGCTGATTGCTTCGCTCAGTCCAGACACGATCACGCAGGACCTGAACGCCGGGTTCGCCTTCTTGCGGGGCATGAAGGTTGTGCGGGCGGACGCGATCGGCGTCATCGGCTTCTGTTGGGGTGGGGGGGAGAGCTTCCGCTACGCGACCAACAATCCGTCGCTCGGGGCGTTCGTCGTGTGCTACGGCCCGGGGCCCAACCGAGCCGATATCGGTCGGATCCGGGCACGCGGCTTCGGCGTGTACGCCGACCGGGACGGGCGGATCAACCAGAAGCTGTTCAACCTCGACATGGCCCTGCACGAGGCCCATGTGAAGTACACTTTCAAGGTGTTCCCGAACGTCGGCCACGGCTTCTTGCGCACGCGCGAGAATCCGAAGGTCGCGGACGACGCGTGGGGAGCGATCATCGCGTTTTTCCTGGCGAATCTGGGCAAGTAGCCGGTCACTCCTGTCGTGCCCCCGCCCCGACGTACGCCCGCGCGCGCTCCAATGTTGGGTCGCGCCCCTCCAGCAGGTCGCTCACGGTCTTGGACGTGGAGAGCTCAGGCGCGATTCCGACGCCGCTGAAGTCGGTACCGTCCGGGAACGCCTCGCGCGTGGCCGACAGCCGGAAGGTCCAACCGTTGGGGAGGGATAGCTCCAGCGGCTCGCCTGGGCTGCCGGCCGAGGCCGCCCCGATGATCACGCCGCGTGAGGTGTTGCGGAACGCTGCCAGAAAGTCCTCCGCAGCGCCAGCGGTCCCGGCAGAGCTGAGCACGGCGATCGGGCCGGTGTAGGCCGGCCGCTCCTTCCGCGGGACGACGGTGTCCGGGGGCACGGTGTACCAGGTGGCTGCGGAGTCGGGCCGCCCCAGGACCCGCAGTCCGGGCCGGTAGTCCGGGGTCCGGTGCAGCACAGTCGGGAATGGTCCCGTGGTCAGGCGGGCGAGTGTCTGGTAGGCGTAGTCGGGGCGCCCGCCCGCGGTGCCGCGCAGGTCGACGATGAGCCCGCGCACAGTGGCGAATGTCGGGAAGGCGTGGTCGAATCGCTGGACCACGTCCGGGTCGGCGAGCGCATTGATGCGGACGACGACGATCCCATCGGTAAGCGAGTCGACCTGCAAGGTGGGCGGCTCGAGTGGCCAGCGGTCGTTGAGGGACACGCTGCGTGTGACGCTGATCCCGCGCTGCTCGCCTCCCGGCAGGCGGAGCAGCAGGTGGAGCGCGGTTCCTTTTTCTCCTTCGAGCATCGCGGCGACCGCGCGCCCCCACCGCGCCTCGGGCGTCGCCGCCCCGGTTTCAGGAAGGATCGAGTCGGTGATCCAGCTCTCCGCGGGGATCCCCTGTACCGCGAGGATCTCGGCGAGGCGCTCGGGTCGCGCGACGCGCATCTCGTCGTTCTCGGCGTAGTCGAGCACGAACGGCCGGCGCTCGACGCTCGCGATGAGCAGAGGGGGGCGCGCCACGCGCGATCGCAGCGCCGGCGGGGGCACGACCTGGGCGTGCCCGTCGTCGAGTAGCGCGACCAACCGGCGCAACCGGCGGTAGAACGTCAAATCCGGCTGCGGTGGCGCGGCGGCCCGCAGGCTGGCCGCGAGCGCCGAGTCCCAGTCCGCGCGGACGCGGGCCCAACCGGCAAAGCTCGAGCGGGCGTCGCTCCACAGCACGGTGACGAGCTGCGCCCGGTCTGTGCCCGAGAGCCGTTGCGCGGCGGGGCGGCCGAGCGGTAGCAGCACGATCACGACGAGCACGGCAGGAGCCCGGAGCGACATGCGCCTAATCTATTTGCTGCTGTTCATGGCGCCGCAGGCGCTGATCTATCTGTACCTGAGGGAGCGCCTCCCCGACCCGAGGCGCCCCCGCCAGGCGGACCTCGTGCGCGCCGCGCTCGCGGTCATCTTCGCGGTCTTCAACGTCCCGTGGCTCTTCGTGGCCCAGCGCGTGCTCTTCGGCACCGTGTGGGGGATTTCCCGGATTGCCTACACTGCTCCATGGATCGCCTGGCAGCTATTGGGGTGGGTGTTCTGCGCTCTGGTGACGCTGTATCTGCTCGGGAAGGGCGCGTCGCAGCTTGGCCGGTGGGCGGCTAGGCGGTTCGGCAGTCAGCCCGCGAGTGACGCTGGTGACCGCCTGATCGCCAGTCCGCCCGACCGCCTCATTTCCCGCCGGCAGTTCCTCGCGCGCGCCACGTACACCTATGCCGCGGCCGGCGCAGCGCTCTCAACCTACGGCATCTGGAGTGCGTACCGGATGCCCCTCGTCACGCGCCGCACCCTCACCTTCCCGGACCTGCCGCCGGGACTCGACGGCATGACTGTGCTGCACCTCTCCGATCTGCACGCCGGGATGCACTTGGGCGAGGAGAGGATGCGCGCCATCGTCGCGCAGGCGAACGCCCTCCGCCCGGATGTCATCCTGCAGACGGGGGACATGATCGACATCTCGGCCGCGTATGTCCCCCAGTACGTGCGTGCATTTCGGGAACTCGAGGCGCCGCACGGCTGTGTCACGGTGCTCGGGAACCACGATCACTATACCGGCGCCATGGCGGTGGCCCAGGGGGTCCGGGACGCCGGGCAGGTGTTCGTGAACAACGGCTGCCACGTGATCGAGCGGAACGGCGCGGCGCTCGCCCTCGTGGGCATCGATGATCCCGACAACTGGAAGGCCGACGACCCACAGGAGACGTTCGTCGATCTGGCCCTGCGGGCGGCGCCGCCGGAGGCGTTCAAGATTTTGCTGACACACCGGCCCGGCGCCTGGGATACCGCTGTGCCGCGGGGCATCCCGCTCACCCTCGCCGGCCACATCCACGGCGGCCAGCTCTACCTGCCGGTCCTCGGCTGGTCGGCGGGACGACTCATCACGAAGTACGTCATGGGGCACTTCCAGCGGGGTGCGAGCCAGCTCTACGTCAGTCGCGGGATCGGCGTCGTCGGGGTCCCGATCCGCGTGTTCGTGCCGCCGGAGATAGAGCTGTTTGAACTGCGACGCAAGGACGGAACGACGGAAGGACGGTAGGACGGAGTCGTTCCGTCTTCCGTCGTTCCGTCATACCGTCGCCCGTATTGCTTCCCACGCCGCTTCCAGCGTCGGCTGCACGCCCGCGTGGTCCGGCGGCCACTCGCGTGCCGAGACGTGGTCGAGCGCCAGGGACACCACGCCGAGCCACACGTGTGCCCACAGCTCCGCCGCCCCGGCTTTGATCGACCCTTCGGCCTTTCCCTGCGCGACCAGGCTCTCGAGCGCCAGGCGGAAGTCGCGCGCCGTCTTGCGGCTCTCGTCGTCGAGCAGCGAGCCGTGGCGCTGGAGAAAGAACAGCTGTGCCACCGCCGGCTCCCGCGCCGTCGCGGCGACCAGGGCCCGCCCCAGCGCCGCGAGCTTGTCGCGCGCGCCGCCCGGCGTCGCGTCCGCCTCCTTGACCAGCTTCGCGGCCCAGCGCGCGCCGCCGCGGTACAGGTCGTTCAGGAGCTGCTGCTTGCTCTGGAAGTGCCGGTAGATCGTGCCCTCCGCCACACCCGCCTTCTTCGCGATCTCGGGCGTCGTCGTCACGTGATAGCCCTGGGTGGTGAACAGCTCGAGGGCGGCGCGCACCAGCCGCTGGTGCGTGAGGTCGGCCTGCGTCATCGCGCGCGAATCTAACCCGGCGCCCCGGGCACCGCTGCCGGGGTTCCGGCGCTTCGCCGCGCACACTAGCTTTCCCGCCGCTCCGTCCCCCGTCCCCCCCGGAGGTGGTCGCCGATGCGGATGCTGGTGCTCGGCGCGGGGCTTCAGGGCTCGGCCTGCGCGTACGACCTGCTGCAGCAGCCCACGGTCGAGCGCGTGACGGTCGCCGACCTGAAGCCGGAGCGCGTGCCCGCCTTCCTCAAGACCTCCGCGGGCCGGCGCCTCGCGCTCGTCAAGGTCGACGTGCAGGACGCCGCTGCCCTGCGCGAGGTGATCCGCGGCCACAACGCCGTCCTGTGCGCGCTCCCCTACTACTACAACCTCGACGTGACGCGGGCCGCGCTCGAGGCGGGCGTCCATAGCGCCGATCTGGGCGGCAACACCGAGATCGTCTTCCGCCAGAAAAAGCTCGACGCCGAGGCCCGTGCCCGCGGCGTCTCGGCCGTGGCGGACTGCGGGCTGGCACCGGGAATGATCAACATCCTCGCGGCCGAAGGCATCCGCCGCGTGGGCGACGCGGAAGCGGTCAAGATCTTCGTCGGCGGGCTGCCGCAGCACCCGGAGCCACCACTCCATTATCAAATCGTTTACTCGCTCGAGGGCGCGCTCGACTACTACACGACCCCGTCGTGGGTGCTGCGCGACGGCAAGCCCGCACGGGTGGACGCGCTTTCGGAGCTCGAGCAGGTGGCGTTCCCGCCCCCCGTCGGCGTGCTCGAGGCGTTCCACACCGCCGGCGGCATCTCGACGCTGCCGTGGACCTACGAGGGCAGGGTGCGGACGATGGAATACAAGACGCTGCGCTACCCCGGCCATGCGGCGATCATGAAGGCGATCCGCGACCTCGGACTCCTGGAGCTCCAGCCGATCAAGGTCAGGGGCAAAGAGGTCGTGCCGCGCGACGTGTTCATCGCGTCGGTATCACCCAAGCTCACGAAACCGGAGGGGCGCGACCTGGTCGCCTTGCGAGTGGAAGTGCGAGGCGGCGGCCGCGACGGCCGGCACGTGGCATGGCAGCTGCTCGACTACTTCGACGAGGCGCGCGGCATCAGCGCGATGATGCGGACCACGGGGTACTCACTCGCGATCACGGGCCTGATGCAGGTGGACGGTCGGATCGCCGCGCCTGGCGTGCACACGCCGGACGAAGCGGTGCCGTTCGGAGAGTACCTCAACGAGCTGGCGAGGCGCGGGGTGGAGATTCGGGAACTATGAGACGTCAGATGTCAGATACCTGATGTCTGACGTCAATCAGTAGCTCCAGCGTGTGCCGAACAACAGCCGCACGCCTTCGTCGCCCGCTCCCACGCCGACGACCACGAGGGAGTTGCGTAGCTCGCGCGCCGCGACCTCTCCCCCGCCGCTCGTGTGGAGGCCCGTGCTCGTGAGGCGGAAGCGCTCCCCGGAGGCGAA
>Ga0066656_10001218_pt1 | contig 11118 bp, 8 predicted proteins | sample GraSoiAngelo_105_FD_71411 | JGI IMG/M metagenome (GOLD analysis project Ga0066656, IMG submission 71411) | Grasslands soil microbial communities from the Angelo Coastal Reserve, California, USA - 14_0903_05_40cm | ecosystem: Environmental > Terrestrial > Soil > Grasslands | place: USA... | reverse complement strand
GCTGATGTGAGTGGCTGCTCCTCCATCTGCGATGAGCCGATCTCCTCGCCCAGGAATTGCTTCTTGTCGGACTGGGTCGCTTTGACCTCCTTCTCGGAGTTCAGCGCGGCATAGGCGCCGGCGCCCATGGAAAGCGCCCCTGCCACGGCCGTGGTCGAGGCGGCGATCAGAACCATGACCGCATCGCCGAAGGCGCCGAAAAAGCCGCTCACCGCACCCAGGATCTCGACCAACCCGTCGTTCAATCCAAGGAAGATGTTACGGATCTTCTCCGGATTGATTTTCCGCTCTGTCAACCGGGTCACCAGGACGTCCTCATGCTTGAATTCGTCCATGAGGATGTCCTTGAGCGCGTCCCCCAGCGGTCCGTCCTTGTACACCTTCCAGAGCGACAGGTATTTCCGAACTCCGTAGACCTCGATCGCTTCCAGCACCAGATGCACGGCGGTTGATCCGAAGATGCGGCAAATCTGCACAAAGAACCAGAGCTTGAAGCGGCGTCCGAAATCGAGGGCAGTGAGCTTGGTGTCGAAGAACCGTTGCCAGAAGGCCAGGTGCTCCGCCTCGACCCGGATCAGCTCATCCAGCACCAGCTGGGAGTCTCGGTCCGTGATGTTGCGGAGGGCTTTGTAGAGCGACAGATCGAACAGCTCATCCAGGATCAGCGTCCGCGCGAGTTTCGGATCGTGTTGCTGTGGCGTCATCATCAAATTGCCCAAGCGGGTGATCTGCTGGCGGAAGATGACGAAGAGAGGGGCGGATTATAGCAGATCAGCTAGGGGGGTCAGTGGGAAGTGAGCAACTCAAGCTGAAATTGACGCACAAAAAAGAACAAAGAATGAAGCTACTCAGGTTCCCCTGCAGTCCTAGATGAATGCAAATTCCCACGGTGATCCGCCCCAAGTGGTTTTTTCATGGGGGAACCATCCCGCTCTGACCGGCCTCTGGGAGTACATTCACCCCTGTAAGCTGTGCCAGCAGCCATTTTGCACGCCATACCTAGGCTTCGAGGTTGCACCACGCCTATCTGACCCCATCCTCGTTTCATGAGCCTATTTTCCCCCAGCGCATAGTGGCCTATCTCTTGCTCATCCCATTGGGAGGCATCTGTCCCGCCAGTGAGCCTGGGGCGCTGAATCCAATGAGCCTGAACAGGTCATTCAAGGGTACGGAGACGATCCTGCTCGTCGAAGACGAACTAGGAGTTCGAGCCCTGACGCAGTATGGGCTACAGCTGTACGGTTATACCGTGCTGACGGCGCGGGACGGGGAGGAAGCCATCCTGATGAGCAAGCGGCACGAGGGGCGGATTCACGCCCTCGTAACCGATGTCGCGATGCCGAAATTGAATGGGCCAAAACTGGCCCGTCACTTGGTGGCTCTTCACCCGAGGATAAAGGTATTGTTCATGTCAGGTGATGACAATGCCGACGCCTCGACGTTCAATGGTGCGAATCAGAAGCGGACAGAACTGCTAAAAAAGCCCTTTGCGCTTGATCTGCTAGCCAGAAAATTGCGTGAGTTACTAGATATAAAATCTTGAGCTCATTATTCATCGTGAGATTGTGCATTGCCCAGGATCCTTCGGTTTCATGTCCGTATTTTGTCTGTGAGCCTCTCCAACCGGTCCCCCAACAGCCAAAAGTCACTAAAGAGGCTGGCAGACAAGGCGCGCAAGTACCTGAAGATGCATGAGATCTGCCGCGTGCTCCGCTTCAGAAGGCCTGTCCTCGGTCGGTGCGATATCGGTGCTATATTAGTTCAAAGAGGGCGATGAATCATATGAACCACCAACCAGGAGTATAAGTTATGGATGCTCGTTATCTCACACCATGCCTCGTGGGCGCGGTCGGGCTGATGCTCTTGATCGCACCAGCTTGCAGCATGAGATCAGTTCAGACAGGCTCTGATTCATCCGAAGGAGGTCCACTGCGAGGGTTTGAACGTCTCCAACCAGGGCAGACCGCGTCCGAGGAGCGACTGAGCGGGGGAACCATGGTCGCCAAGTCGCAGCCGTCCGAGCGTAGCAGCCAAAAAGAAGCAGAAATTCGCCGTGAGCAAGCGGCTGCTGCTACAGCAGGACTCAACGATGTCTTCTTTGCCTTTGACAGCTGGTCCCTGACGGAAGAGGGCATGCAGTCGCTGGCGCGGAATGCTGAATGGATCAAAGCAAACCCCAACGCCCGCCTCAAAATTGGAGGGCATGCCGACGAGCGGGGCACCCAGGCCTACAACATTGTGTTGGGCGAGAAGCGGGCCAAGACGACTCGCAACTATCTTGCTGAGCTTGGCGTGGGAGTCAATCGGCTGGCGATCGTCTCCTACGGAAAGGAACGGCCTTTCTGCAAAGAGTCTGATGAGTCCTGCTATCAGAAGAATCGGCGTGGGCAGATGCTGCTAGGCGTCTCCAAGGCCGCAAAGAAGACGAGTAGCGCAGTCCAGTAATGAACAGGGTGCGTCTTGGGTGGGGAGGGTACGGACAGGCGGCTCGATTGGGCCGGTCCTGTCCGTGATCCTTCCCTGACCTACCAAGGCCCACCGCTGGTGCTCACCGTTCCATTGCATCGCGAGCTGGGTCCCAGCCTCCTCCAGAACCTCATCCACCACGCCGCCGCCTGACCATCGTTCCAGCGTTTTTCCCATAAAACCGCCTGCATCCGCGTCATCCGCAGGCCCACCGACACCTGCACCACCGACAAACTGGCTCTGGGCCTCTGATTAACACCGAAGTCGGCCGGTGGCCCACAACCGCCCCGCAATCCGGAAGACGCGTAGGCTTGCCGCGTCCAGTTCTCCATCTTGACGGTCCAAATTCGCCGGAGCCAGGGGTGGTTCATCACACCTCTGGCGCTGCCACGCCGCCGGACTGCTCGGACGACCTGGGAAGGTAGGGATAGGGTCTTCACCTAAGACGGATTAGGGTATGAGGAAGAAAAGACAGCCAAGGCAAACACACCCCTCTTTTGGGTGCCCTACCAAAGGTGGGATAGTTTTTACCATTGCAGGGGCGTATGTTCGCAGACAGTTCAGGAGCTGTCATGGCAAATAAGTGGTTTCAACTAAGCATCAGGACATGAAATTGGTCCTGGGGAGGAGTCTTGGTGTACAGGCTTTTTATTTTAATTAGGTCATTGATGAAGGCACAAGTATACCGACAGGAGGTTCTTATGAAGAAGTTTCATGAGAAGCAATCTATACTCGGTTCACAATTCATACTCGGCTTCTTTCTCTTGTTGGCGATCCCTCACGCTGTCTCACTGGCGCAAGTGACCACTGCGATCACGCCGTCCGGACTCAACACGCAAGTCGGTGCGCCCACTCCCTTGCCGAGCGGTCAGGTCATGCATGACATTACAGGAGGAACTCGCCCCGGTAACGGCCCCAACCTGTTTCATAGCTTCGGAGAGTTCAGTGTCGGTACTAACCATACTGCAAATTTCCTCAACGATTCCGGTTTGGCGACGTCGAATATTCTCAGTCGAGTGACCGGTGGAAATCCATCGAATATCTTTGGCACGTTACAAACGACGGGCTTCGGGAACGCGAACCTGTTTTTAATGAACCCCGCGGGAGTGGTGTTCGGTCCAACTGCCTCACTCAACGTGGGCGGCTCCGTGAATATTACCACCGCGAACTATGTGAAGCTGGCCGACGGCGTTCGGTTCACCGCGCTCCCTGGACCAGGAGATGCATTGCTCAGCGTCGCGCCGGTGGCGGCCTTTGGGTTTCTGGGGTCAGATCCAACGGGGGCCATTACGGTGCAGGGCGGCACGGTGGAGGGAAGCCGGACACTTTCCCTCGTAGGGAGAGACTTATCGAATGGGACTCCAGGAGTTGCGGTAACAGGCGGGACCTTGTCCAATCCGAGCGGTCGGATCAATCTTGTCAGTGTAGGTACTCCTCAGAACCCGACCGCTGGGGGAGAAATTAACGTGGGTGACATGAGCCCATCATCAACAGCAGGCTTTACCAGCTTAGGAGGGATCACGCTATCAGGCGGTGCGACGGTTACAACGAGTGCGACGGCCAGCGGGAACAACGGGGGGACCGTGTTCATCCGTGGCGGGCAACTCACTGTGGCGAACAGCAGTGTCATGACCAATAGCCTTATTCCACGCGGTGACGGGGGGAGCATCGAAGTGCACGCGGGCGCGGTCACACTTGATCAGGCCACCCTTTCGGCGCGTGGAGCCAACGGCAATGGCGGACAGATCCGTTTCATGGACTTGGATACCTTCAGCAGCGCCAAGAGCAACCTGACTGTGGACACGAGCGGGACGCCGATCCGCGAGATAAGAGGTGGTGGCTCGATCCTCGTCGGCTCGCCGACCACGACGAGCATTACGCTCACCGAGACCAAGTTGAGTAGCATTGCACTTTTAGAAGATTTCTCAACCCCCCCAAAATCCCCCGGCGAAATCACCCTTACGGCGCAGACGGTGAGCATCGCAGGCGGGACATTCAGCACATTGAGTGGCGGTAGAATACCCGGAGGCCCGATCACGCTGAACGCCGACCGAATTGCCGTCAAGAACGCGGGCTTCTCCAGTGGAAACGCTGACGCAGCTGATGGGGGCAGGTTCACCTTTCAAGGACTACGGAGCACTGCAGGCACGCCCACCGCTGCGACTGCAGTGTCAATCGACAGTAGCGGAATCAGTGACTCCGATTCTGTTTTCCCTGGCGCAACAATCGTGGTCCATGCGAGCGATCTCACTCTCAATCACAGTAATCTCCGTTTATCTTCATCTTCACTTGGCAATGGCCCTACCATCAACCTGGCCGATGTGGGAACTCTGACGAGTACAGGCAGCTTCGTTGTAGCAGACAGCAACGGTACGCCCTCGATTATCTTGGGGTCATCCAGGACAGGTGTCATCAACCTTCAAGATACAGGGATCACTGTCTCGAATCGCCTTTACACGTCTGCTACAGGCGGTAACATCAACCTCACGGCCTCGAGCGTGAGCATCTCCGGCGGCCAAATCACCGCTGACACTCGGGGTAACATGCCCGCTGGCCATATCACGGCTAATGTCGGGACCTTCACCTTATCCAACGGTGCACAGATCTCCAGCAGCAGCACGTCCACGGGCTCGAATGCGGGGAATGCTGGCACCGTGACCATCACGGCGACGGGAGCGTTCCAGAGCACGGGCAGTACGGTGAACGCCTCGGCCAAGCAAGGCGCGGGTGGCCAGATCTCCATCAATGCGGGGAATCTGGTGTTTGACGCAGGCTCCACGGTGTCGGTGCAAAGCGAGGGGGCTGGCAACGCCGGCACCATTCAGCTTAATGCCGGAACTAATGTCATCGTGAAGGAGAGTGTCGTGTCCGCAAACAGCAAGGGGGCAGGAAATGCCGGCAGCATTCAGCTCAAGGCTGGAAACAATATCCAGGTGAAGCGCAGTACCGTGTCGGCGCAGAGCGAGGGGACGGGAAATGTCGGCACCATTCGGCTCGAGGCCGGCCACAAGATCGAAGTGAAGGACAGTACCATAACGCCCTCGCCGACGATTGTCTCAGGTCAGAATACGAAGTGACGGACCAAGCGTGATTCATAGGTCTGTGACGAAACCGTCTTCATTCGAGCGAGGAGGCGATCCAAGCCTTTGAGCGGGCTGACTGGGTTCGAGATCGTCAACGGGGCAGTCATATCACCCTGACCAACCCCGGCCCACCACTGGTGCTCACCGTTCCATTGCATCGCGAGCTGGCCCCTGGAATCCTTCGGACCCTCATCCGCAACGCCCCGGCTGACGCCACCAACCCCTCGTCGAATTTCTAGGAATATCGCCCGTCCCCATCCGGCTCTGATTGAACCGGGCGCACCGGTCGCGAAGAGGACGGCGTGCTGACGGCGCGTTCACGCCAGCTCTCGGCCCTTAGGCGGCGTTGGATTTACTATGAGCAGGTCTGTGAGAGTGGGAATGGGGCGGGCCCCTGCGCCTCGACAGCAAATCCTTCACGACGAGCACGAGAAGCGCAAGCGGGGGCAGAAGAAAGATGAGGTACCACCAAGCCCAGAGAGTTGGGTTGTACATGAGCGTCCCTCCTTCCTATGGCTCCTCTGCTGAGCAAAGTATGTGCCGTTGGGCCGGGCGACGGAATCGAGACTCGAGAATAGCGAGAACTACCGCAGGGTTCGAGCCTGTCATCACGACTGCTTAAGGACTTGCGCAACAGCGGATGCCTCACTGCGCCCGCGAAGCCCGTGACTTAATCACAACAGGTTGTCGTGAATTTGCGACAAACCTGGGATCCGGTTGCTGCGCCTGTTCCATGGCTGCCATAGCCCGCCCCATGAGCAGAAGCATTAGAAGGCCAATAAGTAGTAGTTCGAGAATCTAAAAGAACAGCCCTCCGGTGGGCGGCTGGAGCCTATTTGCTCCTTGCTGCAGGTTCGCCACAACCCTCCCTTCAGGGATTCTCCTACCCCCGAATCCAGTATTGACAGACGGTATTTCCCTGACTTTACCGCCTGTCTGTAAAGCGCGGAAAGAGATATAGAAGAGACATGGCAAAGATGCTCATAAGTGGATGGTGAGGTAGGCACGTAATCGATTCCTCACTGAAAGGAGGCCCACAATGAATTGTCACCGATGCAATGGCCTGATGGTGGTGGATCATTTTATCGACATGGAGGATGAAATGGGGTGCCTCTGGATGAGAGGCTGGCGTTGCATGAATTGTGGGGATGTCGAGGATCCCGAAATCTATCGTCACCGCATGATTCAAAGCTCATTGCGTGACCGGCTAGCCAAGATGGTCGCGCCGAAGAGAGCCAGAAAATCGAGAGAAGTGGTTCCCTTGAGCGCCTGATCTCTGGCAATCCATCGCGAGAGGGGCTCATGGAGGAGAACCACAGAGAATGACTCAGACGATGATCAATAATCAGAGGTGCAGATCTCGGATGGTGCACCAGCTCGCGATCGCGGGCTGGTGCATTATGATCCTCGCCGGGCTTTGCATCCTCCCAATCGGGGAGGCCAGGGCGAAAAGCCCCTCTCACGACGCGCTCATCCCCGTGTTGGGCACCACGGTGGAGATGCACCCAACCGGTCAGGTGGTCTACCTCGTCTTGTCGTTCGAGAAACGGAGTGATGAAGGCGGCCTCGCCGTGTTATTCAAGAGCACACCCGGCCGTTTCTCGCTGGTGACGCAAACGGCTGTTGAGGAGGCCATCTATCGCACCGCCCATGCGCTTGGTGTCTCCCCTCATTCCTGGACGGTCATGTTGTCACTTCCCTATTCAGGCGTCACCATGTACGGAGGAAGTTGTGCGGCCATGATTGCCCTGAGTGTGGCGGTGCTAGCCAAGGGCGGGGACATTCCCGCTGATCGGGTCATCACGGGGACGGTCACACCGGACGGTCACATCGGGCCAGTCGGTGCCGTCCCACTGAAGGTGGCCGCGGCGAATGAGGCACAGCTGCGCCACGTGCTGGTACCGGACGTGCAAGACGGAACGGAAGCCGACTGGGAGACACCTTTTCTCATGCAGGTTTCACCTGTCGGTACCGTCACCCAAGCCTATCAAGCCTTCACGGATCACCAGAGCATTCCATAGCTGCCGCGCATGCTGCCAGACGTCTCCTAAGCCATCCCCCTGCACCTCGCGAGCTTGGGTTCGACTTCCTCCGCAACCTCATCATCCGGAACTTCATCCCCAATGCCGCCTGACTCCCACCCGATGACCTCGACTATCCGCGACAGAGTCGTTGATGTCGTGATACAAAGTAAAGACTTGACTCTCTGCATCAGACTTTGTATGACCGCACTCGAAAGAAAACATGTCTAGAGACAGCAGGAAGCCCGAACCCCAGCAGCCCAGTCCCCGTGCTCCCAGACCTGAGGCGACCGTCTCGGCAGTCGAGATGGGGGCTCGCCAGCGGGAGATCTCCGTTTCCGAGTTCTTCACCAAGAACCGGCATCTCTTGGGTTTCGACAACCCGAGAAAGGCGCTGCTCACGTGCGTCAAGGAGGCCGTCGATAATGCGCTTGATGCATGTGAGGAAGCCGGAATCCTCCCTGAAGTGATCGTCAAGCTGGAGGTCGTCTCGAATGGCGAAGCTCCGCCGCCTCCCAGCCAGGCGAGCCGCTTCAGGATTACGGTCACCGACTACGGCCCCGGCATCGTCCGCCAACAGGTTCCTCGGATATTCGCGAAGCTCCTCTACGGGTCCAAGTTCCATCGGCTGCGCATGAGCCGAGGACAGCAGGGGATCGGCATCTCAGCCGCCGGCATGTACGGTCAGCTGACAACAGGCAAACCAGTCCGGATTATCTCCCGCACTAGCGCGAGGACGCCCGCCCATTACTTTGAGGTCCAGATCGATACGAAGAAGAACGAGCCTCGGATTCTTGAAAAAAAGCAGATTCACTGGGATAGCCATCGTGGAACCCAGGTGACCATCGAAGTCGAGGGCCGCTATCAGAAGGGACGTGCCTCAGTGGACGAGTACATCGAGCAGACCATCATCACCAATCCACACGTCAAGCTCACCTACATCACTCCGGAGGGAGAGACCAAGGAATATCCCCGGACGTACCATGAACTCCCTCCGTCGCCACGCGAGATCAAGCCGCACCCTTACGGCATCGAACTCGGGATGCTGCTGAAGATGCTTCAGGACACCAAGAGTCACTGGCTCTCGGGGTTCCTGGCCGGGGATTTCAGCCGCGTCTCTCCTCGGCTCGCCGAGGAAATCTGCAAGGCGGCGGGGATCTCGCCCCGCAAGCGCCCCCGGGACATCCACGGGCACGCCGCCGAGGCGCTGTATAAAGCCATCCAGTCCACAAAGATCATGGCGCCACCGACCAACTGCCTCTCCCCGATCGGCGAAAAGGCCATCCTCTCCGGCCTGTATCAGCAAATCAAGGGGGAGTTCTATACGGCAGTGAGCCGGCCGCCGGCGGTGTACCGCGGGAACCCCTTCGTGATCGAGGCGGGGTTGGCCTACGGCCAGGGGCTGAAAGAGGCGGCGGAAAACCAGGAAGAGAAGAAGATTCCACTGGCCGAAGGGGAGGATCAAGAAGGCAACCACGAGCTGGCCCGCGTGATCCGCTATGCCAACCGCGTGCCGCTGCTCTATCAGCAGTCTGCCTGCGCCATCTTCAAGTCAGTGCTCGACACCACCTGGCGCAACTACGGCGTGGCTCAGTCCAGAAGCGCGCTTCCGGCGGGCCCCATGGTGATTCTCGTCCATATGGCCTCCGTCTGGGTTCCGTTTACCAGCGAATCCAAGGAGGCGATCGCCGATTACGATGAGATCCGTAAAGAGATCACGCTGGCTCTGCGTGAATGCGGCCGCCGTCTCGGAACCTTCCTCAAACGACGAGAGCGGGCCCAGAGCGAGTACCGGCGGCGCAACATCTTCGAACTGTACATCGAGGAAGTCGTCGAGGCCTGCAATCGCCTCAAGGGGGGCCGATTGCCTACGGGGAAACTGAAAGAGCAGCTTCAGAAGATCGCCATGAAGCGGACCGGCGGCGAGAAGACCGATGAGTTGCTGGGAAAGAAGGGAGGTGGCCCGGAAGGCCTTCCGCACTCGATCATCGTCACTCCGGAGGGCATTGAAGGAGAGGTGTCGGTTCCGATCGCTGAGGTGCCACCTGAGACCATACCCCCGAAAGAAGCTACAGAAGACGACGAGGAGGCTGGGGAGCCGGCGCGGGTGAGTGGGCAGGCCACGCGTCAGGCGACGGACAAGAGGAAGGCCGCCAGACCGACGCGGCGCGTCCACCGACCGTCGTCGGCCGAAGCCGACTTCGGCACGGCGCCCAAAGGCTCTGGCCGACGGGTCGGTCGGCGTAGGCCGAAGCCTCAACGCAAGACGACAGCAAGGAAGGCAGCCGACAGACCCAAGAAACGCGCAACGCGGAAGAGGAGATAGCAATTACCATGGCGCAAACGCAGCGAACGAAAAGCAGCTCGGTCGAGCGGAAGCTCATCGGTGTGGCCGACGCGGTGATCACCGCCGCCCAACGGCGCCAGGATCCCACGCTCCTGATCCCAGTCCGCTCTCTTTCGAACGTCACGTTCAACGAGCACAAGGGCTTGATCGAAATGGGCAAAGGGAAACAGGCCCGCTCGTTTTTCAACGTCGGGATGGCCAAGAAGTTCATGCAGACCGTCCTCGTGGCTGACGCCCTCTGCGAGCTTCAGCGCGCGGACCTCACGACTTCGCTCAGGGAGATCTACTATCGGACCAAGCACACGATCAAGGACTCGCACGAGAACACGTTCGACACCCAGGATGAATCAGACCCGGTCATCGAGGACCTTGAGGTGTCGCTGGAGGCCCTCCGGGAAGAGCTGCACGTGCGTGCCGAGAACGGCGGCTCCGTAGTCGGGTCGCTGGTACTGGTTGATGACGGCGACCGGGTGGACTGCGCCAAGCTCGGGAAAGGCGGCTATTCGGTGCCCTCCATCGTGGAGCCGGAATATCTTCAGATCAAGAAATGCACGGCCGATTTCGTCCTCCTCGTGGAGAAAGGTACCCAGTGGAACCGCCTCTCAGAAGACAAGTTCTGGCGGAAGTACAACTGCATTCTCCTGACCGGAAACGGCCAGCCGCCCCGTGGGGTCCGGCGCCTGGCGCGGAGGCTCCATGAAGAAAAGCGGCTACCCGTCTATGTCCTCGTGGACAACGACCCGTGGGGCTACTACATTTACTCGGTCATTAAGCAGGGTTCGATCAATCTGGCCTTCGAAAGTCAGCGCATGGCCATTCCGAAGGCCAAGTTCATTGGGCTCTCCAGCGCGGATCCGGAACGCTACGGGCTCCCTCGCAACGTGGGCATCAAGCTCAACGATAAAGACATCACCCGCGCCCGCGAGCTGCTCAACTATGCGTGGTTCCAGAAAACGGGCTGGCAGCAGGAAATCAAGCGGATGCTCTCGAGCGGGCTCAAGTACGAACTGGACGCACTCGCCAACAAGGACTTTCAGTACCTGACCAAGAAGTACCTTCCTAGAAAGCTCAAAGAGAAAGACTGGTTGGACTAGACCGCAGTATTCATGGAAGCCATGCGCTAACCATCACAGAAATCCAGCCTATCTCCCTTTTCTGTCGTAGTACTCTCCCCAACTTACTTCCCTGATCCTTTCACCGG
>Ga0066656_10001216_pt1 | contig 11130 bp, 10 predicted proteins | sample GraSoiAngelo_105_FD_71411 | JGI IMG/M metagenome (GOLD analysis project Ga0066656, IMG submission 71411) | Grasslands soil microbial communities from the Angelo Coastal Reserve, California, USA - 14_0903_05_40cm | ecosystem: Environmental > Terrestrial > Soil > Grasslands | place: USA... | reverse complement strand
AGCTCTCGTCGCAACCGCCGACGCACGGCGGCCCGGACGGCACGCGCCCGCCTCGCTCACGATCAGGCTGCGCTCATCCCGCCCGTCGCCGAGGACGACCTCGGCGCCATCGTCGTCGTCGAGCCGCCCCCGATCGACGATCCATTCGACGACGCCGGGCGCGAGGATCGACCCCTGCCGTCGTTCGCCCACGCCAGCGAGGCCGAGATGGGCCGGATCCTCGACTTCTACCGGATCCGCTGGGAGTACGAGCCCCACACGTTCCCGATCCTGTGGAACCTGGACGGTGTGGTCATCGAGAGCTTCTCGCCGGATTTCTGGCTGCCCGACCTCGACCTCTATCTCGAGATGACGACCCTCCGCCAGAAGCTCGTCCGCAAGAAGAACCGCAAGCTCCGTCGCATCCACGAGCTGTATCCCGACATCCGGGTCAAGCTCTTCTACGCCCGCGACTTCCGGGCGTTGATGCTGAAGTTCGGGCGCATGGCCCTCGTCGAAGGCCTGATCGGCTCGTCGGGCCAGGTCATCCCCGACCGCGCCGAGGTCGACGTCGACGTCAACGACGCCGGCCTGAACGGCACCCCTGGGACGGCCGCCTCGTGACCGTCCAGACCGACATGACCGCCGACATCGGCGAGATCCTCCTCACCGAGGAGGAGATCGCGGCCAAGGTCGCCGAGCTCGGTTCGCGGATCGGGGCGGACTACGCCGACCGCCGGCTCACGCTCGTGTCGGTCCTCAAGGGGTCGCTCCCGTTCATGGCGGACCTGATGCGCGCCATCCCGGTGCCGGTCCGGATCGACCTGATGGAGGTCAGCTCATACGGCGGCACGACGACGGAGTCATCCGGGCTCGTCCGGATCCTGAAGGACCTGTCGGCCACGATCGAGGGCGAAGAGGTCCTCATCGTCGAGGACATCATCGACACCGGGCTGACGTTGAACTACCTCGTCCGCTACCTGCGCGGCAAGAATCCACGCTCGCTCCGGATCTGCACGCTCCTGGACAAGCCCGCGCGGCGGCTCGTCGACATCCCGGTCGACTATGTCGGCTTCACGATCCCGGACCAGTTCGTCGTGGGCTACGGGCTCGACTACGGCGAGTACTACCGGAACCTGCGGTTCGTGGGCGTCCTCCGTCCCGAGGTCTACACGGGCGTCGGATGACGATGCATCGGCGGCCATTGGGCCGCGCCCGGCGCCTTGCCGGCATCGCCGCGATCGTCATCCTCGTCGCCTGCTTCCTGCCGTGGTTCGGGACGTCGACAGACGCCGGCTTGCCGCCGCTGTCGGGCAACGCGTTCGCCGGCAGCGGGGTGCTCGTGTTCTTCGTCGGCCTCGCGGTCATCGCGCTCCTGGCGCTGCCCTACGCCGCGGGCGACACGCCGGTCTCGCTCGACCGGCCGCTCAGCTTCCTGATCGTGACGGTGCTCGGCTGGCTCGCGCTGGCCGTTCGAGCGATCGATCTCGCGACCGCGAACGTCGAAGTCCTCTTCCCGACCCGGGCCTACGGCCTGTGGATCACGGCGATTGCCCTGGTGATCCTGAGCCGGGCGGTCTACGAGATGCGCACCGAACAGCGGACCTGAAAGGCTGTCGCAGAAGGAAGTCATGGGAGCGCGCGGATCATCCCTCCATCCACGGGCACGATCGCGCCGGTGATGAAGCTCGCCGCCGGCGAGAGGAGGAATGCGCCGATCCGGCCGACGTCGGCCGGATCGCCGTAATGCCCGAGCGGGATCCGCGCGATCGACTCCGCCTGGATCTCCGCCACGGACCGCCCGGTCGCCTCGGAGCGCAGCGAATCGAGGTGGGCGACGCGGGGCGTGGCGATCCGGCCGGGGGCGAGGCCGTTGATCCGGACGGGCGCGATCTCCGCGGACAGGCTCTTGATCAGGCCGGCGAGGCCGGGCCGGAGCACGTTCGAGGTCGTGAGGGATGGGATCGGCTCGCGGACCGAGCTCGACAGGACGACCAGGATCGCCGGGTGCTCGGACGACCGCAGGTGCGGCAACCCGGCACGGATCAGCCGGAGGGCCGCGCGCAGGACGCCGTCGATGGCGGCCTCCCAGGCCGCCTCGTCGAGCTCGTCGAACGTGCCGCCGGGCGGACCGCCGGAGTTCACGACGAGGAGATCGAGTCCGCCGAGGGCGTCGGCTGTCGTGTCGACGGCCGACGACGGTCCGTCCGGGGTCGACAGGTCGGCCCCGACCGCGAGCGCGCCGATCGCGGCGGCCTGTTCGTCGAGCCGTTCGCTCGGCCGCGCCGTCAGCGCGACGCGGACACCGTCGGCGGCGAGGCTCGTCCCGATGGCCGCGCCGAGGCCGCTCGACCCGCCACCGACGAGGGCCCGGAGGCCCGCGAGACCCAGGTCCATCGACGCTAGGGTGCCGCCGAGACGTTGGCAGCGGGCTCGGAAGCCGCGACGGCCGGGGCCGGCGGAGCAATGGGGCTGGAGCGGCCCGCACCGGGCGATCCGGCGGCGCCCGGTGACGCGCTGCCGCTCGGCGACCGGTCGAGGATCCGAAGGTCGACGCCGAACCAGCGCCCGCCGACGCCGAAGACGTAGCGACCCGTCGGCCATGACTCCTCGCCCGCCGTCGCCGACCCGGGCGGCGCCCAGATCGCGACGAGGGAGTCCTCGAACGGCGGCGCGATCCGCGTCGGGTGGATCGCCTCGGCCGTCTGGGCCCCGGGATCGATCCGCCAGATCCCGACGGCCTCGGTGCTCGACGGTCGGTCGGGTCCGAACAGGGGCGCGCAGTAGCCGAGCTGGAGGATCGCATCCGAGACGATCGACAGGTACGGGATGGTCGGATCGAACGCCGACTTCGACGTCACCGGGCTGACCGCCCACCAGATCCGGACCTCGCGGCCCTGCCACCGCTCGTTCGTCACAATCCGCCAGCCGTACGGCGCGTGGCACTCATCCGCGATCGCCGTCTCCCGGTCGACGACCGGCGTCGGCCCGGCGGCGCCTGATGGCTGATCCGCCGCGGCGGAGCGCGGCGCGGGGCTGCGGCTGTGATCCCGCAGCGGGCTCGCGGTTCCACCCCACGGCTTGACGATGGCCAAGCCGAGGAACGCCACGATCAGGGCCACCGAGACCGGGACCGCGGGCGAGGGTCGGGCGGTGCGGACCCTGACGCTGACGGCCGGCAGCCGCTCGACGTCCTGGTCGAACGGTTCGCGATCCGTCGATCTCACTGGCATCCGGGTGGACCTCGCGATCGACCCGGGCGGACGTCAGCCGCCCAGGTAGGCGCGCTTCACCTCCGGGTTGGCGGCGAGCTTGTGGGCATCGTCGGTGAGAACGATCTCGCCGGTCTGGAGGATGTATCCCCGGTTCGCGATGCCGAGCGCCATCAGGGCATTCTGCTCCACGAGGAGCACGGTTGTCCCCTGCTGGTTGATCGTCTTGATGATCTCGAAGATCTGCTCGACGAGGATCGGGGCGAGGCCCATCGACGGTTCGTCGAGGAGGAGGACCCTGGGGGCGGCCATCAGGGCTCGAGCGATCGCCAGCATCTGCTGCTCGCCGCCCGACAGCGTCCCGGCCCGCTGGGCGGTTCGCTCCTTGAGCCGGGGGAACAGACCGTAGACCCGCTCGAAGTCACTGGCGATCTTCGTCTTCTCCTTCCGCGAGAACGCCCCCATCTCGAGGTTCTCGTGGACGGTCATCCGGGCGAAGACCCGGCGACCCTCCGGGCTCTGGCATACCCCCAGCTGGACGATCTGGTGGGGGCGGAGGCCGTCGAGGCGCTTGTCTCCCAGGCTGACCGTTCCCTGTCGCGGGCGGAGCAGCCCGGAGATCGTCCGCAGCGTCGTCGACTTGCCCGCACCGTTCGAGCCGATCAGCGTGACGATCTCGCCGTCCTCGACGGAGATCGAGACGCCGCGGAGGGCATGGATCGCGCCGTAGTAGGTGTGGACGTCGTTCAGCTCGAGGAGCGCCACGTCACGCCTCCGCCGCGCCGCGGCCGAGATAGGCCTCGATGACCTTCGGATCGGCGCGGACCTCCGCCGGCGGACCCTCGGCGATGACCTGGCCATGATCGAGGACGGTGACCCGGTCGCTGATGCCCATGACCACGCGCATGTCATGCTCGATCAGCAAGACGGTCAGATTCAGCTCCGAGCGGAGCCGTCGGATGAAGGACATCACGTCCCGCGTCTCGCTCGCGTTCATGCCGGCCGTCGGCTCGTCGAGGAGGAGCAGCTTTGGCCGCGTCGCGAGGGCCCGCGCAATCTCGAGTCGGCGCTGGTCGCCGTACGGGAGGCTGCGCGCCCAGGCGTCCGCCCGGTCCTCCAGCTCGACGAGGCGCAGGATCCCCATCGCCTCGGCGCGATTGGCCGTCTCCTCGTTGAGCATCAGCGGGGTTCGGAGGGCCGCGTCCCACCACCGGCTCCGGAGGTGGACATTCGCTCCGACGCGGACGTTGTCCAGGGCCGTCATCGTCCCGAACAGGCGGATGTTCTGGAACGTCCGGCCGATGCCCAATGCCGCGACCTCGTGCGGCTTCTTGCCGCGGATCTTCTTGCCGCTCGTGGTCACGATCGGCTTGCCGTCGAACTCGATCGAGCCTGAGGACGGGAGATAGAGGCCCGTGATCATGTTGAAGAACGTCGTCTTGCCCGCGCCGTTCGGCCCGATGAGCGAGACGATGGCCCCGCGAGGGATGTCGAAGTTGACGTCGCTGACGGCGAGCAGGCCGCCGAACCGCTTGGTGACGGCTCGGGCCTTCACCAGGAGCTGGTCGTCGGGAATGGCTCCCGTGCGCATGGCGCCGCCGGCCACGGGCGCGGGGGCCGGTGTCGGATCGGGCGTCGCGTCGAGGGTCACAGGTCGCGCGCCTCGTCCGATGTCTCGGCCGCGCGGGCGTCCTCCCCGACCTCCGACTGGCCGGGCGGCGCGAGCTCGATGTTCTCGTCGATGTCGAGGCCGGTGTTATCGAGCCCGACCACTTCACCCCGCTCTGCGGCGGCCGCGGCCAGGACGTGGGCGCTCAACTGGGCCGCGCGCTGGCGGTTCGGGATGAAGCCCTCGGGCCGGAACCGCATCATCACGACGAGGATCAACCCGAAGAACAGGAAGTTGAACTGGGCCGGGTTCGGGAACGACGGTGCGATCGACTGGATCTGCTGGCCGAGATAGGGCAACAAGGTCAGGTTGACGTACTGGAGCGCCACAGCGCCAACGATGACCCCCCAGATGTTCCCGATCCCGCCGAGGATGACCATGATCAGGACCAGGATCGACGTCGAGAACTGGAAGAAGTCCGAGGTCGTCGCCCCCAGGTACGACGCCTGGAGCGACCCCGCGATCCCGGCGAAGCTCGCTCCAAGCGCGAATGCAAGCAGCTTCGTCCGAACGGTATGGACGCCCATCATCTCGGCCGCGAGCTCGTCCTCGCGGATCGCCATCCAGGCCCGCCCGATGCGCGACCGCTCGAGGTTCCGGGCGAAGAGCACTCCGAGCGCCAGGAGGATCATCGCAAGGTAAACGGGCGCGAACCCCGCACTCGCGTTGAACGTGATCCCGAGGCCCGGCAGGTAGGGCGGGTCGATCGGGTTGATTCCGAGCGGACCACCGGTCAGGTTCAGGTGTTCTGCCGAGAAGTTGATGAACAGGATGTTGAACTTGATCGTCACGTCGGCGAGGTTGCGGAAGACGACCGGGACGATCTCGCCGAAACCGAGCGTCACGATCGCCAGGTAGTCGCCGCGGAGGCGCAGCGTCGGCGCGCCGAGGAGCGCCCCGAACGTGCCGGCGATGATCATCGCCAGCGGCACGATGAACCAGAACGGGATGTGGATCCCGGGGAACCCCTGGGGGACGTTGGCCAGCAGGACGATGCTCACCACGCCGAAGTGCGGCGATGCCAGGAAGGCCGCCGTGTAGGCGCCGATCGCGTAGAAGGCGACGTAGCCCAGGTCTAGGAGGCCGGCGAAGCCGGCCACGATGTTCAGGCCGACCGCCATGATCGAGAAGATCAGCATGAACGTGACGACCGTGTCGTCCGGGATCGGCAGGGGGAAGACGTTCCGGCTGAAGCCCTGCAGGACCGACCGGTTGAGAAGCGGGTAGAACACGCCGAGGATCACCAGCGCGCTCAGAAGGGTCGTTCGGAGGGGATGCGTCCGGAGGGCGTCGCGATAGGCGCCCGGGATGGCGCCGAGGACGTCGCCGATGTGGCCGATCCAGCCGGCGAACCCGCCCGGCCGCCGCTCGGATTCGACGATCGCGGTCACGCCCGATCCGCCAGCTGCTGGCCGAGAAGCCCGGTTGGCTTGAAGACGAGGACGCCGATCAGGACCATGAACACGATCGCGTTCGTCCAGTTCGCGGCGACGTAGCGGTCACTGAAGGCGTTGATCTGGCCAAGGACCAACGCGCCGAGGACGGCGCCGGGCAGGTTGCCGATCCCGCCGAGGACGGCCGACGTGAATGCGTTGAGGCCGAACCGGAAGCCGAGGTTCCAGACGGTCACATTGTTGTAGAGGATCTGGACGACCCCGGCCGCTCCCGCGAGCGCGCCGCCGATCAGAAACGTGAAGGCGATGGTCCGGTTGACGTCGACGCCCATGAGGCCAGCCGTGTCGGGGTCCTGGGCGGTCGCCCGCATCGCCTTGCCCTGCTTCGTCTTGGCGACGAACCAGGACATGCCAATCAAGAGCGGAACCGTGACGACCGCGACGAAGACCTGCCGGAACGAGAGCTCAACGGTGTTGACCCCGATGTACGATAGGAGGTTCACCGACGGGAGGACGTTGTCGATGCTCTTGTTGGCCGGGCCGGCGATGAGCAGGGCGATGTTCTGGAGGACGAAGCTCATGCCGATCGCCGAGATGAGCGGGGCGAGCTTCGGGGCGTTGCGCAACGGCCGGTAGGCGAGCCGCTCGATCGTGACGTTGATGGTGGCGGTCACCGCCATCGTGATGAGGATGACCGCGGCCACGATGATGACGATCATCAGCGGAGATGTCGCCGCCGTCACCCCGAAGACGCCCGAAATCAGGAGGAGGGCGATCATCGAGCCCAGCATGAACACGTCGCCGTGGGCGAAGTTGATCAGCTCGATGATGCCGTAGACGAGGGAGTAGCCCAGGGCGACGAGGGCGAAGATCAGTCCGTTCGAGAGGCCGATGATGAACGTCTGGACGATCTGGTCCACGCCGCCCTCCAGGCAGGACGAGGGTGAGACGGCGACCGGGGCGGGCTGGACGCCCGCCCCGGTCGCGCACTCAGGCTATTGGCCGCAGCCGGATGGCTACAGGCCCTTGGACTGGAAGAGCTGGACGAACTTCGGCGGCCAGCTGGTCTCCACCTGGTAGCCGGTGATCCCGCCACCCGTGACGTCGCCGTTCTTGTCGAGCGTCACGGTGCCGGTGACCGTCGCCAGGCCACTGGTGGCCATGACGTTCTTGAGGACCTGGTAGCGGTCGTTCGTGGCGGCCTTGTTCAGGGCCGCGAGGACGACCGTCGCGGCGGCGTTGCCGTAGGCCGTGTAGACGGCCGGAGAGGTGCCACCGTGATCGGTCTTGTACTGCTCGTACCAGGTCTTCCCGTCGCCGGTCAGCTGGTCCGGGCCGATCGCTCCGAACGTCAGATACGTGCCGTTGCCGGCCGACCCGACGCCGCCGTACCACGACTTCTCGTAGACGCCGTCACCGGACATGATCTTGATGTCGGGCATCGCGGACCGGAGGTCCTTCCAGAGCTTGCCGGTGTTGTTGCCCGTGATCGAGCCGATGTAGATGAAGTCGGCGCCGGACGACTTGATCTTCTGAGCCAGGGCGTTGTAGTCCGAGGCCTTCGGATCGAAGCCTTCCGAGGTGCCGTTCGCGCTGAGGATCGTGCCGCCGCCGTTGGTGAAGGCGAGGGCGAAGGACTTCGCGAGACCCTGGCCGTAGACCTGGGTGTCGTCGAGGACGTACGCCTTGGTCCCGCCGAGGGACTTGGCCCACTCGGCGCCCGCCGCACCCTGCGCGTCGTCGGTGCCGACCACGCGGGAGTAGTTGCGGTAGCCGCCCGGGTAGTACGTGTCCGGCTCGCCCGGCTTGGTCACGCCGTTGACCGCCTTGGTCAGGCCCGGATACGTGTTCGCCGGGGTGACCATGACGAGGCAGTTCTGGTTGAGGATCGGGATCGCCAGCTTGGCCGCGCCGGAGTTGTACGTCCCGATGTAGGCCATCGCGTCAGGGTCGTTGACGGCCTTGTTGGCGTTGGCCTGCTCGACGGTGCCGTCCCAGTCGCCGTTGTTGGCGGCCGACGAGTCGTCGAGGTCGAAGTACTTGATGGTCCACTTGCCGACTTTGACGCCGTCGAGGATCTTCTTCTCCTGCTCGACGAGCGTGTTGGTCTGCTCGGTGTTCGTGCCCTGCCGCGGCAGGCTCGAATAGACGTGGATCTCGGTCGAGCTCGTCCCGACCTTGTTGTTGCACGCCGCGGGAGCCCCGGCAGCGCCACCACTGGCGGCCGGTGTCCCGCCACCGCAGGCGCTGACCACCAGCATCGCGCTGAAGGTCATCACGCCGAGTTTCGTCGCCTTCATCCAGCTCCTCCTCTGTGACTCACCCGTAAGCCGGGTGAGATCGGTCGACCGGGCCTGCCTTGCCGCCACCGGCGCCGACGCGCCGCCCGGCGCCCGATGCTGCGTGTTCCGTCCGATTGGTCCTGGGGAGGGATCGTCGGGACACGAGCGGCGGTGCGTGACGGACGACGGCGCAGAACGCTGGCTCGGGCGGCGCGCAGGTTGCCGCCGAAGCGATGCCGTATCATAGACACCGGCGGACCGAATGCAACACCGGTCGGCGCGACCCGGGTGTGGCTGTCGAGCCTCTGGCTCCCCACTCTGCGAGGTCCCTCCGAGGGCGGTGCCAACGGTCGGCTCCCGATCGGCGAAACAGCGACGAACTCGCCTTCGCCCTCCTCGCACGAGGTGCCTCCACCCGCGTGGAATACCTGATCCGCCCGGCTCGCATCACGGACATCGAACGGCTCGTCGCCCTCGGCGGCGGAGCCGGTCGCGCGTCCGCGGCAGGCCCGCTGGACTCGGGTGACCTGCTCCGACAGCTGGTCTATCTCCCGCAGGCGAGCATCTTCATCGCCGAGGCGCGGCGCGAAGTGGTCGGAGGCGCGGTCCTCGCGCTGCGGCCCTCCGTCCGCGCCGGCGGCTTCGTCGGCGCAGTCGACTTCGTCGTCGTCGATCCCGATCACGACGCGGAGCGGGTGACCGACGCGCTGCTGGAAGAGATGCTCCGATCGGCGCGCAACAAGGGCTGCAGCATCGTCGAGGCAGCCCTTCCCGACGACCCGGCGGAGCGGACCCGCCTGGAGCGTCATGGTTTCGTCGAGTCAGGTCCGCGCGCGGAGTGTCGGGTGGCCGCGGTCGGAGTGGCCAAAGCGCGTACCAGCAACTGATCCGCGGCGCCAGGCAGCGCAGTTCGCGCCGGCGTCGCTCCTCCCAAATCAAGGAGTCAAGGTGGGAAAGAACGTCGCCGTCTTCGTGGACGTGGCGAACATCTTCTATGCGGCCAAGGCGGCTGGCACGGATATCGATTACGTCACGCTCCTCAAGGCGGCAACCGCCGGGCGAGACTTCGTCCGAGCGTATGCCTACACGGGGTTGGACCCCGAGAACGAGAACCAACGCAACTTCCACGCCTTTCTGGCGCGGAACCATTACAAGGTCGTCAGCAAGGACATCCGCAAGTACGGCGACGGCAAGGTCAAGGCGAACCTCGACATCGAGCTCGTCGTCGATCTCATGAAGACCGCGCGGAACCTCGACATCGCGATCGTCGTGTCCGGTGACGGCGACTTCGCGCCGGCGATCCGGGCCGTCCAGGAGATGGGCGTCCGGGTGGAGGTCATCAGCTTCCGTGGCAACACCTCCAGCGACCTGATCGACGTCGCCGACCTGTTCACCGACATCACCCAGCTCGCGCGCGTCGACAAGTCGTCGTCGCGGTCCGGGCGGCGCGTCGCCGGTGACGAGGAAGACCTGTCGATGACCGAGGTCCCCGACAAGCAGACCGAGGGCAGCGGGACACGTGCCCGCGGGCGCGGTCGTGGACGCGGCCGAGCAGGCGAGGCGGAGCCGGTCGCGGCGAGTGCCGCGTCGCGGCGCCGAACGTCGCGACCAGCCGCTGCCGCTGCGTCGTCGAACGGTGGCGGCCCGCTGACCGTGCTCCCCGGCGAGAAGCTGTCGCGCGTCGCGGCGGCGGGCCCCGTCGGCGAGGAGATCGAGAGCGAAGACGAGCTCGAGGCGGTCGACGAGACGCTGACGCTGTCCGCCGAGGAAGGCGGCGCCGAGGGCGAGGCCGGACGCCGCCGCCGCCGCCGCCGCGGTGGCCGCGGCCGCGGGCGCGGGCGCGGTCGGGAGGAATCGCTCGACGGTACCGGCGTCGAGCCGCCCGCCGTGGAGGCCCCGGAAGAGCCCGAGGCGGCCGACGAGGTCATAGCCGAGGCGCCGCGTCGACCACCCACGACGCCGTTCGGCTCGTTCTGGGACTCGCAGCTCGGCGTGCCGAGCGCCGGTCGAGCTCCGTTGACCCCCGTCGGCGACGACGAGGACTTCGAGGAGCCGGAGATTCCGGAGTACCTGATCGCCGAGCAGCGGCGGAACCGTCAGGGCCAGGGCCAGGGCCAGGGCCAAGGCCGTGGCGGCGGGCGTGGCGGCCGGGGGGGGCGGAGCGCCTACACCGCCGCCATCGAGCGCGAGCGCTACGGGCGCGGCGGTGGTGGCGGTGGGATCAACCGCTATCCGGACGTGAGCGGGCGCGAACGCCAGGGTTCGCGCGGACCGACCGGTCGCGACGCCGGGTTCGGCCGTCGCGATCGCGGAGATCGCCCCGAGCGGGCGCCTCGTTCGAGTGGTGGCGATCCCTGGAGCGAGGTACCGCCCGAGCTCGAAGAGATGCTCCGCGCCCAGTTGGCCCAGTCCGGGAAGGCCCGCCAGCCGAGGCCGCCGAGCCGCCCTCGCCGTGAGGACGCGGCAGCCGGGGCGACGGCCGCCTCCGAGGAGACCGCTCGTGCGGTCGAGACCGCGGGCGGTGAGGAATCGTCGGTGACCCCGGCGCCACGCCGCCGGGCGACGACACGCCGGTCAACCGCGGCCGCAGCCGC
>Ga0066656_10001215_pt1 | contig 11130 bp, 10 predicted proteins | sample GraSoiAngelo_105_FD_71411 | JGI IMG/M metagenome (GOLD analysis project Ga0066656, IMG submission 71411) | Grasslands soil microbial communities from the Angelo Coastal Reserve, California, USA - 14_0903_05_40cm | ecosystem: Environmental > Terrestrial > Soil > Grasslands | place: USA... | reverse complement strand
GCGTAGCGCTCGATCTTCGCGTCGGTGGAGTAGATGTCCATGACGTCGATCTTGCCTGCGGCGATCGCTTCGTAAGCGAGCCCGTGATCGAGCCCCGACGGCGTGGCGTGGGGCATTTTGTATGCCGCTTTCAGTCCCGGCCAGCCGTCGGTGCGGCCGATGAATTCCTGCGACAGGCCGAGCTTCAGGCTCGGGTGCTTCGCGAGATCCGAAAGCGTGCGGATCCCGAGCGAGCGCGCTCGATCCTCGCGCATCGCGAGCGCGTAGGTGTTGTTGAAGCCGAGCCGCACTGCGACACCGATGCCCTGCGAAGCGAGAGCGGAATTGAGGTCCTCGATGCTGGGATTGCCCTCGACCTTGAGGATCTCCCTCGCGATCGTCCCCGTGTATTCGGGGTAGACGTCGATCGAGCCGGCGCGCAGCGCCGCGTACACGATGCCGGTGTTGCCCAGGCCCGGTCGGTGCTCGACCGGCCCCTTCCCCTCGACCGCTCGGCGCAGCACCTCGCCGAGGATGTAGGACTCGGTAAAGCGCTTGGACCCGATGCGCAGCGTGTCGGCCTGCACGGGCAGCGCGAGGAGCAGCGCGAGGAGCGGGAGCGCCTTCCTCATTGAACCGCAGCGGGCGAGATTTCGCCGAGAAACTGCAGCGCCGCGAGCCTCGCGTACAAGCCCTGCTCGCGCACCAGCTCCGAGTGCGTGCCCGCGGCGATCACGCGGCCCTGGTCCATGACGACGATGCGGTCGGCGTTTTTTACGGTGGCGAGGCGGTGCGCGACGATGAGCGTGGTGCGGCCTCGCATCAGGTGCTCGAGCGCCTTCTGGACGTAATTTTCGCTTTCGGCGTCGAGCGAGCTCGTCGCCTCGTCCAGGAGCAGCACCGCGCGGTCTGCAAGCAGCGCCCGCGCGATCGAGAGCCTCTGACGTTGACCGCCCGAAAGGCGCACGCCGCGCTCGCCCAGGAATGAATTCATCCCCTCGGGCAGGCGCTCGATGAACTCGCTCGCGTAGGCCGCCTTGCACGCGGCGATGACCTCGGCGTCGCTCGCCTCGGGCCGGCCGTAGCGGACGTTTTCGGCGACGCTCGCGGCGAAGATCACCGGGTCCTGCGGCACGAGCGCGATGCGCCTGCGCACCGCCTTGGGGTCGGCTTTCTTCAGCTCGACGCCGTCCAGCGTGATCGCGCCGGCGTCGGGGTCGTAATAGCGCAGCAGCAGCTGGAACACCGTGGATTTGCCCGCGCCCGAAGGCCCCACCAACGCGAGCTTCTCGCCACGCGAAACGGAAAGGGAAAAATCCGTGAGCGCCGCGGCGTCCCGGCGCGACGGGTAATGGAAGGTGACGCGCTCGAAGCGCACTTCTCCGCGTGGAGGCTCGGGCAGCGCCTGCGGATTTGCCGGCGCGCGGATGGTCGGCTCGGTCGCGAGCAACTCCATCAGGCGCTCGGTCGCGCCCGCCGCGCGCTGCAGGTCGCCGATGACTTCCGACACCGCGCCGACGGCGCCCGCGACGAGCACCGCGTAGAACACGAAGGCCGAGAGCTCGCCCGCGCTCAAGCGCCCGGCAAGAACGTCGTGCCCGCCGATCCAGAGGATGACGCCCACCGCGCCGAAGGCGAGCAGCATCACCAGCGCAACCAGGAGCGCCCGCTGCCCGATGCGTCTCACCGCGGTGCGGAAGGCCTGCTCGACGCGTTCTCCGAAGCGTTCACGGTCTTTGTCCTCGTGGCCGTAGGACTGCACCGTGCGGATCTCGTGCAGGGCTTCGTCGATATAAGCGCTCACGTCGGCGACCCGGTCCTGGCTCGCGCGCGAGAGCTTGCGCACGCGCCGGCCGAACAGGAGGATCGGTGCGATCACCAGCGGCACTCCGAGCACTACCAGCGCCGTGAGCTTGGGACTGGTGATGATGAGCATGACCAGAGCGCCGAGCATGATCAGGGTGTTCCTCAACGCGAACGAAGCCGAGGAGCCGATCACCACTTCCAGCAGAGAGGTGTCGTTGGTGAGGCGCGAGATGGCCTCGCCGGTGCGCATGGTCTCGAAAAACCCGGGAGACTGCTCCAGCAGATGCCCGAACACCGCCCGGCGGATGTCGGCCGAAACGCGCTCGCCGATCCAGGACACGGAGTAGAAACGCGTGTACGTCGCTAGAGCGAGCACGCAGACGATGGCGAGCAGCGCAAACAGCGCCGTGTCGAGCGAGGCCGCGTCGTTTCCCGAGAAACCGGCGTCGATGACGCGCTTTAAGCCCTGCCCGAGCACCAGCACGCACCCCGCCGCAACCACCAGCGCGACACCCGCTACCGCCATCCGCGCCCGATACGGCAAGAGGAAGCGCAGCACGCGCGCGAGCTGGCGGATGTCGCGGTTGGGCGGACGCTCGGGGATGTTGTCTATGAGGCGCGCCAAACGATGCTCCCTAACTCAACCGCTCTTCCAGCGCCACGATCCAGTGCCTCACCGGCACCTCGGTGCCGCCCTGCAGGTGCGCGAGACAGCCGATGTTGGCGGTGAGGATCTCTTCGGGTGCGCCGGAGGCGAGGGCCGAAAGCTTGTTCCGTTTCAGTTGCCCGGACAGCTTGGGCTGCAGGATCGAATACGTGCCGGCTGAACCGCAGCACAGGTGCGAGTCGGGCACCGGCGTCAGCTCGAATCCTGCGCGCGCGAGCACGCGCTCGGTCACGCCTTTGACGTTCTGCCCGTGCTGCAGCGTGCACGGCGGGTGAAACGCGCTCCGCCCGCCCTTTTTCCGGGGCAGCGGTTCGAGCCGGGCGTGCTCCGCATCGATCACCTCGCAGATGTCGCGCGTTATCGCGCTGATTTTCTCCGCCTTCCCGGCGTACGCCGGGTCGTGCCGGAGCAGGTGCGCGTATTCCTTCACCACCACCCCGCAGCCGCTCGCGGTCATGACGATGGCCTCGACCTCGCCGCGTTCTATCATCGGCCACCAGCGGTCGATCAGCGCGCGCATGTCGGCAAGGCCCTCTTCCTGGTAGCCGATATGGAAGCGCAGCGCGCCGCAGCAGCCGGCGCCTTTCGCTTCGAAGAGCGAAATGCCGATTCGGTCGAACACGCGGGCGGCGGCGGCGTTGATGCCGGGCGCGAGCGAAGGCTGTACGCAGCCGGCAAGCGCGAGCATTTTTCGAGGGTGGCGTGGCGCGGGCCAAGCGCCCGCTGCAGGCGCCGAGGCCGGCACCTTTTCGGCGAGCCTCTCGGGAAGGAACGGCCGCGCGAGCCGGCCGAGCGCGAGGAGCAGCGCAAAAAGGGAACGGCGCGGCAGGACTGCCGCGAGCGCACGGCGCTTGACGCGTTCCCACGCGGGCCGCGCCGTTTTTTCCTCGACCAGCTTGCGCCCGATGTCGAGCAGGCGCCCGTACTGCACGCCCGACGGGCAGGTCGTCTCGCAGGCGCGGCAGGTGAGGCAGCGGTCGAGGTGCAGGCGAGTCCTGTCGGTGATCTCCCGCCCCTCGAGCGCCTGCTTCATGAGGTAGATGCGGCCGCGCGGGCCGTCGTTCTCGTCACCGAGGAGCAGATAGGTCGGACAGGTCGCGGTGCAGAAGCCGCAGTGCACGCACTTCCGCAGGATGGCGTCGGCTTCGCGCCCTTCGGGCGTGTCGCGGATAAACTCGGCCAGAGCGGTCTGCATCAGAGCTCCGGATACATGCGGCCGCGGTTGAAAATTCCCTGCGGGTCGAACTCGCGCTTGAGCTCCTTGTGGATCTTCATGAGGGCCGGGGCGAGCGGTTGAAAAACGCCGACCGACTTGTCCCCTCCGCGAAACAGCGTGGCGTGGCCCCCGGCGCGCTTCGCCGCATCGCGGACGGTGCGCGCGTCGGCGCGCGAGCAAAGCCAGCGCAGCGCCCCGCCCCACTCGATGAGCGGCTCCCCGGGAAGCTTGAGGGGCGGCGCGGTCGGCGGAAGCGAAATGCGCCACAGCGGCGCGCCGTTCCTGAAAAACGGGTCGGTCTGCTCGCGGATCCCCGTCCAGAAGCGCTCGCCCTGCTCAGGTTCGAGGAGCTCGCCGCCGATTTTTTTCTGCGCGGCGGCTACCGCGGCAGCGGCGCCCGAGAGGCGCACGCCGAGCTCTCCACCGGTCCAGGCGCTCGCGCTGATCGGCAGGGGCCTCCCGCCCCACTTGTTGAGCGTTTCGATCGCCTTGTCCTCGGGCAGTTCGAGCCTGAGCGTCGCCTCGGCCGCGGGGAGCGGCAGAGCCTTGAGCGAGACTTCCAGGATGATGCCGAGCGTGCCGAGCGCCCCCGCCATCAGGCGCGAGACGTCGTAGCCGGCGACGTTCTTCATCACCCGCCCGCCGAACGCGAGCACCTCCCCGCGCCCGTCCATGATCTTCACGCCGAGCACGAAATCGCGCAGCGCGCCCGCCGCCTGGCGGCGCGGCCCCGAAAGGCCGGCCGCGATCATCCCGCCGAGCGTCGCGCCTGAACCAAACTGAGCGAAATGCGGCGGCTCGAAGGCGAGCATCTGGCGGTGTTCGCTCATTGCGGACTCGATTTCGGTTAGCTTCGCGCCGCAGCACGCGGTGATCACCAGCTCCGAGGGCTCGTAGGCGACGATGCCCGCGTAAGCGCGGGTGTCGAACACTTCCCCTTCGAGCGTCTGGCCGTAGAAGTCCTTGCTGCCGCCGCCGCGTAATCTGAACGGATGCTTCGACGCCGCTGAGGCGCGAATCTTCTGTGACCAGTCCCTCACAACCGATTCCATGATCAGTCGAAAGACAACCCGAGTATCGCCTTGGCCGTCCAGTCGTCGGTCGCCGGCGTGAGGCCGTGGCCGATCCCGAAATTGAGCGACCACGCCTTTGCCTCGTATTCCACGATGAAGTACAGCGTGCGCTCCTGCTCCGCTCGCGGCAAGCGGTCCGCGAGCGTTCCGATCCCGTTGTAGTACTCCGCACCGAGCGACAAGCCCCGCCCGACGCCGTGCACGGCCTTCCAGGCGAGGATGACGTCCGGGCTGCCGCGATAGCCCCTGGAGAGCCCCCAGTCGAGGATCGGGTTCATGCCGATCAGCCAGTCCTTCGCGCGGTAGCCGCCGATGATCCGCAGTTCCGTGCTCCAAGGCGAGTCGGAAAACTTCTTCGTGAGGCGGTCGAGCTCGAGGTTCGCGCCGAAATACCAGCCTCCCCCCTCTTCGCTCGCGTGCACGGGCAGCCACTTCAGCCGCGGCTTGATCCCGGCGAGGTAGAAATGTCCGTGGGAATCGGTCGCGCTCGGAAAATACAGGCCCGCGTCGAAATCGTTGCCTAGCCCCCACGAAAACTCGGGCGTGACTCGCACGCCGTGATGCGGCGGCAGATCGCCGTCGTAGTTGGGCGTTTTGCGGCCGCGCGGCGTGGTGTTAACGTGCAGCTCGAGGCCGCTCTCGCCGCGCTTGTCGAGATCGTCCGTGTAGACCTGGATCTCGTCCACGATCGCGAGCGCTTCGGGCCCGTGACCCAGACCGGCGCCCAACAGCAACGCGGGGAACAACGACGACCGGACCCGCGCCCCGCTGCAACGCACGTCTAGAATCTCGGCAGTTCGGGACGCGGCAGCTGCCCGCCTCGCACCCGCATGCGGCCGAACTCGGCGCAGCGCTGCAGGGTCGGGATGTTCTTGCCGGGATTGAGGAGGCCCTCTGAATCGAAAGCGCGCTTCACGCCCTGGAAGCGCTCGATCTCGGCCGCGGCGAACTGGACGCACATCTGGTTGATCTTCTCCACGCCCACTCCGTGCTCGCCCGTGATGGTGCCGCCGACCTCGACGCATTTCTCCAGCACTTCGCCCGCGAAGCGCTCGGTGCGCTCGAGCTGGTCGGGATCGTTCGCATCGAAAAGAATCAGCGGGTGGAGGTTGCCGTCGCCGGCGTGAAACACGTTGGGACAGCGCAGGCCGTACTTCTTCTCCATCGCGGCGATGAAGTTCAGGATCTCGCCCAATTTCTTTCGCGGAATGGTCCCGTCCATGCAGTAGTAGTCGGGCGAAATGCGGCCCACCGCGGGGAATGCCGCCTTGCGCCCGGCCCAGAACTTCTGGCGTTCCGTCTCGGAGTTCGATGCGCGGATCGCGGTCGCGCCGGCGCGCCGCAACACCTCCGTCATGCCGGCGATGCCTTCCTCGACTTCCTCGGGCGTGCCGTCGGCCTCGCAAAGCAGAAGCGCCGCGGCCTCCAGATCGTAGCCGGCGTGCACGAACTCCTCCACCGCGCGCGCGGCCGGCCGGTCCATCATCTCCAGGCCCGAAGGCACGACGCCCGCCGCGACCACATCGGCCACCGCGTTGCCCGCCTTCTCCACGTCGTCGAACGAAGCGAGGATGACGCGGGCGGTTTCGGGCTTGGGCAGGAGCTTCACCGTGATCTCGGTCGCGACCGCGAGCATGCCCTCGGACCCGATCATGAGCGCAAGCAGGTCGAGCCCGGGCGAGTCGAGCGCCTCGCTGCCGAATTCGACGACCTCGGCTTCGACCGTGACCGCGCGCACCCGCAGCACGTTGTGCAGCGTGAGGCCGTATTTCAGGCAGTGCACGCCGCCCGAGTTCTCGGCGACGTTGCCCCCGATCGAGCAGGCGATCTGCGAGGAGGGATCGGGCGCGTAGAAAAGACCGCAGGGCGCCGCGGCTTCCGAGATCGCGAGATTGGTGACGCCGGGCTGCACGCGCGCCGTTCGCGCCACCGGATCGAGCGCGAGGATGCGCCGCATTTTCGCAAGCGACAGCAGCACTCCGTCCCCCATGGGAAGCGCCCCGCCGGAAAGGCCGGTGCCTGCGCCGCGCGCGACCACCGGCACTTTCAGCTCGTGGCAGGTGCGCAGCACCTGCTGCACCTCCTCTTCGTTCGAGGGCAGCGCCACCACCATCGGCAGCTGCCGGTAGGCCGAGAGGCCGTCGCATTCGTAGGAGCGCGTATCCTCTTCTGCGTGCAGCACGGCATCCGCGGACAGCAACCGGCGCAGGCGCCCTGCGACCTCCGCCTGGCGGACGAAATTGATGCCGGTGACGGCGATGTTCATGTCGGTCTTTCGCTATCGGCAGCTTACAAGTATTTCCTCACCCACGCCAAGCCGTCTTCGGTTTTTCCCGCGGGTGCGTATTCCGCGCCGATCCAGCCCTTGTAGCCGAGCCGGTCGACGAGATCGAACAGGGGAGGGAAATCGATCTCTCCGGTTCCGGGCTCGTGCCGGCCGGGAACGTCGGCGACCTGCATGTGCCCGATCCTCGCGAGATTCGCCGAAAGGGTCGTCGCGAGATCGTCTCCCATGATGTGCATGTGGAAGAGGTCGTACTGCAATTTGAGATTGGCGGCGCCCACGTCGTCAATGAGCTCGAGCGCCTGGGCCGATTTGTTCAGATAGAAACCGGGGATCGTTCGCGTATTGATGGGCTCGACGAGCAGTGTCATGCCCTGCCGCGCCAGCTCCACCGCTGCGTAGCGCAGGTTCCATACGTAAGTCTCGTGCAGCTTCCCCTCATCCACGTTCGGTGGCGCGACGCCCGCAAGACAGTTCATTTGCTTGCAGCCGAGCGCTTTGGAATACTCCATTGCCTTCGCGACGCTGTCACGAAATTCCGCGACGCGAGAAGGCAGGCAGCCGATGCCGCGGTCGCCCTTCTCGGGATCGCCCGCCGGGATATTGATGAGCACCACCTCGACGCCGGCATGCTGCGCGATCTGCGCGAGCCGGCCCTTGTCCCAGCCGTAGGGGAACTGGATCTCGACCGCCTTGAAGCCGGCTTGAGCCGCCGCTTCGAAGCGCTCGGGAAACTCGAGCTCCTTGAACAGCATGCTGATGTTGGCGCAAAACCTCGGCATGGTTCCGGCCTTCAGCGAGAACGTCAGGCGGGCACGGGCTTGCGATGAAGACGATCGTCCGTATGCTGCGGTCCCACCGCGACCTCATCCTGAACTATTTCAGGGCGAGGACTTGTCGGGTCACGGAACTGGCCTATACCACTCACTTGGTAAGTTGCCCGAACCGGAACTCACCCACAAATTCTACTGACGAGGCAATTTAAAGAAATGTTCTGCAATGGCCTTGGCAATGATGCCGTTTGCCAATTTATTATGGTGATCACTTTCATCGTAATACAGGCTAGCAAAGTCGCCAAGTTTCGGTTTCGCCATCGACTCAATTAAAATAGCTTCGGTATCAAGATAAGGTATTCCCCAACGTTCGATTTCTCCTATTAGGAATGCCTTTCGCCAGCCGCCACCGGAAGTGGGGACAAAGATTACGAAACGTAAATCGAGGCTGTTGTCGTTTGCCTCTTGCACGATTCCTTCAATTAGTCTTTTGCTAACCCGCTCTATTTCTCCTCGCCGATGCTGACTCTCCATTAAATTCCCACCCGTTTCTAGATACTCTGCAAACTGGACAAGGGCAGCTCCAAAATAGCTTGTTATTCCGATCGGATTTTTCTTGAGATAGGAATCATTATTCGTTTCGACCGGGACGCCGCTTAGGACAAGCTCATTCTCTTTGATCAAGAAATATGGCTTGGGACGACTTCGATTTTTCATAATACAGCGATCCATATCGACCGTAAGAATCCCAATAATAACCACAGGTTTCTCAAAATGGTCGTGAGATTGCTTAAATCGAAGATAGATTTGGTCCAAGCCATAACCCGGCACACCGAAATTATGGACTGTCTTACCCGGTAACAGGCTTTGCAATTGCTGAGGGATTTTATCCGCCATCAGCTTTCCAGCTCCAACAAAGGAATCACCGTAAAACAATACACTCCCTTCCATGGCTTCCACAACATAAGGGGTGTCGGTAATTACACCCAAGGGGTTCTGAGGGGTCCTTGTGTAAGCCCACCCCAAAATAGGGTCATACGCTAACCCTGTACTGCCTCTTTGGAATTCGTCAAGATTAGCGCTTTCGGCCCTTTCCTTATCAATATTATCTAATCCCCATACGATTCGAAGTTTGTAGTAATCGTCATCGGAAAGTACATTCGCATATAACCCAGGAGTACGAAACTTAGGGTGCCCAATGGCTATGCCGGTTCGAAGCGTGATTTCCATTAACAGGGGACTCATTATGACAATGCTAACAAGAAGAAGATTAAGATTCGCTACCAGATCCGTTCTCCGGTAGGTAATGGTGGTAAACCCCCAACAGACCAGGATGAAAACAACGCTCCCCATCACAATTAGAACCATTTCTCTATGCGTTGGAGAGATACTTCCCAGTTGGTAAAGCAAAAAGTTTCTCACAGGCAAAAATGCAACTGTGCCTGCCACAATCCATGTGACACCAATAAAAATGAGAACCTTTTCTCGGATACTCGTCTTCATAAAACCACCTCATCGCGGCAATTTGTAAAGATCCCGGCTGCAATGATGCGCAAAAGTCCGATACGGCGGGGATTTCAGCCCTTGTTTCGCACAGTTGGAACTATCCGCTTTTCGAGGGCGAGGCCAGCGTTCGTGGCCGCGCCTCGCAGCCTCGACCATCATGGCGTAGGTCGAGTCCTTGTGGATCTTGAAAGACGGCAGGGAATCGGCGATGAAGGCTATTCTCATCTAGCGAGTGCGCGAGCGCATTGCGCTGGAAATGACGACCGCTTGTGAAGCACGCCGTCGGTGCGGCGCCATGTCGGGTGCCGGCGCGGTGCTAAGAGAGCTCCATCTAACCAAGCCGTTCTCTTACGTCGCTCTTGCTCTAGCTCGGTCTTCCAGAGCCTCGATTCAACTGGTTTCGGATCTGACGCAGAAGCAGCGTCACGACGAATACCAGGCAGACGACCGCAAACTCGAGCAGCCTCCCGGCGCTGTAGTTGCCACGCAGCGTGATCGTGTAGCCGAAGGCGTTGGCGAATACCTCGGAGACCGCGATCGCTAGCAGGCCGAAGGCAATGATAAAGAGCAGTCTCATGGCACCGGTCAAGACTTTTTCCATGGTCATCTCTCCTGAAACCTCAAGTCAACGCGAACGAGCTCAACCTCGGGACTATTTTCGCGGGATCTCGGTTATGTTCGGGCCGAGCGCACCACGGGCGTAGTTGACCCTCACTACCACGATGCTCTCGTCGGACTTCTTGAACCACAATACCGCGACGTAAGGGTCGGGAGCCGACGTCACGGATACGAGCTGTCCGTACGCGATGGGAATGGCATCGGTGAATTGCGCGGCCATGATTCTTAAGTGGCCTTCGGGCTGAACGGGCTCCTGGATCTTCTGGCACGACGCTGTCAAGCAGGTCGCCGCCATCACAAGGGGTGTAATCGTGCTCTTCCGCATGGCATCTCCTTTCGTTCGAGTTTTTCGACCTCACTTCCCGTCGCTCGATCACGGGAAGGACCCCCAAATTCGTGCCTGCTCTTCATACCCCAATTGTAACGTTCTGTCGAGCAGCGAACCGTCCCGAGGGCGGTTCGGGCAGCCCCGGGGTACCGGAGAGCATCTGCGCCGCGACCGCGAGTGATATGAAAATCAATTTGCCCGTTGCCGGCGTCCCCTGCGGCTGAAACCTTGTAGCGACGCCTGAGCGGTGCATCCCGCACTCGGCTGCGCCGATCCAGGTTGCCGGCGCGCGTTCGGCGGTCGGATCGGCGCTCCCTGGGCGCTGCGCAACGGGCGTTGCGGCAAATCATGCACTCGCCGGGCGCCCAATGCCGGACTTCAGCGAATTTGGACAGCAGTGATTTTGTCCCTTAGATTACACTTCAATTCCTTGAAAACACTTCAGGCAATTCTTTTATTAGAATTTCTGCAACAATTTTATTCCCTGACGGATTAAGGTGTCCATCGTGACTCCAATACAGATCCCTTAGTGCCAAATGACGCTCGCGAAAATGAAATGTTAGATCGATAAACCTAATGGCATCATGAGTGAGAAACTTTCGTAAGTGTTCGTAGTATTTCGTGTTGGAATACACCGTTTTGAAAGGCATAAGCACCATTACGAAGGGAATGTTGTTCTCCGTTGAGAACTTCTTAAAGGCCAGGATTGCTTTCTTATTGTTGATCGCTTTTGGGTTATCACCATACCAATACTGTCCATTACTGTCCATGTGGTCCATGTACTGTCCATTCGAGTCTTTATCGACAAAATACAAATTCCTAACTGAAGGCTTTTCGGCTGAAGGCGTCTCAGTTGAATCCGGCTTTTCTACTAAAGATT
>Ga0066656_10001214_pt1 | contig 11131 bp, 8 predicted proteins | sample GraSoiAngelo_105_FD_71411 | JGI IMG/M metagenome (GOLD analysis project Ga0066656, IMG submission 71411) | Grasslands soil microbial communities from the Angelo Coastal Reserve, California, USA - 14_0903_05_40cm | ecosystem: Environmental > Terrestrial > Soil > Grasslands | place: USA... | reverse complement strand
CGCGAGCTGCTGCGCGCCCGGCGTGCCCCCGCCGGCGGGGGTACCCGCGCGAGCCGGGGTACCCGCGATAGCGGGTCGGGAGCGCTGAGATGACCGCATCCACGGCCCCGATGGGCCTGAGCCTCGCCGGGGTCGCCGGGATGGCGGGCGGGATCCTCGAGCTGCCGCCGGGACCGGCTCGCTCCGCGAGCGAGGCGATCCAGGGAGTGTCGATCGACACCCGCACGCTGGTGCCGGGCGACCTGTTCGTGCCGCTCACCGGCGGTCGCGCCGACGGCCACCAGTTCCTGGAGGAGGCATTCCGGCGCGGGGCGGCGGCCGCCCTGTGCGCGCGCTCGCGCCTCCCCGACCGGCGGCCCGGCCCGCTGGTGGTGGTCGAGGACGTGACCCGGGCCCTCCAGCAACTGGCGCGCGAGCACCGGCTCGCCTGGCAGGGGCTCATGATCGGCGTCACCGGAAGCACGGGCAAGACCACCACCAAGGACCTGGTGGCTCGGGTGCTGTCGGTCGAAGGGCCCACGCTCCGGACCGAAGGGAACCTGAACAACCACTGGGGCGTGCCGCTCACGTTGCTTCGCCTCCGCCCGGAGCACCGGGCGGCGGTGGTGGAGGTCGGGACCAACCATCCGGGCGAGATCGCCCCGCTCGCCGTCCTGGCCCGTCCCCGCGAGGCGCTCATCACCAACGTCGGGAGCGCCCACCTCGAGCACTTCGGCTCGATCGAGGCGATCGCGCGCGAGAAGGCGGAGCTGGCCCGCGCGCTGCCGGCGGACGGAGTGCTCTACCTGGGGGCGGATTCTCCCGCGCTGATCGAGGCGCTGAGGGGCCATCCGGGGCGCCGCGTCACCTACGGGCTCTCCCGCGCGGCCGACCTGCGGGCCGAGTCGCTCGAGGACCTGGGTCCGGAGGGGACGCGCTTCGAGGTGCGTGGTTTCCCGCCGGTCAGGCTGGCGCTCGTGGGCGTGCACCAGGTGGCGAGCGCGCTGGGGGCGCTGGCGGTGGCGCGCGAGCACCGGCTCGATCCCGCCGCTGCCGCGCGGGCGCTCGAGGGCTACCGCGCCCAGAAGGGCCGCATGGAGCTCAAGCGCGCGCGGGGCGCGGAGCTCCTGGTCGACTGCTACAACGCCAATCCCGACTCGGCGCGCGCCGCGCTCGAGACGCTCGCCTCGTGGCCGGCGCGGCGGCGGATCGCCGTGCTCGGCGACATGCTCGAGCTCGGCGAGCGGGCCGGCGAGCTCCACCGCCAGGTGGCCCAGTCGGCCCGCGGCGCGGAGCTGTGGGTGGTGGGGGAGCACGCCCGGGACTATGCGGCCGGGGCGCGCGACGCCGGGGTCGAGGTCCGCCTCTTCCCCGACAAGGGTTCGCTCGCGGAAGCACTGGCGCCGGCGCTCGAGCCGGGAACCGTGGTTCTCCTCAAGGCCTCGCGCGGCGCGGCGCTCGAGCAGGTTCTCGAGGGCCTCGAGCTGGAGGCTTGAGCGTGTTCTACGAATTCGTCTACCCGCTCCACACGATACCCGGCTTCTCGGCGCTGAACGTCTTCCGGTACATCACCTTCCGCTCCGCCTACGCGGCCATCACCGCCCTGATCGTGTGCTTCGTCGTCGGCCCGCCGATGATCGAGTGGCTGAGGCAGGTCAAGCTCGGCCAGAAGGTGCGCGCCGAGGGCCCCCAGACCCACCTGAGCAAGGCCGGCACGCCGACCATGGGAGGGATCCTGATCGTCTCCTCGATCGTGGTGCCGTCCATCCTGTGGGGCAACCTCCACTCGCGCCCGCTCTGGCTCGCGCTCCTCGCCACCGTGTGGCTCGGCGGCATCGGCTTCCTCGACGACTACCTGCGGGTCGTCAAGGGCTATCCGAAAGGGCTGCTCGGCCGCTACAAGCTGGCCGGACAGGTGGCGCTCGGGCTCACGATCGGCGCCATCCTCATCCGGTGGCCGGAGCCGGGGCTCGGGCTGACGCCCACCTGGACCCACGTGCCCTTCCTCAAGTTCCACTACGTGGACTTCGGCATCCTGTTCATCCCGTTCGTGATCCTGGTCATCACCGGGACCTCGAACGCCGTCAACCTGACCGACGGGCTCGACGGGCTCGCCTCGGGTCTGGTGGCGATCGCGGCCCTCACCTTCGCCGCGCTGTGCTATCTCAGCGGCCATCACAAGTTCAGCGAGTACCTCAACATCTACTTCCTGAGCTACGGGGGCGAGCTGACCGTGTTCTGCGCCGCGGTGCTGGGCGCCTCGCTCGGCTTCCTCTGGTACAACTGTCCACCCGCCGACGTGTTCATGGGCGATACCGGATCGCTCGCTCTCGGCGGCGCGCTGGGCACGATCGCGGTGCTGATCAAGCGGGAGTTCTGGCTGGTGCTGGTCGGCGGGGTGTTCGTCGCCGAGGCGCTCTCGGTCATGGTCCAGGTCGCGTCGTTCAAGCTGTGGGGGAGGCGGGTGTTCCGGATGTCGCCCCTGCATCACCACTTCGAGCTCATGGGCTGGCCCGAGTCGCGAGTGGTGCTGCGCTTCTACATCGTCGGGGTGCTGCTCGCCCTGCTCTCGCTCTCGACGTTGAAGCTCCAATGACGATCGATCTCCGCCATCCGCTTCCCGGCACCCGCCCGCTGGTGGTGGGCGCGGCGCGCTCGGGGCTCGCCGCCGCCCGGCTGCTGAGGCGCCACGGCCTCGAGGTGCGGGTGTGCGACGCGCGCCCCCGGGCGGCCTTGCCCGAGGCGGCGAGGGTGCTCGAGGAGATCGGGGCGGAGGCGCTGTGGGAGGGGGACCGGCCCGAGTCGCTCGACGGCCGCGACTTCGTGGTGTGGAGCCCGGGGATCCCGGACCGCCACCCCCTCGCCGCGGCGGCCCGCACCCGCTCCGTGCCGGTGCTCTCCGAGCTCGAGCTCGGGTTCCTGGCGGCGCACGCGCCGCTCGTCGGCGTGACCGGCACCAACGGCAAGAGCACCACCACCGACCTCGTCGGAGCGCTGCTTCGCGGCGCCGGCCGCGAGGTCGAGGTGTGCGGCAACATCGGCCGGCCGATCTGCGACGTGGCCGAGAGCGTGGGTCCCGCCGGGCTCCTGGTGGTGGAGGTATCGTCCTTCCAGCTCGAGACCGTCTCGCGTCTCAAGCCGTTCGTGGCGGTGTGGCTCAACCTCGGACCCGATCACCTCGACCGGCACGGCGACCTCGACACCTACGGCGCGCTCAAGCAGCGGCTGTTCGCGCGCCAGGACGAGGGCGACTACGCGGTGTGGAACGCCGACGATCCCGAGGTGACGCGCCGCCGGGTGGGCGTGGCGCAGCCGCTCGAGTTCTCGTCCCAGAGAAAGGTGGACGAGGGCGCCTGGGCGCAGGACGGCGAGATCACGCTCGGGCGGCGCGGCGGCGTCGAGCGCCTGATGCCGGCGCGCGAGCTCGGCATCCCGGGCCCGCACAACCTCATGAACGCGCTCGCCGCCCTGGCCGCCACGCTGCCGCTCGAGATCGCCCCGGACACGCTGCGCGAGGGGCTGCGGCGCTATCGCGGGCTCGAGCACCGGCTCGAGCCGGTGGCCACGATCGCCGGGGTGCGGTTCGTGAACGACTCCAAGGCCACCAACGTGGGCTCGCTCGAGGTGGCGCTGCGGAGCTTCCCGAGCCCGGTGGTGCTGATCGCGGGCGGGCGCGACAAGGGGCAGGACTTCACCCCGCTCCGCGAGCTCGCGCGGCGCTCGGTGAGCACCGCGGTGCTGATCGGCGAGGGCGCGGAGCGGATCGCCGCGGACTGGCGCGGGGTGCCGGTGAGCCGTGCGTCCTCGCTGGCCGAGGCGGTGCGCCTGGGCTTCGAGGCGGCGCGCCGGGCTCCCGCGGGGTCGGGGGTCGTGCTGCTCTCCCCCGGTTGCGCGTCGTTCGACATGTTCCGCGACTACGAGGACCGGGGCCGGGCGTTCAAGGCCGAGGTCCGGCGGCTCGAGCCCGAGGAGGCGCGCACGTGAACCGCGGCGACCGCTGGCTCCTCACGCTGCCGCTGGTGCTCACCGGGCTCGGCGTGGTGATGGTCTACTCGTCCAGCACCATCCTCGGGATCACCCGCTTTCAGGACCCGAATCACTTCCTGTTCAAGCAGCTCATCCGCGCCGGGGTGGGGGTGATCGCGATGGTCGCCTGCTCCCGCCTCCCGCTCCGCCGGCTCGAGCCGCTCTCGCCCTGGCTGCTGGGCGCCGGGGCGGCCCTGCTCCTGGTGGTGGTGGTGATCGGGCGGGTGGCCAAGGGGGCCATGCGCTGGCTCGACGTGGGGCTCTTCTCGATCCAGCCCACCGACCTCGCCCGCCTCGCGGCGGTGGTGTTCCTGGCCTGGTGGCTCAAGCGCCGCCCGCCGGCCGAGCTCGGGTTCGCCCGCGGCCTCCTTCCCCCGCTCCTCATGGTGGCGGGGCTCTCGGGGCTGATCCTGCTGCAGCCCAACCTGAGCAGCGCCGTGCTGCTCGCGCTGACCGGGGTGTGGGTGATGTTCCTCGCTGGGGTCCCGGTGCGTCATCTCGCCGTGCCTCTCCTCGGCGGCGTCGCGGCAGGCGCGGTGGTGCTGCGCGCCCACCCCTACATGATGGAGCGCTTCCAGAGCTTCGTCGGCTTCGCCGGCGGCACCCTCGACGCGCGCGGCTCCGGCTGGCAGCTCGACCAGTCGCTGATCGCGATCGGCTCGGGGGGCTGGTTCGGCAGGGGCCTGGGCGGCGGGCTCCAGAAGTACCTGTTCCTGCCGGAGGCCCACACCGACTTCATCTACTCGATCTTCGCGGAGGAGCTGGGCTTCGCCGGCACCACGGTGCTGCTGGGAACGATCGGGCTGCTGCTGTGGCGCGGGCTGCGCGCGGCGGCGCGCGCCGCCGATCCGTTCGCCTTCCTGCTGGCCGGCGGGCTCACCATCCAGATCGGGCTCTACGCGCTGGTCAACCTGGCCGTCGCCACCGGGCTGGCCCCGACCACCGGCCTGCCGTTGCCGTTCGTCTCTTACGGAGGCTCGGCGCTGGTGGCCAACCTGGCGGCCGCGGGGCTGCTCTACCGGGTGAGCGCGATGAACGAGGCGGAGGAGGCGCTGGCGCGCCGCCGCTGGTCGCAGGAGAAGACATGAAGGTGATGATCGCGGGCGGCGGCACCGGCGGCCACGTGTTCCCCGGCATCGCGGTGGCGGAGGAGCTGCGGCGCTCCCGCCCCGACGCCGAGGTGGTGTTCGTCGGTGGGCGTCGCGGCCTCGAGGCGGTGGCGGTGCCCGAGGCCGGCTTCCGCATCCGCTTCATCCTGACCCGCGGCTTCCCGCGCCGCGTCTGGTGGCGCTGGCCGGGAGCCGTGCTCGCCAACCTGATCGGCTTCTTCCAGGCGTGGTGGGTGGTGGGATCCGAGCGCCCCGACGTGGTGCTCGGTACTGGCGGCTACGCGAGCGGCCCGGTGTCGTTCGCGGCGTGGCTGCTCTCGCGCCCGCTGCTGCTTCAGGAGCAGAACAGCATCCCCGGGCTCACCAACCGCTGGCTCGCCCGCATCGCCGACGAGGTGCACCTGTCGTTCGTCGAGGCGCGCTCCTACTTCAAGCGCAAGGACAACCTCAAGGTGAGCGGCAACCCGGTGCGGGCCTACGTCCTCTCCGGCGACCGCGCCACCGCCCTCACCGAGTTCGGCCTCACCCCGGGACGCCCGACGGTGTTCGTGTTCGGCGGCAGCCGCGGCGCGCACCGCATCAACGTCGCAGCGCTGGAGGCCATGAAGGTGCTCAAGGGCCGCGTCGAAGTGCAATGGATCCTGCAGACCGGGCGCGAGGACTTCGAGTGGGCCAAGGGAGCGGTGGAGCAGGAGGGCCTCCCCGCGCGCGTGCTGCCCTTCCTGCGGCGCATCCACATGGCCTACGCGGCCGCCGACCTGGTGGTGTGCCGCTCCGGCGCCATGACCCTGGCCGAGATCGCGAGCTGCGGCACGCCGGCCATCCTCGTGCCCTACCCGTACGCGGCGCACGATCACCAGGCGGTGAACGCCGCCAACCTGGTGGAGCGCGGGGCGGCGGCGATGATCCTGGATCGCGAGCTCAGCGGCGATCGCCTGGCGCGCGAGATCGCCCACTGGCTGAGCGACCGGCAGGCGCTCTCCCAGATGTCGGCGAATGCCCGCCGCTTCGCGCGCCCCGACGCGGCGGAGAAGATCGTGCGCAGCCTGGAGCGCTGGTCGCAGGGCCGCCGGGCGGCGCGCGAGCGGGCCGCCGGCGCCCCGAGCGGGGAAGAGGGGAGGCGCTGATGTACGGGCGCACCCACCGCATCCACTTCATCGGCGTGGGCGGCGTGGGCATGTCGGGCATCGCCGAGGTGCTGCTCAACATGGGCTATACCGTCTCGGGCAGCGACCTGAGGGCCGGCGAGTCCACCGAGCGGCTGGTGCGGCTCGGCGGGCGGGTGTTCATCGGGCACGCCCCGTCGAACGTGGAGGGCGCGCAGGTGGTGGTGTTCTCGACCGCGGTGCCCAAGGACAACCCCGAGCTCGTGGCGGCGCGCGGGCTGGGCCTGCCGGTGATCTCGCGCGCCGAGATGCTGGGCGAGCTGATGCGCATGAAGTACGGCGTGGCGGTCGGCGGCTCCCACGGCAAGACCACCACCACTTCGATGATCGCGGCGGTGCTGGCGCGCGGGGGCCTCGATCCCACCATCGTGGTGGGAGGGCGGCTGCACGCCCTGGGCTCGAACGCGCGCCTCGGCCACGGCCAGTTCCTGGTCGCCGAGGCCGACGAGAGCGACGGGTCGTTCCTGCGCCTCTCGCCCGCGGTCACGGTGATCACCAACGTGGACCGCGAGCATCTGGACCACTTCGGCAGCCTCGAGGAGCTGCGCCAGGCATTCGTCTACTTCGCGAACCGGGTGCCGTTCTACGGCGTCACGGTGCTGTGCGGGGACGACCCCGAGGTGCGCCGCATCCTGCCGCGGGTCGGCAAGCGTCACCTGATCTACGGGACGCGCCCGGAAGTCGAGATCCGGGCCTCCGAGGTGCGCCTGCTGCCGCAGGGCTCGCGCTTCCGGGTCGAGGCGAGCGGGGCCGAGCTGGGAGAGATCGAGCTCCGGATCCCGGGCCGCCACAACGTCCTGAACGCGCTGGCGGCCGTGGCGGTGGGGCTGGAGGTGGAGGTCGGGTTCGGGCACGTGGCCGAGGCGCTGGCCGGCTTCGCCGGGGTCTCGAGGCGTTTCGAGATTCGCGGCGAGTGCGCCGGGGTGCGGGTGGTGGACGACTACGGCCATCATCCCACCGAGATCCTGGCCACGCTCTCGGCGGCGCGCGGATTGAGCGAGCGCGTGCTGGTGATCTTCCAGCCGCACCGCTACACCCGCACCGCGGTCCTGACGCGCGAGTTCGGCGCCGCCTTCGGGGACGCCGCGCGGGTGTGGGTGCTCGACGTCTACGGGGCCGGCGAGCCGCCGATCCCGGGGGTCTCGGGCGCGAGCGTGGTGGAGATGGCGCGCGAGCAGGGCTTCGAGCAGGTGGGCTACGCCCCCGACGCGTCCCGGGCGGCCGAGGAGGCCGCGGCCGAGGCGCGGCCGGGAGACCTGGTGCTGACCCTCGGCGCCGGCGACGTGTGGAAGCTCGGCGAGCGGGTGCTCGAGCACCTGAGGCGCCAGGCGATGGTGGAGGAGCGACGCTGATGCGCCCCCGCCCGGGAACGCCGGCCCGATCGCGAGCGGCGAGGAGCGGAGCGCGGCCGGCGCGGTGCTCGGGGCGTCGCCCGTGACCTTCTACCAGGGGCGCGCCCTGAGGCGCGAGGCTCCCGCTCCCCGCCCGCGGCGCGGGCGCCGGGCCCTGCGCGTGGCCTTGGTGGCGCTCGGGATCGCGCTGTTCGCCCACCTGCCGTGGGAGGGGCTCCGGCGCGAGCTGGCGGTGGTCGAGGGCGTGCGGGTCGAAGGGCTCCGCACCCTCGACGCCGTGCGGGTGCGCGGCATCGCGGGCATCCAGCCCGGTCAGGATCTGTTCTCCGTCGACTGCGCGCGCGCCCGCCAGAGGCTGCTCGCCGATTCCCGGATCGAGCGAGCCGAGGTGAGGCGAGAATGGCCGCGCGGGATCCGCGTGCGCGTGGTCGAGCGCGCCCCGGTCCTGCTGGTGCGCCACGGTTCGCCCTGGGAGCTCGACTCGGCCGGGGTCATGCTGCGGCCGCTCGCGGAGGGAGTGGTGGCGGACGTCCCCATGCTCTCGGGCGTGAGCTTCGAGGGGGTCCCGGACGGCGCGCGGGTGTCCACCGCCGAGGCGCGGCGCGGCCTCGGCTGGGTGCAGGCGCTCTCCGCGAGCGACCTCCAGCTCGGGGGGCAGGTGTCGGAGATCGACGTGTCCGACGCGCGGGTCACCGCGCTGACGTGGATGAGCGGCACCCGCGTGCTGGCTCCGGCTTGGCCGCCGGGGAGCCGCCGGCTCTCCGCCCTGCGGGCCGTGCTGGCCGACCTGGTCCTGCGCGGAACCGCGGCGCGGGAGATCGATCTGAGGTTCGCCGACCAGGTGATCGTGCGGCCGGTGGAGCCGGACGAGCGGGCCGCGGCCCCGCCGGGCCCGGTTCCTCGAGCCGGAGAGAGCGGAGCGGTCGCGGCCGGCGCGCAGGCCGCCCCGGAGCCTCAGCACGATCCATGATGCGATCCGCGCAACGGATTTCCGGCGGCCGGACCCGCCTTCGGCGAGTACCCCGCCCCGAAACGAGACTTGATTCGAGCATGAGGCCCCCACCCGGGAGAAGTTGATGGCACAGGCAGGCAGGACGTTCGTAGGTCTGGACATCGGCACGACCAAGATCTCGTGCGTGGTCGCCGACATGAACGGCGGCGAGCTGCGGGTGGTCGGGATCGGCAACGCGCCGAGCGAGGGATTGAGACGCGGGGTGGTGGTCGACCTCGAGAAAACGGTGCACAGCATCCAGCGCGCCGTCGCCGAGGCCGAGCGCATGGCGGGGATCCCGGTGCGCGGCGTCCACGCCGGGATCGCCGGCGACCATATCCGCAGCATCAACAGCCGCGGCGTGATCGCCGTCTCGCGCAAGGACAACGAGATCGGCGCCGCGGACGTGGAGCGGGTGGTGGAGGCGGCCAAGGCGGTGGCGATCCCGATGGACCGGGAGATCATCCACGTGATCCCGCAGGAGTTCATCGTCGACGACCAGGACGGCATCAAGGACCCGATCGGGATGAGCGGCGTGCGCCTCGAGGCCGAGGTCCACATCATCACCGGGGCGGTGGCCTCGGCGAAGAACATCTGCCGCTCCATCCAGCGCGCCGGCCTCAGGGTCTACGACCTGGTGCTCGAGCCGCTCGCCTCGAGTCACGCGGTGCTGGGTCGCGACGAGCGCGACCTGGGCGTGGTGCTGCTCGACGCCGGCGGGGGCACCACCGACGTGGCGGTGTTCTTCGAGGGCTCGATCCGCCACACCGCGATCGTCCCCTTCGGCGGCTCGAACGTCACCAACGACATCGCGATCGGGCTTCGCACGCCGATCGACAAGGCGGAGGCGATCAAGATCCAACACGGCTGCGCGGTCGCCTCCCTGGTCGGATCGGGCGAGACCATCGCGGTCTCGGGGGTGGGGGGCCGCGCCGATCGCGAGATCTCGCGGCACGTGCTGGCCTCGATGATCGAGCCGCGGATGGAGGAGATCTTCTCGCTGGCCAACAAGGAAGTGAGGAAGAACCACTTCGCCGAGCTGCTGGGAGGCGGGGTGGTGCTGACCGGAGGCACCTCGCTCATGCCGGGCCTGACCGAGCTGGCCGAGCGGGTGTTCGAGATGCCGGTGCGCCTCGGGGTCCCGCAGGGGCTCGGAGGGCTGGCCGCGAACATCGCGGACCCGCGCTTCTCCACCGGCGTGGGCCTCGTGCTGCACGCCGCCCACGGCGAGAGCGGCGAGGCCGCGGGCCGCGAGCGGCGCATCCAGGGAGAGCGGTGGGGGGCCTTCGACCTGCGCCGCTGGTTCAGTGAGCTGTTCTAGCGCCTCAGCCCGGCGTCACCCCGGCGGATCGACCGCCGCGGGAGCCCCGGGGCGGGCACAAGGAGTGGTGCCATGATGAGCTTCGAATTGGAGATCGACAGCACGGTGTCCGCGCGTCTCAAGGTAATCGGCGTGGGAGGCGCCGGGGGGAACGCGGTGAACCGCATGATCGGCGCCGGACTGCGGGGGGTGGAGTTCATCGCCGCCAACACCGACATGCAGGCGCTGAACCAGTCGCTCGCGCCCTGCCGCATCCAGATGGGCCCGACCGCGACGCGCGGGCTGGGCTCGGGCGGGGATCCCACCCAGGGCCGCCGCGCCGCGGAGGAAGACGAGCAGCTGATCGCCGACGCGCTGGCCGAGAGCGACATGGTGTTCATCACCGCGGGGATGGGAGGCGGCACCGGGACCGGCGCCGCTCCGGTGGTGGCGCGGCTCGCCAAGCAGTCGGGGGCGCTCACGGTCGCGGTCGTGACCAAGCCGTTCCTGTTCGAGGGCCGGCGGCGGATGCGGCAGGCCGAGGAGGGCCTGAGCGAGCTGAGGGCCGAGGTCGACACCCTGATCGTGATCCCCAACGAGCGGCTGCTGGCGGTGGTGGACAAGGGGACGCCCCTCACCGACGCGTTCAGCGTGTGCGACGAGGTGCTGCTCAAGGCCACGAAGGGTATCTCCGACCTGGTCACCGTGCCGGGGCTCGTCAATCTCGACTTCGCCGACGTCAAGGCGGTGATGTCCAATCGCGGCAACGCGCTCATGGGGACGGGTCGCTCGTCGGGCCCGAACCGCGCCGTCGAGGCCGCGCAGGCGGCGGTGTCGAGCCCGCTGCTCGAGGATGTCTCGATCGCCGGCGCCGAGGGTGTGCTGGTCAACATCACCGGCGGGCGCGACCTCACGCTGCACGAGGTGAACGAGGCCTCGGGCGTGGTGGTGGCGGCGGCCGGCGAGGACGCGAACGTGATCTTCGGCGCGGTGATCGACCCCAACCTGGACGGCGAGATCATCATCACCGTGGTCGCGACCGGGTTCGGGGCCGCGGAGCCCCGGCTGCGGCTGATCGACAGGGCGCGCGCCCAGGCGCCCCATGCCCCCCAGCCGCCTCAGGCCGAGGAGCAGCAGGGAGACTACCGGCGCCTGCACCCGTGGAAGCGGGCCGAGGACGGCCGCGGCAAGAACTGGGGCCGGGGCAG
>Ga0066656_10001202_pt1 | contig 11165 bp, 12 predicted proteins | sample GraSoiAngelo_105_FD_71411 | JGI IMG/M metagenome (GOLD analysis project Ga0066656, IMG submission 71411) | Grasslands soil microbial communities from the Angelo Coastal Reserve, California, USA - 14_0903_05_40cm | ecosystem: Environmental > Terrestrial > Soil > Grasslands | place: USA... | reverse complement strand
GCCGCGCTGCTCTTGATCGTGACGACTTATGTGCTCATCCATCGCACCAAGCTCGGCAAGGCGATGCGCGCGACGTTCCAGGATGCCGATACGGCAGCCTTGATGGGGGTCAATATCAAAGGCATCTTCACCGCGACGTTTGCCATCGGCTCCGCGCTCGCGGCCGCGGCGGGTGCTCTGCTCGGTCCGGTTTTTCTCGTCACCCCGACCATGGGCGACCTCGCCTCGCTCAAGGCGTTCGCGATCGTGATCCTCGGCGGCCTCGGCAATATCACCGGCGCGACCCTCGGCGGATTCATCCTCGCCTTCGTCGAGGAGATTGGCGCCGGCTATATCTCCTCGGGATACCGCGACGCGATGGGCTTCCTGATCATCATCATAGTGTTGCTGTTCAAGCCGACCGGACTATTCGCGCGGGCGGAGCGCATTGGATGAAACGCGCGCTGCCGGCGATCTGGCTCGTCGTTCTCCTCACCATTCCATTGTGGCTGCAGGACCAATACATCCTGCACGTCTTGATCACGACCGGCATTTTCATCATCGCGGCGATGAGCTTGAACCTGCTGCTCGGCTATACCGGGCAGCTCAGCCTGGGGCACGTGGCGTTCTTCGGCATCGGGGCCTATACCAGCGCGTTGACCACGCTCGGTTTCGACATTGAGCTGTTCGGATTTCGCGTGGTGCACCAGCCTTGGCCCGCCATCGCCGGCTTGTTCGTCGGCATGCTTGTCGCGGGTCTGAGCGGCTACGTGATCGGGCGCCTGTCATTCAAGGTACGCGGCGCCTATTTCGTGATCGTCACGATCAGCTTCGCCGAGGTCACGCGCCTCGTTGCACTCAATTGGGTCGAGCTCACGCAGGGCCCATTGGCCCTCACCAACATCCCTCCCTACACCCTCGGCTTTCCGGGATTGGGCAACTATACGCTCTGGAACAAGGCCGCCTACTACTACCTCGTCCTCGCGCTCGGGCTCGTCGCCTATGTCGTGATCAGCCGGCTCGTGGGCTCGCGCATCGGCCGCGCCATGATCGCGCTCAAGGAAAACGAGACGCTCGCAACGTCGGTGGGCATCGATGTGACGCGCTATCTCGTGCTGGCGGCCGTGCTGTCAGCCGCGATGGCCGGGGGCGCCGGCAGCCTCTACGCGCATTACCTCAAAATCATCGACCCCGACATTTTTCTGTTCATCTACACCGTGATGATGGTGATCATGGTCATTACCGGCGGCAAGGGAACGCTCGCAGGGCCGATCGTCGGAGGCGTCATTTTCGGGTTTCTCCCCGTCATTCTTCGTCCCTTTGCCGCGCCTGCGGTGCAATGGATCCTCTACGGCGCGCTGATGATCGTGATTGTCTTCATGCTGCCGCAGGGCATCATACCGGCGCTGCAACACGCGATAGCAAACTGGTCCGGGCCCACGCGTGATCGCTCGGGCGCGCTGTTGGCGGGCAGCGCCAAGCCTGGCGAAGGGCAATGACCCCGACACTTGGCGCTGCGGGGGACGTCGTCCTTTCGGTTGCGCACGTCGCGGTGCGTTTCGGCGGGCTCGTCGCGCTATCCGATCTCAATTTCAAAGTTTTCGACGGAGAGATTGTGGGCCTCATTGGGCCCAATGGCGCTGGCAAGACCACCGCCTTCAATGTCTTCACCGGATTTCTCCAGCCCGCGGCGGGCGAGGTCCGCTATCGCAACACGTTGCTGAACGGGCTCAAGCCGCACGACATCGCGGCGCTGGGCCTGGTGCGCACGTTTCAGCGCACGAGCATCTTTGCCTGCAACACCGTATTCGAGAACGTGCTCATCGGCCTGCACCGCCGTGGGCGCTCGCGCCTCTGGGACACGCTGCTGGCGCTGCCGCGGGAGAAGGTTGCGGAAGCGGAGCTTGCCAATGCGGCGCGCGAGATCTTACGCGTAGTCGGGCTCGAAGGGCGAGCGCAGGACACGGCCGGCACGCTTCCTTATGGCGAGCAGCGCTTGCTCGGAATGGCTCTGGCGCTTGCCGCAAAGCCCTCCATGCTGCTGCTGGACGAGCCTGTCTCGGGCATGAATGCGAGCGAGAGCGCGAAGGTCATGCGATTGGTGCAGACCATTCGTGCCTCGGGCGTGACCATCCTTTTGGTGGAGCATGACATGCCGATGGTCATGCAGGTGTCGGATCGCATCGTCGTCCTCAACTACGGGCGCATCATCGCCGAAGGCTCCCCGGCGGTGATCCAAAAAGACCCGGACGTCATCCGCGCCTATCTGGGGGAAGGAAAAAAGCGTGCTTGAGCTGCGTGACGTCGTCTGTTGCTACGGCCAGGTCATGGCGCTCAAGCGCGTGTCGCTCACCGTCGGCAAGGGCGAGCTCGTCGCTCTGATCGGCGCGAACGGGGCCGGCAAGACGACGACCTTGAAGGCGATCTCGGGCTTGTTGCACCCGATTGCAGGCACGATCGTGTTCGAAGCCCACGACATCACCCATGCCTCCGCCCGCACGATTCTCTCCCTTGGCATCGCGCACTGTCCGGAGGGGCGGCACGTCTTTCCGCAAATGACGGTGTTGGAAAATCTGGAAATGGGCGCCTACCTGCGCAGCGTTCGCCACGAGATCGCGGCGGATATGGCGCGGGTATTCGAGCAGTTTCCCCGGCTTGCCGAGCGCCGCCGGCAGCCGGCGGGGACCTTGTCGGGCGGCGAGCAGCAGATGCTCGCGATCGGCCGCGCGCTGATGTCGCGGCCCAAGCTCGTCCTGTTCGACGAGCCTTCGCTTGGCCTTGCCCCGACCATCGTCGAGCGGACGTTCGATATTGTCAGCAATATCCGCGCCGCCGGAGCGACTGTCCTCATGGTGGAGCAGAACGCCTCGGCAGCGCTGAACATGTGCGATCGTGCCTATCTCTTGGAGTCGGGCTCGCTTGGCCTCGAGGGCAGCGGGCGCGAACTGATCGACAACCCGCACGTGCGCGCGGCGTATCTTGCCGGCTGACGCGGCTAGGTACCGCCACCCGTCATGCGCGGGCTTTGATCCGTGCATCCATCTTCTTCGTAGAAAGTTTGTTGCGAAGATGGATGGATTGCCGGGTCAAGCCCGGCAATGACGGGGCTGAGGATAACGTGCGCCGCTTCGTCACCCGCGGGCTTGACCCGCGGGTCCATCATTCTTCGTGAAAGCCTTTTCGCGACGACGATGGATTGCCGGGTCGTAAGCGCGTTCACGCGCGTCTGCGACGCGCCTCTGCCCGGCAATGAGCGGTGGATAGATCTTAATACGCCTGCAGAAACTTCGTGACATCGACTCGCTCCGGCAGCGTGCCGACCGACGTCGAGAAGTCGATGAATTTCTGGAACTCTGCCTTGTGCTTGTCCGTGAGCTCGCCCGCCATATAGTAGCGCACCATAGGCACGGTATCGACGACGTCTTCGGGGGTGAGCGTATTTTTGGCGAGGTACTTGCGCGCCTCCTGCGGGTTGTTATTGACGAAGTCGATGCCCTTCTTCCAAACCGCCGCGAAGCGCCGGGCGACATCGGGACGGCTCTTGATAAAGTCACTGGTGACTGCACAGCCGGCCGCAAACGCGTTGCCGTCCTCGTCGCCGAGGATGTACTTGGCGATAACGCCGGCCTCGAGCGTGCGCGCCACGCCCAGCTTGCGCATGGTCGAAGCCTGTGGCTCGAGCGTGTAGCCGGCATCGAAGGTGCCGCTGGTCATGACGTTGACGTGTTGGCTCATGTCGAGCTGATCGATCGTGTAGTCGCCCTCGTTGAGGCCGACCTTGGCGAGCACGGCCTTGGCGGCGACGAGGTTGGCGGGTCCCGGCGCCGACATGATGCGCGCACCTTTGAGGTCCTTGAGCGTCCCGGCCGGGTAGCCGGTGCGCACCACGAACTGCTCCATCTGATAAATTTTGCTCTGGCTGTGCACGCCGATATACATGGCGACGCCCGGCTTTTTGACGTTGGCGTTCATCGCCTCGATGGTCACGAGCACGATCGCCGCCTCGATCTGGTTACTGATCATCGCCGCGATGTTCGGAGGCCCGCCGATGAGCCGGATCGTCTCGGGCTCGATGTTCTGCTCTTTGAAAAACCCGCGCTCGATCGCGACGAAATAGGGAAGCGAGGAGGCGGTCGGAAAGACCCCGACCTTGACCTTATCCTGCGCGGCGGCGCTTTGGCACAACGCGGCGGTGATGGCTACGATCGCTCCCAACGCCATCGATCGGATCGTCCGCATCGCATCGCCTCCATTGCTCATGGCTTTTACGTCGTACCTCGCCGCGCCTGCGGGGTTCGCGCCAGCTTAGTTCGAATCCGGCGTCCCTCCATCGGTGCTCCTTGGGCTGGAACGCTCGCAAGCTCTTGCGCCCGTGGACAAGGGGGAGCCGGGCGTCCGCGGCTTGGCCGAGATCACCGCCGCCATGAACTGTTCGCTACCTGACACTTGGGAGAGATTGGAATTCACAGCAGACTAATGGATTGTATCATAGGGATGAGATGGCCGTCGCGGATCACATGCTCAGACCGGGACGATTGGAATTCGTCGGGCCGCCGGCAGACGAACGTCGGCATTCTTGGCTCGAGCGCATCATTTTTAGCTTCGACCGCTCCTTGCGCCGCTGGCAGTCCGTCGTCGAATTTACCAGCGATCCGAGCTGTATTTTGCGTATCAGGGTCGGTCGTCTCGACCGCGATATCGTGCTGGCGGACGGCACGTCCGGCCATGCCGGAGAGCGCTTCGTCGACCTGCATCTGTGGAACGAGCAAGTCCCGGCCATGCCGAGCGAAGGGGCATCCATCGCCTGGGCGCGGCATATGCACGTCTGCTTCCGGCAGTCGTTGGCGCAGCTCGCGCGCTATCTCGCCGAGCGACCCGATCTCAACGACATTTCCGTCGTGCGCTGCACCTTGATGTTCGCTGGTCCGGAGCGCGACGGGCAGATGGCGCGTCTGCTCGCGCGCTACGGGTTCGAGCGCGTTCCTGCGGACAATCCCCTAGGCTTGGATGAACGCGCCCGCCGTTTCGCCGAGAACATCCTCATCTCGCTCATCGTGCTGGCGCGCAATGCCGCCTCGCTCCGGCGAGACACGCTGCGCCGCGGCCGCACGCGGGTGTTCATGTCGCGACGCTTGCTCGAGCGGCGCTACGCAGGCGGTAACGAAGCTGAGGAGAACGTGCGCCGCCCCGTCACCCGCGGGCCTGACCCGCGGGTCCATCATTCTTCGTAAAACTCTTTTTGCGAAGAGGGATGGATTGCCGGGTGATAAGCGCGTTCACGCATCTTCGACGCGCTTCTGCCCGGCAATGACGAAGCTAAAGTGTCCATACGCTATCCCACATACGAGCGGACCCTAATACCTTTCGCATCCGCGGCATCGCGCAAAGTTTTGTTAACCGTGCCGAGAAGCCGGCGCATCGGCGCCGCGCTTTCGCCAAACCTTGCCGGCAACTTTCCCGATCTCTTAACTCGGGGGACCAGGAGGAGAGGCACGTGCTTTTCCACGTCGGTCGGACGTTCGTCATCGCCGCCTGCATGAGCGCTGCCGCGGTCGAGTTGGCCATGGCCGCCGATATTCCGTACGCGAGAAATCCCGCGCCCGTGGATCTTCCTCCGAGCTGGGCCGGGTTTTATCTCGGCGGTCAGGTCGGGTATGGCTCGGACACGGTGCGCTGGCGAAATCTGGGCGCGTCCACGTTTTTTTCGCCGCAGAATTCACTGACGCGCGACAGAGGCAGCGGCGTGATCGGCGGCGGGCAGCTCGGCTATAATTTTCAGTACAACCGGTTTGTCTTCGGCATCGAGGGATCCGCCTCGGCCGCTGATTTCGACCGCAGCTTTACCAGTCCCTACTTCCCCGCGACCGATGTTTGGTCTTCGAAGCTCACGTGGCTCGGGACGGTGACCGGCCGCGTCGGCTACGGGTTCGATACTTGGCTCCCCTACATCAAAGGCGGTTTCGCCGCCGGCACCGTCGAGACCAGCCTTCGCGACAATGCACTCGGCGTAATCTCGCAAAGCTCCACCGTGCATTCGGGCTGGACGGTAGGCGGCGGCGTCGAGTTCAAGCTCACGCGCCAATTCTCGCTCGGGCTCGAGTTCATGCACACCGATCTCGGCCGCAGCACCGATATCAACGGGCCGACCGCAATCGGCGCGACCGAGACTTATGGAGTTGGCCTGCGCAGCAACAGCATCATGGCCCGCTTCAACTATCTCTTCGGCCAGTGATGCGGCGGCTGCGCAATCCGGCGGCGACGCGATCTCCCGACATTATCCGAAAGTGATGACGCTGCGGATCGCTTTGCCGTCACGCAGCGCCGAAAAGCCCTGGTTGATCGCGTCGAGGCGGATGCGCTGGGTGATCAGCTCGTCCAGCATGAGGCGGCCGTCGAGATAGGCCTGCGCTAGCATGGGGAAGTCGCGCGCTGGCCGCGCCTCGCCGTAGCTCGAGCGCCGGATGCGCTTCTCCTGCATCAGTGCGCCCCAGCGGAACGTGACGTCCGTGTTGACGTCGATCTTGCCGAGCCAGACCAACTCCCCGCCCGGCCGTACCGCTTCGATGCTCGTGCGAAACGCCGCTGCGCTGCCCGCGGCCTCGATCACGACATCGGCGCCGCGGCCGGACGTTTCCCGCCGGGCGATCGCGGCGATCTCCTCCTTCTTCGCGTTGACGCCTTGCGTTGCACCCATGCGCTGGGCCAGCGCGAGTTTGTCCGCGTCGATGTCGACCGCAATGATTTTCGCCGCGCCGGCAAGGCGCGCGCCTTGAACCGCGGCGAGGCCGACCGCGCCGCAGCCGATCACCATCACGGTATCGGCGCGCCCGATGCGCGCGACGTTGAGCGCCGCCCCGACGCCGGTCATCACGCCGCAGCCAATCAGGCTGGCGCGGTCGAAGGGAATATCGCGGGTGACGGCGATCGCCTGCTGCTCCGGCACGATGCAATACTCGCCGAAGGCGCCGAGAAACATCAGGTGCTTGAGTTCTTCACCGCTCGCGCGCCGCGCCTTGCAGGTGCCGTCGAACTGCACCGCCTGCGGCCCTTTGGCGAGGTAATCCTCGCACAGGATCGGCAGGCCCCGGTCGCAGTAATAGCAATGGCCGCAATGCGGGTTCCAGGACAAGATGACGTGATCGCCCTTCTTGAGCCGCTGCACGGCGGAACCCACGTCCTCGATCACGCCGGCAGCTTCGTGGCCGAGCACGATCGGCATCGGATAGCGCAGGGAGCCGTCGATCACCTCGAGATCGGTGTGGCAAAGCCCGGCGGCGCGCACGCCGACTAGCACGTCGGATGGCGCGAGCGGCGCGGCGGCGACCGTCTCGATGCGCAGGGAGCTGCGCGCCTCGTGCAGCACGGCCGCCTGGTAATGCAGGGTCATGGCCCGCCCACGAAACGGATCAGCTATCTCGCCTTCCTCACGTCGCCTTTTTTCACGCCGGCTTCCGGGAAGATCCACATCGCCGCCACCATGAATACGGCGACGATGACGACAAATATCGAGAGCTCCGGCCGGATCGGGGAGCCGCTCCAGAACGCCAGCACCGCGGCCACGACGAGCGTGACGGCGGAGACTGCGGCTTTGACGTCGTTCGGCATGGCAGCGCTTGCCCGTTAGTTGGCGCCGACCGGGACCGCCGCCGCCTCGTCGGGACGGGGCGGGGCGCCGCGCAGATTCTTCTTCAGAAAACGCGTGTCGTAGCCGTTCAGCAGATGGCCGGCGAGCCCGCGGTCGAGATCGGAGGTTGCGAACAGCCAGTCGGCGATCGGGAAGGTCAGATTCATGTTCACTTCCATCATCAGCCGGGCGTTGTGGTGCGCGGTGTGGTGGCGCCGCAGCGAGTTGACGAACGGACAATTGCGCACGAACCAGTTCTCGTCGACGTGGCAGCAGAAGTGCATGAACTCGTAAATCAGATACATGCCCGTGGTGACGCACATGAACAACCAGCCGACGTTGGGCGACAGCGACAGGCCGAGAATGACGGCAATCGGCAGCGACATCAGGATGAACACGACCAGCGCATAGGGCGGAAAGACGGTGACGCGCCAATCCTTATGGTCGCGGAAGCGCATCTCCTGGTCGGTGAAGAATTGATGATGGTTGAGCGTGTGGCGCTCGTAGATCGAGCGCAGCCCCTTGATGTTCACCGGCCGGTGCATGACGTATTTGTGCACTGCCCACTCGAACAGATTGGTGAACAGGAAAGTGAGTGGGACGGTGAGCCACTCGAGCGCGGTCACATCGTGGATGTGATCGACGTAGATGTAGAACGCCGCCGCGCCCATGGCGTAGATGATCGCCACGTGGAAGTAGCCGTCGTACCATCCCATGATGCGGGAGCGATACTCCTGCCGGAATTCGATTTGTCGCTGGCTGATCATCCTCGTTTCTCCTGCGCCGGCTGAAAGCCGCCGGTCGTTGTCACGTCAAAGCGGCCATCTGATATATCACACATCTATCACACCGCGGGCGGGGCTTCAATCGCGTCCCCGCCGGGGCGCGGTGGAGTTCCCGCGACGATCCGCGCCAGCGCCGGGTCCTTGGCGGCCAGCTCGGGCAGCCCGGCAAAGACGATCTCGCCCCGCTCGATGACATAGAGCCGGTCAGTGAAATCCGGCACATGGTGGATATTGGACTCGGCGATGAAGACCGCGTGGCCGAGGGCGCGGATATTGGCGAGCGCCTGGATGATCGCGGGCACGATCACGGGCGAGAGGCCCTCCGTCGGCTCGTCCAGCAGCAGCAATTTCGGGCCGAGCGCGAGCGCGCGCGCGATCGAGACCATCTTGCGCTCGCCGCCGGAGAGCGCGTGGCCGCCGCGCGTGTGGTAGCGCTCGAGCTGCGGAAAAACGCGGTAGGCCTCCTCGATCCGCGCCTGCGCCTCCCGCGGGTGTGGCTGCGTCCAGGTCGGCAGCGCGATGTTTTCCGCAACCGTGAGCTCGCCAAAAACCTCGCTCTCCTCCGGCGCAAAGCCGATGCCGAGCCGCGCGATCCGGTATGGGCGCAGCCCGGCGAGATTCACACCCTCGAAGGTAATCAGCGAGCCGGCTGCGGGTTTGCGAAAACCCATGATGGTGCGCAGGCTCGTGGTCTTGCCCGCGCCGTTGCGGCCGACCAGGTAGACAAGCTCGCCCGCGTTGACCTCGAAGGAGATGCCACGCAGCACGCGGCTGCCCTCGACGTCCACGCTCAGATTCTGCACCCTCAGCATCGCTGTCCCATACGCTTGCCGATCACGCTCTCGATCAGGCGCGGATCGGCGAAGAACTGCGCCGGCGGCAGATCCGCCAGCACGCAGCCCTCCGCCAATGCGATGATCCGATGCGAATAGGCGGCGACCAGATCCATATCGTGCTCGACCAGCAGGATGCTCTGCACGCCGGCGCGCTTTGCCGCCGCGATCAGTGTCTGCATGATGCCGTGCTTCTCGGCGGTCGAGACCCCGGAGGTCGGCTCGTCGAGCAGAATGACGCGCGGATCGAGCGCGAAGGCCGAGGCCACGTCGAGCAGCTTCTTTTCGCCCTGCGACAAGATTGCGGCGGATGTCGCAAGCCGATGCTGCAGGCCAAAAATTTCTGCGACCTGCGCCACGCGCGTGCGGACCGCATGGTCCGATGCCAGCGTCGCGAACAGCCGCCAGCGCTTCCCTTGCCGCGAGACCACGGCGGCGGCGATGGTTTCCGCTACCGTCAGCTGCGGAAAAATCTGGATCAGCTGGAACGACCGCACGAGACCGCGTTCAGCGAGCCGCACCGGCCCGATCCCGGCAATGCTCTCGCCCATGAACAGCACGTCGCCCGCGGTCGGGGTGAGAAGCCCCGTCAGCAGGTTGACCAGCGTGGTCTTGCCGGCGCCATTCGGCCCGACCACCGAGACGAGTTCCTCCGCCTCGATGGCGATGCTGACATTGCTCAAGGCGCGCAGTGCGCCGTAATCCTTGCTGACGGTTTTGGTCTCGAGCAGCGCCGTCATGTCGACTTCCGCTCGCGCCGCCAGGGCAGATCGTCGGCGAGACCGGCCAGCCCGCCGGGAAATGCGATGACAATCAAGGCCAGGATGGCGCCGAGGATGAAGCGCCAGTACTGCGTCAGGGACTGCAGCTGGTCCTGCAGCAGGGTGAAGGCGAGCGCGCCAATGATCGGCCCGAAAAAGTTCGAGAAGCCGCCGAGCACCGCCATGAACACGAGCTGGCCCGATTGCGTCCAGTAGACCAGCTCCGGGTCGGCGATGCCGATGCGAAAGCCGAGGATTGCGCCGCCGGCAGCGCCGTAGGCGGCCGAGATCACGAATGCGGCGAGGCGAAACTGGTGCACATGGACGCCGAGGTATTCCGCCTTGCGGGGGTTGTCGCGCAGGGCCTTGAGATGCAGGCCGAACGGCGAATGCACGATGCGCCACATCACACAGGCCGCAATGACGAGGAGAGCGAGGCAATAGTAGTAGAACGGCCCCGCTAAAAACTCGATTTTGTTGTAGTGCGCGAATTCGAGGCCAATGATGTTCATGCGCGGCACGCGCATGCCGCTGTCGCCTCCGGTGAGGTGATAGAACTTGAACAGAAACGAGTAGAACAGCATGCCGAAGGCGAGCGTCAGCATGCCAAAGAAGATGCCGACGTAGCGCATGCAGAGAACGCCGATGGGGACGGCCGCGAGCGCGGCAAGCAGCATGACGGCGAACAGGACGGCCTCGAACGACTTGATGCCGAGAACGCCGGCGAGCACCGCGGCACCATAGGCGCCGAAGCCGAGAAACATGGCATGGCCGAACGAGAGTAGGCCGGTGTAGCCGAAGAGCAGGTTGAACCCGAGCAGCGCGATGGCGTAGCCGAAGAAGGGGATCATCAGGCTCGCGTAATAGGACGGCGCCAAAAGCGGCAGCAGCGCCAAGCCGATGATCCCTGCCAAGGCGATGACGATGGCCGGCGCGCGTGTCATGTCACCGGCCTTCCGAACAGGCCCGCCGGGCGCAGCAGCAGCACCGCGATCACGATCACATAAATGGCGAGCACCTCGGCCTCGGGATAGAGCATGATGGCATAGGCGCGAATGAGCCCGACGATCAGCGCGCCGGCGAGCGCGCCGCGCATGGAGCCGAGCCCGCCGATGACCACGACGGCGAATGCCTCGATGACGAAATCGATCGCCATGTCGAGAGACGCCGCGGCGGTCGGCAC
>Ga0066656_10001193_pt1 | contig 11192 bp, 7 predicted proteins | sample GraSoiAngelo_105_FD_71411 | JGI IMG/M metagenome (GOLD analysis project Ga0066656, IMG submission 71411) | Grasslands soil microbial communities from the Angelo Coastal Reserve, California, USA - 14_0903_05_40cm | ecosystem: Environmental > Terrestrial > Soil > Grasslands | place: USA... | reverse complement strand
AATCTTCATGCGGTTGCCGACGCCATACGGGCCCCCGGTCCACCCGGTGTTGACCAGCCACACGCGCGCACTGTGCCCCGCGATTCGCTCGCCGAGCATCCGCGCGTAGCGGCTCGGCGCCAGCGGCAGAAACGGCGCCCCGAAACAGGTGCTGAAGGTCGCCTTGGGCTCGGTGACGCCCTTTTCGGTCCCCGCCACCTTTGCCGTGTACCCCGACAGGAAGTGATACATCGCGGCTTCCGGCGTGAGCCGCGAAATCGGCGGCAGCACGCCAAACGCATCGGCCGTGAGCATCACCACGTTCTTCGGATGGCCGCCCTGGCCTGACGGCACCGCGTTATCGATGAACGAAATCGGGTAGGCGGCGCGCGTGTTCTCGGTGTAACGCTCGTCGGCCAGATCGAGCTCGCGGGTCTTCTCATCCACGACGACGTTCTCGAGCACGGTCCCGAACCGTCGGGTCGTGGCGTAAATCTGCGGCTCCGCCTCGGCCGATAAACGGATCGTCTTCGCGTAGCAGCCGCCCTCGAAGTTGAAGATCCCGTGATCGCTCCAACCGTGCTCGTCGTCGCCGATCAGCCTGCGGTCGGAATCGCTCGACAGCGTCGTCTTGCCGGTGCCCGACAGCCCGAAAAAGAGGGCGACGTCGCCGTCCTTCCCGGCGTTCGCCGAGCAGTGCATCGACAGGACGTTTTCGAGCGGCAGGATGTAATTCAACACCGTGAAAACCGACTTCTTCATCTCGCCCGCGTAGCTCGTCCCGCCGATCAGCACCAGCTTCTTCCCGAAGTTGACGGCGATCACAACTTCCGAGTTGGTGCCGTGGCGCTTCGGGTCGGCCTTGAAGCTCGGTGCATCGATGATGGTGAACTGCGGCGCCGCGGCCTCTGCCGCCGCCGGCTCGTCGATGAACAGGTGGCGGCAGAACAGGTTGTGCCACGCGAGCTCGTTGATAATCCGCACACCGAGCCGATACTTCGGGTCAGCTCCCGCGAAGCAGTCCAGGACGAACAGCTCTTTGCCCTGCAGCGAAGTCACCACATCACGGTGCAGCAAATCGAACTGGGCCGGCTCCATCGCTCGATTGACCGTGCCCCAGGCAATCACCGCCTCGCTCGACGGCTCGCGTACGAGGAACTTGTCGTTGGGCGAGCGGCCGGTATGCTGGCCGGTCAGGCACGCCAGCGGACCGTTGGCGGCGATCAGCCCTTCCTGGCGGCGCACCGCTTCCTCGAACAACGCGGCGGTGGGCAGGTTCCACTGCACGCGATCGGAAAGAATGCCCTCGCGCTCGAGCCCTCGAGCCCGGTCAACCTCGATACTCATCAAACACTCCCTAAGATATGAGGGCCCAGCAACATAGGCCGAACCGGTGGATCGTACTCTCGGAGATCGATCCAGTCAATAATTCCGGCACTTGCAGTAGACTGTAAACACCAACCCAGGCGCATCGTAATGCTTCCATGAGTAGTGATGTGCGAACCGCGCCCGACGGAATCGTGGCCAGCCCGGCTCACGCCGGCCCCTTGGATCTGGGCGTCCCGCCCTCCGCCGCTGCGGCCGCGCGGCGGGCGGTGGGGACGCCGCCGTCCGAGGACTCGCAGCTGGCGGTCGACATCCGAGGTCTGGTCGAGCGCGGCAAGATGGACGAGGCGCGGGAGCGGTTCGGCGAGCTCGTCGCGCTTCACCAGCGGCGCGCGGCACGCATTGCGTATCAGTACCTTCGTGAGGCGTCCGAAGCCGACGAGGCCGTCCAGGACGCATTCGTCAAGGTGTTTTCTCACATCACGTCATATCGCGAAGCCTGGCCCTTCGAGGTCTGGTTCACGCGGATTCTCATCAACGGCTGTCTCGACCGCCGCAAAGCGCGGAGCCGGCGCGATCGCTGGTTCGTGGACGGCGAGGCCACGAGCGCGGACGAAGCCCGCGCCTCGGCGACCGGGCCGGCGACCGATCCCGAGCACCGGCTCCTGGCGCGTGAGCGGCGCGCGCGCATCGCGGCGGCCATCGACCGGCTGGACGGCCGCCAGCGGACGGTGTTCATGTTGTGCCACTACGGCGATTGCACGCCGCGCGAAGTCAGCATCATGACGGGCCTGAACGAGTCCACCGTGCGTGTTCACCTGTTTCGGGCCGCGCGCAAGCTGCGCGGCCTGCTCGGAGGCAAGCCGTGATTCACCGCGCGCACCACCTCCAGGACGAGCGCCTCTTCGACTCCTACATGGCCGAGCGGAAGGGCGAGCCGGTCGACCCGCCGATCGTGGAGCACCTCGCCGACTGCGAGTCGTGCGGCGCCCGTTACGCGGAGCTCACGGCCTTCATGGACACGCTGCGCCACGCAGGAGACGCCGAAGCGGACTCGATCTTCACGGTGGATCGCCTCCGCGTCCAGCGTCAGCAGATCGCGCGCCGCATCGAGCACGCCGCGCGGCCGGCGCGCGTCATCAGCTTCCCGGGACGGCTCGTGCGTCGCACGATCAACGCCTCGACCGCCCGCACGGCTCCGCGATGGAGCGCCGCCGCGACGGCCGCGGCCTTGTTTCTCGGCGCGGCGATGGGCGCGTCCTATCAATGGGGCGCCCGTCGCGGGCAACGGCTCATCGTCCCCGACACCAGTACGGCGCGAGTCGCGCGCATGACGTCTATCGCCCCGCGAGGCACAGACCCGGCCGACGTCGCGGCTGACGATGCGTTCCTGTCGGATCTGGAGATCGCGCTCGAACGGCCCCATACCCTCGAGCTGCAGGCGTTCGACGCGCTCACGCCGCACATCAGGGAGATTCGCGATCAGCGCTGACGCGTCTCCTTCCTTTCGATGTTCAAGGTTCAAGGTTCAGGGTTCGTTCAGGTTCTGGGTTCTGGGTGCATGGTTCAACGTTCACGGTTCCGGGTTCGCCTCGGCCGCGGGATGTCGGAACCCGGAACGCCGAACCCCGAACGTCGAACACCGAACCCCAGAACCCAGAACGAGAACGAAGCTTGAACCCTGAACCCTGAACCCCCCTGTTCCTGATGCCCTCCCTGATCTTCCGCAAAGGCCTCGACCTGAAGCATGCCGTCGCCGGTATGCTGGCCGAGAACTATCACAGCGCGATCGTGGAGCGGATCAAGGCCGAAGACTTCACGTACCGCGTGGGCCGGCTGACGATCCATCTCGCCCGCGAATTCGGCTTCTGCTATGGCGTCGATCGCGCCGTCGATTACGCCTACCAGACGCGCAGGCGCTACCCCGACCGCGACGTATTCCTGACGGGCGAAATCATCCACAATCCGCATGTCAACCAGAAGCTTCGTGCGATGGGGATCCGTTTCCTGACCGACGCGGAGGAGGAGATCGATCGGCTCGGCCCGTCCGACATCGTGATCCTGCCCGCATTCGGCGTTACCGTGGCGATGCTGGAGCAGCTCGATCGCCGCGGCTGCACGCTCATCGACACGACCTGCGGCTCCGTTCTCAACGTCTGGAAGAACGTGCGCCGCTACGCCGAGGGCGGCTATACGTCGATCATCCACGGCAAGGTGTGGCACGAGGAAACACAGGCGACGGCGTCGCAAGCCGTCCAGTATGGCGGCAAATACCTGGTCGCCTTCGACCGGGCCGAGGCCGGGCTCGTCTGCGATTACATCCGCCACGGCGGCGATCGCGGCACGTTCCTGGCGCTGTTCGACAAGGCCGCGTCCCCCGGCTTCGACCCGGACCAGGACCTGCAGCGGATCGGCCTCGCAAACCAGACGACGATGCTGATGACCGAATCGCTGGAGATCGGCGAGATGATTCGGAACGCGATGCGCGGCCGGTACGGCGACGCCGCTCTCCCGGAGCGCTACCAGGCGTTCGACACGATCTGCAGCGCCACTCAGGATCGCCAGGATGCCGTCGTCGCGCTGCTCCGGGACAAGCCGATCGATCTGATGATCGTCATCGGCGGGTACAACAGCAGCAACACCGCGAACCTTGCAAGGATCTGCGCGGCTTCAGGTCCGACGTTTCACATTGCGGATCCGGAATGTCTGCAATCGATCCACGAGATTCGCCATCGTCCCGTGGGATCGAAGGTGGAGGCCACGGCGACCGCCTGGCTGCCGCTCGATGGTCCTCTGTCGATCGGACTGACGTCCGGGGCCTCCACGCCGGACAATCTCGTTGGCTCGGCGATTGCCAGGCTCTCGGAGTTTTGCAACCCCCTTTCACTCGCGTCCTGCCAGGAGCGTGCCCGAGAAATGTGAACACGCTCCGAGCTCCGCCGACGGAAAACGGCCGGAATTTCGCAAGTCGTTCCGCGCGAAGCGCGGCTACCAGGAGCCCGTGAGGCATTACTCAGACGGGCTCCTGGAGTGGAGCTCGTTTTCCAGCCTGGCCTCTTCGTAAAAAGTTGTCTCCCATTAAACGCATCCGAGCAGCCCGTCGTATTGCCTCAAGTAACGACTTTCCAGAGGTTTGCGCATGAGGCTCACATGGGCTCGCCGGCTGTTGCCGCTGGTTTTCGGGCTGGCGCTGGCCGCCTCGATTCATGGACAATCGTTTGGTTTTGCATGGTGGAGAGACGCCCAGTTCCAGCGGGAGCTTGGCCTGTCCACCGAACAATCCGCCAGAATCGACGCCATCTTTCAGGCAGCCATTTCGCAGCTCCGCCCGAAGAAAGAGGAGTTGGACAAGCAGGAAGATCTGCTGTCTCAGCAGATCGCGGCGGGTGCCGATGAGGCGCTGGTCACCAGGCAGGTCGACAGGGTCGAGGCCATTCGGGCTCACATGAACAAGATGCGGACGCTGATGCTCCTGAAAGAGCGTCAGGTTCTGTCGCCCGAGCAGCGCGTGAAGCTGAACAAGCTCCACGAACAATGGGAACGGGATCACAAGCGGCCGTCACGGGGAGACGCCAGGTAATGGAGAGACAGGTCATGACACGCAACGGATCGATCTGGATGCTGGCCACCGCGCTGGCGCTGGGGGCCACGACGATAGTCGCGGCGCCCGCCGGCGCGCAGCAGATTTCGGAGGCGCGCATTCACGAGCTCATCAAGCAGGCCGCCGATCGCGCGACGAACGGCGACCGCGGCGCCGCTCTCCAGCAGGCCTCCCCGTCCGGCGACGCGCGGCCGGTCGTGCGCCTGACGCTCGACGAGGCGGTGAAATTCGCCCTCGATCGCAACCTGGACATCTCGGTGCAGCGCCTGAACCCCGAGATCAACGACATCGCGATCGCCAGCGTCAGTTCGGTGTATAACCCGTCGCTCACATCCACGGTGGGCCAGGCGGCGACCAACGGAACACCGACGAGTCAGCTCCAGCTGGGTGCCGGGGGCGTCGGCACGAATACGCGCCAGTTGACCTACAACGGTGGCATCGCACAGAACCTCACGAAGGGCGGCGGCTCGTACCAGGTGACGTTGAACAACGGGCGCGGGACCAGCAACAGCAACAACGTGCTCTTCAATCCGCAGTTCGCCTCGACGTGGAGCGGCATTTTCACGCAGCCGCTGCTGCGCAACTTCAGGATTGACTCCAATCGGCAACAGCTCGTCGTCGCGAAGATCAACCGGGACATCTCGGACGTGCAGCTGCGATCCATTATCACCAACACGCTGTCGAACGTACGGAACGCGTACTGGGACTACGTCTTCGCGCTCCAGGCAGTCGAGGTCGCCCAGAAGTCGCTCGAGCTCGCGAGCAAGCTGGTGCAGGACAACCAGACGCGCGTCGAGGTGGGCACGATGGCGCCGATCGACGTGGTTCAGGCACAGTCGGAGCAGGCCACGCGGCGGCAGGCGCTCGTCACGGCGCAGGCAACCCAGCGCACGACCGAACTCGCGCTGAAGCGACTCATCGTCTCGGGGACACAGGATCCCAACTGGAGCGCTCAGCTCGATCCGACGGATCGTCCGGATTTCCGCGCCGAACCGATCGACATCGAGGCAGCCATCCGCCGCGCGTTGAGCGAGCGCACCGACCTCGAGATCGCGAAACAGAACATTGCCTCGAATGACGTCACGCTGAAATACCTGCAGGACCAGATGAAACCGCAGGCGGATCTGCAGGCGACATACGGGCTGTCGGGCATCGGCGGCACCCATCTTCAGCGGTCGGGTCTCCTCGGAGACCAGTTCACGACCATTCCCGGCGGGATCGCTGACGCGTTCAGCTCGCTGTTCCGCAACCAGTATCCGCGCTGGACTCTCCAGATGAACATCGCATATCCGCTGGGTTTGAGCTCGCAGCAGGCCTCGGTGGCCCGCGCGCGTGTGCAGTTGAGCCAGGTGCAGGCGCAGATGAAGCAGATCGAGTTGCAGGTGGCGACCGACGTCACCAACGCGGCCCTCACCGCGCAGAGCACGGCGGAAGCCGTGCAGGCGTCGCAGGCCGCGCGCGAGCTGTCGCAGAAGAAGCTCGAGGCCGAGCAGAGCAAGTTCGAGGTCGGCATGTCGACCAACTACTTCGTCGTCCAGGCGCAGCGCGATCTCGCCGACGCGCAGAACAGCGAGCTGCGCCAGATTCTGAACTACCGGAAGTCGCTCGTGGAGCTCGAGCGCCTGCAACAGACGACGCTGCAGAATCTGAACATTACGGTGATCAACGCGGCCGGCGGTGGCGCAGCGGGAACCGCCACGCGCGGCGCGACCGGCGGCTAGGGCAGATCAATGAAGCGAGCACTCATCGGCCTGTTGATAGTCGGGGCGATCGGCGCCGGCGCCGGCGCGTATTACATCCGGCGCGGCGGGCCCGAGATCCAGGTCAACACGGCGCCGATCACGCGCGGCGACATCATCGACTCGGTGGGGGCCACCGGCACGCTGCAGGCCGTCACCACGGTGCAGGTGGGCAGTCAGGTGTCGGGCAATATTCAATGGCTCGGCGCCGACTTCAACTCCATCGTCAAGAAGGGTCAGGTGATCGCGCGACTGGATCCGTCGCTGTTCGACGCGCAGCTGCAACAGGCGCGCGCCAATCTGGGCCAGGCGCGCGCGAACCTGACCAAGGCCCAGAGCGACCTCGAGCGCACGAAGGTGCAGCTCGTCGACGCCGAGCAGAAGTACTCGCGCGCGAAAGAGCTTGCGACGAAGAGCCTTCTGCCGCAGAGCGATCTCGACGCCGCCAAAATCGCCGTCGACTCCGCGCGGGCCATGCTGGCGTCTCAACAGGCCACCGTCGCGCAGACGCAGGCGGCCGTCAGCCAGTCACAGGCGTCGGTCAATCAGAACCAGGTGAACCTCGACCACACGGTGATCGGGGCGCCGATTGACGGCATCGTGATTCAACGCAGCGTCGACGTGGGCCAGACCGTGGCGGCCAGCATGCAGGCCCCGACGCTGTTCGTCATCGCCGCCGACCTGACCAAGATGCAGGTCAACGCGAACATCGATGAGGCCGACGTCGGCCGGATCCGTCCGGGACAACACGTCACCTTCCGCGTCGACGCCTACCCCACCGAGACGTTCGAGGGCACGGTGTCGCAGATCCGGCTGCAGCCGCTCGTGGTGTCGAACGTCACGACGTACGGCACGGTCATCGACGTGCCGAACACGCAGTTGAAGCTCAAACCCGGGATGACGGCGAACGTCAAGGTCGAAATCGCGAAGCGCAGCGACGCGCTGCGCGTGGCGAACGCGGCGCTCCGCTTCCGTCCGACAGCCGAACTCTTTGCCGCGCTCAATCAGCCGGTCCCACCGGAAGCGCAGACCGCGGGCAGTCGCGGTCGCGGCGGACAAGGCCAGTCCGGACGGTCCGCGCCGGGAGCATCGGCGCCGATGGCATCCGCGACGACGCCGTCAGCGACGCCGGGGGCAGCGCCGGCGCAGCCCGATCTGGCATTTCGCGGCCGCCACGGCGGCGGTGAGAGCGACGAGGGTGGCCGCGGCGGCTCCGGCGGCCAGGGTGATCGCGCGCAGCGCATGATGGAGCGTTTCAAGGGTATGCCCCCGGACGACCAGGCGCGGTTCATCGCGCGCATGAAAGAGCGCGGCCAGGACACGGGCGCGTTCGACAAGATCGCAAGCGGCGCCGGCGCGAAGCGTTCGGCGGGCCCGGCGGCGGAGGTCCGCACGAAATACGGCGCACCGGCGCCGCCGCAGACGATCGACGCGCTGTTCGCGCCGCTGCAGACCGTCGAATCGCGCGGCCGGGCCTGGCTGTTCATGAACCATGAGTTGAAGCCGGTGAATCTGCGGCTCGGCATCTCGGACGGCACGAACACGGAGCTGCTCAGCACCGAGCTGCAGCTGAACATGGAGGTCGTCAGCGGCGTCACCGGTCTCGGCGCCACGCGCGCGCTGCCCGGGCAGGGGGCGCCCGGGAACCCGCTGATGCCGGGCGGCGGACGAGCGCCTGGCGGCGGGTTCGGCGGACCGGGAGGCAGGGGCCGGTAGTGTCGACGGTCATTTCGGCAAAGAACCTCGTCAAGACCTACGTGGTCGGCGAGGTCGAGGTGCAGGCGCTGCGCGGCGTCAACCTCGAGGTGCGCCGCGGCGAGTTTCTGGCCGTCACGGGACCGTCGGGCTCGGGCAAATCGACGTTCATGCACATCGTCGGCTGCCTGGATCGTCCGACGTCGGGCCAGTACTTCCTCGACGGACAGGACGTGTCGCGCATGTCGAAGGACGCGCTGGCCGCCGTGCGCAACAGGAAAATCGGGTTCGTGTTCCAGGGGTTCAACCTGCTGTCGCGCACCTCGGCGCTCGACAACGTCGAGCTGCCCTTGCTGTACGGCGGCGGCGGAATGAAAACGTCCGAGCGCCACAAGCGCGCGCTGGACGTGCTCGCGCTGGTCGGGCTCGGGAACCGTGCGGATCATCATCCGAACCAGTTGTCGGGCGGTCAGCAGCAGCGCGTCGCGATCGCGCGCGCCCTGATCAACAACCCCTCGATCGTGCTCGCCGACGAGCCGACCGGGAACCTCGATACGAAGACCAGCATCGAAGTGATGGGCATCTTTCAGCGATTGAATCAGGAGCGCGGCATCACCGTCGTGCTCATCACGCACGAGATGGACATCGCCGAGTACGGGACGAGAATCGTGCAATTCCGTGATGGCCAGGTCGTGACGGATCGGCCGGTACGCGATCAACGGCAGGCCGGGGACGAGCTGGTCGCGTGGGCGTCGCTGCGCGCCGAGCCCCCCGCCGCCGGCCCCGTCACGGAGCCTGCGGCCTGACCAACAGAGGAGCCCGATGTCGTTCCTGATGATCCTGCGGATTGCGCTCAAGGCGCTCGGCCGCAACAAAATGCGGACCGCGCTCACGATGCTCGGGATGATCATCGGCGTCGCCGCGGTCATCACGATGGTCGCGCTCGGCACCGGCGCGCAGACCTCGATCGAGGCGCAGATCCAGTCGGCCGGGACGAACATGATCATGGTGTCGGCCGGGAACTTCTCGCAGGGCGGCGTGCGACAGGGTCAGGGCAACGCCAGCACGCTGACGCCCGACGACGCCGCGGCGATCTCGCGGATTCCGGGCGTGCAGTTCACGGCAGCCGGCTCGAACACGCGCGGCCAGGTCGTCGCCGGCAATCAGAACTGGAACACGCAGATTCAGGGCACCGATATCGATCTGCCGCTCATCAGGTCGTGGCCGGCGAAGGAAGGCGCCTTCTTCTCGCCGCAGGACGTCGCCACGGCCGCGAAGGTCGCGGTGCTCGGCAGCGTCACGCGCGACCAGCTCTTTCAGCCGGACGCCAATCCGATCGGCCAGGTGATCCGCATCTCGCACCAGCCCTTCACCATCGTCGGCGTGATGGGGAGCAAGGGCCAGTCGGGCGTGGGCCAGGATCAGGACGACACGATCTTCGTGCCGTATACGACCGTGATGAAAAAGCTGCGCGGCGTCACGTTCATCCAGCAGGTCACCGTGTCGGCCGCCTCGGCGTCGGAAACGACCAGAACGGCCGACACCATCGCCACGCTGCTCCGCGGGCGTCACAAGATTCAGCCGGGCGACCCGGACGACTTCATGGTCCGCACGATGGAGGAAATGGCGAGCGTCAGGAAAGAAGCGACGCAGACCATGACGGCGCTGCTCGCCAGCATCGCCGGCGTGTCGCTGCTGGTGGGCGGCATCGGGATCATGAATATCATGCTGGTGTCGGTCACCGAGCGGACGCGCGAGATCGGCCTGCGCATGGCCATCGGCGCGCGCGGGCGCGATGTGCTGCTGCAGTTCCTCGTCGAAGCGGTCGTCCTCAGCCTGTTCGGCGGAGGGATCGGCATCGCGCTCGGCTTCGGGCTCGCCCAGGGGGTGACGCTCTGGCAGGGATGGCCGACGGCCGTCTCGCCGAACGCGGTGGCGCTCGCCTTCGGATTCGCCGCCATGACCGGCGTGTTTTTTGGTTTCTATCCGGCGCAGAAGGCGGCGGCGCTGGATCCTATCGACGCCTTGCGATTCGAATGATGCCAAACCCTTTGTCCTCACTCCTCGCCCCGGTCGCCCTGGCGGCCTTCCTTTCGGCCGCCGCCTGCTCTGGCGGTGAAGCGATCCAGGCCACACCGCCGTCTGGACGCGGCGGCGGCGGCGGCCAGAATGCGCAGGTGCCGGTCACCGTCGCGAAGGCCGTCCACAAGTCGATGCCGATCACGATCCAGGGGATCGGAACGGTAATCGCCGCGTCGACCGTCTCGGTCCACGCCCAGATCACCGGCGAGATGACGTCGGTGAATTTCAAGGAAGGCGAGGACGTCGAGAAAGGCCAGGTCCTCGTGACGCTCGACAAGCGTCCGTTCGAGGCCGCGCTGCAGCAGGCGCAGGCGACGCTCGAAAAGGACACGGCGCAGGCCGCGAACGCGCGCGCGCAGGCGGCGCGCTACCAGGATCTCCTGGAGCGCGGCATCGCCACGCGCGAGCAGGTGGACACCATGCGAACCCAGGCCGCCGCGCTCGACGCGACGGTGGCGGCCGATCGCGCGAACGTGGAAACCGCAAAGGTGCAGCTGACGTACGCGACGATCATCGCGCCGATGTCCGGCCGCACCGGCTTGCTGCAGGTCCATCCGGGCAATCTCGTTCGCGCGCAGGACACCCAGACGATCGTGACGATCAACAAGGTCACGCCGGTGTACGTCTCCTTCTCGGTGCCGGAAGGGCAACTGCCGGCGCTCAAGCGCTTCATCGCCGCGCAAGGCACGCTGCCGGCGAGCGCGATCGCGCCAACCGACAGCGGCAGTCCGTCGACCGGCCGCATCAACTTCATCGACAACGCGGTCGAT
>Ga0066656_10001192_pt1 | contig 11196 bp, 10 predicted proteins | sample GraSoiAngelo_105_FD_71411 | JGI IMG/M metagenome (GOLD analysis project Ga0066656, IMG submission 71411) | Grasslands soil microbial communities from the Angelo Coastal Reserve, California, USA - 14_0903_05_40cm | ecosystem: Environmental > Terrestrial > Soil > Grasslands | place: USA... | reverse complement strand
CACGAGGGTGCGGGGGCGTTCCTCTACATGCGGCAGGAGGGACGAGGCATCGGTCTGGCGAACAAGCTGCGCGCGTACGAGCTTCAGGACTTGGGACTGGATACCGTCGAAGCGAACCTCAAGCTCGGATTCGCGCCCGACCTTCGCGATTACGGCGTGGCCGCGCAGATCCTGCGCGATCTGGGCTACGCGAGAATCCGGCTCCTCACCAACAACCCGCGGAAAATCGAGGCGCTCAGCGAATATGGAATCGAGGTGGTCGCCCGCGAGCCGCTCGAGATCATGCCGAACGCCGCCAACGCCCGGTACCTCGCGACGAAGCGCGAGCGGCTGGGGCATCTGCTTCACCATCCCGCTCTCGAGGGCGCCCGTCGAGTCCACACGAACGGAAAGCGGGGAACGCGCGCGTGAAGTCTGCGCGCCGCTCGGTGCCCGCGCGCCGTCCGCCTCGGGGGCCGGTCGCCGCCCCGGAAGTGATCGAAGGTTCCCTCGAAGGCGCGGGACTCAAGATCGCCATCGTGGTCTCGCGATTCAACGAGTTCATCGGGAGCAGGCTCTTGAGCGGAGCGCTCCACGCCCTCGAGCGGCGCGGCGTCAAGGCGCACGACACCGTCGTGATCAAGGTGCCGGGAGCCTTTGAGATTCCCACCGTCGCGAAACGCCTCGCGGATTCCGGCCGGCACGACGCGGTGGTCTGCCTGGGTGCTGTTGTGCGGGGGGAAACACCGCATTTCGAATGGGTCGCCGGGGAGGCCTCGAGCGGGATCGCCCGCGCGTCCTTTGAGACCGGCGTACCCGTTCTCTTCGGCGTGCTCACGGTGGACACTCTGGATCAGGCGCTCGACCGCTCCGGGGGGAAGCACGGGAATAAGGGCGCGGAGGTCGCGGAGGGCGCTATCGAGATGGCCAGGCTCGTGCGCACCCTCGGCGCGAAAGCGCGTTGACCCGACGGCGCCAGGCGCGCGAGATCGCGTTCCGCGCGGCCTACCAGGCAGACGTGACCGGTGACCCGATCGACCGCTGCCTCGAGGAGATCCTGGAGGATCTGGAGCAACCGGCGGACCCCGAGACCAAGGAGTTTGCCTCGTCGCTCGTGTCCACGCTGGCGCTGCACCAGCTCGAAATCGATTCCGTGGTCTCCCGCATTGCAAAGAACTGGTCGCTCTCGCGCATGGCGGCCACCGACCGTTCCGTGATCCGGCTCGCCGCCGCGGAGCTTCTCTACCACGCGGAGGTGCCCGTGCGGGTTACGCTTGACGAAGCGATCGAAATCGCGAAGAAATACGGCATGGAGACCTCCGGGGCATTCGTGAACGGTATCCTGGATCGGCTCGCCCACGATGTGCGGCCTCCCGGATGAAGACCGCACTTCTCTCCGACGTTCATGCCAATCTCGAAGCGCTGGAGGCGGTCCTCAAGGCCGCGGACGAGCGCGGCGCGGGCCGGATCCTATGTTTGGGGGACGTCGTCGGCTACGGCGCGAGCCCGAACGAATGTCTGAAGCTCATTCGCGAACGTTGCCAGGTCGTCCTCCTTGGAAATCATGACTCGGCGGCGAGCGGCGGTCCGGAAGCCGCCCGGTTCAACCCGAACGCGAAGGCGGCGGCGCTCTGGACCACCAGGACGCTCACGCCCGACAACCGCGATTACCTTCGCTCTCTGTCACTCAGCGACAAGGTCGATTCCTATCTCTACGTCCACGCGTCCCCCGCGGCGCCGCGGGACTGGGAGTACATCTTCGATCGCTTTGACGCCGAGCCTCAGTTTCAATTCTTCACCGAGCACGCGTGCTTCATCGGTCACACCCACCAGCCCGCGATCTTCGAGCGGTCCTCCTCAGGGTGCATCTACTTGCCGCCCACGCGGCTCCTCTTTCATTCCGCGCACCGCTACATCGTGAACGTCGGAAGCGTCGGACAGCCACGGGACCGCGATCCGCGAGCCTGTTTTGTCCTGCTCCACGAGCCTGCGGGGGAAATCGAGTTCGTGCGTGTGCCCTACGATATCGAGGCCGCGCAGGAGAAAATCCAGGCCGCGCGCCTGCCCCTCGTCCTGGCCTCCCGGCTCGCGACCGGAGAGTAGGACGGCGTGCGAACCTCCACGGAAGCCCACTGGTCTCGCTTCTGGCGCGAGCGCTCCGAGATCGAAGACGTGTATCCGACGGACGGTCGCGTGGTGGAGCAGATCCTGGCTGAGGGGCCGGTATCGGGGAGGCTGGTTCTCGAGGTCGGCGCCGGGTCCGGGCGCGACAGCATCTCGCTGGCCGAGGCGGGGGCGACGGCCGTCCTCCTGGATTATTCGGCCCCCTCTCTCGAGGTCGCGCGGGGCGTGGCCGCGCGCGCCGGCCGGCGCGTGCACCTGGTCCGCGCGGACGCGCTCGCGATGCCCTTTCGCGACGGCTCCTTCCACGTCGTATTCCATCAGGGCCTTCTCGAGCACTTTCGCGATCCGCGTCCGCTCCTAAGGGAGAACGTGCGCGTGCTCGGGGAACGGGGCATCCTCCTTGTGGACGTACCGCAGCGCTTCCATCTCTACACGGTTCTCAAGCACCTCCTGATCGCCGTCGGAAGATGGTTCGCCGGATGGGAGACGGAGTTCACGATCGGAGAGCTGGAGCGGCTCCTGCGCGCGGCGGGGGTCACGGTGACGCGACGGTACGGCAGCTGGATGGTGCCGGGTCTCTTCTATCGCTCGCTACGGCTGGTCCTGCTCCGCTCCCGTGTCGCGCGCCTGCCGCTCTATCCGCCGCCCGTCCCGATCTTGTCGAAGCTCGAGACGTCGTTTCGCGAGCGTTTCCGCCGTACCCGGGCGTCTTTCTACACCTACTTCGTCATCGGCGCCCTGGGTCGAAAAGAGAGGGCGGATTCGCCCCGTTCCGGTGTACGTATCGGGTGAGGCTGCTCGCGTTCAATTGGCGGGATCCCAAGCATCCGGAAGCGGGGGGCGCCGAGCTCCACCTCATGGAAATCCTGAGCCGGGCGGTCCAGGACGGCGACCAAGTGACCTGGCTTGCCGAGGCGTTCGCCGGATCCGCGCCGGAAGAGGATTACCGGGGCATCCGGATTCTCAGGGGGGGATCGTGGTACAATGCGCATCTTGCTCTGGCCCAGCTCTATCGTCGGAGGCTATGGGGAGAGCGGTTTGATCTGGTTCTCGAAGACATCAACAAGGTTCCATTCTTCACGCCCTGGTACGTTCGCGCCCCCGTGCTCGCCGTGGTGCCGCATCTATTCGGTACCGCCGTGTTCCAGGAGGCGTCGCCCGTCGTCGGCGCCTTGGTCTGGGCACACGAAAGTTTGATTCCGCTCGTGTACCGCGATGTTCCCTTCCTGGTGATTTCCGAAAGCACCCGCGACGACCTCGTGCGCCGAGGAATACGCCGGGAACAGATCTCGGTCGTACGGTGCGGCCTGGATCAGAACGGGTACGTGGTAACCATCCCTCCTGGGGACCGAACCGAGCCGATCGTGCTCTTCGTGGGCCGCCTTCGCAAGTACAAGGGGGCGCAATACCTCATCCGTGCGTTTCCGGAAGTCCTGCGTGCTGTCCCTGGCGCGCGGCTTCAGATCGTGGGAGACGGCCCCTACCGGCCGCATCTGGAACGCCTCGCGCTCTCCCTCGGCATCGGAGAAGTAGTCGAGTTCCTCGGAGCCCTCAGCCATCGCGACAAGGTGGCCGCGCTCAACCGAGCGCAGGTCGCCGCGGCCCCCTCACCCAAAGAAGGTTGGGGGCTCACCGTCATCGAGGCGAACGCGTGCGGCACTCCGGTCGTGGCGAGCAGGAGCCCGGGTCTGGTCGAGTCCGTGCGCGACGGCGAGACGGGCCTCCTCGTCCGGCACGGTGACGTCGGAGCCCTCGCGCGAGCCACCGTCCGTCTTCTCACCGACAGAGCGCTGCGCCTTTCGATGGCGGAAGCGGGTCTTAGGTGGGCGCACGGGTTCACGTGGGACCGCTGCTACCGCGAGAGCCGGGCCGTGATCCTGCGCGCGGCCGGGGGGCAAGCCGCGTGAGCCACGGCTCGACCTCGGGAGTATTTCAAAAGCTCAAGGTGCCTCTCATCGCGCTCAAGATCGTACTGAGCTTCGCGCTGTTCGGCTACGTGATCGCCAAGGTCTCGCCGCGGAACGTATGGGATACGATGAAATCCGCGGATCCGATGCTGATCGCGGCGGCGGCGGGGCTATTCCTGACCTCGAGTCTGATCGGGAGCTGGCTTTGGGCCAGGCTGCTGCGCGCTCAAGGCGTCTCCATCCCGTATCCGAAGGCGGCGTCCTACTATTTCGTGGGCCTCTTCTTCAACAATTTCCTTCCATCGAACGTCGGAGGCGACATCGCGCGGATTTCCGATGCCGCGAAGCACGCCGAACACGTGAGCCCCGTCTTCTCCGCGACGCTCATGGACCGCTTGATCGGCGTCCTGGCCATAGGGCTCCTCGCCGTGGTGGCTTCGGTGGCGGTGATCGACCGGCTGCATCTGTACGCGATCTACTGGGGCGTTTTAATCGTTTTTCTCGTGGCGGCCGCGCTCTTCGCGAGCGTCTTCAATCGGAACATCCTCGAGGCGTTCGAGCGACCCTTCCGCGCGGTCGGAGCTCACAAGATCGAGCGCGCGATCGCCCGCCTGATGGACGACCTCCACGGATTCCGTAGCGAGAGGGGCGCTCTGCTGGCCGCGTTCGCCGCCTCGACCCTGGTCCAGATCAGCCGGATCTATGTCCACTACCTGATCGGGCTCTCGCTGGGAGTGCGGATCTCCCTCGCGTACTATTTTCTGTTCGTCCCGGTGCTGGCGGCGCTCATCTCGCTTCCAATCTCACTGAACGGCATCGGCGTGCGGGAGGGGGCGGCGGTGGTGCTCTTCCAGCTCGCCGGCTTGACGCGCGAGCAGTCGTTCAGCATTCCGTTTCTTACCTACATCCTCTCGGTTCTGATCAGCTTGCTCGGAGGGCTCATCTTCATCTCACGTTCGCCCCGACGGGCGATCGGGAAGCATCTGCGGCGACGAAAACTCGCCCGTGCCTCCGAACGCGGCGCCACCCCTGGAGAGGGACGGGCGTGAACTCCTGGAAGCGCTGGCACCTGGTCGCCACGGCGCTCGCCTTCTTTGTGCCGCTCTTCGTCTATCTCCGCACGCTGACCCCGACCGTGCCGTTCTGGGATTCCGGGGAATTCATCGCCACGTCCTACATTCTGGGCCTGCCGCATCCGCCGGGAAATCCGGTCTATACGATGATCGGCAGGATGATGAGCTTCCTCCCGATCGAGACCGTCGCCTGGCGCGTGAACTTCATGAGCGCCCTCGCTTCCGCCCTCGCGGCCCTTTTCACCTTCCTGATCACCGTGCGCTCCCTTCGGCGCTGGTTCATGGATCGGGCCCAGACGCCGGCGAGACAGCTTGCGTGCGAGGTGGGCGGGCTCGTCGCCGCGTTCTTCATCGCGTTCTCGAATTCCTTCTGGGACAGCGCCATCGAGGCCGAGGTCTACTCGCTCTCATCGTTCCTTGTCGTGTTCTCGATCTGGCTTGCCTTCAACTGGTGGGATCATCTCGGGGAAACCAACAACGACCGTCTGCTGATTCTGATCGTCTACGTCCTGTCGATCTCCGCCGCCGTGCACCTCGGCACGATCCTGGTCGCGCCCGGACTCCTTCTTCTGTTCGCGATGAACCGGCCCCAATACTTCAGTACGACACGGTTCTGGGCATCGGCGGCCCTGCTGGGCGTGTTCATCCTCTTTCTCTGGTACAACGAATTCTCGGCGGACGTCGACGTGCCGCTCCCACTCATCCTGATCATCCTCGCACTGCTCGTCACGGTGTACGCGCTGAATTCCAAGAAGCTGGTGAAGAACAACCTTTTCACCTGGTGGACGATCGCACTGATCGTGGGGTTCACGGTGCAGCTCTTCCTGTTGGTGCGGAGCCACCAACACCCCAACGTGAACGAGGGCGCGCCCGAGACGTTCAATACGTGGAAGGACTACCTGCTCCGGAAGCAGTACGGTCCCTCGAACCCGTTCGAACGCCGCGCGGACCCGTGGTACCAGATCGAGCATATGTATCTCCGATACGTCGGCATGCAGTTCACGCTGACGAGGGGATTCGGGCCTTTCGGACCGGATTCCTTCTGGGTGATCGCCCTGAACTCGATCCCGTATCTCCTCCTGGCCCTCGGCGCCTACTGGAATTGGAAGCGGGACAAGAAGACCTTCTGGTTTTTCCTGGCGCAGAACTTCGTCATGGGGCCGTTGCTCATCTTCTATCTCAACTTCACGGACCATGAGGTCCGGGAGCGTGACTACTTCTTCACCAATTCCTACCATTTTCTGGCGATCTGGATGGGGATGGGAGCGGCTGGAGTCGTGGAGTGGCTCGCGCGCGCCCTGGAACCGGCCAAGGTCGCGCCCCAGCTCGCCGCCCCGGCCGGTGCCCCGCCCGCGGTGACGGCGATCACGGGGTCATCCGGGGGAATGTGGTCGCACCGCGCGGGCGTAGCGCTCGGAGCGGGCGCGCTGATCGGGATCTCGCTCCTGCCCATGAAGGAAGGGTGGTTCGAGCACGACCGGTCGCGTTTCTACATCGCCCACGACTACGCTTACAACATGCTCACGCCCTTGGAGCCGGGGGCGATCGTGATCACGAACGGCGACAACGACACCTTCCCGCTCTGGTACATCCAGGAAGTGGAGCACGTCCGCAAGGACGTGCGCGTGGTGAATCTGAGCTTGCTCAACACGCCCTGGTACATCCGGCAGCTTCGCGATCAGGAGCCGCGCGTGCCCTTCTCCTACAACGACCCGCAGCTCGCCGCGCTCCAGCCCTACCAGGACGAGAAGACCGGCAAGATCATCTGGGTCAAGGACCAGGCCGTGGTGGATCTGGTACGGACGAACCAGTGGAAGCGGCCGATCTACCTGGCGGTCACCGTGCCCGAGCAGCTTGGGTTCGAAAAACATCTCATGCTGGAGGGTCTCGTCTTCCGCGTGTATCCCCAGGAGATCGGGGAGCACAGCGTCGACGCCAAGAAGACGCTCCACAACCTTTATCACGTGTTCCAATACGTGGGCTTGCTGGACAAGAACCGCAGCTTCGACTCCACGGTCTACAAGGACGACAACGCCTACAAGCTCGTGCAGAACTACAGTGCGGCGCACGTCCAGGTTGCCTACGAGCTGCAGAAGGCGGGGCAGGACAAGGACGCGATCTCCTTGCTCAAGGACGCGGTCAAGATGACACCCGATTTCCCCGGGCTCCTCGAGTACCTTGGGAAGGCCTACCAGGATATGGGGGACACCGCCGAAGCGGAGCGTGTCTTCACGCAGGCGCTGCAGCGCTTCCCCAACTCGGCGGAATTCTATTTCCACCTCGGCGTGATCCACTGGCAGCGGGGACATAAGGAGCACCGGGCCGATTGGATCGAGCAGGGGCTTCAGGAGCTTCGACGTGCGTGCTCGCTCGACCAGCGCTACTTCGACTGGTTTGGCAGCCTGTTCAGCGCGCTCTGGATCGAGGGGCGCCACGAGGAGGCGGTGGACGCCCTGCGGACCTGGGCCCGCGCGCATCCCGAGGATCCGCAAGGGAACGCGTGGCTCCGGAACTACGAGGACTCGCTGAAGGTGCTCTCGGCTCCGCCACGCGGAGGCGCTCGGCGCGGGGCAGGCGGCGCGCGCTGACGCCCGAGCCACGTACCACGCTGGAGCGGGGTCTCGAATCGCCATGGGAATGGCAAAAGAACACGTGATGGAGGGCGATCGATTGTCCGGGGAGGCGATCTACGACGTGGAAATCACGGCGCTCATTCCCGTGTACAACGAGGCGGAGAATCTGAAGCCCCTACTCGAGAAGCTCACCGCGGACCTGCGCGCCCTGGGCAAGACGTACGAGATCCTGGTCGTGGACGACGGGAGCACCGACGACTCCATCGGAAGGCTCCGCGAGCTTCATCGCTGCATCCCGCATCTCCACGCGATCGTGTTCCGGCGGAACTACGGCAAGTCGGCCGCCCTGTCGGTCGGTTTCGCCGCGGCGCGCGGACGCCATCTCGTGACGCTCGACGGGGATTTGCAGGACGACTCCGCGGAGATCGGGCCGTTGCTTCGGAAGCTCGAGGAGGGCTATGACCTGGTCTCGGGGTGGAAGCAAAAGAGGAAGGATCCCATCACGAAGACGATCCCCTCCAAGCTCTTCAACGCGGTGACCTCTTGGATGACCGGGGTCAGGCTCCACGACATGAATTGCGGTCTCAAGGCCTACCGCGCCGAGGTCGTCAAGACCCTCCGGCTGCGCGGTGAGCTGCACCGCTTCATTCCGGTGCTGGCTCACTGGAACGGGTTCCGCACCGGCGAAATCCGAACCGTGCACCACCCCCGGCTTCACGGGACGACGAAATTCGGCGCGGCGAGGTTCCTGAACGGCTTCCTCGATCTCCTCGCGGTGATGTTCCTGACGACCAGCTCGAGCCGCCCGCTTCATCTCTTCGGCCGGATCGGCGTCTTCTTCGCCCTGGTCGGCGCCGCGATCACAATCGGGTTTTCCTGGCGATGGGTCCTGGGGGAAGGGCTCAGGCTCAGACCGGCCCTCCTCTTCGGGGCGGTGCTCATCATCCTGGGCATCCAGTTCATCTCGATGGGATTCTTGGGCGAGCTCATCGCCAGCACTCGCGCGCACGAGCCCGACTACGCGATTCGCGAGCGGCTCTAGCCGCGTCCCGTACGGGCGAGGGAAGCATTGAAGGCCGCGATCCTGGGCCCCACCTACCCCCACCGAGGCGGGATCGCGCACTACACCACCCTCCTTGCCCGCGCGCTCGACCGGCGGCACGAGCTTGCGATCGTTTCCTTCGCGAGGCTCTATCCGCGACTCCTGTTCCCCGGCACGACCCAGTTCGACACGAGCGCGAGCACGATCGAGCCCCCCGTCCGTCCGGAGCCGATCCTCGACAGCCTGAACCCTCTGTCGTGGCTCGGCGCCGGGGCGAGACTCCGCGCCCTAGGGCCGGATTTCATCGTCGTCCCCTGGTGGCATCCCTTCTTCGGTCCGTCGCTCGGGACGGCCGCGCGGCGCGCCCGGCGTCCGGGGAAGCGCACCGCGCGGATTTTTCTCTGCCATAACGTTTCGCCGCACGAAGCGACGCCGATCGACCGGGCGCTCACCGCGTACGGCCTGGGCGGTGCCGACGCGTTCCTCGTTCACGCGCGGTCGGAAGAGGAAAAGCTTCGCCGCATCACGCGCGGAAAGCCGATCCGGGTGCACCCGCACCCTTCCTACGAAATCTTCAGCGAACGGGCACCGAGCCGGGAAGAGGCCCGTTCGGCCCTTGATCTCCAAGGCCGCGTCCTCCTTTTCTTCGGCCACGTGCGACCGTACAAGGGCCTCGCCGATCTTCTCTCCGCTCTGAAGCTCGCGCGCCGTGACGCGTGGGATCGCGCGCTCGTCGTGGGGGAATTCTACGAGCCGCTCGAGCGTTACCGTGCGCTCCTCGAGGATCCGTTGATCAAGGAGCGCGTTCGCGTCGTGAACCGCTACGTGGCGAACGAGGAGGTGGCGCGCTATTTCGCGGCCGCCGACGTGGTCGCGTTGCCGTATCGCGAGGCGACCGGCTCCGGCATCGCCCAGATCGCGTTCGGCGCGGGCGTTCCGGTGATCGCGACCCGCACCGGCGGATTGGAGGATGTCGTCGAGGAGGGCGTCTCCGGGCTCCTCGTCCCGCCGGGCGACCCCCCATCGCTCGCGCGCGCGATCGAGCGTTTCTTCGACGATGCCATGTCGGAACGGCTCCGCGAAGGCGTGGCGCGGAATCGGGGCCGTTTCGGATGGGACGCGCTCGTGGGGGCGCTCGAATCGCTCGCGGCGGAATGCGCATCATGACCGCGCATCCGACCTGGGCGGTCGTCCTGGCCATGAACCAGGTCCGGATGACGCGCGAATGCCTCACCTCGGTCTCGGCGCTCGATCCGGGCGCCGAACGCATCGTCCTGGTAGACAACGGCTCCACGGACGGGACCGCGGGAGCGGTTCGGGCGGAGTTCCCCAACGTCGAGGTTCTCCGCCTCGAGAAGAACCTCTATTTCGCGGGGGGCGTGAACGAAGGAATCCGGTCGGCGCTCTCGCGCGGCGCGGGCTCGATCCTCCTCCTCAACAACGACGTCGTGCTGGAGCGCCCCGCGCTGGGGAAACTGCGTGCCGCGCTCGAAGCGGATCCGGCGCGGGCCGCCGTGTCGCCGAAGATCTATTACTACGATCCTCCCGACATGATCTGGTTTGCCGGGGGCGTCGTCGGCCGCGGCCTCGGGCTGATCCGCCACCGCGGCGCGAACATGAAGGACGAGAAGCTTCGCGACGGGCCCCGCGCGGTCGACTACGTGTCGGGTGCGGCCGCGCTCCTGTCCAGGGATGCGCTTGAGAAGGTCGGGCTCCTGGATCCGAGCTACGTCATGTACGTGGAGGACGTGGACTGGTGCGCCCGTGCCCGGGAGCAGGGTCGGGTTCTCTGGTACGAGGCCTCGGCCAAGGTGTGGCACCACGTGTCCGCCACGAGCGGGGGGGGCCTGACGCCCCTCAAGGCCTATTACCGGCTTCGGAGCGGGGCCCTCTTCCTGGTGCGGCACGCCACGCCTTGGCAGCGAGCGCTCTCGTGGGGTTCCTACCTCGCATGGTCGGGGTGGCTGCTTCTCCTCTCGATCACGCGTCGTGATTTCAGGTCCGCGGGCGCGCTGGCGCTTGGGTTCGCCGATTTCACGCGGATCCTTTTCGGCGCGCCGCCGCCGCTTCGTACACCCGAGTCATTCGCTCCGCCAGCAGGTCGACGCTGAATCGGGCCGCCCTCTCCTTCCCGAGCCGGGAGCGGGCGGCGAGGGCGCCTGGATCGCGGGCAATCGTTTCCAGCCGCTCCGCGAGCGCCCCCACGTCGCCCGAGGGAAAGGACACCGCGGCGTCCCCGACGACTTCAGGCAGCGCGCCGGCGTCGCTGACCACGCACGGCGTCCCCAGCGCCATCGCGAGGAGCGGGGGGATGCCGAAACCCTCGTAGCGGGATGGGTAGATGAAAAGCTCCGCGCCCCCCAGGAGCGCGGCCAGATCGGAGTCGGGGACGTATCCGGGCCAATGCGCGCGCAACCCGTTCGCATTCGCCGATTCCGCCAGGCGATCGGCAAGAGGGTGCCTCGTGCCGGCCAGGACGAGCGCCGGGGCGCCTCTTC
>Ga0066656_10001190_pt1 | contig 11210 bp, 10 predicted proteins | sample GraSoiAngelo_105_FD_71411 | JGI IMG/M metagenome (GOLD analysis project Ga0066656, IMG submission 71411) | Grasslands soil microbial communities from the Angelo Coastal Reserve, California, USA - 14_0903_05_40cm | ecosystem: Environmental > Terrestrial > Soil > Grasslands | place: USA... | reverse complement strand
ACCGACTTGGTTCCCTATCACGAGGTGGCGCATCAGTGGTGGGGTAATGTGGTTGGCTGGTCGAGCTACCGCGACCAGTGGATCGATGAGGCCATCTCCAACTATCTCGCCCTGCTTTTTGCCGACACGCGTGGAAACCCCGAACACACGCTGCGCGTCTGGCTTTCCCGCTACCGCCGTCAGCTCACCGAGAAATCGCCCGATGCCGACGAGCCAGCCGCCGAGATTGGGCCGCTTACTCTCGGCGTGCGCCTCAACTCCTCAAAATCGCCCTCGGCTTATGAACGCGTCGTCTACGGCAAAGGCTCTTGGATCATTCACATGCTCCGCGAAATGCTTCGTCAGCCAGGCAGCAAAGAGCCGGACCAGCGCTTTACCTCTTTGCTTCGCAAGCTCGCCAACAAGTACGCCTACCGCGCCCTCACTACCGACGACCTTCAGCATGAGGTCGAATCCGCCATGACCCCCGCCATGGCCCTCGAAGGCGGCCGCTCCATGGATTGGTTTTTCGACGAATGGGTTCGCGGCACGGGAATTCCGCATTATCGAGTCGAATTTACCGCGCACCGCGAAGAGGATGGATACTCCGTCCGCGGCAAACTTTTGCAAACGGATGTCCCGCACTGGTTTCTCGCAAGCGTTCCGCTTTTTGCCACCAGCAGCACTGGCGGCCGCTGGTTTCTCGGACACGTTGTTGCGGCGGGCCGGGAAACCTCCTTCCGCTTCCATACTTCTGGCGCTCCGCACAAAATCCTGATTGATCCGCAGATGACGCTGCTGTGCACCACCGAGTAAGGGCCGGTGGCGCGAACAATGCTTCTTACTTAAACCGTTCAAAGAACTTTTGCTTTTCGAAGAGCGGACTCTTCGGGTTCAGAGCGGCCTTGCCATTTTCGTCGAAGGTGTACGGGTAGTCCAAGGGATCAACGGCCATGCCTTGCAGCATTCCGGCCTCCACCAGTTCGCTGACACGTCTCGGGCGGTGTCCGAAGCGCTTTTCGTACTCGCCACCGAGCAGATCGAGCTGTTTGCAATCCTCCAGGGCCCTTAGCAGCTGTAAGTGGGCCTTGGCATTCTCTTTGATCTGCGGATCGGTTGTGTTGGTATATACGTCGTTCCACAAGAAGAACGAAGTCTCGTAGGACTCTCCTTCCGCGGCAATTTTCGCCGCCATCACTTTCATCCAGATGAGCGCCTTGGGATTCTTGCTGCCCTCCAAGAAAGCTTCCGAAGCCTTCTTGTAATCTTTCAGATCCATGTAGTAGATGAACCCCAAGTCCTCGTAGAGCCGCCAATCCTCCGGATTCTCCTTAATGCCGCGTTCGATCAGCCGAACGGCCAGGTCCGGCCTTCCCGCGCCGCCCGGAGCGCGTTGACTGAGAAAGATCGCCCCAAAACGGTATGCCACGATCAGGTTCGGGTCGAGCGTTGTGGTAATGTCCAGTAGCGGCCACAGTTGCTCCAAATTGGCATCGCCGCGCACGTGCTTATTTCCGTAGAATTGCACCACCCGCGTCCAGTAGAAATCCGCCATGAGCGGCGCATACTCCAGGCTAACCGCCTGAATCAGTTTCGGCGAACTCAGGAGCACGTAATCGCGTTCTTCACTTAGCCGAGCTCGCTGCTTGTCGAGGGCATGCTGCAGTTTCCAGACGCCCATGAACCCTGCTAGCAGGATCACCGGCACGAGCACAATGGTTTTCGCGGTTTTCATTTCAAATTCCGCCTGGAAAAGACGACAACCGCCGCAGTCAGTACGATCGCGCAGTAAATTGCCGCGTACAAAGTATTCTGCGCGATGAGCGTCCCGGGCACCTGGCGGCTATGTGCCGCCATTGCCATGATGTTGAAATTCTCGAAATTCGGCAGTAGAAAGGACAGCCACTTCGTGAATAGAGTCATCCCCCCGCTCATCATTTGCATGGGCATATTGCGCAGCTCCTGCACATAAAGGCCGACGATGTAGATGCCGGCGGTAAACAGAATCGCCAGTAGCGGCGTGGTGAAACAGGAGAACAGCAGCGCCAGCGCCACCACCAGCGCCAGCTTCAGCCAGATGAAATACACCGCTATCAAAACAGTCGCATCGCCCCGTTCGAGCTCGGGCTTGACATAAATCAACGCTAGGAAGAGGCCGACGGCCATCGCCGCCACGTTCACTGCCAGGGTCAGCACCAACCCGCCAAACTTCCCCAGCAGAAACTCCCACCGCCGCAGGGGCTTAGCCAGCACCGCGTACAGCGTGCGCTTGTCCATCTCTTTGGACACCAGCCCCACGCCGATAAAAATGGAAATCAGCAGACCCATCAGCGAGATCGCACTCAAACCCAGGGTCACGATAACGGTTTGTTCTATCCCGATGGAAATTTGCCCGGCGATGACCGACGCCGCCATCATCAACAGCGCGAAGAACAACAGGTTGTAAAGCACGCGGTCCCGCACCGCTTCCCGGAACGTATTCAACGCCACCACGCCCGCCCGCTTCATTTCCCGCTCACCTCGACCGCGGCGGCCTGCGCGCGGTCCGCTTCGACCAGGTCCATAAAAAATTCTTCGAGCGTTGCCCTCACTTGTGCCGCGGAAAGAATCTTCGCTCCAGCCGCGCGCAGTTGATCGATCGTGTCATATAGCTCGGCCTCGGGCACTTGTAATCGGTAGCGGTCGCCGGTACGCGTCGCTTTGGCCAATAACGGCGCCGCGCTTTGTCCCGTCAACTCAAAGAAAATTTCTGTCGCTTTTGCTTTGACGCCCACGAGTTGCTCTGGCGCCCCTACCCCGCGCAGCTTTCCTCCCACGATCACGCCCACGCGGTCGCAAAGCATCTCGGCATCGCTGAGAATGTGCGTGGAAAACATCACCGTCTTGCCCTCATGTTTTAATCCGAGGATGATGTCGCGCACTTCCCGCCGCCCAATGGGATCCAGTCCCGACATCGGCTCATCCAGAATCACTACCTTCGGATCGTGCAGAATGGCTTGCGCCATCCCCGCGCGCTGCAGCATCCCTTTCGAATATTTTCGTAGTTGAATTTTCCCCGCCGTTTCCAGTCCCACCTTTTGTAGCATCTTCTCGATGCGCTCTTTCCGCACGGTGGCCGGCAGGTCATGAATCCGGGCGAAGTAATCCAACAATTCCGCCGCGCTCAGGTAATCGTAAAAATACGGCTGCTCCGGCAGGTAGCCGACGTCGCGGTGCATGTCGATGTCGCTGATGGGTTTGCCAAGAATCCGCGCCGTTCCGGCGGTCGGGAAGATCAGCCTCATCAACAACTTGATGGCCGTGGTCTTCCCGGCGCCATTCGGGCCGATGAACCCGAAGATTTCGCCCGTTTCCACCTGCATGTTCAGCCCTTCGAGCGAATTTCTTTTTTTCAGGTTCAAAAACCCGTGTGGGTATTCCTTGGTCAAGTTTTCTGTTTCGATCGCTGGCGCTGTCATGCCTCCATTTTAGGGGCGCATGCTGGACCGTCAATCCTGCCGAAGATGGAATGTGTAGGGAGTGAAAACAGGCAGGGGAAACAGGGAAAAGACTTTTCCAATCAGGAATCGCCGCGCGCCGGACCGATTTGCACCAGCTCCCGCCGGGGTGCGGGCGGCGTCACGGGCGCGGGCTTCAGCGTTTGCGGCGCGCGCCAGTTGTCCAGCATGCCTACCTGCTGTACGCAGGAAACCGTGCACAGCGGGGCGCAATACTTTTCCGTGTGGAACTGGCGGTGCCGCATTTCCGGCGTGTACTGTGCGAGCGGTATCCCCGGATACCCGCGCTGCTGCGAACACCAGTGCACCAGTCCATCCTCGCAAATATACAGATACCGCGCGCCAGACCGGCATCGCCAACGGTGGGCTTTCCCGCGCGCCACATCGTGCTGAAAATTGTTGAATCGCGAGAACGACCGCTTGCTCAGCGTCATGATCTCTTCAAAGATTTCGATTTCCCGCGGCCCCAACGGCTTCAATTGCCCGTTGTGGTCGTGGATGATTCCTACCGTGCTGGTCAGCCCCAGGTCCACGGCTCGGTGCGCAATGCGCAGCGCGTCTTCCGGGTCCTTCACGCCGCTCCCCAGCACCGAATTGATATTCACCTGGAAGTACGCGTAGCGCGCCAGCAGCTCCAATTTTTGGTCCAGTGTCTTTAGGCTTTTTTTCGAGACTTCGTCTGGTTTGGTGTTGTCGATGCTGATTTGCAGATGCTCCAGCCCTGCGTCGTTCAGTTCCTCGATGCGTCCTTGCGTCAGCAGAAACCCATTCGTGATCATGCCAGCGATCATCTCGCGCCGCCGGATGTGCCGGATAATTTCATCCAGCTCCGGATGCAGCAACGGCTCGCCCCCGCTGATGGTGATGATGGAGGTGCCCATGTCCGCCAGGATGTCCAGCCGCTTCTTCACCTCTCCCATCGGGACCGGCGGCGAGAAATCGTCGAACTCGTTGCAATACGTGCAAGCCAGGTTGCATCGGCGGACCGGGATGATATGCACCAGGAAAGGGTGCTCGGTCGAAACCAGCGCCTTCAGGATCGCGCGGCCCTCTCTCACGCGTGTGTGGAAGAAGCGCAGCGCGCGCCAGAACCACACCTTTAGCGAAGCGCGCGATTTTCCGTAGCCCTTCGGCATGAAAACTCTAGGATTCCCCCAGCCGCTCATTATACAGGAACGCTGCCCCCGAACCCGCCCCGCATCCCTCGCAGGGTTTCTCAGTCGCACACGGCCTGTGAAATCCCAAATTACGCGCACTCCGACGCCCTTTAACCAGCGATTTATGCACAGAAAGGGTTTTTCAGGCACAATGCGGGCATGCTCGAGCGGGTGTTCGAACGCAAGGAATGGAGGTTTTTCGCCGTCTTGCCCAGGGCCGCTCCTGGCCTTGCCCTGGCATGGTGGTTGGCCCTGTTGCTGAGGGGCGGACTTCCGGCGGCGTTCGCCGTTGCCATGGGCGTTCTTGTCGGGGCGGTCGAACGCGGTAATCCCCTTGCGGGTCCGCTCGCGCTTGCCGGCGCAATTTTCATCCTTCTTCAAGTGCTCAGCCCGATTCATCAAGCCGTCAGCGCCAATCTAGGCGACCGCACGGCAGCATGGCTCTACGACCGGCTCACGGAGGCCTGCGTGCGCCCGCCCGGCATGGCGCACCTCGAAGATGCAAAACTGGCGAGCGACCTGACCGTGGCGCGCGACTTCGATCTCGGAATGACGGGCCCCCCTCTGACTATCTCCATGGACTTCATCGCCGGCGGAATGGCGGAGATGGTCGGCGGCATCGCCTGTGCGCTGATTCTCCTCCGATATGCGTGGTGGGCGCCCATCTTACTTGCGGGAGCATGGGCAGCCACGCATTGGCTCTTGCGCGAGAGCGCGGTCTGGCGCGATCGCAACACCGAAGAGGTGCGCAGCGCCCAGCGCGATGCGGACTACGCCTATCGGCTTGCCGTGGATCCGCCCGCAAGCAAGGAACTCCGGCTGTTCGGGCTAGTCGGCTGGACCATCGAGCGCTTCATTGCCAGACGAACGCGTTTGCACGAGTTACAGTACGCGGCCACGCGATTGCGCGAGCGGCCGCTGGTCGGGAGCCTGCTGCTGGTGGTGGGCACAAACATCGCGGTGTTCTGGGCACTCGGGAGCAGCGCGATTCACGCGAAAATCAGCCTCGGCGAAGCCGTGGCCTACATGCAGAGTGCCATCGGCGTTTCGATGATCGCTTTCGGCGGATTCAGCTGGGCGCTCGACGGAGCGGCTGCGCCGGTCGCGGCCGTGCTGCGGCTTGAGCCGGCCATGCGCCCTGCCGGCGCGCTGCGCTCCGGCAGTCGCCCCTTGGACGCGAAACGCCCGCACGAGATTCGCCTGCGCGACGTGACCTTTGCTTATCCGACAGCAGGTGCCGCGCCCGTTTTGGAACATTTCGATCTCACCATTCCCGCCGGCTCATCACTCGCTATCGTGGGACAGAACGGCGCCGGCAAGACAACGATCGCAAAGTTACTCTGTCGGCTCTACGACCCGCAGTCCGGCGGGATTGAGATCGACGGTGTGGATCTTCGGGAGGTCGATCTCGCATCGTGGCGTGCCCGCATTGCGGCTGTATTTCAGGATTTCATCAGGCTGGAACTGCCCCTCCGCGACAATGTCGCGCCGCGAGGCGCTCCAGACCAGGTCGTGCGCGACGCCCTCGAATCGGCAGGCGCTGCGAACCTGGCTTCGCTCGACACCGTGCTTGCGCGTGGATATGACGGCGGTACGGACCTGTCCGGCGGACAATGGCAGCGGGTAGCGCTGGCGCGGGCATTGTCGGCGGTGAGCTTGGGGGCCAGTGTGGTGCTGCTCGACGAGCCCACAGCGCAGCTCGACGTGCGTGGAGAGGCGGAGATTTTCGACCGCCTGCTGGCAGCGACGCGGCACTCGACCACTATCCTCATCTCGCATCGATTTTCCACCGTACGTCATGCCGATCGCATCTGCGTGCTTGAACACGGTCGGGTGATTGAGCTCGGCACACACGACGAACTCATGGCGCTCAGAGGGCGCTATCGAACGATGTTCGATCTGCAAGCGGAGCGCTTTAACGTTCCGGCGGACGAGGAAGGCACGACCTATGACGTCCTCTCCTAAACGCGGGCAGCCGATCGAACCACTGCCCCCTGCGCTGTCATCCATGTGGCGTCTGTGCCAGCTGGGGTACCGCCACGAACCGCGACTGATGTTGGCGTCACTTGTGCTGTCGCAGCTCGCGGCCCTGCCCGATGCGCTTCTGGCGCTATGGTTGATGCTGCTTGGCAAGGGCGTATTGGAGCACCGTGACGGGCTCGTGCTCGGAACGGCGATTGGGCTTGCCGTATCGGCAGCGGCAACCTGGTTTCTCCGCACGGTCAGCACGCGCATGCAGCGGCGCTTTCGCGACAAGGTGACGATCGCCCTCGAGTCCCATGTGGCCAAAGTGCAGGCTTCGATCGCGACGATCGCTCACCAGGAGCGCCCCGAGTACCTCGACCGCCTGTCCATGCTGCGCAACCAGGTCTTCGTCCTCGACCACATGTACATGGCAGTGTTCTCCATGCTCGGGTGGATTTTACGGCTAAGCGTGACGTTGGCGCTGCTCGGATGCATTCACCCGGCGCTCCTCCTGCTCGGCGTGTTTGCCGTGCCAACCGTATGGACTTCGACATGGCGACCCGAGGTCGAGCGGTCCGCCCAGGAGCGTGGAGCACAAGCAATCCGCTTGGCGCGTCATCTGTTCAACATGGCTACGACGGCGTCTCCAGGGAAGGAAGTGCGCGTCATAGGCATCGGAGACCGCCTGGCGACACAGAGGAGAGCGGCGTGGGAGCGTTGGTACGAGCTCGTGGCTCCCGCCCGGTGGGCATCCGCATTCTGGCACGCGGTGGCCTGGGCGATTTTCGGATCCGGGTACGTCGGCGCCGTCGTGTTCGTCTCGTCGGGGCTTCACGCATCGGCGAGCCAAGTGCTCCTGGTGCTGGCCGCGGGCGCGCGGCTTTCGGCGTACATCGGCGCAACCGTGGGCGAGCTCGGATTCCTGCGAGGGTTCTGGATGGACGGATCGCGGCGGCTGGCGTGGCTTGAGGATTACGCTGCCGCCGTTGCAGCGTCGGGGGACCACCCGGTTCCGAGAGTGTTGCGGAAAGGGATTCGAGTCGATCATGCGTCGTTCGCCTACCCGGGCACGTCGCGTGTGGTGCTGGACGATGTGTCGGTAGAGCTGCCTGCCGGCGCGGTGGCGGCGATTGTCGGCGAGAATGGTGCCGGCAAGACCACGCTGGTCAAGCTCCTGGCGAAAATGTACGAGCCAACATCCGGTTCCATTTTCCTCGACGAAACGCCTTTGGCACGGGTGCAGGCCAGCGAGTGGCGCGAGCGCCTCGCCGGCGCGTTCCAGGACTTTTTCCGGTTCGAATTCCGCGCACGGCATACCGTCGGTCTGGGCGACGTTCCTCGACTTGAGGACGAGCACGCGGTGGCTGCGGCGGTAGAACGCGCCGGCGCGGCAGATGTCGTTACCCGTTTGACGGCAGGCCTGGAAACGCAGCTGGGTCCAACGTGGCCGGGCGGAGTCGAACTGTCGTTCGGGCAATGGCAGAAACTGGCGCTGGCGCGAGGCTTCATGCGCGATGAGCCGCTGCTGCTCATCCTCGATGAGCCGACAGCGGCGCTGGACGCGGAGACCGAACACGCCTTGTTTGAGCGCTATGCTGCCGCAGCACGCGGCCCCGGCGAGAACCCGAGCGGCCGCATCACCATCCTCGTCTCCCACCGCTTCTCGACGGTGCGCATGGCCGACTTCATCCTCGTGATGGATGGCTCCCGGCTCGTGGAGGTCGGCACACACGATGAGCTGATGGCCAGGAAAGGTCATTACTCCGAGCTGTACAGCATCCAAGCCGCTGCCTATCGCTGACCGCTGGCCGTGCTCTCGTCGCCAGGCAGATCACCTTCAAAGCACGAGAAGCAATACCTTCTTGGTTGGAGAATCGCGTGAATACAAATCAGAATTCCGACGCCGGCCACGCGTCGCTAAACGCGGGAAAGTGGTTCGCTGCGAACCCTTGAATCCTTGAATCTCTTGAATCCTGCCTGGCTTGATCGTCTTGATCGTCCATGCGAGAATCAGATGTCCCGCCGGGGATTTCCGGCGGATCTCTTTCCGTGCAGGTCTCCGGCGATATCGTCTAAGGGTTAGGACGTAGCCCTCTCAAGCTTAATCTTTTCCATGAATCCCTTTACATACTTGTACCCAGGTTGCACCCGCAGGTACAACCCAAACTGATCGGAGGGCTTGTATGGCGGCAATCAGCGGAGAAGGCTACATCAGCAACAAGGTCAACCAGGCCGGAACGTATTACATGTTCCTGGTGATCGACGGGGTCAAACAGCGCAAATCCACAGGAACTAAGGACGAGCACGATGCTGCGGAAAAGCTGGAGCAGTGGAAGGTTGAGGTTAAGGCCGGGGTCAAGGAAGAAACCCACCTGAGATACGAGAAGATTCGAGACGCCTACCTGGAAAGCGGCAAGCACATCCAGGGGAGCATTCTGGAAGACCTGAACATGTTCTTCAAGAACAGATACGTCCGGTCCAATTACTCCGACAGTGCTTAAGAAGTTTAGAGAATTTCGTGAGAACACTTCCGTGGTGCTCGAATTCAAAGAGAAATCCTACCAGCAAGAACTAGCTGTTCGAACCCTGAAGCTAGGCCGAAAGCCCTCTCCGAAAGAACTGAAACAGATTGAAGCTGACTCCCGGCAGTGGGTAGAGAATGCTACGAAGGCGACCACCAATCGCCGCTTAACAGTTCTCGAGCCATGTTCAATCATGCTGCCAAAGAGGAACTAATCGATAGGCACGACGTTCCGTATTTTCCGATGGCGGCTGGTGTGGACAACATTCGCCGGACAGTAGCATCGAAAGAACTTCTCGAAAACATTCTCAATGAAATCGAGAAAAACCTGAAGAAAGATGCAAACCCTAAAAAACTGCATCCATATATTCTCTTTCTTGCTGGAACTGGAAAACGCTCCGGTCAGACTGCGGAATTAACCTGGGACGACGTGAACGAAGAACGTACAATCCTGACTCCACGTTCTGAACCTGGGACAACGAAACAAGACGCGCCCATTCCCTTGGTCGATTCCAAAGGAAAGCCTTTTAATTGGTCGAAACACATTGTCGAGGGTACGCGAGTGAACGGTGCTCTGATCTTCGATACCACCGACTTCCGCAGCCAATGGCGTCAGGCATGCCACAAATTGAAGGTCGGCGTGTACGACCCGATCAAGCAAACATATCGCGGACTCAGGCCACATGACTTCCGGCGCACAGCGGTTTCACGGATGACCGCCAACGGCATCGACCGCGCCACAGCCAAAAGCATCAGCGGACACAGAACAGATTCGGTGTTCAATCGCTACGACATCAAGGACCTGAGTCAGCAGCAGAACGCTTTCGAAACTCTGGCTGGTAAATGATAGAATCAAAGAGTGCGGCGGTATCGTCTAGGGGTTAGGACGCGAGGTTCTCAACCTCGAAACCGGGGTTCGATTCCCCGTACCGCTGCCAGCTACGCCGCCTTTTCCCAATACTCAGCAAGGTCCATCCGGCGCACGACATCATACTTTCCGATTCGTTTCGCCTTGATGAATCCCTTCGCAATTAGACCGCGAACCGACCAGATGGAGACGCCGAAATATCTAGCGGCCTCTTTCAGATTCATGAAGTCCTTGCAGGGTGTTGGCGAAACAGGCGCAACTGCAACTGGTGCAGGCGGAGTCGGATACTTCGGTTTAAGACGAGCCATAGCAAAAGTCCTGCAAACGCACTAATGCGCTTGCCAGCGACCTTGCTTAATGGTCTTGTGGAGGTTCCCCTACCGGGTAGCGTGCGCCACGGTAAACCTGACCCAGGGTCGATGCTATTTTATCCCTGGCTAAAACGGGTCCACGGGGTTTCGGGCACCGGGGCTGTGACCCGGTGGTATTTGCCCATAATGAAAATGGCTCCCAAACTACAGGAGCGATTGACAAAATTGATATTACCAGAACTGGGGCCAAATGTCAAGCAGCCTTTTTGACGCTTTGACGCTTTTGACGCTGGCATGGCGCAACGCTGGCCGCTTCGCTGCTGACGGTCGTGCCGGTCGTCTAGCGAGAGCACACCCTGGGATCAGGGATTGGACACGACGGTTGATTGCTCGGTAGTGTATCTCCCCATTCACAAGACACGCTAATAATTGGTTCTGCCCCAGACGCAGATTGCGAAAACTATTGATGCTGAGTGTGGACTTGACCTGAACCTTGATGACTCGGCCACGGCGAGAAATTGCAACCAGGTCGCAACTGCCGTGCATGCTGAGATTTTTGAAAACTTGAAATCCTAAACCCATGAGGTGTGACGCGACCCGTAACTCGGATATCGCACCCTTGGTGCCCGTTGACAGTTCACTCATCTGATCCGCCAAACTGCTCGGACTTCTTTCCGGAAATTTTCATAACTGATGTTGAAGGCATCACCGTCAATTAGAGCGAAGGCGTGGCCATCGACTTCCCGGTAATCCAGGTAGCACGAGATGTAGTAAGACCCGGTCGGATGTTGCTTGATAAAATCCCCAACAAATCCCTGCCACGATAGCTTCTCGAACTTTGATAGTAGTTCGTCCGCTTGCTTTTGTGATGTTCCCTCTTCGGAACAATCAAGCATGTCTGCGTCCAGCCCT
>Ga0066656_10001188_pt1 | contig 11219 bp, 10 predicted proteins | sample GraSoiAngelo_105_FD_71411 | JGI IMG/M metagenome (GOLD analysis project Ga0066656, IMG submission 71411) | Grasslands soil microbial communities from the Angelo Coastal Reserve, California, USA - 14_0903_05_40cm | ecosystem: Environmental > Terrestrial > Soil > Grasslands | place: USA... | reverse complement strand
AAGAGCTCGTCCCCACCGATCCCCGACAAGGCCACCGTCACCGAGCGTCGGGCTACCTCGGAGACCAGGTAAGTTGGGATCGCCGAAGAGTCCGCAAAGGGCTCACCCATGGCAGCCACGATCTTCGGCAGGAGCGTCACCGCATCGGGACTGAGGCTTTCTTCAGTATGATCGGCGCCAAAGTGTCGGGCGAGCAGCCGTGCCGCCTCAAGTTCGTTGTAGGAGCGGTCTGCGTCCGAGTCGTAGCCGATCGAGAAACTCCGGATCGGCCCGTTGGTGACGGCGCGCATCATAGCCAGGATCACGCCGGAATCGAGCCCACCGGATAGAAACAGCCCGAGTGGCACGTCGCTCACTAGATGGCTATGCACGGTGTCCTTCAAAAGTTCGAGAAAACGGTCTCTCCACTCTTCCGATCGCTGTGAGGCGATCTGCCATGTGTTTCGCGCCTCGCGGCAAGCGGATTCGGGGTGAAAATATCGCCGTGACTCGATCCGTCCCTTCACGACCCGCAGCAGCTCACCGGGACGCAGTTGTCGCACGCCGTCAAACAGCGTCTCTGGGCCAGGCACATAGAGAAAGGTCAGGTATTGCGCTAGTGCCTGTAACCGAAGCGAGCGAGGAGACAGGGCGGCCAGCAGAGCCGGCAGCTCCGACGAAAAGACCAGCCGGCGTTCTCCCTCTATGTCGCTCGCCTGGACCGCGTAGTAGAGCGGCTTGATCCCCAATCGGTCGCGGACCAGCAACAGGGTCTGTCGTGCTCGGTCCCAGAGGGCAAAGGCGAACATGCCGCGGAGCCGATGGATACCCTCTTCCCCGTCCTGTTCATAGAGATGAACGAGCACCTCAGTGTCGCAGTTCGAGACGAATCGGTGTCCTTTCTGGATTAGTTCTTCCCGCAACTCTCGGTAGTTGTAAATTTCTCCGTTGAGGACGACCCAAATCGTGCCGGTCTCGTTCCCAATGGGCTGGTGCCCCCCTTCGGGATCAATCACGCGTAAGCGCCGGACTCCCAGGGCGACTCCTGGCTCCTGGTGCCGGCCTTCTTCGTCCGGACCGCGGTGAACCAATCGCCGCAGCATCTCGTCGAGGAGCGTCGGTTCCCTCTGACCAGTGAAACCACAGATCCCGCACATTCCTCAATCCTTTGTGCCCCGATGCTCCTGCGATCCCTTACTTCTTCTCGATCAGCTCGCCTCGTGGGAGGTCCTTCGGCTCGTACCATCCTCGGTCCTGGACATAAAGGGATTTGAGCACCATGCTCACGCCCAGAGCGATCAAGGCGGTCAATAGAGCGAGGGCTGCCGCCAGTTGCCAGAACTTGAGGCGTTCGCGCCACCGGCTCCAGGCCATTGGTTACCCTTTCCTGTCACGGGCGGTCTTACGAGCCATCACTTCAAGGGACAGCCCCCAGGCCATTCGATCGAGCCCCAGACCTGCGAGGAGGTGATGGGCGAGGTAGTTCATGCTCCGGAGGGAGCGCCTCAAGGGAGCCCCCAAACTTCCTACGTGCCCATAGGCATCACCCTGGCTTGGCGGGGCAGTTCGCAGGGCCACGAGTGCAAATCCGAGACGTGGTAAATGATGACCAAGAGCTGTGCGCCCAAAGGCGTAGAGATGAATCACAGCCAGATGGCCCAGACCGATCAACGATAGGAGCGAGATGAGTCTGGCATGCACCGGTCCATTCGGAACCCTGATGTACAGCAGTCCTCCCGGCCGCAGCACCCGCCAGGCCTCTGTCAGGGCGGCAAAGGGAGCCCGCAGATGATCCAACACATTGATGAACATGACGGCATCGACTGTTTCATCCGCAAGGGAGCACGGTGGCCAGGACTGCCTCGAGACGTCTAATCCCCTCGTCTGGGCATGGGCCACGGCGGCACTGGACGGATCGAACCCGATTCCTTTCCAGCCCCATTGTGGACAGAGGGCGAGCAGACTTCCAGCTCCACATCCGACATCCACAAGGGTTCCCGGATGCGGAGCCAGAGCGCGCAACCACGTGAGCGCGTGGACGTAGATATTCTCGCGAGCCGTGCCGATCTGCTCATGCTGGTATCGTTCCCAATAATCTTCTTGGTACCATTTGATCAGTTCGTCTTCTGGCGGCATGTGATGCTTGGCCAGAAGCCCGCAGCGCTGGCATCGAAGTAACTCCCGCCACAGACCGCGGCGGCCCCTCGAAGCAGGAGCGCTTCCACAAGGGCATGTCAGCGGTTCAGGGGATTGAGCAGAGCTCGAACTCACCGTTCTCACGAATGTACGCGGATCCCCCTAGCGATGCGACCATCAAGAGTGAACAGTACGGGCAATTGCACAGAAGGTCAAGGAGTTCGCCTTGTTTCATGTCGTCCCTCGCTGACTTCTTGGAGCAACATCAGAACACGGCCAGCAGTCCGGTTCAGGGAAAACTCTCTCGACCTCAGGAGACCCTGGCGCCTGAGCGTCGCTCCAAGCTCTGGCTGAGTGAGCACATCGGTCATGGCCTTGGTGATCGCGACGACATCCTCTGGGTCGAACAAGATGGCCGCCTTCCCGACCACCTCGGGAATAGCCGCTCGATTGGCCGCGATGACCGGCGCGCCGCAGGCCATGGCTTCTAGTGCCGGGAGTCCGAAACCTTCTACCAGGGAAGGAAGCACGAAGAGAGAACATCCGCTATAGAGCGCAGGCAGATCTGGATCCGCGATCTGACCCGGGAATAGGATCCGGCTGCTCAAGCCGAGGGTCCGGGCCAGTTCCTGGAGCCTCGGCCGATGATGCTGGTCGCAGCCAGCCAAGACTAACTGGAACGTGTTGCGGAGTGACTCGCCGAGTCCTGCAAAGGCCTGGAGCAGCCAGGGCAAATTCTTATGTGGCCAGAAGTTTCCGACATAGAGAAGGTAAGGATCTGTAATCCCGTAACGGGCCTTCACCTCCTCGGTCAACGGGGTTTCGTGGAACTCGTTGCCGAGGGGGACAGGAATCACGGTGATCTTCTCAGCACTGATCCCGAGCCGGGTCACAATGGCCTGCTGCGAGTATTTCGAGTCTGCGATGATCGCAACGGCTCGTGCCGCGTACAATCGCGCCAGCCTGACCATCAGGCCATCATAGAAGAGCCTCCGTCTGCCGAGATAGGTAATAAAGAAGAGATCGTGAATGGTCAGGACGACTGGACAGGGGGCCAACAGCGGTCCTTTGTAGTAGGGAGAGAGAAAAGCCGAGATGTTGTCCTGGGCGAGCTGGCGAGGCAAGGTGACCTGGTCCCACCACTGAGTCCATCGTGGGTCCAGGACGCGAAGGGCGACGCCCGGCAGTGTGACGCCGAGGCTGGTCGAACGATCTCCATAGACCGTGCAGGGCCACCCCTTCTGTGACGCGGCGCGCAGAACCTCGATCACGTACCGGCCGATCCCCGTGCGGGCGCCTGTGACAAGCTCGCGGCCATCCACACCGAGTCGGATCATGCTTGTGCCGTTTTCACCGCCGTCGGCTTCCGCACCTTGAAAATCATCTCGCTGAACCCCACGTACCGGCAGTCCAGAATCTCGTAACCGGCCGCCTGCAGCCTGGCGGCTAGTTCCTCTCGCGTGAAGTGTGTGATGTGCTCCTCGGCATAGCCGCCGGGATGCACGGTTCCATAGATCCACTCCAGAACCAGCCAGAGCCAACGGCCGTAGTCCGGAGTTCCCAGGATCAGGATTCCCCCAGGGCGAAGGACTCGCCACATCTCGGTCAGGATCTCCGGCCTATCAGGGACATGTTCGATGACTTCCGAGTTGATGAGAGTGGCAAAACTGCCGTCACTGAACGGGAGGCGGTCGCAGCTTCCTCGGACCAGGAGGCGATGACGCCGGCTCAACCATCGCAGTTTATTCTGAAGAATATCCAGTCCCACCGCTGCTGGCAGGCCCACGATAATTCGGCTGGAGCCACACCCAATGTCCAGGAGGTCCTCACGCTTCTCGAGGTATTCCAGGATGATCCGATGGCGAGTCCTCTGCCAGTAGCGCTGCAGCCAGATTGGGCTATTGAAGGCTCGGTAGTCATAGTCCGCAGAGGCGATCGAGTTGCGCAGTTTCCACATGTGCCACAAGGTCCGTAGGAACGCCAGTCCGAACTTGAACAGTCGGACGTGAGACCGGCCTGACCCGCGGGCCATGTAATGAAAGGGAATCTCCAGAATCCGCCAGCCCTCTGCGTGGGCACGGATCAGGATTTCCTCCAGGATGTCGAAATCCCGCGCCACCAGCTTCAACCCAGTCAGTGCATGGCGGTGGTACATCCGAAACCCACTGGACAGATCGCGGAGCGGCAGCGACAAGGCCCGACGATAGATGCGGTTCACGACCTGGCTCAGCAAGCGGCGAAGGATCCCCATGTCCGCTCGGCCTCCCTCGACGTAACGGGATGCGATCAGGACTTCTGCTTCATTCCGCCGCCGCCACATTTCTTCCAGGAACATCGGCCGGTGGGACAGGTCTGCATCCATCGTGACGATGTAGGGAGCCGAGCTAGCCGCGAAGCCGGCAAGGAGCGCCCCGCCATAGCCTCGTTCTTGTTGGATCACGACGCGGGCTTCCCTCCGCTCCGCAGCCTCGCGTGTCCCGTCACGAGATCCGCCGTCGGCGACCAGAATCTCCGCCGTCACATTGAGCTCGCCGAGGACTTCCTTGACGGCCGGGAGCAACAGCTCCAGATTGTCCCGCTCGTTCAAAGCAGGGATCACGATCGCCAGATCCGGAGCTGGACCGGTCGACTTGGTCATAATTCGGCCCTCCCCGCATGACGCAGGCGGCGAATCAGTAGCCAAGTCAGCGTCATGATACCCAGCAGCTTCCCGGTCATCAGAAGGGATGGCCAGCCGGCGTGCAAGGTTGAGAACTGTTCAAACGAGTATCGGCTCCCCAGCAGCAGCACTGCGAGGACCAGCAGGATCAAGTCGGCCGGATTCGAAGCCGGTTCGCTCAGGATCAGCAGCGTCAGGGGTAGGAGCAGGAGGACCAGATGATGTTCTTCGGTCAACGGCGAGAGCAACAGGATCGCCGAGAGTCCCAATCCCCACGACCACTGCATGGCGGAGGAAACGGCTGGCGCGGTGCGCGGCAAGATTCGCGAGAAGAACAGCAGCAGCAACGCATCACAGACCATCAGGATCGGCCCTGTGTTGACGCTCTCACCAACCAATCGACGTACTGTGGCGGCGGGGGACAGGTTCGCCGACCACGAAAGCAGCGAGTCCATCGAGGCCTGCAGATACTGGAGGTACTGCAAGTGATGCGGGAGTCCCAGGATAGTCAGGCTGATCCCCACCCCTGCACTAGCTACGATCAGGGCACGGGCGGCGATCGAACGGTGCCCGATCCACCACAGCAACGGGATCAGCAGCCCGAATTGCGCTTTGATGTGCACTGTGAGAGCAACTGAACCGACTGTGAGCCAGGGTCGCTGCGCCCGCAACCCGTGCCAGGCAAGGGTCGTCAGGAACAGCAGGAGGATATTGGCCTGTCCGAGGGCGATGGTTTCCTTGAGCGGCTGGTAGTTCAGGACCACGAACAGCGCCACCACCGCGCCGACGGGGGATGGAACGGGAACATGTCGGAAACACAGGACCAGCGCCCCCATCAGGCAGAGTTGGTTGAAGAACAACCAGGCGAGCGCCGCGGGGCGAAACGGCAACAGTACCCAGGGCTGCATCAGCAGGTAGAAGAGCGGAGGATAGTTGGCTGCTGACAATGCCCGTCTAATTTGTAGCGAGGCATCTATCCTTGCTACTGCTTCAGGGTCGAAGAGGTCCTGCCCCTGCGCGACCACAGTCGCGTAGGTGTAGTAGTGGGCGAAATCGATAAAAGGTGATTCGAGTGAAACTTTAATGAGATCGTGCAAGTAACTGAAACCACTAAACAAGAGAACAAGGAGAACCAAGAGAACAGTTGGCCGTAACTCTGGTGACCGCTCATCTGCGAGCTGGTGGTTGTGTTCAAGAACATACCGGAGGCAAGCGCGGTTGGCCGCCGCCCGCTCGCGAAATGCCCACCGAGTCGGAATGGGCAGCCGCGCGAGGAAGGTCAGGAGGCTCTGGCGTATCCCCAGTTCTCCCGTCGTGAGCCACCTGGCCAGGAGACCGCCCCAACTTGGAAAGTGTTTCCCAAAATAGTAGATACGGCTGCAATAGGCTTCCCGTAGGACAAAATCCGGCGCCTTGGCGGTGCTTCTTCCCCAGTGGTGGACTGCAACCGGCTTCGGGATGTAGCGGAGGCGAAAACCCGTGTCACGGATTCGCTTGCAGAGGTCAATGTCCTCCCAATAGAGAAAAAACCGTTCGTCGAACCCCCCGACCGCTTTAAAGACCGTTTGTCTGACGAGCAGGCAGGCAGCCCCACCCCATTGCACGTCGTGACTGCGCTGGTGAGCCAGGAGAGTCGAGCGCAGCACCCACCGGTGGAGCGCCGGGTTCCGGTACACGACATAGCGCAACGATGAGAACAACAGCAGGTCTCCGAACATGCTCCAAGGCGAAGGGAGCGATTCATGGACGGATGGCTGCAACGACCCATCCGGATTGACCAACCGGCAGAACACTCCTCCAAGAGAAGGATCCTGATCCAGCGTTTCCACCATCGTCGTCACTGAACCGGGTGTGAGTTCGCAATCGCTATTGAGCAACAAGACCGTCCGGCCACAGCTTGCCTGGACACCGATATTGCACGCTCGACCATAGCCCAGATTGTCCGCATTCTGAATCAATCGGACCTTCGGAAATTGCGCCGCCACCACGGCTTGGCTGCCGTCGCTCGATCCGTTGTCCACGACAATGACTTCGGTCGTGAGGCCCTTCGTTGCCGAGTCGAGCAGGCCCAGACACCGGACCAAGTAGTCGCTCGTATTCCAACTCACAATGACGATAGAAACATCGAGGACCTGTTCCCGCTTCGTCATGCCCCAGCCTCGCTTGGACTCATGCACGCTTCGAGGTAGATCGTATCGCCCTGCCCCAGCAATCTTCTCAGAGGGGTGCTGATCGCCATCCCCAATTCCAGAGATCGACTCCACCGGACCAGCGTGTTTCGCGTCCGGGTCATCCCCCCTTCCTCAAGCCAGTACAAGAGACTGCGTGCGGGAACCGTCGGGTGGTACTGATACCACAGGCGAGAGATCGTGAACCCACTCTGTTCCAAGAGGAGCCGGATCGTACGAGAAGAAAAGAGAAAACAATGCCGAGGAGCGTCGAGAGCGTACCAGCAGTCCTGAAAAAAGACGGCATCCGCACAGTCGATGTTCGGTGTGCTCAGCATGACTGCCCCGTCTGGTTTGAGAATCCTGCGGATCTCGCGCAGAACGCTGAGCGGATCGGGAACATGTTCGATGGTATGCCACATCGTCACCACATCGAACCACTGGTCTGGAAAATTGCAGGCCGCCAGTTGGCCCTGATGCACCGTCAAGCCCAATTCTCGCTGGGCATAGCCTCGGCTGTTGGGGCCAGGCTCCACCCCGTAAGCAGTCCAACCGAGATTCGCCAAAAATGCCAGGTACCCGCCGCTACCGCACCCGATGTCCAGCACGCGCCCGCCCTGACGTTTCCTCGGCACCTGATGCAGCAACCGTCGTAGCGGGAACGTCACCGCTTTCCGCAACAAGCCGATGAACGCGGCACGATCCGTGCCATATCCATACCAGTCTTCAGCCACCATCCGCTTGAGCCGCTGTCGGAAGCTGCTGGACGGCTGCACCGGCGTCACATAATCCGGATAGTACTGCGACAGCGCCTCGTCTGTCGGTCGTGGATGGAGCACCAGCAACCCGCATCGGGAACAGCGCCAGTAGGTGAACTTCCCAGGCCCCCGGAACTTCTTGTCCGTGGCATGCCACAGCTCACGGACGTCCCGCGAGTTGCATAGGTAACAGCAGGATGACCTATCAGCCTGCACGTCGGGCCGCCTCACGGATTGGTCAACCCCAGGGTATCCTGGTAGACCGCTTCAACGAGCCGTGCATGTCGACTCATCGTGAAGTAGGTCTCGACCCGCTGACGTCCCGCTCGCCCCATGGCTTGCGCGCGGCCCGGATCGTTGAGCAGCGTGGAGATCGCCTCGGCTAACGCCGCCGGATCAGCGGGCTCGACCAGCAACCCTGTGACATTCGCCTCGACGACTTCTGGAACGCCGCCCGCGGCGGTCGCGACCACTGGTCGCCCTGTCGCCATGGCTTCCAGGAGCACGCGACCGAAGTCTTCCGCCTCGGAAGGTAGTATGAACAGCTCCATGGCGACCAGCAGGTCCGTCACGTCTGCCCTGTGGCCTAAGAACATCGCTGCCTCAACCAGTCCCATATCTTGCGCGTATCGTTCCAACGCGTCCCTCTCAGGGCCAGCACCCACGATGAGCAGACGAACCGTGGGATACTTGTGACGAAGCCGCATCAATGCATCGAGGAGGTATCGGTGCCCTTTGAATGGGACGAGTCGCCCCACTGTGCCGATCAACCTGGCCGTGGGTGGGATTCCGAGGGCATCACGAACGCTCACGCTGTCCTTCGAAGGGGAAAACGTTTCGAGGTCAATGCCGTTCGGGACGACCGAGCACCGTCCGTATGCCCTGGGCCATCGGAGGAGGCGAGCCCGGACCACTTCGGAGATCGCGATGGTCCTGGTGGCTAGCCGCGCCAGCAGCCAGTCGAGTTTATGGTCTCGCCGCCAGACGCGCAGATGCCAGACCACCGGTCGACCGGCCAGTCGTCCCACCATGCCTGCGTAGAACATGGCTCGAGAGCCGTTCGCGTGCAGAAGAGTCACACCCATATCTCGAACGAGACGACTGAGGTGTACAAGGCTTCGGAGCATAGCAGGACCAGGACAACGGAGACTCGGCAGTGGAACGACATGCGTCGGAAGACCAAGGGCGCGACAGCGAGTCGCCACTGATCCCTCAGAGGGCACCACCACGATGGGGGGCCAGTGGGACCGGTCCAATCCCTTCAGCAGCGTGAGCAGGCTTACTTCACCTCCACCCACGATTTCGCCGTGATTGGATACTAGTAGTACAGGGTACATCTTATTCTGCTGTCTACCGAGCCATCACGGCTTTCCACCGCCCAACTTCTGTTCCGAGATCCATGGCCAATTTGACAATCGGGACCAACCACCAAGCGTTCCGATGGGTTGGATAGGCACGGGCAAATCGGAACCGCCATAGCATCGCTGCGTAATACAGGGCTACAACCCCTGGCAGCAGGAGGAGGAATCGCGGCCAATAAGCCAAGAACGCCAGAAGAGCAAGCAACCTCACGGTCCAAGAGCTGCGCAGGAGATAGCGAAGGAAGGCCAATCGGTCCGCGCTCCTGGCCATGATCAGCAGCTCGCTTCGACCCCGACGGGCGAACCACCGAAACACAGCAGGCAGGCTGTCTCGCGTCCGATGATAGACCACGGCGTTCGGCGCGTAGACGCACCGACCCACGGAGGTCACTCGCTCGGCCAAGAGGGAGTCTTCCCCTCCTAGGCGCGCATCCTCATTGAAGCCCCCTGCTTGGAGAACGGCTTTCCGTTGATAGGAGCAATTACAGGTGGACAGGTATCGCGTCGGGACAATTCGCCCTCGAGCATCATGCAGATATCGAAGGCCTCCACCAGGAAACCCCAGAATGTTTTCCGCATACCCGAGCAGCCCACAATCCTTGACAAGCACTGCGCCAGCAACTCCCACGACATGCGGATCCGCGAGGAACGGGTGACAAAGGGCCTCAGCCCAGCCTTGCTCGGCCACGCAGTCGTCATCGATGAAGAGAATCACGTCGCCATGGGCTTCCCGAACCCCGACGTTACGGGCATACCCGAAGCCTCGTCCAGATCGAGGAAGATGCACATACCGGATCCCAGGAATTTCCCGCGGATTGTCGGCTTCTTCCACCACGACGATCTCCGCCTTTTGTCCGATGTGGCCAGACGCCCGGATTGATGCGATGGCACGTGCCAGATCGGCTGGCCGGTCCTTTGTGCAGATGACGATGGAAAGCCTGCTTGGATCAAAGACAGAGGGCACCATACTTCACCGATCCCCACCATCGTCCCAGGGTCATGGCGAATGATTTCACGAGCAGCAGCCCGGCTAACGCGACTCTTCCCCCCAGCATTACGGTCGAGCCAAATCTCATAGCTCGCCTGTCCGTGATGACCACAAGCCACACAGCGTAGGGAATCAATAAGAGAAGCGCCGGTCCATAGAGGATCGCAAGCAGCATCACTGCCAGCACCTTCTTATCCGCTGATGCCAAGTCCAGCCAGGCATGCAGGGGACAACCTTTCCATGACAACGGACGGATCGGCAGGTCAACCCACAGACCTCCTGTCAGTTTACGGCTGATCAAGTAAGCATGGCTTTCGCCGTAATCGAAGGCCTGCCGCGCCATACCTGGCAACGTTGTCCGGTGATGGTGTGACACTATGGCCTCAGGAACGTAGACGATTTCGAAGTCTGCTGCGTAGACACGCGCGCAAAGTTCATAATCCGATCCAGCACCCGTTCCCCCCACTGTGTTTTCATCGATCCCGTTGAGCTCCACTAAGAGAGAGCGCCGAACTGCAAGATTTGCTGTGACGTAGCCTCCTTCCCACGGCGTCCACCTCCTCGAGCGAGCCGGTCGGGCTGGCAACTGGAGGGTATGGAGAGCACTGAAGAGTTCCATGATTGACGCAGGAGGGGCGGCAACCACTCGACCAGCTACGGCGCCGACTCGGGGATCCCTAAAGGGGTCACTCATATGGCTAAGCCAGGTAGGTTCAGGCGCGCAGTCGGAATCAATGAAGGCGATCACATCACCCTTTGCGGCTTGGAACCCCGCATTGCGCGCAGCTGCGGCTCCTCGTCGGGGCTCTTCGAGGACCTTCACGCCAAAGGAGCTATGGTCTCGTGCAAAGTCGTAAAGGAGCGCAAGGGTGCCGTCCGTGGAGCCGTTATCAACCAAGAGGATCTCCAGAGGCATGGGATGTAACCGTGCGATGGCCCCGAGGTGGGATGGCAGCGTGCGGATCGCGTTATAAATCGGCACGACCACCGAAACGCTCACCATGATACGACCCTCTTGGGCAGCAGCTCCGCGTAAAGGGTTTCAAGGGGAGCCAAGCAGCGCGACCAGCTATACCGCTCTTCCATCAAGCGACGGGCTGCAGTCCCCAAACGGATGCGCGCTTGCGGATTCCCAATTAGACGGAGAACAGTTGTCGTGAGAGAGGGCAG
>Ga0066656_10001185_pt1 | contig 11232 bp, 13 predicted proteins | sample GraSoiAngelo_105_FD_71411 | JGI IMG/M metagenome (GOLD analysis project Ga0066656, IMG submission 71411) | Grasslands soil microbial communities from the Angelo Coastal Reserve, California, USA - 14_0903_05_40cm | ecosystem: Environmental > Terrestrial > Soil > Grasslands | place: USA... | reverse complement strand
ACGGCCGGCCCCCTCGACGAGCAGCACGGCCTCTTCGGCAGGCTCGTCGTGACCACGCTGCCCGACGTGGTGCCCTAGAGGCTCTGCGCTGACGTCGTCTCGTAGACTCGCCACACTCTGGCGATTCGCGGAGCTGCTCGATTCCGGGATCCGAATCCCCGGCACACAATTGCGATTCGGGCTCGACCCGCTTATCGGGCTGATTCCCGGCGTCGGCGATGCTGTTGGTGCCGTTCTTGCTGGATGGATTCTCGTAGCAGCGATCCGTCTGGGCGCGTCGCGCGCGACCCTGGTGCGGATCGCGGGCAATATCGCGCTCGATGCTGGACTCGGCGCGGTTCCGATTCTCGGGGATATTTTCGACTTCGCGTGGAAAGCCAACCTTCGGAACGTGGCGCTGCTGGAGCGCCATTTGATAGACCCCGCACGCGCGATGCGGGCCGACCGATCCTTCGTAGCCTTCGTGATTAGTGGGATCGTGGTCGTGACCTTGGGTGTGCTCGCCCTGGGCACGTTCCTGACAATTCGCCTGCTGCGAGTGTTGGGAGTCGCATGATGCGGAAAGCGCGCTGGTTCTGGCCGCTTGCGCTCACACTGCTGGTCGCCGACTGCGCCAGCAAGCGCCTCGTTGAGAGTCGTCTTGCCGTCGGCGAGTCGCATCCGTTGGTGGGAAACGTCGTGCGATTCACGCTGTCGTACAACACGAATGCCGCGATGGGCATTCAGCTCGGCGGCAACGAACGTCGACTCGTCCTCTCCCTCCTGACCATCGCGGCCCTCGGCGTCCTTGCATTTCTGTATCGCCGGACCCTCGCGTCCGAGCGCCTGCGCGTGATAGGCGTGGCGCTGGTAACGGGGGGCGCGCTCGGCAATCTGCTCGATCGCCTGCGATCCAGCGCCGGCGTCGTCGACTTCATCGACGTGGGTGTTCGCAACGTCCGGTTCTGGACGTTCAACGTCGCCGACATGGGCATCACCGTCGGTGCGTTGCTCTTGTTGCTCGCGCTGGGCCGCTGGGGTGGTGTAGCACAGCCGAGGGGCTAAGTTCCGCTCCGTGATCGCTCCGGAGCGTCTTCCGATCGCTGCCGCACTCGCCGATCGCTACACGATCGAGCGCGAGCTGGGACGCGGCGGCATGGCGACCGTCTATCTCGCCGACGAGAAGAAGCACGGCCGCAAAGTCGCCATCAAAGTCCTACGGCCGGAGATCACCGCGGCGCTCGGAACGACGCGGTTCCTGCGTGAGATCGGCATCGCCGCGCAGCTTGCCCACCCACACATCGTCCCGCTCATCGACTCGGGCGAAGCCGCCGGGATGCTGTACTACGTCCAGCCGCACGTGCCCGGCGGCTCTCTGCGCGAGCGGCTCCTCGAGCACCGGGGGGGGCCGCTGTCCGTAAAGGACGCGCTCCGGATCGCCCAGGAGGTCGGCGCCGGCCTCGACTTCGCGCATCGGCAAGGCTTCGTGCATCGCGACGTGAAGCCGGAGAACATCTTGTTCGCCGATGGCCACGCAGTGCTCGCCGACTTCGGGGTCGCGCGTGCCTGCTGCGGCCCCGACGCGGATACCACGCGCGCCGGTGAGCTTGCGACCGAAGTCGGATTGGCGGTCGGGACCCCCGAGTACATGAGCCCGGAGCAAGCGAGCGGCGAGCCGAATCTCGGCTCCGCGAGCGACGTGTACAGCCTGGCATGCGTGGTCTACGAGATGCTGGTGGGCGAGCCGCCTTTCACCGGCGCGGGTGCGCGAGCCGTGATGGCGAAGCACGTCACCGAATCGCCCCGGCCGGTGCGCGGGTTCCGGCCCGAGGTGCCGCGCTCGGTGGAACGGGCACTCGAACAGGCGCTGCAGAAGGATCCGAAGCAGCGGTTTGAGAGCGCGGCGGAATTCGTCGCCGCGCTCATGGCTCCCGACAGCGCAGCGATCGCGCGAACACCCGCCAGCACGCGGTCGATCGCCGTGCTCCCGTTCGTCAACGCGAGCCCCGAGGTCGAGAACGAATACCTCAGCGACGGCATCACCGACGAGCTGATCGACGCGCTCGCGAAAATCGCCGGGCTGCGCGTGTCATCGCGCACGTCGGTCTTCGCGCTCAAGGGGAAGTCGCTCGACGTCCGCGCGGTGGGCGCGCTGCTCGGCTCAAGCGTCGTGCTCGAGGGGACGGTGCGCAAGTCGGGCGACCGGCTGCGCATCACCGCCCAGCTCACGTCGACCGACGACGGGCGGTTGCTCTGGTCGCAGCGCTACGACCGCAAGCTGGTCGACATGTTCGCGATTCAGGACGAGATCGCCGGCACGATCGTCAACACGCTGCGGGCGACGATGTTCGCCGATCTCTCCGAGCACGTCCCGCGGCGCTACACCGAAAACATCCAGGCCTACGGTCTGTATCTCAAAGGGCGGTTCGCCTGGAACAAGCGAACACAGGAAGGTGTGGCCGAAGCCGTGCGCTTCTTCGAGCAGGCAATCGCCGAGGATCCGAACTATGCGCCCGCCTACGCCGGCCTGGCCGACTCCTACTCGCTCGACGTCGATTATCGCAGCATTCCCGTTGACGAAGCCTACGCGCGCGCCAAGGTGTACGCGCGCAAAGCGCTCGAGCTCGATGAATCGGTCCCGTCGGCGCACGCGTCGCTCGCCTGGGCGCTGTTCGTGTACGATTGGGATTGGGAAGGGGCGGAGCGAGAGTTCCGCCGTGCGATCGAGCTCAATCCGCGCTACGCCAGCGCGCATCAGTGGTACGCGTTTCTGTTGGCGTCTCGCGGCGAGCACGATGCCGCCCTGAACGAAGGGCTGACCGCACTGGAGCTCGAGCCGGCGTCGGTTTCCATCCGGCGGGGGGTTGCGTGGCTGAGCTATTACGCGCGCCGCTACGACCTGGCGCGCGATCACATGTCCCGCGCCATCGAGATGAATCCGCTCGCCACCGAGAGCTATCGCATTCTGGCGACGACACTGGCGCTGCAAGGCGAGCTGGCGGAAGCCGAGCGCATGCTGCGCGAGGCATTGACGCTACCCGCCGCGGGAGCGTATACGAAGGCGACGTTAGGATGGGTTCTGGCACGTGCCGGAAAGCGAGCGGAGGCCGAAGCGCTGATGCACGAGCTCGAGGCGGCCGCGCAGGAGGGATACGTCTCGCCGGTGGCCTTCGCCATCGTGCATATCGGTCTCGACAACGTGGACCAGGCGCTCGACTGGGCGGAGCGCGCGTATGAAGATCGCCGTGGCTGGCTTGCTTATCTGAAGGTGAATCCGATGCTCGATCCGCTGCGCGGATCGCCGCGGTTCGACGCGCTGGTGCGAAGAATGAAGCTGTAGAGCCTAGCCTTTCAAGGCGGGGGCGCCGTCGAGGAATCTTTCGACGGTGTCGTTGCCGAGACTGGGCCGGAGATGTTCCATCACAATCCGGCCCAGCCGCGGCACATCTTCCTTGCGAAACCCGGCGGCGGACAGGCCCGCCATCAGCGCCGCGGGACCGGCGACGCCGATCATCTCGCCCGTGCGCGCGCCGCTCATCAACGCTCGTCCCATGTAACTCTCGTGGTTCGGGACGGCGGCGCGCACTCTCTCGAACGTCGCCTTATCCACCGTCATGCGCAGCGCCATCAAAATGGCGCCCACGCCCTTCTCGGCTTGCCCCGTTTCGACTTCCAGATTTGCAACGACCTGCTGTACCAGATCCATGGGCGAAAAAGTATCACTGCCCCACGGTGAAGTCTATTTTTTTGAGCACCGTTCCAGCTGCATCTCTGATCTCTACGTGCCATGCACCCTTTGCGTCCGTGGGAATGGTTTTGCGGCTCCAGCTCCTCCACGGTGAACCACCGATCGTCAACGCGACGTCGCCGACCTGGTCAGTGCCGTGAAACCAAACGTGATGGAGTGTCTGCCCGTTCGCACCCGTCACGCGCATCCACAGCACAACCGAGCCTACACTGTCTGAAAAGGCGGTGCCGCTGTCCTGTGGCACGCGATCCTGTACGTTGCGCGCCAGAACAGCCTCGACCTTGACCTCACTAACCGCCGGTTGGGCAGCGGGTGCGGGTGCGGGTGCGGGTGCAGCTGCGGGTGCAGGTGCGGGCGCAGGTGCGGGCGCGGGTGCAGGTGCAGGTGCGGGCGCGGGCCGAGGTGCGGACTTACTCGTGTCCTGTGCGGCGAGACTTCCGATTCCACCGACCATCAACAGCAGCGCGGGTAGTAGCTTCATGAGGGACCTCCCGTGTCGAGGTTGATATGCTGTGCCGTTCGACGGCTGCGCCGTTCTAGCCAGGTACCCAGCACCGCCGCCAGCAGGCAGCCAAACACCGTTCCCGCCATCTGAAACCCCAATTGATACTCCAGCTGGATCCAATGGCATTTGGGCGCAAAGATCGGCCCGACCAGCCGGCCACACTTGTTCTGGCTGAACGCAAAGCCCCAGCTCGCGCCGAGGCCGAATATCAGCGGCAGCAACGCAATGAAGAATTGACGCAGCGCGATTTTCATGGCTAGCGCCCTCGCTCGATCTTCCAGCGATCCAGGACCTGGTCCTGTTCGACCACGACGTATTCGTCGAAATGCGCTTCTGTCAGACAGGAGTGATTGGGAATGATCTCGATGTGTTCGCCGACCGTGAACTTTCCGTCGATAGCGGCGGGCGCGGCCGCACGGATCACGCCATGCTCCTGCGAGACGGACGCGACCGTCAGCTCCGGATGACCCTTCACCTCACCGAACGCCGGGTCGAGACCGAGGTGCGTAGGGCCCAGATCCTTCGAGAGCGACAGCGCACCGGCGTCCACGACGAAATGCGACGCCCCCGGTTGATGGGACACGACGGTGGCCAACACAGAAACCGCCACGTCGCTCGGCTCGCAGCATCCAATCAAGACCATTGTACGATCGTAGAAGATGTAGTTCCCCGGCCGGGCTTCTGTGACGCCCGTCAAGTCTTTTACGGCCGCCATCGCGGGCGTCGAACCTACGCTGACCCCGCGTACCGGTAATCCGTCCTTCCGCAGCAGATCCGCAAACCACACCATGACTTGCCGCTCCTGTTCGGCGATCTGCGCGGCCTCCGTCTTGTTGCGGGTCCGGTAGGCATGACCGGAGTGACTCAGAACGCCGTCAAAGACGATGCCGCGTTCGCGCCCCAGCTCGCGCGCGACCTCGAGCGCGTATCGCGAAGAGGGGTCGACGCCGGCGCGGTGGTAGCCGCAGTCGACTTTGAGCCAGACGTGCAGGCCCCCGTCCCCCCCGCCCCCCCCCGTTCCCGCGACAGCTTTCGCCGTCTCGAGGTCGTCGAGGACGACGCGCAGCGTCGCACCGCCGTCGGCAATGCGCCGGACGTGCGGGATATGGGTCGGATCGAGGGGGAATGCCCACGTCAGGTCCGTGAACCCGCCCCGGACAAACGCCTGCGCTTCGAATAAGGTCGACACCGTAATGCCGCGCGCGCCTTGGGCGAGTTGCCGCCGCCCCAGCTCGAGGCACTTGTGCGTCTTGATGTGCGGGCGGAGTGAAACACCAAGGCGGCGCGAGCGGGTGGCCATCTGCGTCAGATTGCGCTCCATCACGTCGCGATAGAGCAACAGCGCGGGGGTCTCAAGGTCCCACATCATGCCGGGTGTGGACACGTCAGGGAATCAGAACGAGCGAGCCGGTGGTCCTGCGACTTTCGAGATCTCGATGGGCCTGTGCCGCTTCCGCGAGCGGATACTGCTTGCTGATCTCGATCTTCACTTTGCCCGATCGTACCACCTCGAACAGCGCAGCGGCGTGCGACTCGAGCTCCTCGCGGCTCGCGATGTACGTCGCCAGCGTGGGACGTGTGACATAGAGCGACCCTTTCGTCGCGAGAATGCCAATCGTCACCGGCGGCACGGGGCCTGACGCGTTGCCGAAGGAGACCATCAGCCCGCGGGGCTGCAGGCAATCGAGTGAGCCTTCCCACGTGCTCTTGCCAACGGAATCGTACACGACAGGAACTTTCTTGCCGTCCGTCAGTGCCAGCACCCGCTCCACGAAGTTTTCCTTGCTGTAGTTGATCGTGTGCGTCGCGCCGTGCGCTTTTGCGAGCGCGCACTTCTCGTCCGACCCTGCGGTGCCGATCGTCGTCGCGCCGATCGCCTTGAGCCATTGCACCGCGATCAAGCCGACGCCACCGGCAGCGGCGTGCCACAACACCGTTTCGGCCTTCTGCACGGCCCGAGTCGAAAAAATGAGGTAATGCACAGTGAGCCCCTTCAACATCATGGCCGCGGCCTGTGCGTCGCTTACACCCGGCGGAATCTTTACGAGCCGGTCGGCGGGAGCGATGCGCACTTCAGAGTAGGAACCGGCCAACGACGTGTAGGCGACTCGGTCGCCGACTTTCACGTCACGCACGCCTGGCCCTACCGCTTCGACTACGCCCGCGCCTTCATTGCCGGCGATGGCAGGGAGCTTCACGGGATATAGTCCCGAGCGCTGGTAGATGTCCACGAAGTTCACGCCAATCGCGGTATGGCGAAGGCGCACCTGTCCAGAGCCCGGCTCGCCGACTGGCAGGTCGGTTAGCTCCAGCGCTTCGGGACCGCCGTTCGACCGAAACTGGATTGCCTTAGCCATCGTCAGCCCAGCCTCGCTTGGTGACGGCCCGACCACTCGAGCGCGGCAAGTAGAACGAGGGATCCCCACGCATACACGCTTCCCTGTAGCAGGGCGTGACGCAGGAATCGAGGTCCGATGGTCAGGAAGCCAGATGTAGCGACCGCCGCGAGGATCAGCGCCGTGGCACGGGCACGTCCGACATGCGACGGCGTGTTCCGCAGTACCGCGGCCCAGCCCGGGAACGCGAGCACGTAGTAATGGATCCACGCTATCGGTGCCGCGAGCACGGAGGCGAGTAGTACCGCGCCAAGACTGGACAGAGCGTCCCAGCTCCGTGTGCCGGCGCTGACCAGTATGACTACGGCGCAGAGCACGGCGAATCCCAACGCCAGTGTCGGTGTTCCACCCATCCGGAGCACGAGTGCTCGCAACGATTGGTCGTTGATGGAGAGCTGCCAACGATCCTGAGCCAGGCTCGACTGGAGCCAGTCCACAGCGTTGCTCAGTGCCCCCCCCCCGGCGCCGTATGGCGCGAGAGCGAGCAGCGTCCCGCCGGCGGCGACTGCGCTCGCGATCCCGAACGCGCGCCAGCGGCGTTGCATCGCGAGATACGGGATCAAGAGGGCAGGGAAGGCCTTGATTGCCGCGGCGAGTCCCAGCCAAAATCCGGCCCGCCGTTCCCGGCCGTCTTCGAGGTCTGCAGCCGCTGCAACGACGAGCACGAGCAGGATCGTGTTGACGTTTCGGTGCTCAAAGTTCGTCTGGATGGGCACGGCCGTAGCGGCGAAGGCGAGCGCGGCCGTTCGCCAGCCACCCCAGCGGCGCACGAGCACCATCGCGATGGCGAGGCAGGCTACGCTGATTGCACTCCAAACCGCAATCGCGACGGGAAGACTGACGCGTGCGAGCAGGCCAAGCGGCGCCAGACCGAGCGCCGCGAACGGCGGCCATGGCGTACCCTGACTGGACAGCGCGGGACGGTACAGAGGAATGCCGTCGAGCCATCGTTGGCTGAGCTGGATTTCGGGAACGATGTCGCCGCCAATGTGACGCCGGATCACGATCACGACGGCGGCGTAAAGAGCGACGGAGACGCCGACGATCCATCGTTCGCGGGGGGTGAGTGGCGGCGGCCTGATCAGTCGAGACCGGCGAACGCCCTATTCATCGATCCGGCGGCCCGTAACCTCGACGCGATGCATGCGCTCGATCCGGCCCGTCCCACCGATAAAGGACGACGTCACCCAACTCGTGAGACTCACGATGACGGCGCCCAGCGTCGCTGACCCGAGGCTCACCACATGGAAGCCGGGGACGAGCCAGGCGACGAGGGCCAGCGAAATGCCGTTCACGATCAGGATGAAGAGTCCCAGCGTGAGGATTGTCAGGGGCAGCGTCAGGATGATGAGGATGGGTCGGATCACCGCATTGACGAAGCCCAGCAGGAATGCGGACAGGATGAGCGCGCCTGTACTGGTGAACCAGATGCCGGGAAGCAGTTGATCAGCCAGCCACAGCCCGAACGCGGTGATGACGAGCCGAACGAGAAAGCCTCTCATGGCGCGGAAGATAATCGCGGGGGCGCGCCCGCGCGCCCGGCGACGAATCGGGCCGTCATTCCAGGACGCGCCTGCACGCCCAGTTTCGCGTCGAACAGGATCGCCCCGCTGAGCGAATCGCGGGCGGAGGAAGCCCAGGCAAGCGATAGTCCCGCAAACGGGCCGAGATCCGCGGGCCAGCCAGTCACGATCGCCTGCTCGGGCTGGCCGAACCAGCTCGCGCTGACCGTGTCGGCACGCGGCGCGCGAAACATGATCTTGCCGCGAAACACGCACTCACGACTCACGACGACGGTCGTCGTGTCCAAGACGATACGCTCTAGCTTGAAGCGATCGCCCATCTGGGGTGCATCCGGGAATGTGACAGTGTCACCACGCGCGATGACCCAATGGCCCGCGTACGGAAGCGAGTAACGGCGCAGCCGATCGAACTGATGGCCTGAACACGGGCTGCCCGGGCGGCACGCGGTAAGTGCCAGGACCACGCACCAGAGAATGATCATTGAACAATGATCATTGATCATTGTTCAATTGATCTGTCGTATCTCTCGCCACCGCATTGGTCTGCTCAATCCCGGCGCTCGTCGAGTCGGCGACCCGCATCGCCTTGCCGACGCCGCGGGCTCCCGGGATCCGTGAGCCGGCCAGAATGCTGTCGCGTTGGCGTTCGGTGAGGGTGTCCCGGTTGACGGTCTGTGCGCTGGCGCCAGCTTTGTTCGAGCCGCTGTCCCCGCTGCCCCCGCTGCCCCCGCTGCCCCCGCATGCGGTGATCGCCAAAACGACCAACACAGGCGCGATCAATTTCATATCTTGGCTCCGTATTTGTGCCGTCCTGACAACTTTGCGTCCGTGCCCTACACTTGCAACTTCTCAACCGGAGCACTCGAGATGAGCCAGCGCATTCTCTTCGTTCTCTTGCTCGGCACCGCCTGCCGCCCGGCCGCTGACCGGCTGGCGCACGGCAAGTGGGTCGACCTCACCTATTCTTTCGATTCCACAACCATCTACTGGCCAACCGCCGAACCCTTCCGGCTCACCGTCGTCTCGGCGCAGCGCACACCGGGTGGCTACTACTACGCGGCCAATAACTTCGCGGCTGCCGAGCACGGTGGCACGCATCTCGACGCGCCCGTGCATTTCGTCGAGGGGAGACACACGACCGAGCAGATTCCGATCGAACAGCTGATGGGACCGGCGGTCGTGGTCGACGTTTCGCATCAAGTCGATTCGAGCCCCGACTACCGCGTCACCGCGGCGGACTTCGAGCGCTGGGAGTCCGTCCACAGAAAGATCCCCGCGGGAGCCATCGTCCTCATCAAAACCGGATGGGGCAGTCGCTGGCCTGATCGCGCGCGCTATCTCGGCACGACCAAGACAGGCGCCGCGGCGGTTCCGGAGCTGCACTTTCCCGGCATCCACCTGGATGGCGCGCGCATACTCGTCCGGCGCAAAGTCAACGCGGTTGGAGTCGACACGCCGAGCCTCGACAACGGCCAATCAACGACGTTTGGCGTCCATCGCCGCTTGTTCGCCTCGAACATTCCCGGATTCGAGAACGTCGCGAATCTGGATCGGCTGCCTGCAACTGGCGCCTTCGTCATCGCGCTGCCGATGAAGATCAAAGGTGGCAGTGGCGGCCCGTTGCGCATTGTGGCGCTACTGCCCTAGAGATTGTGTGCTGCGGGGATGGGTGGCTGGGCGCGACACGCGAGGGCGCTCGGCGGGCACATGAGCCCCGATCTGGACGACGTTTTGATGACACGTGTGCCGCCGAAGCGCCCTCGCGTGACACGCGCCCGACGCCACCCATCCCCGCGTCACACAATTCTCAAGACGCCGGCAGCCCCTTGCGCAGCACGTCTTCCATGACGTCGGCGAAGCGATCGATCTCCGCCAGCGTCGTGTAGACGTTCGGCGTGATGCGCAGGCAGTTGAACTCGGGATGGGCGATCGGCGTGACGATGATGCGATGCCGGTCGAACAGTAGACTCGCGACTTTGCCGACGTCGAGTTGTGCTGGGGTAAATGAAGCCAGCCCGCAGGACTGGGCCGGATCGTACGGTGTGAGGATCTTCACGCCCGGCAGGCGCTCCAGCCGTTTGGCCCAGCGATCGCGCAAGAATCGCAGCCGGGCCGCCTTCCTCTCCGGGCCGATCCCGTCCAGAAAGTCGAGCGCCTCCGCGATCGCGTTGTGATTGGCGGCCGGGTGCGTGCCGATCTCCTCGAACTTGCGGATGTTCTCGTTCATTTCCGGCGGCGCCGCCATCATCGGCCAGATCTTGCCGATCTTCGCGCGTCGCACGTACAGGAAACCGGTGCCGATCGGCGCGGTCAGCCACTTGTGGAGGCTGGTGCCGTAGTAATCGCAGTCGAGCTGGTCGTGCGTAAACGGGAAATGCGCGTAGGCGTGCGCGCCGTCCACGATCACTTCAATGCCGCGGCCGCGAGCCATCTGACAGATCCGTTTTATCGGAAAGATCTGGCCCGTGAGATTGGTGATGTGGCAGACGTGGATGACCTTGGTGCGTGGCGTGATCGCCTCTTCAAACCGGCGCGCGAGGTCGTCCTGCGACGGGGGCGGCACGGGAAAGGTGATCTGTTTGAGGACGATGCCGTCCCGGCGCTCCCGCTGTTTCCACGTCGTGATCATGCGTGGGTAGTCCTGCGTGGTCGTCAGGACCTCGTCGCCGCGCTCGAGCGGCATGCCGAGCTGCACGATCTCGAGCGCCTCACTCGCGTTGCGCGTGATCGCCATTTCCTCGGGATCGCAGCCAAAATTGCCGGCGAGCCGGCGCCGCACCGTTTCGATCTCCGGTTCGATCCACGCCCACATCGTGATCGCCGGCGCTTGATTCGAGATCGCGAGGTAGCGCTGCAACGCCGCGTACACGACTCGCGGACTGGGCGCGACGCCGCCGTTGTTGAGGTTGATCATGCCGCGGTCGATGTCGAACGCCGCCTGGATTTCGCGCCAGAAGTCTTCGTCTTGAGCGACATCGGCAGCAGAGCGTCCATCGACGCCGCGAAGCGTCGGCAGAATGCGCGACAGCGCATCGTTGCGCAGCGCGGGGAATGTGGCGCCCGCGGCGAACAGGGAGCGGA
>Ga0066656_10001183_pt1 | contig 11239 bp, 8 predicted proteins | sample GraSoiAngelo_105_FD_71411 | JGI IMG/M metagenome (GOLD analysis project Ga0066656, IMG submission 71411) | Grasslands soil microbial communities from the Angelo Coastal Reserve, California, USA - 14_0903_05_40cm | ecosystem: Environmental > Terrestrial > Soil > Grasslands | place: USA... | reverse complement strand
TTCATTCCCGGCGTCCCGTCTGAGTCGGAGACCATTCCAAGTCTAAACCCTGCCTTCTTCAGTCGTTGAATAGTCGACATCGTGTCGGAGAAAATCGGACTCGCCCCGGCGTACGTCTTCCAATATCGGAGAGTTGTCCCATGAATCCACGAAGCTTTCAGCATTGACAAACCCAGCTGCTTGAGCAGAGTCTCCCACCAAACATCCCGATTGTACAGAAATTTTCGGCCGTGCATTTCCAAATCGATGAGCCGGAGTCTTCTGAGCAGATTTCCCTCGGCGTAGTGGTATCCTTCTTTCCTCAATCGTTTCGCGAAGATGGTTGCGACTGTTCGGAGGCCCTGGCGAGCGCCTTTCTTGGACTGGATGAGAGTGTTGTCTAGGTCGAAGACGACTCCGCGAATCCTTCTCTCGGTCAGTCTCCTTCAATTCCAGACATATGTTTCTGGCCTTCGATCAGCGAACCGTTCTTTACGCAGTCTAGCGTGAAGCGCGAGATCAATATCCTCGATGACTATTCCCTCTCTCCGTTCTTTGAACACGTGCATCCTCGGGTGAGATATCCCCATCTTCGGATCTTCCTTGAGACTGACAATCATACTGTATCCGGTGAACATGGGGGGCGAGTAGACGTTGGGCGCTACAACCGCTATCCGGTTCTCAAGGGACCGAATCGTGACGTATTGACGCCATGGCTCGATTCCTTGTCTCACAATTCTTGAGGGACACATCAACAAGTCCGCGCCTCTAAACGTCAGGATTCTAGAAGCCTCTGGAAAGTCAACATCATAACAAACGAGAACCCCGATCTTGAACCCGTCCAACTGGAAGATCTTGTAATCGTTTCCTGGATGAGCAATCTTCTTCTCGAAATGAAACAGGTGGACTTTCGGTTGTCGTCCGACGATTTCTCCATCGCGACCGATGACTGGGCTATTGAGATATAATCGCCCCTTGGCTTTTTCATAGAAAGCTCCTCCGACAACAACCACACCGTACTCCTCAGCAATCGACTGCAGCCCCGGAATAGGACTCATGGGTGATGGAATCGTCTTTTCAGGCAACCAGTGCTCGGGCAGGCAGATAATGTCCGCCTCCCTTTCTGCTGCCTGCTTTGCCTGCTTGACCGCCCGGAAAATCGTTTCTTTGACTGAGGTCGCTACAGGTCTAGTCTGCACCGCTGCTGCTCGAACAATCCTTTTCGACGTTCGAAAGGACCTCTGACCTTAGCCTTTCAATTTCTTAACTGCAATGTCCAGCAGCTGCCGCGCAACATCGCGTTTCGGTGCCAACGCGATATGTGTTACCTTCTTTCGCTCGTCAACAACGAACAGCTCGTTGGTGTCAGTCTGAAACCCCACACCCTCAATCGAGACATCGTTGGCCGCGACGAGATCCGCGCTTTTCTCACTGAGTATCTCAAACGCTTCTGTCACAAGTTGCTCGTTCGATACGCCGTGTTCCGTCTTGAACGCTACAAGAAATGAATTTGGGCTTGCAAGGCGAATCTCTCGTATTATCTTCGGGGTGGCCTCAAGCTCCAGCTCGACAGTCTTCTCCTTTCTTGTGCTTATTTTTCTGCCAGCCGAGGTTGATGGCCTATAGTCGCTTGGGGCTGCAGCGGCGAAAACCAGATCATGTTTGCCTCTCTTCAACTCACGAAGCGTGGCTTCAAGCATCTCGTCCGTGGTTTCAACCCTGACAGTCTTCACGCTAGGAGGAGGCGTGACTGAGCCGGGTCCCAGAATCAACGTTGTCTCAGCACCCCTTGACCATGCTTCCTCAGCAATTGCTACACCCATCTTCCCTGAAGACCGGTTAGTAATCACCCTGACAGGGTCAATGTGTTCGATCGTGGGACCCGCAGTGACCAGCACTCTATGTCCCTCAAGATCTCTTCTCTGAGATGAGAGCTGAGAAGAGAGGCGCGTGATGACGGCCTGGACAATCTTGGCCGTTGAGGCAATCTTCGCCTTTCCTTCCACAATCTCCGGTTCGACAAACTCGACCCCGATCCTCTTGAGACGCACCATGTTCTCTTGAGCTATCGGATGATCATACAATGGCTCGTGCATCGCTGGAGCAATAAGAACGGGCAGCTTTGAACCGATAGCGGTCGCAGCCACCGTCGTGACTGGCGTATCGTCAATTCCTGTTGCAAGCTTCCCGATCGTATTAGCGGTTGCAGGAGCGATGAGAACGAGATCAACGTGTCCAGAACTCTTTCCAGCAAGGGCGATATGCTCCAGTTTGCCGGTAAGCTCCCGGACTACTGGATTTCCTGTGGCCCACTCGAGAAGATCGGATCCGATCATCTTCTCGGTCGATGGAGAGATCACTGCATACACGTCTGCTCCATGTCTCATCAGCTCGCGCGCGATCTCGGGAACTTTGAACGCGGCAACGCTGCTTGACACTAGGAGTGCGATCTTCTTTCCGGAGAGTTGTGTGCCGGAAGTTCCAGTGATGTCCTTGGACGGGTGGGTCATTTCCGACCTGCTTCTCTATTTCTTCAATTGTCCACTTTCATAGGCCCAGTCTAGAAGCTGGATGATCTCGTTGAGAGTATATTTTCCGGCGCTCGAAGGGATTCGTTTGAGAATGTCGGGCAGGCTTGGTAGCATGGGCCGGATGAATCCAGGAACCTTGTCGTACATTGCTTGGACCCCCGAAATAATCTCCTTCGCGTCTTTCTCCTCGATACTGGTTCCCTTGAGAGCTGTCTTCATACTCTTGGCGCTCATTTTTCCTTCTAACTTCTCCCGCTCAATCTATCTGGGGCATATACAGGTTCTTCAGGCACGTCGAGGGCATTTCTGCGATTAGCCCATTGAGAACGATTGTAAAGCGCGCTGGTTCAAGCGTTCCTCTCTTCTGTTAAGAGGCCTTCAAAGACTATGGCGGAGACGTCGCCATGTCTGAACACAATCCTAAGGTTCTTGACCGGCGGTCCGATAATGCTATGGCATAGAGCTTCCATCGCCGCCCAACTTTGGAAGCCCTTGCATGAGCGAATAATGCTGGGTGAATGTCCATGCCTTCCATTTTGTCCACATTTTCTTAGAGAATAGAATGACCAGCACGTCGTTCATCATGACGAGTGGGAAGGATGCGCTGGCCGCGATGCCGAAGATCATGATAGGAGAGACCAGTCCGAAGGCGAACGCGACTTTGTGGGCTTGATTCAATTTGGTTCCCATCGACCTGAAGACGAGCCGAAGTATCCACAGCGAGACAACGATGTCGAAAACCACGATTACGGGTGGGAAGAGGCTAGCACTCGCTGCGAAGCCTCCTGCAAGCAGCCATATTGGAAAGAATGCTGCTCCGAGTAGGAAGAATGCGCGAGGCCTCCACCTCGGCTCTGCTCTGACAGTCTTCAGAAAATCAGCAGGCAATTTCTTCGCAGCCACGACGAGCAATGCTACGACAATGCTTGAGAGTAGAAGCAGACCCCATATCTCAGCTGGCCAATAATTGACCAGTAACGAAAGGAGGATACAGTCGATAGCTAAGGTGAGTATGCTGAGTCGTATCCCCGTTATTGAGACGAGGCTCTTTGATTTCAGATCTGGAAAAGCTAGTCCAAAGATGAAAATTGGCAGGCCGATGCTGAAGACTGAATGGAAGATCACCAGTCCGACAGTCCAGACCCAGTTGACTCCGAGCCAGTGTCCGTAGACACCTAGATTTCCTACCACTGAAGATGTTGGGTTGAACAGAGTTCGCAAGGCTAGCCCCTCCTCTACAATCCCGTAGGCGGCGCCTAGGAGGAAGACAGACGCCCATCCTTTGTTCCAGTGAATCTTGGCCTCACGGATCAATATGACACCTGGGCCATAGAGTGCAAGGTTCGCAGCGAGAAAGAGGAAGAATACTGGAGGCGATAGGACCAAGAAAGCCATGTTGCTTGACCCTGAGAGATACTCAGGGATTCCTGGGCTCAGAATCAGCAGGCAGAGCAGAGGATGCGCCTTGAGGTAACTGATAATCCGGGCTACACGCCCCTTTTTCTCCGCGACCTGTGGGTACCATGTACTCAAGGGAGTAGTCTCGAGAGTCTACGAGAAGCCGAGGTCTACACTATTAGTTGTCTAATACCAAAGGAGGCTTGTTTCTGTTACTAGTTGAAACCCTTAGAGATCAAATACGCTTGTTGACTAGCCAGCCGATAATTCTCCCACGAATCACCAGTTCTTGCCACTTGTCCTCTCCAAGCTCATGCAGTTCGTCGCTTATTGGAATTACCAAGAGGTCTGCGCCAACTCTATCCGCCAACTTCTCAAGTGCAGGCATGATCTCGCCGGGTGGATTGAGGGAATACATGAGAGATGCACCGCGGTATACGTTGAAGTTTGGAGTCAAGACATCATCTGCTACTGCTCTGATCCGTCCGGGTCTTCGCGAGCGCACCCATGACTCATCCTTGTCGGTCACGAGTATCTCTGCATGTGGGAGGGCTTCAGAAATTCGCTGTGCCACGTCAATCCGGTGACCTACTCCAACTTCTACGATTTTTTTAGCGTCGCCGTAGTTCTGTTTGACCCAGTCTACGAGTTGTTCGAACAAGATCCTGAATAGGTCCTAGGGTTACTTGGGCCAGCGTGGCTGCATAGCTCCCTGGTCCCCGTTGGCTTGACGCATCTTTCTCATTCCTTCAAGGATCAGCTTCTGTTCGATAGCAGCCACCAAGAATTTTGTCTCGATGACCTTGTCGGGGTTTACGCTCATGCTGACGGCTCCTTCTCTGACCAAGAACTCGACTACTTCAGGGTAGTTCGATGGTGCTTGACCGCAAATCGATGTTGTCACGCCTTTTTCGTTGCAGACCCTGATGACATGACTCATTGCCCGCAGTACGGCGAGATTGCGTTCGTCGTAGATTTCCTGGATTGATGCGTCGTCCCGGTCGATACCGAGGATTAGCATTGTCAGGTCGTTGGTGCCGAAGGATATGCCGTCGATTCCTTCGTCGACGAACTTGTCGATTAGCAATACTGTTGCTGGAACTTCTACCATGATCCAGAGCTTGAAGTCGGGGCCTCTCTTCAGTCCCTCTTCTTCGAGGATTTTCTTTGCGTTCCTGAAGTCCTCTAGCGTTCGGACGAACGGCAGCATCACGTGGACGTTAGTGAGCTTGTATTCCTCTCTGACTTTCTTGATTGCCCGGCATTCTAACCGGAAAATGTCAGGCTCTTTCACGTATCGGAAGGTGCCCCGGAATCCAAGCAGTGGGTTGGGCCCAACGTGTCCTGCTTCCCGTTCGTATTTTTCACCGCCTGGAAGTCCGAGGAACTCGTCAGGTTTGAAGTCGAGGCATCTGTACACGACGGGTCTTGGAGCAAAGGGCGTCGCGACCTTTCGCACGCCCTCTGCGAAGGCATCAACCATTTTCTCCCCGCCTCCCTCTTCTATCAGAAGTCGAGGATGTTTCCCGACTGAGAGCATCATATGCTCCGCACGGAGGAGACCTACACCGTCCGCGTGTGTCTCCCGTGCGACCTTCTCGGCAAGTTCTGGGAGTGAGATGTTCACGTAGATCTTTGTTGAGGTTATCGGGATAACGGTAGGAATCTCATGTTGGGGCTGGGTTGCCTTGAGAATTTCTTCGACGAGGCCGTTGTAGACGACGCCTGATTTCGCGTCAACGGTGTATTCTTGTCCCATCTGCATCAGTTTTGTTGCGTTCCTTGCTCCGACGATGCACGGGATGCCCATCTCTCGGGAGACGATGGCTGCGTGGCAGGTGGTTCCTCCGTCTTCTGTTACGATTGCGCCTGCGATTCTCATGTAGGGAACCCAGTCGGGGTTCGTCATTCGAGTAACGAGAATATCCTTGTTTTTCATCAAGCGTCCCGCTTCAAGCGTAGTCGGGACGATCTTGGCCCTTCCTGCGTGCATTCCTGGGCTCGCGGGCAGACCGTGTACAACCGCGACTCTGTGAACGATGTGGGAATCGGTCTCTCCAGTTGGACCCTTCATTTTGCTCCAGAACGTCTCGGGTCTGGTCTGGACAACGAAGAGCGAGCTTCCGGTGGCTCCGTGCTCGACGGCAAACTCGATGTCTTGCGCAGTGTGGTAGTGATCCTCAATGTCCACGGCCACCTTTGCAATTTCAATAACTTGTTCGTCGGTTAGGCTCGAAACATTACGGCGCTCAACCGGGACATCGCTCTGCATGGTTAGCCCGGTCTTATCGTTCGGGATGTGCTCGATCATCTTTGGGACGATCTCTTTGTGGATTAGCTGCATGGTGCCCTTGTCGACGATGAACCTGTCGGGCCGGACGATTCCAGCAACTAGAGCTTCTCCGAGCCCCCACGTCGATTCGATGACGATCTTGGATGGGTCGCCGTTGATCGGGTCCAGAGTAAAGGCAACACCTGAGCATTTTGACTTTACCATCTTCTGAACCCCGACGCTGATCAGCACCTTATCATGCGGGAAGCCTTTCTCTTCCCGGTAGAATATTGCACGTGGCGTGTAGAGGCTGCCCCAGCATTTCTGGACATAGTGTACGAGCTGATCCTCGCCTCGCACGTTGAGGTAGGTGTCCTGTTGCCCGGCGAACGATGCGTCTGGTAGATCCTCGCTGGTGGCGGAGGATCTGACTGCGACATTCACATTTTTGTCGCCTGTTTTCTCGCAGAGCTCTCTATATGCGGTTCGGACCTTGCCTGCGATATCCTCGGGCATGATGGCCGATTCTAGAATCTTTCGGATCTCCTCGGACGCTTCCTCGTATTGTTTCGGGTCGCGGGAACCGTTGGAGCTTCCCAGAGTCTTGTGAATGATCTCGCCGATCTTTGTCTCTTCCAAAAATCGCCGAAATGCTTCTGCGGTGACTGCGAATCCTGGGGGGACGTGAACTCCCTTTGCGGTTAGCTCCCCGAGGTTTGCGCATTTTCCACCAACTAGTGGAATGTCGTCTTTTCTTACATCTTCAAGCCGGACAACTATAGCGTCAGGCCTGGGCAATGGCTAGGCTCCTGCGGGTATTGGCGGTGCGACTGGTTCTTCGACTATGATCCGGGTTTTCATCGGCATCTTTGTTCCGGCGACTTCCAATGCTTTCTTCGCAGTTTCGACGCCATCCTCGGGAACGTAGATGATGAAGAGGTCCTGACCGTTTTCGACTCTGGCTGCTCTGCCGGTGGGTTTTCCGAAGGCTCGCCTCATGCCTTCCTGTAATCTGTCAGCTCCGGCAGTGGCGATCATCTTGTTTTCTCGGAGAATAATATGCGGGTACACGCACAGCTGTAATCGGTATCCTGTTTCTCCCCACCTGTCGGTCAGAACCTTGTTCGCGGATACACGAGCAGATTCCAGCGCGTTATGACGAATCTGCACATGCTCTCTGGCCACCAAGCGGATTCTCCGGGCGAACTGCATGGACAAGTCTCCCATGTTGAACTTGGAAACCTTAGGCGCAGGGGACCCGTGGATGTATTTCATCCGGGTGAATGCTTGGCCCGACGGGGAACGATAGTTACGACCCTTCATGAGCAAATACCATACGGGCATTAGCTGAGGGTGCTAATGAGGGTTGTTGCGAGCTTGTAGGCTGAAATGATTCCAAGGATTGCGTTTTGTGCCGTTTTGTTCATGAGTTAGCCCCGGCAAGCGCCGATTAGGCCTGGTTTTCAGGAGATTTCGTAATGACTGGAATGAGGATCTCGGCGCGAACCTTGGCTTACCCCCAAGCCGCGGTATTGTTGTTAGACGACATCACACTTGGTTTCGTAGCCTTTCATTCTCGCCAACCATTTTCCCAAATATTCTTTTCACAGTGACCCCCCCGGGGGTGGTCGATTTTCGCGCCCCGCCCTTCATGAAACCTTGATTCTATGCTTCTCGACTCTTGATTCTCAGTAGGTCAAAGAGGCCCGGTTCCAGGTCCTTTATCGTTGGAATGAATACTCTAGCCCGAGAAACCTCGCCCAGATCCACCTTACAGGTCTGAAACTCCTCCACATCATACTTGCACTGAGCTAGAACGGAACCATTCGGCGCGATTACTCTACTTCCACCCCAGAACTGCAATCCCTCCTCAATGCCAACCCGGTTGACATAGGCGAGGTAGACAGCGTTCTCCATCGCTCGGCTCAAACAGAACCCCTCGAAGAACCTCCGCCGCAACCCGGGGCTCGCGGAAATACATACGACCAGCTGTGCGCCCTGCAAAGCCTGCAGGCGAGTCAGCTCGGGAAAGTAGAGATCGTAACAGATGTTCAAACCGATGGTTCCTATATCTGTCTTGAACACTGGTGCTTCATGTCCCGGACGATAATACCGACGCTCCTCGAAAACAGAATGCGTTGGAAGATGGATCTTCCTGTACCTCCCAATCAACCCTTTCGGGCCGACAAACACTGCTGTGTTGTGGATTACTCCCTTGACCTCGCTCTCCTCGGGCATGCCGAAGATAATGTGAACACCATACTCTTTGGCCACTCTCTCGACCTTCCGTGTGCTGGGACCTGGAATCGACTCTGCCAAATGGGAGACCTCGTCCCGCATCGTATACCCTGTCAGGTGTAGCTCAGGAAAGATCAACAGATCAACGTTCTTCTTCCGAGCCTTAGCGGCTTGTTCCGAGATCTGCCGTAGATTTTGCTCCTTGTTCCCAAGTCTGGGACCGGTTTGGGCTAGTAGGAGGCTTATCGGTTTCATCCACGCTCGCCTACGCTAGATTCTGCTCAGTTTCGCCATATAGACATACTCAACGCCCCGGATTCGCCTCGGCAAAGAGTTCAGGGTTACAGTACGGCTTTATGACGCTCAGCACGTTCCCCGCTCGTTTCACACCCTCAAAGAGGGAATGGATTGCTCTTTACAAGGCTAGCCCGTACTATCATTAAGCACAACCGGGCGGTCTTCGTCATCTGGCTGGTAGCCCTCGCGCTAAGCGTTCCCGCCATTCTCCAAGTTCAGAGCGTTATCGTCTACACTGAGACTGCGTACAACCCTAAGACGTCGGAGTCCAGCATCGCTCAATCCATCGTCAGCAAAGAGTTCAGCATTAGCCAGGGCAGTAGCGTCGTCGTGGTAATCACCTCAACGGATGTGAGAGGCAACGATGTGCGCGATTTCACTCTAACGTTCAACAAGACCCTCCATAACGACCGAAGCATTACGAACCTCAGCAACGTCACAAGCATCTACGATATCTACTACCAGCTACTCGTCGGCTATACCAGCCTGGTTCACCTCCAGCTCTATCAAGAGAAGAACCTGACCAGCCTTGCCACGTCTCTCGAATTCGGCATACCTGCAATCTACGCAACCCAGTGGACGACCCTAGTAAACTCCGGACCCTTCAACATAACACAGGCACAGGTCGCCGCCTACAACCAGAAAGCCAACCAGTCCGCATGGCCAATCATATCTTCGCAAACTCCCCAAGCCTACCACGCCATCGCTCTTGCATACGAGAACCTGTTCTACCAGTCATGGAACAAGACATTCACCGCTTCTACCTACACTCAAACACAGCTGACGATAGTCGCGCCACCATTAGCCAGAGCCCAGAACGTGACCAAAGGAGGCCCGCTACTCGTAACTCAACCGGCATACTACAACATCACAACACCATTCTTCATGTCAAGCATAACTGACGCGTCATCTCGAACCCTGTTTGTCGACGCTGCCGAATTCTTCAACCTCTACAACTTCTGCCCGAACACGTGTTCAAACAATTACTGGAACGACCCAACCGTGATTCAGACCTTCGTCATCAACACTTTCTCGAAAATGGTCAACGCAACCCCAACTCAAACTTTCATCATCAACCAGATCTATTTGTTAGGCGCCTCAGCAGGTTTCGTAGATTTTACAACCCTTGCAGGGACACTTCTTCGAAACTACAGCATCAAGAGCTATCCAGTCCAGCCAAGCCACGATGTCTACACCCAGTTCATCTCGGGATCCAACGACACTATGTTGCTAATACTGGATTTCAAGACTAACGGACTGGACCCCAAGAACAGCATCGCCAGCATAAGAACAGATGTTAAACAAGCGAACAACCTCAGCAACACCGACCTCCTCGTCTACGTCACAGGTGCTCCAGCGTTCAATTATGATATTGAAACAGAATCGATCAGAGACGTGGAACGCATAGACCCCATCACCGTCCTATTGATTGTCGTCATCGTCGGCATATTCTTCGCCTCTCTCGCAGCCCCACTAATCCCTGTATCCGCCATCGGAATATCAGTGGGCATAGCCTTCGGCCTAGTCTACGTAATTGGCACGTGGTTCACCAGCGTACACTTCTTGATTCTGACACTCTTGCCCGTCGCCATGTTCGGGGCCGGGTCAGACTACTGCATATTTCTCGTCAGCCGATACGCTGAGGAGAGACGGATGGGAAGAGGAAAGAAGGATGCGGTTGAGAGGGCAGTGACATGGGCAGGCGAGAGCATCGCCACGAGTGGAGCAACCGTTGTCATAGCGTTCGGAAGCCTCGCTATTGCCGGCTTTGGAATGCTGCGCTCTATCGGGATTGCTGTGATGATGGGTATATCCATAGCGCTACTGGTCGCCCTCACCCTCGTGCCAGCGATTCTGTCCATGTTCGGGGACAAGATATTCTGGCCCGGGGGGCTAGGTCTTTGGAGAAAGAAGAAAGCCAAAGGAAGTAGCTACTACGCCCGTGCCGCAAGATTCACGGCAAAGCATTCGAAGCTGATCCTCATCGTCGCCTTGGCCGTCAGTTTACCGGCTACGAGTACGGTGCTTTCCAGCCAGACAAGTCACGACCTCATATCCCAAGTTCCAAACTCTCTTGAGAGCAGGGCCGGCTACAACAGCATGGTCCAAGGTTTCGGACCTGGCACCATAACCCCAACCTACACGATAGTGCAAACGCCAGTCCTGCTCGCAACCGACAATTGGATCAACGTCACTGCTCTGCGATCCCTCTCCTATGCAGAGAACTCGACATTGTCGATCTCCGGCGTGTCGAAAGTCTATGGGCTTACACATCCTTCAGGCGACCCGATCCCCTACTCATCGTTCAGCCAGCTAAACACGGCTCAACAGCAAGCAATGATCAGAAGCATGAAGCCCTTCCTCGGAAGCGATGGGAAATCGGCAATGGTCTGGGCTAACCTGTCCAACGAGCCTTACACGGACCAGGCCATCACCACGCTCACAAAAATCCGACAGAACATCAATAGTTTGCAGGGCAACGACAAGCTGCTCGCTGGATCCACAATGCTTGTAGGGGGAGAAA
>Ga0066656_10001182_pt1 | contig 11239 bp, 8 predicted proteins | sample GraSoiAngelo_105_FD_71411 | JGI IMG/M metagenome (GOLD analysis project Ga0066656, IMG submission 71411) | Grasslands soil microbial communities from the Angelo Coastal Reserve, California, USA - 14_0903_05_40cm | ecosystem: Environmental > Terrestrial > Soil > Grasslands | place: USA... | reverse complement strand
TCAACAAATATGCATCGCGAGGACTCACCGTCATCGGGTTCAAGTTCGACACCATGATGGATACGGAAGATCCAGTCTCCTTCGCCAAAAGACTCGGAGTCCGTTATCCACTCGCGGTGGCCTCCGACGAGGTGAAAAATAAGTTCGGCGGCATCGAGGGGCTTCCAACGACAATGCTTTATGACCGCCACGGCATACTTCGCGAAAAGATCATTGGATTTGAATACACAGATGTCATCGGATCCGAGTTGAAGCCACTGCTCTGATGAGAATGAGCGCATCACTTGAGCACGCAGACGCTAGCAGGTCGTCCCTGTATCAGAACGAGATCGTTTCCCTTCAGATTGTAAAGATCTTATGAACGTGTACGCGAGCTGCAATGGCCATCGCTGCTGCCATACTTGCCCCCGAGCGTCGCGCCTTTGGGATTCGGCCATCGCCATGCCGTGGCTTTCCCGCCGAAACAGAGTATTGGCCAGTTCCTGCTTGTTCTGAGCGCGGTTGCGGAGCGCGATCGGCAGCGCGCCCGCCGCGACAGTTTTCGCGGCTCCTGCTTTTACAACCGACGCAGATCGGCGCGCCCAAGGAACACCTCCGCTCCGTCCGGACGCTAATTCGACCGTTACCTCTCTGGCAACCTGTACTTTTGGTCAGGCGATTTTCATGGCGCAGGTGCGAGAGTATTGGAGGGCTGAGCAGTAGCTGCGGTGAACTCGAAAGTGGGGGCTGGCTTCACGCGGATTCAAGCGGAATCCGCCGCCAGATGTGCGCATGGGCGAAGGAAATCTATCGGGGGAAAGTGTTCGCATGGCTCCGGAAATCCAGGCAATCAAAGAAATGGAAGAATTGAAAACGGAAATCTCGATCGATCACACGGCAATGGAAAAACCTCCGGCTGTTGAGGAGCCTTCCACCGGAGAAGGCACTGTCGGAATTTCTCTCATCGACCTCGCTGAAATTTTGGACCAGCACAAACAGTGGGTGGAATCTGGCGCAGAAACCGGTGCGAGGGCCGACCTCACCGGAGTCAACCTGGCCAAAGCCGATTTGACCGGCGTCAATTTGCAGGGAGCTCATTTGCATCGAGTAAATTTGGCCGGTGCGGACCTTTCGATGGCCAATCTCCGGGGAGCCAGTCTGGTTCGCGCGAATCTGCAAAGTGCCAATCTATTGGGAACGGAATTAAGAGGCGCCAATTTGATGGGCGCCAATGTGTACGGTGCCGACGGATTGTGGTTCGGCCGCCTCGGCGGAACAAATCTTTTCGACGCGGTGCTTCCCGAATCGATATCCGCGGTGGACAGTTCGAAGGCCATCAGCGACGCGACGAAAGTGGCGCGCTGGTTCTATTTCCTGACCGTTGGCCTGAGTCTTCTTTGCTGCCTGCTCATGATCTACACCACCGACGTGCGCTTGCTGCTGAACTCCTCGGCTCTTCCTTTCCCCAAACTCGGCAATTTGCTGCCAACGACGGGGCTCTTTCTTGGCGGCCCCATTGTTCTCTTGATCCTATCGCTCCGTTTTCATTTTCTGCTGTTGCGTTTGTGGGGAAGCATGGCGGCCTTGCCCGCTGTGTTTCCCGACGGGCAGACGCTCGAAAAAGATGGTCCCTGGTATTTGATGGGTCTGGTACGGCGGCATTTCCGGTGGCAGGGGGAATCGCGTGCTGCCATGACCGCTTTCGAATCGGCGCTCTCCGCGGTCTTGGCATATTGGATTGTTCCGGTAACGCTGTTCTTCTTCTGGCTGCGGTACCTGACCCGCCAGGACTTTCGCGGAACGTTGCTCCACGTTTTTTTGGTGACCGCCGCCGTGGCGACGGCGACAAGTGTTCCTTTCATAGTGTCGCGCGTGCTCCGGCCTGGCGACATCCGGCTGCCAAAATCCAAAAACGTTTTGCGCATGATTTTCGGAACCACGCGTGCGGCGCTCGCCGTCGGATGCATCCTTTTTGTGATTTCCCTTGGCGTAAACCGCGGACTGCCTTCGGACAAAACGGGCAGCCCGGCGGGATCCGCCGCCGCCGACCCACGCCGCTGGGCCGCCACGGTTTTCCAATCGGTGGGCTATCGGCCCTACGCGGACTTGACCGAAGCCTCGCTATCAACGCCTCTTCCCAAAGGCACGCCGTGGACCGACGACAACCTCGCAAAAATTTCGGGCGCGCGCCTGAACGAAATGAACCTTCGCTATGCCCGCGCCTACCGGGCGTTTCTGGTGAACGCCAAGTTGTGGCGAGCCAACCTTGAGGGAATTTATCTTTCCGAAGCGGACCTAAGAGGCGCCAATCTAAGAGAAACTTTGCTCCGCTCCGGAGTTTTCGATCGCGCGTTGCTCTCGCATGCGGTGCTGGTATCCGCGAACGCGACCGGCGCGAATTTTTCCTCTTCCGACCTGCGCTTCGCGGATCTTTCCTACGGCACGTTCGAAAGTGCCGTGCTTTCGAACGCCCGGGCTTCCGGTGCCTCGCTTTATGCGGTCGACTTGCGCAACGCCCAGCTTTTACGCACCGACCTTTCGCGCACGGACATGCGCGACACCCGGCTCGAACATGCGGTGCTGTCTTTTGCCGGCCTCGAACAAACGGATCTTTCCTCGGCACGGCTTGAAAATGCCAGCCTGACCGGGGCACGGTGCAAAGGAACTATTTTTTTGGATGCAGACTTGAAGAACGCGGATTTGCGCGGGGTCAGTTTGACGGGCGCGGTTTTTCGCGGAGCCGAAATGGATGGAGCAAATCTGACCGGCGCGGACTTGCGCGGCGCCTTGGGAATTACCTCGCTGCAGGTGTGCTCCGCCCAGAACGGCCGGACGGCCATCATGGACGCCGATCTGGCGGCGGAAGTGCAAGTGCGCTGCGGATCTCACTAGCATGCACCACATCCATTTCAAATCGTTACCGTTCAGGTAGTGACCGTTCGCGCCAGCCTTCCTATCCCCAGCACAGCCTGTGGGGGATCTGAAGCTCCGACCTACCAAAAAACGAAGCACGAATTTTCGCCACACCGCACCGGCGAGGCTTCGCCCCATCCCAACTAGCATGCTCCCGCCAGCGAACGAACCCGATGAAAGGTTGCTTCCTTTGCACCGGTTTTGCCCCTCAAGATGTCCGGGGTAGCCAACTCGAGCCGGCATCCCGTCACGCCAGTTTTCAGAATTTTCAATCGAAGCAAGCAGAACTTTGCGTTTGCCCTCTTGCAAACGGGAGTGCCAGCATGAATCCACCAGCTGCCAAGAAGCGTACGAACGCTTCTCCGAGGTGGTCGTCATGGAAGATGGGCGAATTTCATCTGCGGCACACGCGCCATTCACGGTGGTCCAAAACGCTGCTCCCGCAAACGTCGTCGAAAGATACAAGGCGTCATTGGGGGGTGACGGGCTGCGCATCCTGGAATGTTTGCCGCAAATCATGGAGCGTGGGGCGGAATCGCTGACTCCTGCGGAAAAAGAACTGTTGAAGTGGCTTGGGGTTTTCTATCGCCGGCCGACACCGGGTAAGTTCATGATGCGCATTCGAATGCCCAACGGCTTTGCGCGGTCGGAACAACTCCGCGCCATCGCCGAGCTCTCGCGCCGGCTGGGCAACGGCGCCGTGGACATTACCACGCGGCAGCAAATCGAGCTGCGCGGATTCTCGCTCGACAGCGTGCCGGAAATTTGGGAGAAGCTGCGCGGCGTCGAGCTCCGCTCGCTTCAAACGGGCCTGGACAACGTTCGAAACATCAACGGCTGTCCACTCGCAGGCGCGAACCCGCACGAATTACTAGATGCTTCTCCGGTCGTTCAGGACTTGGACCGCATCATTGTCGGCGAACAGGGCAACCCCCAGTTCACCAACCTTCCGCGCAAGTTCAACATTACGGTTACTGGCTGTCCGGACAACTGCACGCACGCCGAGTCACAGGACATTGCCTTGGTCCCCGCGAAGAAAGCGGGGCGCGTCGGTTTCAACGTCCTGGTCGGCGGAAAAATGGGTTCGGGCGGGTTCACGGTCGCTTCGCCGCTGAACGTTTTTGTCGAAGCTTTTCAGGCCGTGCCGGTGGTCGTGGAACTGATCAAGATCTATCGCGATCACGGCCCGCGCGAGGCACGCTCCAAGTGCCGGTTTGCTTTTCTTATCGAGGAGTGGGGCCTATCGCGCTTGCGCGCGGAACTGATTGAGCGCCTCGGTCATGAGCTGGCGTTTCAAGGGAGAGACATGCGCAGCTCTTCGCACGCTGACCATCTCGGCGTGACACGGCAACGGCAGGAGGGATTACGGGCGGTGGGGCTGTGCGTCCCCACCGGCCGCGTGAATCCCGAACAATTGGACGAACTTGCGCGGCTTGCCGCAATTTATGGCAACGGCGAGATTCGTCTAACCACCGCACAAAACGCCATCATTCCCCATATTCCCGCAGACGCCGTTGGCGGGCTGCTTGCCGAACCCCTGCTCAAGCAGTTCTCGCCGCGCCCTTCGCCCTTTCTGCGCAACATGGTGGCTTGCGTCGGCACGGACTACTGCAATCTTGCTCTCATCGAAACGAAAAGCCGCGCCGTCGCGCTTTCCGAGGCTCTCGACAAAACACTCGGTTCGAGGGGAAATCCTCTGACGATTCACTGGTCCGGATGTCCCGCCGGATGTGGAAACCATCAGGCGGCGGATATTGGCTTTCGTGGATTCAAGACCAGACGCGAGGGAAAGCTCGTGGACGCCGTGGCCATTTACGCGGGTGGCCAGACTGGCCCGCATGCGGTTGCCGGCGAAGAGATTCTGGAAACTGTGCCGTGCGATGAGAATTTTCCGGGAGTGGTCGCCAATGTCATCGAGTCTTATCGCTTCGACAAGGAAGCGAGGGAGCACGCTCGATTGAGTGATCCTCTATTCGCCGCAGCGGACACCGCCGGACTGGCCTCCTGGCATTCCCCTCGCCCGGTGGCGTGCTCAACCGGCACGAATTGAATTAGGCCATCATCGCGTGCCTGTTCCTTCTCGGCTCTCATTTCCTGTCTTCCACTGCGGCGTGAAATCCTAGTCGCCCGTGATTCCAGCGTTGTCCGTGATGCGGCGGTTCAGAAGGTCTTTCGAGGACGGCTGCACTGATCCCGCCATAGGCTGCGCCGGACCTACGGGCTCGCCTCTTTCGAACGTACCTTCCTAGCTGGAACATGTCCGGTCCCAGGGGCTCCGAGTTGTCTCATGATGCCATTGCTGTAGGTGTTGCCGGGTTCCCCCTGGGTGAGGTTTCGCGCCGTCTTTTGCAGCGAACAATACTTATTCGCCAAAGGCGTTTGCTCTCGCGAGGGAGCGTAGCTTCCAAAAAGCTCAAAGCACTGGACCACCGGACGTCGGGAATCGAACGAAGCGGAATGGGCCTCTGAAAAGCGCTATCATGTGGGGGACAAATGGATTGGGTAGCGCAAACGAGCATTGGCCATTCGAAAGAATCGCATAAGGGACCGGATATGAATAACGGAAACAGAGAGAGACTGAAGACGCCGTTGATTCGTGAGAATGGGAGGCACCGTGCCGCGAGTTGGGACGAGGCGCTGGACCGTGTGGCAGATGGATTCCGCTCGCAAGTGGAAAAGCGCGGGCCGCGCACATTTGGCATGTTCAGCTGCTCGAAGACCACCAACGAACTGAACTATGTGGCCCAAAAATTCGTGCGCTCGGTGATTGGCACGAACAACATCGACAGTTGCAACCGGACTTGACACGCGCCGAGCGTCGTCGGTCTGGCGACAGTGTTCGGAGCGGGCGGCGGGACGAGCTCGTACCGCGAAATCGAAGAGACCGACGTGATCCTGCTTTGGGGCTCGAACGCGCGCGAGACGCATCCGATCTTTTTCCATCATGTGCTGAAAGGAATCCGCAACGGCGCGAAGCTCTATGTGATCGATCCGCGCCGGACGAGCTCCGCGCAGTGGGCGGACACGTGGCTTGGGCTCGACGTGGGCAGCGATATTTGCCTGGCCAACGCCATGGCCCGGGAGATGATTCATTCCGGCCTGGCCAACGAGAAGTTCATACGACACGCGACCAGCGGATTTGACGCTTACCGGGCTTGCGTCGAAAAATACGCGCTGGAGCGTGCCGAACTCGAGACCGGTGTGCCCGCCGAAGTGATTCGCCAAACCGCGCACGCCTATGCCAAAGCAAAGCGCGCGCAGATTTGCTGGACCCTGGGCATCACCGAGCATCACAACGCCGTGGACAACGTGCTGGCGCTGGTTAACCTGGCCCTGCTGACCGGACACGTCGGGCGCTACGGGAGCGGCGTAAATCCGCTGCGCGGGCAAAACAACGTGCAGGGCGGCGGCGACATGGGCGCGATTCCCGACCGCCTGCCGGGCTTTCAAAACGTGGAGAATGCGGAGCTGCGCGCGAAATTTGAACGCGCCTACGGAGCGAAGATCGATCCCAAACGCGGCTTGCATCTGAGCGAAATGTTTGAAGCGATGGAGCGGGACGAACTCACGACTCTCTACGTTCTCGGCGAAAACCCGATCGATTCCGAAGCGGACCGTCACCGCGCCGTGAAACTCATAAGCGGGCTCGAATTCCTTGTGGTGCAGGACCTCTTTTATACGAAGACGGCGGAACTCGCCCATGTCATCCTGCCCGGCTCCGCCGGGTGGTGTGAAACCGAAGGCACGGTGACGAGCAGCGAGCGCCGCGTGCAGCGCGTGCGCGCCGCCGTGCCTCTGCCCGACGACGTGCGCGACGACATGGAAATCATCTACGAACTGGCGAAGCGGTTTGGCCGCAATTGGGGCAAACCGGATGCGCAAGCGATTTGGAACGAGCTGCGTTCGCTGAGTCCGATGCATGCGGGCATGAGTTACAAGCGTCTTGAGGAACTCGGCGGCATTCAATGGCCCTGCTACGATGAGTCGCATCCGGGCGAACTCTATCTGCACAGCCGGCTGTGGCGCGAACCGCTGATTGGCCCGCGCGCCCCTTTCAGCGTCGTCGAATTCGAGCCGCCGGTGGATGAGTTGAACGAGGAATATCCCATCCGCCTGACGACGGGGCGGCACTTGGATTCTTACAACACCGGAGAGCAAAGCCGGCGCTTCCCTTCTCCGTTGCGCCGCGCGGCGACACTGGACCTTTCGCTCGAAGACGGCAAGCGCTACAAGGTCTGCGAAGGAGAACAAGTGCGCGTCAGTTCCCGCCGTGGCTCGGTGCTCGCGCCGGTGCGGTTTGACCCCGGCCTGCGGCCCGGCCTGGCATTTCTTGCGGTGCATTTTCACGATGAGATTGCGACAAACGATCTCACGATCGACGCCGTGGATCCGAAATCGGGAACGTCGGAATTCAAGGCGACGGCGATTCGCATCGAGAAGTGCGTGGAGAACTCCAGTGGACCTGCACCTGACCGAGGATAAAGCAAGTCCCGAGGAGGAAGCTGCTGTTGATGCGGCGCTCGAAAAGCTTGCATCTTCCCCAGGCGAAGCGACTCCGCTGGGTGCTACGGACGGCCACGCCCGTTCCAACGGCTTGCCGGCGCGTTCGAAACGCCACCTGCTTCTTCCCGTGCTGCAGGCGATCCAGGAACGCCTGGGCTGGATCAGCCCAGGCGCGCTGAATTACGCCTCCTTGCAACTGGGCGTGCCGCCTGCCGAAGCGCATGGCGTCGCGTCATTTTATGAGCTGTTTTCGCTTACGCCTCGGCCGCCAGTCGTCGCGCATGTGTGCGACGACATTGCCTGCATGACGCGCGGCGCCGGAGCACTCTGTGGCGATCTCGAGCGCAAACTTGGACCAGCAGGTTCGCCCTGCGTGGACGGAAAAGCCCTTTGGCAGCGCAGCTCGTGCCTGGGTCTTTGCGAGCGCGCGCCTGCCGCGCTGATCACCGCGGCAGGAGAAACGCCACGGGAACGGATAGTCGCTCCCGCGAAGGCGGACAGCATCTCGAGCGTGGTCGCGGAGGCCGCCCTCGGAAGGCTTACTGCGGAAATCGACAGGCTCGACTCGAAGGTTTCCGTTCCGCAAGCCGGACAATCGCAACTGCGGCTGTTAGGCCGCCTAGGTCAAGCGGATCCGGCGAGCGTCGATGATTACCGCCGCTTGGGCGGTTACGAGGCGTTGAAGAAAGCCTTGGACTTCGGTGCGGAGCGCGTTATTCGCGAGGTTATCGATTCGAAACTGCTTGGCCGCGGCGGTGCGGCTTTCCCTGCCGGGAAAAAATGGCAAGCCGTTCACGCCCAGCGCAATTTGCACCGCCCGCACTACGTGATTTGCAACGCGGACGAGTCCGAGCCCGGCACCTTCAAGGACCGCATCCTGATGGAAGGGGACCCTTTCGCCATTCTCGAAGGCATGACCATAGCGGCATTCGCGGTCGGCGCGACAAAGGGCTACATCTATATTCGCGGAGAATATCCCTTCGCCGCAAGACAACTGGAGAAGGCGATTCATGCGGCGCGCGCGCAGAGCTTTTTGGGAAGCAGTATTTTGGGCCGCGGATTTTCGTTTGACATTGCAATTCGCCGCGGGGCAGGCGCGTACATTTGCGGCGAAGAAACCGCGTTGTTCAATTCGATTGAGGGCTATCGCGGCGAGCCACGCAACAAGCCGCCGTTTCCCACACAGAGCGGATTGTTCCACGAGCCAAGCGTCGTCAACAACGTCGAGACGCTGGTCAACGTCCTGGAGATCATTTTGAACGGCGGTGCGGCCTACTCGCGCATCGGCACGGCAAATTCGTCCGGCTACCGGCTGTTCTGCCTTTCCGGGCACGTAGTTCGGCCAGGTGTGTATGAAGTCCCGTTTGGCCCGACCATTCGAGACGTCATTGAAGTGGCGGGCGGTGTCGGTGGAACGGGACGGCTGCAAGCGGTCCTGCTCGGCGGCGCCGCGGGCAGTTTTGTTTCCCCGAAGGAACTGGACACGCCGCTGACGTTCGAAGGCACGCGCGCGATCGGCGCGACACTTGGCTCCGGCGTGGTGCTGCTCTTTGACGATTCGGTAGACTTGAAGCAAATCCTTCTGCGCATCGCGGCATTTTTCCGCAGCGAGACGTGCGGCCAATGCGTGCCATGCCGCGTTGGCACGATGCGCCAAGAAGAAGCGTTGCACCGCCTAGCACAGCGCAAGCCGCTCGGTTCGAACGAACAGGAAAGCGCCCTGCTGAAAGAGATGGCACAGGCAATGCGCGACGCTTCGATTTGTGGCTTGGGGCAGACGGCTTCCGGCGCGATCCTTTCGGCGATGGATCGATGGAGTCTTTTCTCGTGAGCGAGCAACTTCAAGCACCCTCGCCGTTGATTCCGGTACCCCGTGCGCCCGCTCCGGAAATTCCTGCCGCTGCGGCGCGGGACGAACTCGAAATCACCATCGATGGAAAACGGGTGAAAGTTTGCGAAGGCGCGACGATACTGGATGCGACAAAAAAGCTGGGCATCGAGACACCGACGCTTTGCTTTCTCGAAACGCTGACTCCGGTAAACGTTTGCCGCGTCTGCGTTGTGGAGCTAGAGGGCTCGCGGACGCTGGTGCCCGCCTGCTCGCGCAAAGTGGAAGCGGGCATGGTGATTCGCACCGATTCCGAGCGCGTGCGTCTGAGCCGGCGCGTGGTGCTGGAATTTCTCGCCTCGTCGGTCGATGTTTCGACCGCTCCGCAACTCCGGGCGTACATGAAACGCTACAAGGCCCGCGCAGAGAAGTTCGGGCCGCGGGCCGCCACCGTGGCGCAGCCGCCAAAAATCGACAACGAACTCTACGTGCGCGACTACTCGAAATGCATCCTCTGCTACAAATGCGTGGAAGCGTGCGGCGTGGACGCGCAGAACACGTTCGCCATTGGCGTCGCGGGACGCGGATTCCACGCGCACATTGCCACGGAATTTGAAATTCCGCTGACTAACTCAGCGTGCGTGTATTGCGGGAACTGCATCGGCGTATGCCCCACCGGCGCGCTCATGGGCAAAATCGAATACGAGATGCGTGCCGCGGGAACGTGGGACGAATCGCGCCAAACGCGCACGGAAACCATTTGTCCGTATTGCGGGGTGGGTTGCGGAGTGACGGTACACGCACAGAATGGCCAAATTGTGAAAGTCAGTTCGCCGATCGACCACTCGGTGACGCAAGGAAACCTGTGCATCAAGGGGCGCTTCGGCTGGCAATTCATGCAAGATCATGAATGAGTTTCGACTCATTGCGCCCTCCTTCCGAGACTGCTGAGCACAAACCACCAATTGTCGGCAAGCTTAAATCGAAATAGAAAATCGAAAACGGTAAGAGACATCAACGCTCCGGCTCCTCGTTTCTTTCGAGAATGTAAGAAATGCAGGCTGGTCAGCCATCGGGCAATTGATTACAAGTCGCAGGAACCTGCCAACTCAACTTTCCTTGGTCGCGAAAGAGGTGAACCCAAGAAAAGTTCATGAGCGGAGCAACCGAGCAAATAAACGGCATTGGCTGCGTTATCGATTCTAGCAGGGGAGCTGTCTTTCCGCTGTGAACGATCCCGCCGCGCCTGTAAACTTCTTCGAGAAAGCGGGGCAACCAACATTCCCCGCCCATCGAGCCAAGATCGCGGGTCTGTCTCCCCGAGTTCCCGGGCGCAATGCGGCGCCTGGCCAGCTTTGCGCAAGGTCAGCCGGCTCCCTTTTGTCTTCGTGATGTACGCCTATGCCACCGGCGGGCCGTTCGGTCTCGAAGACATGGTTACCACCAGCGGCCCGGGACTGACGCTGCTCTACGAACTATTTATTCCGCTGTTCTGGTGCGTCCCGGTGTCGCTGGTGACGGCCGAGTTGACTACCGCGATTCCTGTCGAGGGCGGGTTCTACCGCTGGGTGCGCGCAGGATTCGGCGACTTCTGGGGATTCCTTGCGGGCTGGTGGAATTGGAGCGCATCGTTCGTGCTGGCCGCCGCCTACGCGGTACTTTTTGCCGATTATCTCAGCGACTTTATTTCCATTTATTTCACCTCGGTTGGCGCAGGGATCCATTACGCCATCGCTTGCACTCTGGTCGCGGTGATTTGTTACGTGAATGTGCGTGGGATCCACATGGTGGGAGTGGTCTCAACCATACTAGAGGTCTTCGTGCTGCTGGTCGTGGGTGCTTTGTGCGTCGCCGCTGCGCTGAAGTGGCACCACAACCCGTTTTCGCCACTGGTCCCTCCGCACGCGCCGAGGTTTCAGGTTTTTGGCGCAGGGCTGGCGCTCGGCTTGTGGCTTTACTCCGGGTACGAGCAACTTTCAAGCGTTGCCGAAGAAAGTGGAAGAGCCGCAGAAGACC
>Ga0066656_10001174_pt1 | contig 11260 bp, 8 predicted proteins | sample GraSoiAngelo_105_FD_71411 | JGI IMG/M metagenome (GOLD analysis project Ga0066656, IMG submission 71411) | Grasslands soil microbial communities from the Angelo Coastal Reserve, California, USA - 14_0903_05_40cm | ecosystem: Environmental > Terrestrial > Soil > Grasslands | place: USA... | reverse complement strand
GACGACTACCTGGTGATGCGATGTGGACCCCAACCAGACGGTTCGTGCCGTGACGACAGGCAAGCGATCCCCTTCATGTTGGGCTCAGTTCTCAGTGCCATCGGAGGGCTACCTAGCCGACAGAGCACGTGGATCTTCGCTCAGGGTGCAGGAGGCTTTGCCGGCGCCAACTTATTCGGCGATTACGTCGGCTTTGCGATGCTCGGTGACTGGGTTCTCGAGCCGATCTCCGGAGTCGCCGAGCCGGCTGCCATTCCGTGCATTTTTGCGACCTGGCAGTGCCAAGGCGGCGTCCCGAAAGGCGCAGCCGCGCACGAGTTAGGACACACTTTCGGGCTGCATCATCCGCCTGCGGAATTTCCGGGACAGTCGCTGATGCGCTGGCATGGAGACTATCCGGATACGCAATTGCTTGCACACGAAGTCATGATCCTCCGCGAGTCACCACTCTTCGTTGGCCCCTCGGCTTTCGACCAGCGTGGACCGTGGTTGGATTTCGAGAACGCCGATTTCCTCGCCTGGGGCGAAGTTGCCACATTGAGTGGGCACAGCTTCAGTCCGGGAGACGCCCTTGAGCTGCGCGATGCTAGGCATTCGATTTTTCTAACGCCTGACTTCCTGACCCCCTTCAGCATCACCTTTCACGTGCCTGACGGCCTCGATCCGGGCTATGCGCGTGTCTGGCACGGCAGGTTGCAGAGCAACGCCGTTCCGATCAACTTCGTGCCGACCTTGTGACAGGACGGTCCGAACTTCTACTTCATCAACAAGGGCGTCCCGACGCCAATCCGTTCCGAAACGTACCGGATCGGTTTGATGCACGCCTCGCGGCTGTTCAGCGCTTGGCTATCGTTTGCCCACCACCTTCAACGTCGCGGTCGCGCAGTCATTGCCGGAATTCGGATCGTTGATCAGCTGCTGTGATTGGACGCAACTCGTGAGGCTCGCCGTCTTACCGCCGGCGCCTACGATCTCGGCGATGACGGTCGTCGTGAGGGTTTGGCCCGGCGAGACATTGTGGTATTCGCACGCGGGCGTGTCCGGGCTGATTCCCAGGTCGCAGATCTCTTCCACTACCTGCAAGCCCTGAAGGGCGGAGTTGTCATAGACGTCGAGACTCGGGGCGGTATCGGGGCCGTTGTTGGTCGCGATTATCGTGAAGGTCACGAGTTGCCCCACATGTCCATGCTTGATGTTCGCCATGTTCGACACAATCGCCAGATCGACGTTCGGAACTGTCTGCGCTTTGGCGGCAATCGGTACCAATCCAGCCACTGCCGCGCTGACAAGAGCGAGTGAGTACAAGCGGATAACCCTCTGCATCTCATCACCTCAACGATGCAACGATGCGGCGTGCTTCCCCTGCAAGCCAGTCTTGCACGGCTTGCCACCGAGGTCAAGGCGAGCTACTCCCCACCCCGCTGTTTGTGACTTACTGTTCGAACAGCCGCTTCACATGGGCGGGCTTGCTCGGGTCCGGCACGTATGGAAGCGGGCGACCCAGCGGATCCAGAGGCGGGCATTTCGAACCGATACGGGTGTGCGCGGACAGCTATGGACGCCCGGCCCGCGGTCTTCAAGACCGTCTGGAGCTTGGAGAATCGGAAGCCTCGCGCCCTTCGCGCGCCTCCCTTGTCCCATACGCGCGTCAGCCGCCCACCGCGGCCTCGCGTTCAGCAACGCCCATGGCAGATGGTGACATTGGGTGGCACTCGGCGGCACTTGCTGAACTTGGCTCGCCATTTCGGAACGGGCTGCAGCGATCTGTTAACCGCAAGGTTCAGGATTCGAGTCCGTGTCCCGGAGCCAATTCGCTGTGCTGATTCGCCGCCGCTGACAGGTCTCAAAAGGCCTTCGGCTGATGCGTTACACAGCTTCGGCTGATTCGTCACAACTACTTCGGCTGATTTGTCACGCTCCCGCGCATGAGGGAGATGAGCGTGGCTGAGCGGAGGTAGTCCAGAGCCATCCGAGCAGCGAGATGTTCTGCATCGGTGAATATGGGAATGTCTGCTAGGGGGCCCGGTTTCATCACGCCCCGGTGTCACTGAGTGTCAGCGACCATGACCGAGCCGGTCTAGGACTTGGATCATATGTCTGCCAGAAGCGCGCCCGAGCGGATGAGGTTCGCCACCGCGAGGATGTCGCTCTGCAGTGGACGGTCGCGATCGACGAATGATGAGACCGCGCGAATGCGCTGGTGAATCAGGGCGGTGCCCGCACCGAGTCCGTCGGCTCCACGCAGATCCGCGGCCTGCGTCGCGCCCAGCAGGTGTATCGCGCAGCACCGCTGGGCAATCTCAACCACATCGCGAGCGGCGCGTGCCGCAGCCGCGCCCATCGACACCTTGTCCTGATTGTGAGCCTCGGTCGATCGGCTGAAAGCGCTCATCGGCATGCACCTGCCGAGTGCCTCGGCCGCCAGCGAAGACAGGACGATTTGGGGAGCCTTGAATCCATGCTGTGTGCCATAGCTGGGGTCACCTTCAGGCAGCGCAGGCGTCAGGTTGGCAGGCAATCCAGCCGAATATTTCTCGTCCACCAGCAGCTCGAACTGGCGGTCCACAAGGTCGGCGACGCTTGCGACGGCCATCTTTAGAGTGTCCATCGCGAGAGCAACGTGAAAGCCCGAGAAATTGCCGGCGCTGTGGACGCGTCCCTCGGCTGGATCGTATAGAGGGTTGTCGTTGGCCGAATTCAGCTCTCGCTCTATCCATTCCCGCGCCCACTGGACGGTGTCGCGGAGGGCTCCATTGCACTGAGGCGCGCAGCGAACGGAATAGTTGTCCTGGACGCGCCGTCCCGCGGCGTCCGCATCTTCATACTCGGTGACCAATCGGCTTCCGCGAATCAGATTGAGGATGCGCTCCGCCGATCGGGCTTGACCGGGGTGCGGCTTCACTGAGTGGACGAACGGGTGGAATGGGCTTGTGATCCCCCTCAAGCCCTCGCACGTCATCGCGGTGCAGGCATCGCATACGTCCGCAAGCCGAGCCGCATCGAGCACCGTCAGGGCGGCGATTCCCGTCATGAAACATGTGCCGTTGAGGATTGCTATGCCTTCTTTGGCATGAAGACGAGCGGGTTCACGGCCGGCTTCTCGCCAAACGTCAGCTGCCTCCATCCGTTCGCCGGCCCGTGTGACCGCACGCTCGCCCATCAGGGCTGCAGCGATGTAGGAGCTGGGCACGAGATCGCCACTCGCCCCGATCGAGCCCTGCTCGGGGATGACCGGGGCGAAGCCGAGGTTCAACATCTCTACCATCATCTCGGGGATCAGTGGCCGCACAGCAGAGTTGCCATGAGCGAGACAGTTGGCGCGAGCGAGAACAACAGCCCGCGACTGATCCTCAGGCAGGTCTGGACCCGTACCGCAGCCATTGAGTCGGACCAATGATTCCTGGAGCTCGCTCGCGCCGGCAACAGCGACCTTCCTTCCGACTGAGTCGCCGACGCCGGTGGTAACACCGTACACAGTCGTGCCGGCGCTGATGATTCGCTGATTCAGGTCATAGGTCGCCTGGGTCAGCTCGGCCACACCCTCCGCCAGCTGAACTCGTCCCCCACGGCGCGCAACAATCTCGACCTCTTCGAGGGTCAACGAGCGACCATCGATGCGTACCACGTTGTGTTGGGGCAATTCGGTGTAAGTATTTTGATGGTTGACGTAGATGAGTGGTTGTCTGCTCTGGTTTGGCTGACCAAACCTCTGGCAGCACTCATATCGGCGGACCCCCTACAGCAACGCAGGTGATAAACCCTGGCAAACGGTGATACTCAGCGGACTCAGCGAATTCAGATCGCCAATTCTGAACGGGCCGCAGCGATCTGTTAACCGCAAGGCTCGGAGTTCGAATCTCCGTCCCGGAGCCAACTTTCTGTGCAAATCCGCCTCGGACATCGCTGGACGCTGTCGGACGCTAGAAACGCGGTCATGAATACCGTCTGGAGTGCGGGCCCTCGCGCGTCCTCATTTGAGTGTGCCGACAGCCGTCTGGCTTCAGAAGGTTGTCGGGCACCGCGTTCAACAAGTGGTCGGCTCTTCGGTCACGGTGCCGAGACCCTGAAGCGCTGCAGCGCCGCGCGGTCGATCTCTGCGCCGAGGCCCGGCCTGGTGGGCAGAGACAGCCGGCCGTCGAGCATCTCCAGCTCGTCGACCGTCAGCTCCCGACGCAGCGCGGACTCCGTCAGCGCGCGCGGCACGAACTCGATGAACGCACACTGCGTCGTGGCCGCGGCGAAATGGGCGGCCGCCGCGATGGACAGGCCCGTCTTCCAGGCGTGCGGCACGACGACAAGCCCGCGTTCCGCTGCCTGCTGTGCGACTCGCCGCGCCTCCGTCAGCCCGCCGACCCGACCTATGTCGGGCTGGGCGACGTCGATCTTGCCGCGGTCCATGAGGTCGACGAACTCGTGTCGCGTCGACAGCCACTCGCCGGCCGCGATTCGAACACCGAGGCCGGCCTCGTGAAGTCGTGCGTAGCCGTCCAGGTCGTCGGTCCAGAGCGGCGTCTCCAAAAAGAAGATGTCGACGTCTTTCAGGCCACGGGCGGTGCGAATCGCGCGTTCCGCGTCGGACCACGCGTACTGCACATCGACCATCAGGGTCATCTCCGGGCCCACGCGCCGGCGCACCGCTTCCGCCACCTCGACGACGCGCGAATCGGGCTCATGCATGCCGCGGTGCGCGTACGGTCCATCGAACGTGAGCTCGAGCTTGGCGGCGCGAAACCCATATTCCTCTTGCGCCCGCGCCGCCCAGTCGACGATGGCAGCGCGATACGCGTCAAACCCGCTCGCGTCCGGCTGCAGGGACGCGTACGGCACGATGCTGTCCCGAGCCGCACCGCCCAGCAGCTCGTAGATCGGCTTGCCCGCGGCCTTGCCGCAGATGTCCCACAGGGCGATGTCGATCGCACCCATCGTGTTGATCACAGCTCCACGCCGGCCGTTCATCGCCGACCCGACGTAGAGCTTCTCCCATACCTTTGGCGGGTCCAGCGGATCCTCGCCTACGAGCATCTCCCGCAGCGAGAGACCCATGTTGTGGGTGGAGGGCGCCTCCAGGCACGCGCGCGCGATCCAGGGATTCAAATCCGACTCACCGATCCCCGTGATGCCCTCGTCGGTGTGGACTTCGACGATAAAGTCGTCCTGCGCGGAGCTGGCCGCGTCTTCTTTGACGTCAGGCACCAGGAGCACATGGCACTCGACCGAGGTGATGCGCATCAGGCCGACACGCTCCCGTCAGCGTGCAACTCGCTGACCGATTCGACGCCGCCGTACAGCACCGCGTGCACAGTCGTCTCGAGCACCTCTCCCGGCTCCATCACGCGCGCGCGCCCTTCTTTCACCGCATCGGCAAGCGCGCCTGGCCAGCTCGTCCAAGCCTCCATCGCAGCGTGGTAGTAGCCGCGCCAGCCGCCGAACACCTGCCAGAGCCACACGACTTTGAACAGATCAGGGTCGAAGACCAGGCCGAAGCCGCGCTGGATCGAAGTATCGGTGCACGCGGCCCAGCCGGCCTTGAGCCCGTGCACGTAGTGCAGAGCAAAGCTGCGTATCTCCGGGCCCTGGATCCGGCGCACGTCGAGCCTGGTCCCGTCGCGCAACGTGAGCATCGGCCACGTGTAGCGATCGCCCCGCTCGCCCAGCCGGTTCTCGCCGCCAAACTCGTCGACCTCCACGTGGTTCCTGGCACGTCGAACCGATGGCGCGGGCTGATGGCCAGGCTCGGATGCGTGCCCAACGCATAGTCAAAAGCCCTGGTCCCGGTGTGCTCCAGCCGGATCTCCGACGTGAGCACGGGCACGTCATCTGACAGACGGAGGACGCGGGTGTAGCGCCCGGGCGTGATCGGCGTCTCGACCGAGCAGGTCAAGAAGACCTCGCCGTCCCGCCGATCCGTGTGCCACTGCCAGCCCACTGCCGACCACAATTCGCCCATGTATGGGGTGGCTTCGCCGTTACGGTCGGTCGACGGCGCGCCACCTGGAAAGATCTCATCCCAGCCGCCTGACCAGTGGTCGTCCATGCTCGCGAAGACCGGCGCTCGATGGGGCGGGATGCGCTTGTTCTCCCACAGCACGTTCCGGTCGGCGACCTTGTCGATCAATCGAAAGATCTTCGCGCCGGCGTCAGGTAAAACCTCCACCGCCATCCACCGGTTCTCCAGGCGCACCGCCGGCAGGCCTCGGTAGGTCCAGTGCGGGTCGATGCGGGCGCCCGAGGGCATGTAGCATTCTGTAGCAATTCCGGATCGGCCTTTCCTTGGGGGATGGATAGGTGGGTTTCGGCGGCAGGGTCGTTGTCGTCTCCGGGGGAGCCACTGGCATGGGCCGCGCCACCGTGGAGCTGCTGCTCGAGCGCGGAGCCCGGGTCGCGCTCATCGACTGGAACGAGAAGGAAGCGCAGGCCGCCGCTCGGTCCAACCAGCTACAAGCCTATGCGGCCGACGTCAGCAACGAGACCCAGGTGCAGGCTGCGTTCGCCGCCATCGACCGCGACTTCGGCCCCATCCACGCCCTCTTCTCGAACGCGGGTGTGGCGCGCGTCGAGGCCCTCATCCATGAGGAATCGGCGCAGAAGTGGGACGAGGTCATCGGCATCAACTTGCGCGGTACCTTCCTGGTGGTCCGCGAGGCCATGAAGCGCTTCGTGGCCCAGAACGAGCCGGCGGCGATCGTGTGCACGTCGTCGTGCGTGGCCAAACTCGCGATCCCCGGCGGCACGAACGCGTACACCGCGTCGAAGGGCGCGATCGAAGCGCTGGTGCGGCAGGTCGCCGTCGACTACGCACCCCGGCGCATCCGGATCAACGCCGTAGCCCCCGGCGCCATCGACACGCCGCTCATGTGGGCGACCGTGCCTGAGCCGGAGGTCGCCGCCATGCGCGAGACCATCGACGCCGAGGTGCCGCTCGGCAAGATCGGGCAGCCGGCCGACATCGCGCGTTGCGTCGCGTACCTGCTCTCGGACGAGGCCGCGTACGTCACCGGCGCCACGTTCCTGATCGACGGCGGTGTGGGCGCCAAGATGGTTCTCTCGGTTTGAAAGGGAGGTAAAGGCCAATGGGTGCATCTGTCGGGCAAGTCGGACCCGGAGAGGTGATGGTCGCCCAGACCGAGCTCCGTGCCGGCGGCATGGGCCTTTGGTCGATCATCGCCCAGGCCGTCACACACATCGCGCCGGCGATGGGCTTCCTCACCGGCGCTACCTTCATCGCGGCCAACTCCGGCACAGGCGTGAGCCTCGCGTACTTCGCAGCCTTCCTCGTCTGCATGGCGATCGGTCTCACCATCATTCCGCTGGCGCGATATCTACCTTCGGCCGGGGGCTACTTCACGTATGTCAGCCGCACCCTGCATCCGCGCCTCGGCTTTCTGACTGCGTGGCTCTACTTTCTCTACGACCCGACCGCGGTTGCCATCAACTTCACCATCCTGGGATTCATCTGGCAGAACCAGCTGTCTGAGCGGCTGAACATCAACCTGCCCTGGCCGGTGATGGTGGCGGCCGGGGTCATCTTCGTCACGTTCTTCGTCTATCGCGGAGTTCAGATCTCGGGCCGGACGATGCTCGTCTTGGGTGGTCTCGAGATCGCCATCCTTCTGGCTTTCGCTCTGAGCGGCATCATTAGCCCAGGGTCGGGTGGCATCAACACCACGCCGTTCCAGCTGGACCCGAAGTTCAGCACCGGCGGCCTTTTCCTCGGCATCGTGTTCGCCATCTTCGCGTTCACCGGCTTCGAAGCCGTGGCCCCGATGGCGGAGGAGAGCACCAACCCACGCCGCAACCTGCCCATCGCGATAGTCGTGTCCCTCGTGTTCATGGGCGCGTTCTACGTCTTCACGACCTTCGGCCTGGCCGTCGGCTGGGGCACCAACACCTTCGACTCGGGGTTCGCCGGCAAGGACGTGGGCACGTTCATGGACCTGGCGCAGCGCCTGTGGGGCGGCGGCTGGGTATTGCTGCTCTTCGCGATGCTGAACAGCGCCTTCGCTGTCGGCATCGCCGCCACCAACGCGTGCACGCGCGTCTTCTTCTCTATGGGACGCAGCGGCGCCCTGCCGAAGTGGCTGGGGGCCGTGCACCCGAAATACAAGACGCCGAGGAACGCGGTCATCCTGCAGACGATCATCACCATCGCCATCGCCTACGTCGGCGGCTTCTGGCTGGGACCCGACCAGGTCTTCTTCTGGTTCGGCACCCTGATCACGTTCGGCCTGATCGGCGTGTACGGCCTGGGCGCGATCGGCGTAGTCCGCTACTACCTGACCGAAAAGCGAGCCGAGTTCAACGTGATCTGGCACCTCGTGATTCCGGCCATATGCGTCGTCTCGATCCTCCTGGTCGGATACGAGACCCTGGCGCCCGGTCTCAGCGGCATCTTCGTGTGGGTGCCGTGGGTGCTGGCGGCCTGGATCGTGGTCGGCGTGATCGTCCTGGCCGTTGCCCGGGCACGCGGCCAGGAAGACTGGCTGCTGAAGGCCGGCGAGGTGGCGTACGAGCGGCAGGCCAAGCCGGAGGAGGTCGCCGGGGTGGTCTGAGTGGCTCTGCCGGCAGAGCCGTTTGCGGAGCGCTGCCGCCGGGCCGCGGCGGCAGCGGCTTCGCTTGGTGTGGACCGCTTGCTCGCATCGGACCACGGCTCGGTGCGCTGGCTCACGGGCCGCGAGTCGGAGATCGGCTGGGGGCCGCTCTATCCGATCTCCGCGGGGACGCACGTGCTGCTGGATCTCGACGGCGGTGGCCGCATCTTCTGCGCGGAAGGGGAGGAGGAGGCAGGCCCAGCCATCGACGGCCTGCAGGTCGTGACGTATCCCGGCTACACCGTCACGCCCTTGCGTGCTTACACGAGCTTGAAGCAGCTGCTCAACGGTGGGGGACGTCTCGCCGTCGAAGCTCACGCCCTGCCGATCGCGCTGGCGCCGAGCGCTGAAACCGTTGACGCCGCGCCGGCGCTCGCGAGCCTTCGCCGCCGCAAGGATCCGGCCGAGATCGCGCGGATCGAGCGCGCGGCGCGCGTCGCGTCGGTCGGCCAGCGGACCTTTCGCGCATGCGCCGAGCCTGGCAAGACGGAGATCGAGGTCTTTTCGGCGCTGCACGCGGCGATGGAAAAAGAGGCCGGCACCCGCGTACCGGTGCTGCCTGATCTCATCTCGGGACCTCGCATGGCGTTGGTCGGAGTGCCGCCGAGCGACCGCCGCCTCGAGGCCGGCGACCTGGCCCTGGCCGACCTGGTCGTACGTGTCGAGGGTTATTGGGCCGACTCGTGCACCACGATCTGCCTGGGCGAGCCCACCGATCAGATGCGCCGGCTGCACGAGGCCTGTGTGCGTGCCCTCGATGTCGGTGTATCGATGCTGAAACCAGGAACTATCGCCGGTGATATCGACGCTCAAGTTCGCGGGATGATGCGCGAGGCCGGCTACGAATATCCACACCACACAGGCCATGGCGTCGGCGTCTCCTTTCATGAGGAGCCGCGGGTCGTGCCGGGCGCGGATATGGTGCTCGAAGAAGACATGGTCGTCGCGCTCGAGCCCGCCGGCTTCGGCAACCGCATCGGCTGCCGCACCGAGCATCTGATGGTGGTCACGACGGCAGGCGGCCGCGTGCTGACCGACTATCCATTCGGGCTGCAGATCTGAACACCCACGACCTGACGCCCACTCGATGCCTGGTGAGAACGTCGCTCGGTCTCGCCCTCTGGTCGAACGGCCGCCTGCGCTTTGCGGGCACAACCCTGGACGAGCTGATGCGCGGCGGGGAAATCACGGAGGGCGAAGAAGCCGACCCTGCCGGGGTCACGCTGCTGGCGCCGGTGGAGTCGCAAGAGGTATGGGCATGCGGCGTCACATACCTGCGCAGCCGGGCGGCGCGCATGGAGGAGTCCGCGACCGCGGATGTCTACGCCAGGGCTTACGAGGCTGAGAGGCCGGAGATCTTCTTTAAGTCGGCGGGCTGGCGCGTGGTCGGTCACCACGGCGACATCGGCATTCGCCCCGACTCGACGTGGAAATGTTCCCGAGCCGGAGCTGGCGGTGCTGTCGAATCACGCCGGCGAGGTGGTCGCGTATGCCGTTGGCAACGGCATGAGCTCGCACAGCATCGAACGCGAGAATCCGCACTACCTGCCCCAGGCCAAGGTGTATGACCGCAGCTGCTCGATCGGCCCGGCTGCGGTGCTGGCGTCAGTGGTCGACCCGCTGCGTTCGGAGGTCCGGATGACCATCGAGCGCAGTGGCGAGCAGATCTTCAGCGGTAAGTCGAGCGTGTCGGAACTGGTGCGCGATCCTGCCGAGTTGACGCGTGTCCTTCACTCGGCCTATCCGTTGCCCGTAGGCGCGTGGCTGCTGACGGGAACGTGCCCGCGCCGCCCTTCACAGCGCGGGCCGGGGACGTAGTGACCATTGAGATCGACGCAGTCGGACGGCTCGTGAACCATGTCGTCACGGTGCCGCACTCGGGGGCCACGGCCCGCCCGCGAATTGCCTAGCCGGCGCAGGCGTCGATTCGACGTCACGACGATGCCTGACGGCTCGACTCTCAGCATCCCGCTCAACGTGATCACCGGCACGCGGCGGCATCCGCGCCTGCTTGCAGTCGCCGGCCACCACGGCGACGAGCATGAAGGCCCGTCGGCCCTGATTTCGTTGTGGCACAGCCTGCGCCCAGAGTCGTTGCGCGGATCGCTGGTCATGATCCCCGTCTTGAACCCGCCGGCCTTCCAGGCGGTGCGGCGCGCGAGCCTCGAAGACGGTCTCGACATCAACCGCATCTTCCCCGGCAATTCGCGGGGCACGGTGACGGAGCGGCTGGCCGACGCGCTGTGCGCGCACCTGATCAGGGGCTCCGACCTCGTGCTCTCGATGCACGGGTGGTCGGCGGGGTACCTGGTGGAGCCTTACGTCGAGTACCCGAAATCGGGCAAGGTCAGCGAGGTCAGCCGGCTGGCGGCCCGTGCTTTCGGCCTCGGCTACGTCAACCCGCTGGAGGCCGGGCCGGGCAGGCTCCTGACCGTCGCATCCGCGATGGGCATTCCGATCATCGAGGTCGAGATCGGCGGCCAGGCGACGTCGCTCCCGGAACGGCGGGCCCTGTACGAAGCGGGCACGCTGAACCTGCTGCGACACATGGGGATCCTGAGCGGCCGCATCGAGCGCTCCTCCGAGCCAAGGGCGATCGACCGCGTCGAGGTCTTCGCCCCGACCGGCGGGATGCTGCAGTGCGACCGCATGGTGGGGGACAGGGTCAAGCG
>Ga0066656_10001166_pt1 | contig 11289 bp, 7 predicted proteins | sample GraSoiAngelo_105_FD_71411 | JGI IMG/M metagenome (GOLD analysis project Ga0066656, IMG submission 71411) | Grasslands soil microbial communities from the Angelo Coastal Reserve, California, USA - 14_0903_05_40cm | ecosystem: Environmental > Terrestrial > Soil > Grasslands | place: USA... | reverse complement strand
GCAGCTTGAGGAGTCCGCCAACCAGCAACGTTGTCAGCGAGCGCGGTGGTCTGCCCAGGTGCGCCGTCCGGACATCGAACTGGGTTCCGAGCCAACTCGCGAGCTCGGCGGTGCACGTGGTCTTGCCGGCGCCATCGCCGCCCAGGAGCGCCACCAGGCTGCCACCGCGCGCGAGCCGCAGGCGGCGCGCGCGTGGGAGAATCCGCAGCCGGCGACCGACGCGCAACGGAAAGAGGACTGGTGAAGGACCGTGCGCGTGGGGCCGCAGCCGCCAGTGCAAGCTCAGGCGGAGCCATAACCGCACCCAGCGCGAGACGCCTGGCCGGAGCGAACGCGCGCACGCATCGAAGAACGCGGTATCGATGGAGGGCAACAGCCCGGCAAGCCGTGCGAGCAGCAGCCGGCGATCCACCTGGGTGAGCAAGTACGCAAACTCCGTTTGGAGCGCTCGCAGCCAGCGCGGCTGTCCGCTCGTAAACAGGTCTGTCACGCCGTAGCGCGCCACCGAGCGCAGGACGAAGACCAGGAATTCGAGCTCGGGTGCGGGGACGGAGAAGGGGAGGCGTGGGGCCGTCGCGTCAAGCAGCGCGCGCTCGATCGGCAGGCGGTACATCGTCGTCCAGAAGCGCCCCAGCATGAGCTGCACGTGGACGTGCACGTGCACGAGCGCGCGCTGGTGTGTGTCGTAGCCGAACCAGTTGGCGCTTCCGGGAATCAACCCTACCGACGGCGGCAGGGCGAGCTTGAAGCCGAGACGATCGAGCGCGCCATCGAGCCGCTCGGCAAACGTGGGATCGACCAAGAGATCGACGTCGCCGGCGCCGCTCTCCCAGTGGGACCGTTTATAGTGACCTTTCCACTGGCAGCAGCTCACCCCACCGAGATCGAGCGCCTCGCCCAGCCGGTCCAGCAACGTGGGCGTTCGCGCTAGCGGCACGCGTTCCATGACCGGCGCCATCAGGCCATCATCCGGGTGTCACCCTCCCGCCGCAGGATGCGCTGGGCCTCCGGCAGCTCGGGAGGAAGCGGGAACGATCGGCGACCGAGTAGCGCCGTCCCCAGGGTCCACACGGTTCGGCAAATCAGGGCGATGTCGTAGCCGACTCCGGCGCGGGCCACGTACACGAGATCGAGCGCCATCTTGATGGGCAGCAGCTGCTCGCCATAGGAGCGCTCGGCGTCGCGGAGATCGAGCTGCGCTTCGCCGTGCGTGTAGGCGTAAATGCTGCCCGGGCTGGTGAGACCGGGGGGCACGTCGAAGCTCTTATAGTAGAAGGGCGCGTAGAACCGCTTCACCATGCTCGGATCCTCGGGGCGTGGCCCAACAATGGACATCTCACCTCGCAGGATGTTCACGAGCTGCGGCAGCTCGTCGAGCTTGAGATGCCGCAGCAGACGCCCCAACGGGAAGATTCTGGGGTCGCCGTGAGCCGTGATGACGGTCGTCGCCGCGTCACCAATCCGCATGGTGCGGAGCTTGTACATGGTGAACGGGCGGCGGTCCCGTCCCACCCGCTGCGCGCGATAGAAAATCGGACCGGGCCCCGCGAGGCGGATGCCGATCGCCAGGAGGGCGAGCAACGGCGCTACCACGATGAGCGCCATTCCCGCCAGCGTCACGTCCAGCATCCGCTTGGCGCTCATGTCCGGAAACTCCGCACCACATCGCGGACCGCCTCGATGACGTCGCCCACATCGGCATCACTCAGCCGCGGGGCCAACGGCAGGCTGAGCATCCGCTCGTAATTGGCGTACGCCACCGGGAAGCTCGCGGGGGAGAAGCCGTACCGATCGCGGTAATAGGGGTGCAAGTGGATCGGGATGAAATGCACCGATGTCCCGATGTTGCGGGCCGCCAGCTCGTGAATGAAGCGGTTGCGATCGATCGAGAGGGCGTCGAGTCGCAGGCGTACGACATAGAGATGCCACGCATGCTCCACCTCGGGACGCGTGACCGGCAGCTCGAGCGCCGGCTCGTCGGCGAAGGCTCGGTTGTACTGATCGACGATTTCTGCGCGCCGCTGCTGGAAGCGCGCCAGTTTGCGCAGCTGCCACAGACCGAGCGCCGCCTGAATGTCCGTCATGTTGTACTTGAAGCCGGGCAGCAGCACCTCGTAGTACCAGCTGCCGCCCTGGGCGTAGCGCTTCCAGGCGTCGCGGCTCATCCCGTGCAGGCCAACGATGCGCGCCTGCGCGAGAAACTCCGGTGCTGCGGTGAGCATCCCACCCTCAGCGGTTGTGAGGTTCTTGGTCGCGTAGAAGCTGAACGCGGTGGGATTGCCTCCGGAGCCGATGGGACGGCCGCGATAGCGGGCGGGCAGGGCATGCGCGGCGTCTTCCACCAAAATGCAGCCCCCCCCCCCGCCCCCCGGAGCTGCGGCGATGGCACTGAGCGCATCGAGCTCGGCGGGGTGGCCGGCGTAATGGACCGCGAGAATCGCGCGTGTGCGCGGCGTCATGGCGGCGGCGACGTTCTTCGGATCGAGGTTGAGCGTATCTGGCTCGACATCCACCAGCACTGGCCGCGCACCCACATGCTCGATCACGTTCACGGACGCGGCGAACGTCATGGGCGTGGTGATGACTTCGTCGCCCGGCCCGACGCGCGCGCTCACGAGCGCGGTGTGCAGGGCCGCCGTGCACGAGCTCATGGCGAGCGCGCCGGGCGCCTGCAGGTAGGCCGCGAAGTCGGTCTCGAACTGGCGAGTCTTCGGGCCGGTCGTGATCCAACTGGAACGGAGGGTGTCCACCACCTCGGCGATTTCCTCTTCGCCGATCAGCGGTGGTGCGAACGGCAAGAACTCGCTCCGCCGGGCTGGTCTGGTGTCAACCGGTACCGCTGGTACTCCAACCACGTTGCCCCCATCTGAGCTGTCGTGCGGGCGAAACGCACGTCACATGCTGCGGTGTCTAGCGCGGCAAGGGGCGAGTCTGCAATTACTTAGCTGCAGGTCCTATGGGGAGAGACCGGCGCGATGACACGCCGGTGTTACAGATGTGCGCGAGTGGTGCGACGCTCGCGGCGGTCGCGCCGCTCAGTCGTCAGCCGTGTTGGCCAGGGAATCGCGGCGCAGACCGTGCCGCTCCATCAAGCGGTAGAACGACGTGCGATCGATGTGCGCGAGACGAGCCGCTTTCGACAGGTTCCCGCCGGCGCGGATCACGACCTTGGTGAGGAACCGCCGATCGAACTTCGACAGTAGCTGCTCACGGGCGGTATAGTAACCGCCATCCGCCAACGCGTTGTCCGCGGCGACCTCGGGCTCGGGCTCCGCGCCGGTTTCGCCGATGAACGGGATGTCCTCGGGACGGACGCTGGCGCCCGGCTCGAGGAGCACGGCGGCATGCTCGATCACGTTTTGGAGCTCGCGCACGTTGCCCGGCCAGGGATAGGCGCGCAGCGCCCAAATCGCGGCCTTCGTCAGCGTGGGCACCGGCTCCTTGCCGCCGCGGTGCGCTCGCCACGAGTGTTCGAGGAAATATGACGCGAGCAGCGGAACGTCGTCGGCCCGCTCGCGGAGTGGCGGCACATGGATCGGCACGACGCGCAGCCGGTAATACAGATCCTTGCGCAGCGCGCCGCTGCGCACCGCTTCGTCGGGATCGCGGTTGGTGGCGGCGATGAAGCGCGCGTTGATCACCGCGTCCGTCGTTTCACTGCCGACCCGGCGCACGATCCCATCCTGGATGACGCGCAGCAACTTGGCCTGAATCGGTGTCGCCATCTCGATCAGCTCGTCGAGGAACAGCGTGCTGCCATGCGCCGTTTCGAGCAGTCCGGGTTTGTCGCGGATCGCGCCGGTGAACGCCCCCTTCACGTGCCCGAACATCTCGGACTCGAGCAACGGCTCGGGGAGCGCCGCACAGTTCACGGCAACCAGGGGACGGGTGTGCCGGTGACTGTGGGCGTGAATGAACTGCGCGATCAGCTCTTTGCCGGCTCCGCTCTCGCCGGTGATGAACACCGATGCGTTGGTCGGCGCCACTTTCCGCGCCTGATCGATCGCGGCGCGGAACGTCGGCGCGTTGCCGAGCAACAACACGCGGTCGCTATTGGTGCCGGGGCGTCCTGAAGACTCACGCGCCCGATTCTCGCGCGCCACGATCACCGCGTGCGCGGCGCGACCCATCATGATCTGCAGCTGCGTTCCGGTAAACGGCTTCGGGAGATAATCCGACGCCCCGGCGCGGAGCACCTCGAGACTAGATTCGACACTCGGCTTCCCGGTAATGACGATCGCGACGGTGTCGTGGTGCTTCCCCAGGGCCACACGGAGCAGCTCCTTGCCTGGAACGTCCGACATGAAGAGATCGATCAGGACGATGTCGAAGACGCGGTTGTGCAACAGATCGAGGGCCTCGACCCCACGCCCCGCCGTCGTGACGTGATAACCTTCCGCGGTGAGCACGCTGGCGCAGCTGTCGCGCATCACGCGCTCGTCATCGATTACGAGAGTGCGAATGCTTTGGCGGACCGATGGAGAGATGGAGATGAGATCGCTGATGGCGGGCGCCGTCATGGACGCCCCAGCGAATCGGTTGCCGGTGTCATTGTACGCATGTGCCGCACGCATGGTGTTGCCGCTCCCGCGACTTCGTCGTGTTCAATCCTTGACCGGCGCCATGCGGCGCAGCGGTACAATCCTCAATTCCGGACACAAGAGACAGGCTCCCGCGTTGTCTGTCAAGATAGTCATGGCGCGTGCAACGACTCACAGGTTGTAACTGATACGTGACAGTTGCGGGCGCGGCGCGAATCCGCGTGCTGCGCGAGCCGCCTATGTGACACCCCTCATGGTCGTTGCGGTAGTCACGCCCGGCCCCCCTAACGGTATCCCCCTTGCACACGCTGCGCGCCGGATGCCGCAGGGCTCGAGCATCCGGTAGCTCATCCTGCACCAGGACGACACGCGATGACGCGATGACAAGGGACTCGACTCCGGACGTGGTGACATCCACCCTCGTGGTGCCCGCGCGTCCGAAAGGTCCCAGTGCCTACCCCGCGGTGGTGCCGGCGGGTCCCGATGACTGGCGGCGCGTGTTCGCGGCGATGCGGACGTCCCGGTGGCTCATTCTCGCGGTGACGGCAGTCGGCACGCTGGCGGGCATCGTGGGTTCCCGCTTCCTCAAGCCGACCTATGAGGCGCGCGCCACGGTGTGGCTGGAGATCCCCGACGAGGCGTCGCACGCGCGGGAGCGCGGGCCAATCGAGTCCGCCGAGCTCTTCCCCACGGCGACCGGGTGGCTGGACTTGCTGCGCTCGCACGTCGTCTTGGACGACGTGGTGCGCCGGTGGCGCCTCTATCTCAAGCCCAAATCGGCCGCGGATAGCGCTGCGCTCGCGACATTGACGGTTCCCGGTGACGTTCGCCCGGGCCATTACCGCCTCGTCCTGGATCGCGCCGGCAAGCGGTTCCGCCTGCTCGATGCTGACGAGAAACAGGTACTGCAAGAGGCGACGCTAGGGGAGGCGATGGGCGCGGCGTTCGGACTCGTCTGGGTACCGCCGAGCGGCAGCGTGCGACCGGGTGGCAGCGTGGACTTCACGGTCACGACCACCAGCGAGGCCGCGCTGAAGTTGGCGGACGAGCTGCGCATTCGCGCCGCCCCCGAGGGCAATTTCGTGCGGATCGCCCGGCGCGGACCGGATCCCGACCAGGCGACAGGGATCGCCAATGCGGTCGCGGAGCGATTCGTCGCGGCGGCGGCGGACCTCAAGCGCCAACGGCTCACCGAGCTGACGGCGATCCTGCAGGATCAGCTGAATCACGCTCAGGAGAACCTCCGGACCGCGGAGGCCGCGCTGACTGTGTTCCGCGTGCACAACGCCGTGCGACCGTCCGAAGGACCTGCGCAGGGCCCGGACGGCCGGCGCATCACGGCGGACCCGACCTTCGCGAGTTACGTGGACGTTCAGGTCACGCTCGACGGCCTGACGCGAGATCGCGCCGCGATCGCGCAGGTGCTGACGCATGCCGCCGATTCGGGGGTGGCCGTGGATCAGCTGGCGATGATCGGTGCCGTGCAGCGCTCATCCGAATTGACCGCTGCGCTCAAAGAACTGACGGATCGCCAGGCGGAGCTCCGCGCCCTGCGGTTTCGCTACGCCGACACGCATCCCCCTGTGCGGCGCCTGGCCCTGCAGGTCGACACGCTCGCTCAGCGCGTGATTCCCGGACTGGCGCGGACCCTCATGGACGGCCTCACGGCGCGCGCGCACGAGCTGGCGCAGCGCCGCGACTCGATCGCTCGTGACTTGCGGAGTGCGCCGCCGGTGGCGCTGACCGAAATCCGTCTCGCCCGTGACCAGACGAACGCCGAACAGCTGTTCTCCAATCTGCAGAAGCGATATCAGGAAGCCCGCCTGGCCGAGGTCAGCACGCTCCCCGACGTGCGCATTCTGGAGCGGGCGGTTCGGCCCACGCGCCCGGCCAGTCGGACCGCCCCACTCCTCATCATCGCGGCGTTCTTGACGAGCTTCGGTGTCGGGGTGGCGGGAGCGGTGGTCCGCGAGCGTGCCGATCCCAAGGTGCGCTATCCCGACCAGGTGACGAGCGCCATGGGACTGCCCATCCTCGGCGCGGTACCGCACGTGCGGCAAAACGCGCCCTCGCGCCGGCCGGCGGAAGTGCGGGCGACCTGGCGGGCTCCCGAAGTCGACGCCGAAGACGGCGCCAAGGCCGTCGAAGCGCTGCGCGGCATTCGTCTCAATGTCCACCATGCGAGCGGGGCGGTCGGTCCACTACTGGCGACGATCACGAGCCCGGGGCGGGGGGAAGGAAAATCGTTCGTCAGCGCGAACCTGGCATACGCGTTTTCGGCCGTCGGCTATCGCACTCTGCTGATCGATGGTGACGTGCGACTCGGCGCGCTGCATCGAACCCTGCGAGCGGCGCGTCGTCCGGGGTTGACCGACGTGCTGGCGGGCCACGTCGAGTACGATGCGGTGCTGCAGAGCACGCCCCACGCCCGCCTGTCGTTTCTCGGCGCAGGGTCCCGCATGCACCGCGGGCCCGAGTTACTTGGCTCCGCGGGGATGCCGCGCCTGCTGACGGCCCTCCGATCTGCCTACGACGTGATCCTCGTCGACAGTGCGCCGCTCGCGGCCGGCGTCGATCCGTACGCGCTCGGCGCGGCGACGGGCAACGTCTTGCTCGTGCTGCGCACCGGCGTCACGGATCGCAGCCTCGCAGAGGCGAAGGTGGAGGTGTTGCATCGGCTGCCGCTGCGCGTACTCGGCGCGATTCTGAACGACGTGCGCCCGGGCTCGGCATACAGCTATTACTCGTATTCGCTGGAAGGCTACGAAGTGCGCGATGAGGACCCCGAAGGGAAGGCCGGCAAAATGCTGCTGCCGGATCCGGCCTGAGCGATGTGCGGCATCGTAGGCTACGTCGGCCGGCGGCAGGCGGCACCGATTCTCGTCGAGGGTCTCGGGCGACTGGAATATCGCGGCTACGATTCGGCGGGTATCGCCGTGCAGAACGGTCGTGGGGTCGAGGTGCGCAAGCTCGCCGGCCGCGTCGGCGCCCTGAAAGAGGAACTGACGCGCACGCCGGTGATCGGGACGAGCGGCATCGCGCACACGCGTTGGGCCACCCACGGCGCGCCGACCACCCGCAACGCCCATCCCCACGTCGACTGTCGCGAGCGAGTCGCCGTCGTGCACAACGGCATCATCGAGAACGCCGATGCCCTGCGCGCCGCATTGGAGCGCGCCGGTCATCGCTTCCGCACCGACACCGACACCGAAACGTTGGCCCACCTGATCGAGGATGCTCCCGGGGCGACGCTGGAAGAGCGGGTCGCCGCAGCGATCGGCGCCGTGGTGGGAACGTACGGCCTGGCGGTGCTCTCCGCCGACGAGCCCGGAAAAGTGGTGGTGGCGCGACAGGGCTCTCCGGTCCTGCTCGGCATCGGTGAGGGCGAGTTCTTCGTTGCCTCGGATGCCGCCGCAGTGCTCGCGCACACCCGCTCGGTCGTCTACCTCGACGATGGCGATCTCGCCGTACTCACGCCGGACAGCTACCACGTCACGGATGTCGACGCGCACGTCCAGCTGCGCGACGTGAGCGACATTGCGTGGGATCTGGAAGCAATCGAGTTGGGCGGCTATCCCCACTTCATGTTGAAGGAGATCTGCGAGCAGCGCGAGACCGTGCAGAGCACGTTACGCGGTCGCTTGCTCTTTGCGGACGGGACGGCGCGCCTCAACGGTCTCAAGCTCCCGCCGGAAACGTGCGCCGGCATCAATCGCATCGTGATCGTGGCATGCGGCACGTCGTGGCACGCGGGGCTGGTTGGCCGTCACCTCATCGAAGAGCTGGCGCGCGTACCAGTCGTGGTCGAATACGCGTCCGAGTATCGCTATGGCCGTCACCTGCCGGTTCCCGGCACGCTGGCGATCGCCATCTCGCAGTCGGGTGAAACCGCCGATACGCTGGAGGCGATGCGCGCGGCCCGCGCGGCGGGCTGCCGGGTGGTGGGGATCGTGAACGTGGTCGGCAGCACGATCGCGCGCGAGGCGGACGGCGGGATCTACCTGCATGCCGGGCCGGAGATCGGGGTCGCCTCCACCAAAGCCTTCACGTCGCAGATCGCCGCGCTGGCACTGCTGGGCCTCTATCTCGGACGGCAGCGCGGACTTTCCTTGGAAGCCGGACAGGAGTTCGCTCGTCGCTTGGCGCAGCTTCCCACGCTGGTGGGTCAGGCGTTGGCGCTCGAGCCCGAGGTCATCGCCATCGCCGAAACATTCGCGACGGCGCGCAACGCCCTCTATCTGGGTCGGGGCGTAAACTTTCCGGTGGCCCTCGAGGGCGCGCTCAAACTAAAAGAGATCAGCTATCTCCACGCCGAGGGGTACCCGGCCGCCGAAATGAAGCACGGACCCATCGCACTCATCGACGCGGATATGCCGGTCGTCTTCGTCGCACCGCGCGATGAGGTCTATCCCAAGGTCCTCTCCAACATGCAGGAAGTGAAAGCGCGTGGCGGGCGCATCATCGCAGTCACTACGGACGGGGCGGGGGGGGCGGGGGCGGGCACTGACGGGCTTACCGCGCTCGCGGACCACCGCCTGTGCGTCCCCGCGACCGCCCCGTTGTTGTCTCCGGTCGTGACCACGGTGCCGCTGCAGCTGCTGGCGTACCACATCGCCGTGCGACGTGGCTGCGACGTGGATCGGCCCCGCAACCTCGCCAAAAGCGTGACGGTGGAATGAGAAGCGCCCCCGCCATCGCCCTCGCCGCGCTGCTGCTCGCCGCCCGATCCCTTGGGGGGCAGGTGCCGGCGCTCGGACTGGGCGCAACCCGCATGGGGCTCGATGAGCGCGCGCAGCGCCTGGAGGAGGTGGCTCTGTCCCCCAATCAGCCGTCGGCGGCGAAGACCGCGGCCGCGCAGGAGGCAGCGGTCATCCGCCGGCGTCTGGCGGAGGGGGATTTCAAGGTCGGCGATCGCATCCTCCTGCTAGTCGAAGGTGAGCCGAGTTTGTCGGACACGTTCACCGTCGGCCTCGGTTCCTCGCTCATCCTGCCGGCCGTCGGCGAGGTATCGCTCGTGGGCGTGCTGCGGTCCGAGTTGCAAGACTATCTGGCGCGCCGTCTGGGACAGAATCTGCGCGACGCGGTGGTACGCGCGCGGGCGTACGTGCGCCTCTCGATTGACGGCGCCGTCGCGCGGCCGGGCTTCTACGGGGTCCCGGCCGATGCGCTCCTGTCCGACGCCCTCATGGCGGCTGGGGGTCCCACGCCCGAGGCCCAACTTGGGAAGCTGCGCATCGAGCGAGCGGGGCGGCCGATCTGGGAGGGCAAGGCGCTGCAACAGGCGATCGCGGCGGGCAAGACGATCGACGACGCTGGGCTTATCGCGGGCGATCAGTACGTGCTGCCGCGCCGCGGACGCACGACCCCCGGGGACGTGCTCCGTTTCGGTGGGTTCCTGTTGACGATACCGGTCACCATCTACACGCTGACCAGGATTTTCTGAGCCCCCCCCGTAGCGCTCCGACCGTCCTCTCGGTCGTCGGTGCGCGGCCGAACTTCATGAAGCTCGCGCCCGTCGCCCGGGCGCTCGCGACGCGCGCCGCGCGCCATATCATCGTTCACACGGGACAGCACTACGACCCGGAGATGTCCGATACGTTCTTCCGTGATCTGGATCTGCCGCGTCCCGACCACGCGCTCGGCGTGGGCTCCGGATCGCATGCCCACCAAACGGCGACAATCATGGAACGCTTCGAACCGGTATGCATCGCGGAAGCCCCGGACCTCGTGCTGGTCTACGGCGATGTGAACTCCACCGTAGCCGCCGCGTTGGTGGCGGCGAAGCTGGGTACGCGCGTCGGACATGTCGAAGCGGGGCTGCGGAGCCGCGATCGCACCATGCCGGAGGAGCTCAACCGCATCGTGACGGATCAGTTAGCCGATATCCTGTTTGCTCCGTCGCGCGATGCCGTCGAGAACCTGTGCCGGGAAGGCATCCCGGTCGAGCGCGTGCACTTCGTCGGCAACGTGATGATCGATTCACTCAGGGCCGCACTACCCGAGGCGTGCGCGTTGGACATGCCGAGCCGTCACCGCCTCGCCCCACGCAGCTACACGCTGGTGACCTTGCACCGGCCCGCCAACGTGGATGATCCGGACACGCTGTGCGAGCTGTTGGAGACGCTCACCGCGCTCGCCGCGGACGGCCCGGTGCTCTTTCCGGTGCATCCGCGTACCCGGGCGCGGATCGGGCGTTTGAACGGCAACGGCATCGTCGATGGCGTCCGGCTGATGGAGCCGCTGCCGTACCTGGAGATGCTCGGTTTGGTCGCGGACGCCGGTTTGGTAATAACGGACTCGGGCGGCCTACAGGAAGAGACGACGTGGATGGGCGTGCCCTGCGTCACGGTTCGGCCCACGACCGAGCGTCCGATCACGTGCACGCTGGGCACCAACCGGCTCGCTGCGGCGCGCCGTACCGCGATTCAACAGGCAGCGCAGGCGGCCCGGGCACAGCGACCCGCCGCAGCGCCCGTGATCGAGCGTTGGGACGGATGCACGGGCGAGCGGATCGCGGCGGTGGTGTGCGACGGCGGGCGGTTCGAGTGAACACAGCCTGCGTGTTGGGGGATACGGACCTGCTGCGCGCCCTCGCCTTGGCGCGTGTGCCATGTGCCGTCGTCGCACCGCCCGACGCGCCCGCGCGCTACTCGCGGCTTGCCCGCGTCGCGGTCGGATGGGCAGACCCGTGGCAGCAGCCCAACAGGCTCATCGGTTTGCTAGAAGGCTTTTCGATGACGCAGCGACA